>Ga0209705_10001881_pt1 | contig 11179 bp, 5 predicted proteins | sample PPLLaktember2015_5_FD_187262 | JGI IMG/M metagenome (GOLD analysis project Ga0209705, IMG submission 187262) | Freshwater sediment microbial communities from Prairie Pothole Lake near Jamestown, North Dakota, USA - PPLs Lake P8 Core (1) Depth... | ecosystem: Environmental > Aquatic > Freshwater... | reverse complement strand
CATTAAAGTCCATCTTATTTGTAACGCCCATCTCGATCCGGTCTGGCAATGGCGGTGGGACGAGGGGGCGTCCGAGGCGCTGGCGACCTTCCGCAACGCCGTCGACATCCTCGACGAGCACCCGTCTCTCGTCTTCTGCCACAACGAGGCCGTCCTCTATCAATGGGCGGAGCACCTCGATCCGGCGCTCTTCGCGGCCATCCGCCGCCACGTCGCGGCCGGCCGCTGGGCCGTTTCCGGCGGCTGGTTCATCCAGCCCGACGTCAACCTGCCCGGAACGGAGTCGCTCGTCCGGACGATCGCCGAGGGCCGGCGATATTTTCGGGAAAAGTTCGGGGCCGCGCCGCGCGTCGCCTATAACTTCGACTCGTTCGGGCACAGCGGCGGCCTGCCGCAGATCCTGCGCCTCGCCGGCTACGACATGTACGTCCACATGCGGCCCCAGGCCGGCGATCTCGCGCTCCCGGCCGACCTCTACCGCTGGCGCGGCGTCGACGGCACGATCATTCCGGCCTACCGCATCGCCGTCGGCCTCTACCACACCGAGCACGACAACATCGAGGAGCGCCTGCGCGCGGGAGTCGCGCTGGCCCTCGCGCTCGGCCGCGACGTGCCGGTTTTCTGGGGCCTCGGGAATCACGGCGGAGGAGCGACCCGCCGTGACCTTGCGACGATCGACGCCTTCATCGCCCGCGAGACGCGCGTCCGGATCGTCCACAGCACGCCCGACCGCTTCTTCGAGGCGGTCGCAGAGGCGGCGGCCGTCGCGCCCATCCACGAGGGAGACCTCCAACGCGTCTTCACCGGCTGCTACACCTCCCTCTCGCGCCTCAAACGCCAGGCGGTCGGGAGCCTCGGCCGGCTGGTCCGGACCGAAGCCGCCGCGGCGGCCGCCTGGTGGCGGGCCGGGCTCGCATGGCCTGAAACGGACTTGCGCCAAGCCTGGAAGCTCCACGTATTCAACGATTTCCACGACATCCTGACGGGCACCTGCATCGAGCCCGCCGAGAGGGACGCGCTCGCCCAGTACGGCCGGGCCGATGACATGGGCCGGAACATCGCTCTCGAATCGCTCGCCGCCCTGAACCGGGGCAGCCGGAACTCGCCGTCGCTACCGGTGACCGTCTTCCATGCCAACCCGTCCCTCCGCCGCGTCCCGGTCGAATTCGAATGTATGGCCGACCACAGGCCGTTCTGGAAAGGGAAATGGCGCATGCGGCTCTTCCGGTCAGACGGCCGTGAGGTCCCCTGTCAGGAGGAACAGCCCGAGTCGCTCCTTCCGTTCAACAACTGGCGCCGCCGCATCTCGTTCGTTGACGAGCTCCCCGGCGTCGGAGTCAGACGCTATAACCTCAAGGCCTTCGAAATCGCGGATGCCCGCAGGCCCGAAAAAAAAGGGGGACACGAACCTTCGGGACAGCCCTCTTGGGCAGTCCCGAGCTTCAAGGGACATGTCCCCGGATCGGGAGCCCTGCCTTCCCGCCTATCCTGCCGCATCGCCCCGGAGACCGGTCTGGTCGTCGCGCTCCGGGCCGGCGTGGGAAAAGCCGGAAGGGAGCTCCTCGCCGGGCCGCTCTTCGAGCCCCTCGTCGTCGAGGACACCGCGGATTCCTGGGGCACGGGCCGCGGCTCTTACCGCAAGATCGCCGGTCGATTCCGGCCCGCCGGCCGTCCCGTCACGATCGAGCAGGGGCCGGTGCGGACGGTGACTCGCTCGGTCATGTTCTTCGGCGGGAGCCGCGTCATCATGGACATCGTGTCCTACCCGTCCTGGCCGGTCCTCGACTTCCGGTTCCGCGTCACCTGGAACGATGAGAGGCGGCGGCTGAAGCTCCGCGTCCCGACGGCGCTCGGTCCTGCGGCATCGCTCTTCGTCGAAGTCCCCGGCGGCGCCATCGGCCGTCCCGCGGACGGCGGGGAGCACGTCCACGGCCGCTGGCTGGTCATCGAGGAGAATCCGGTCCGGCTGACCGCAAAGGCGCGATCAAGAGGGATAGGCCCCTCGATCGGGGACGAGCCCGTCGCGATCGGGATCGCCTCCTGCGGCCAGCACGGCCTCGACATGAAGAACGGCGAGCTGCGGCTGTCCGTGCTTCGGAGTTCGGCCTATTGTCACGAGCAGGGATTCGATCTGGGGACATCACCCCGAGGTTGGAAATTCGCCGACATCGGTGTTCACGAGTTCCGGCTCCTCGTCACCGCGGGATCTCCCGCCTCGGTCAGGGCCATGATGCCGGGCCTGGCCGATCACCTCGCCGCCCCGCCCGCGGCCTACGCCCATCTGCCCTACGATGCGGAGAGCACCTCGCCGAAGGAAACGCTGTTGGCGCTCAAGCCCGCCTCCGTCCGGCTCCTGGCCTGCAAGCGCTCGTGGGACGGCGAGGCGCTCATCGTCCGGCTTCAGGAAGCCGTGGGGAAGAAGACGAAGGCGGAGCTTGCGGTCGCGCGGCCTGTGGACGGATCGGGGACACGTACCTCCGATACCAGTCCCCGGTCAGGAGGGAAACACGTACCCGGGGTACAGCACTCCCGGGCAGTCCCGAGTTGCGAGGGGCATGTCCCCCTTTCGTTTGCGCCGTTCGAGATCAAGACCGTGCGCATCGAACGGGACGGGACTTGGCGGGTAGTCGCGTTGATTGAGGAGACAGCGCTGTAAGGCCGAAATGGGGGTAAGGGTTTTCCCGGAATCGGGAGATATCCGCGATTTCACCTGATCGCCACGCCCATCGTGTCGCGGTGGAAGTCGATGAGCGTCCGCATGTACGGCCCGATCTCCTCGGGACTCCCGAATCCCGCCTTCCTGGCCGCCGCCGCCCGCTCCTCCTTTGTCACCTCCTCGCCGACGGCCCAATGCTTGATGTCGCGGTAGCAGCCGAGCGTGTAGATGTCCCACGACGCGCCCGACTCGCGGACGAAGATCATGTTGTAGGGCCGTTTCGTCGCGACGCCGTAGACGTTCTCCATCTCCCGCTCCTTGAACAGCTCCTCCTGCTTCCCCGGGAGCGAGACGAAGATCTCGATGTGATAGTAGGCGGTGCCCTCGAAGGCCTGCCGGACGAACTCGAGCGGCGGTCCCAGGACGAAGACGTCCTCCTTCCAGGACGAACAGGCATCGAGCTTCCGGGCGAACGCCTCTTCCGTGAGGCCCGACGCTTCGGCGGCCTTCTTCCGCTTCGCCACCCGCGCCTTCGCGTAGTATCCGGTGTAGCTCTGCATCGGCGTGATCAGCATGAGGTCCCACTGGTCGCCCTGGGTGTGCCGCCACCAGAACGGGCGCACGTCGCCCGCCGCCTCGACGACCGCCATCCGCTCCTTGTAGAGCGCGATGAGGTCGAGGAGCTTGCCCTGCGCCGCCCGGACGAAGGTCGTCTTGTACAGATAGACGGGCTTCGTCGACCCCGGCGGCCCGGTCACCTCCGAGGCGCCCGCGGCGACGAGCCCTGCAACCGCGACGGCGGCCAGAACGATCGCTGTTTTCCTCGCGTGTTTCCTCATGTCTCTCCTCCTCGGATCGCAACCCGTCTGTCGGATCTCACCCATCATACCCATAATCCGGGTTTTTAAAAGGTACTTCTCCCATCTCCGGGACACCCTCTCGAGGCGGGTGAGCGGCAGGGAGCGGAGTCCCCGGAGCGACCATCAGCGCCGTCCCGGAGTAGCTCGGAGGGGCGGCGCTGGGAAATATCGGGAGAAAGTGCTTTCTCAAGAGGTTTCGCAGGATCGGGACTCCGAGCACTCCATCCCCAGCTGCAACCGCACTGGTTCCCCGGGGGGCCGGGGAGCTAGAGGATATCCCCGAGCACAGCCGGAGAGAGGGGCATCCCGGAATCGGGAGAAAATCCTTTTAGTAAAGGGGAGGCCGCCCGCCTCTTGACCCCGTTCCCGGTTTCCTCTATTAATGAACCCGGACCCGCATGAAGAGCCTCGCCGTTCCGGCCCTCGCCCTCTTCGTCGCCTGCGTGTCCTGCGCTTCGCCCGAAAAGGCCTCCGCCCCGGCCGTCGCCGGTCCGAACCTCCTGCTCGTCACCGTCGACACGCTCCGCCCCGACCGGCTGAGCTGCTACAGCGAGGCCCACCTCCGGACGCCCGCGATCGACGCCCTGGCCGCCCGCGGCGTCCTATTCGAGCGGGCCTTCTCCCACGCGCCTCTGACCCTGCCCTCCCACGCCAACATCCTCCTCGGCGCGACCTCGCCCGCCCACGGCGTCGTCGACAACGGCCTGGCCGTCGTCCCCCGCGAATTCCCCAGCCTGGCCAAGACGCTCAAGGCGGCCGGGTACGCGACCGGGGCCTTCGTGTCCGCCTTCCCCCTCGACTCACGGTTCGGGCTCGACGAAGGATTCGACGTTTACGATGACAGATACCCCGCCCGGGCCGCCGCCGCGCTCGACTTCCCCGAGCGCCGGGCCGAAAAGACCGTCGCCTCCGCCCTCGAATGGCTCTCCGCCCAGAGCGGCAAGTGGTTCCTCTGGATCCACGTCTTCGACCCCCATGCGCCCTACGCGCCGCCCGAGCCGTACGCCTCCCGCTTCGCCGCCGATCCCTATTCCGGCGAAGTCGCCTACGTCGACGGGGAACTGGGCAAGCTCTTCGGCGCCCTCGACACCCGGGGCGAGACCGCCCGGACCGTCGTCGTCCTGACCGCCGACCACGGGGAATCCCTGGGCGAGCACGGCGAGATGACCCACGGCTATTTCGCCTACAATTCGACGCTCTGGGTCCCGCTCGTCGTGGCCGGTCCCGCGATCGGGCCCCGCCGCGTGAAAGACCCGGTCAGCCACGTCGATCTTTTCCCCACGGCCTGCGCCCTGCTCGGTCTCGACGCGCCTCCCGGCCTCCACGGCCGGTCCCTCCGTCCGCTCCTCGAGGGCCGCTCGATGAAGGCCCGGTCCATTTATTTCGAAGCCTTGGAGGCATCTCTCCACCGCGGGGCGGCGCCGCTCCGCGGCCTCCTCGACGGCGGCAGGAAATACTTCGATTCCCCGATCCCGGAGCTCTACGACATCGCCGAAGACTTCGACGAAACGGCCGACCTCGCCCCCCGGACGGACCTCGCCCCCTTCAAGAAAGCGCTCGCCGGCAAGATCGCCGCCGATTCCTCTCCGCTCGCGGCCGAAGCCGTCCGCAGGACCGACCGCGAGACCGCAGAGCGGCTGCGGAGCCTCGGCTACGTCGCCGGGCCGGCCGTCACTCCCAAGAAGGATTACGGACCCGCCGACGACCTCAAGACGCTCCTCCCGTTCGAGCAGAAGATGCTTCAGGCCGGCCGCCTGGCCGCCGAGGGCCGGCCCGATGAGAGCGCCCGTCTCCTCGAAGAGATCATCCGGGACCGCCCCGACTACGCCCGGGCCTACGCCCAGCTCGCCGAGCTCCGCCTCGCCGGGGGGCGCCAGGACCTCCATCTCGATGCTTTCGAGCGCGGCTTCCGGGCCAATCCCGGCGATTTCACGACCGCATCGGCCCTCGGCATCGCCCTTGTCGAGCAGGGCCGCTACGACCGGGCGATCGAAGTCCTCAGCCGGGCCCTGGCGCTCTTCGACGAGGACCCGAACGTCTGGGGCTCGCTTGCGGAAGCCTACTGGAAGAAAGGGGACTACGAGAAGGCTTTTCCGCATTTCGAAGCCGCCGTGGCCCTGGCGCCGCACGACGCGGTCGTCAACGGCAACCTGGGCAACTTCTACGTCGAGCGGGGGATGAAGACCGGCAACGCCGACGACGTCAAGCGATCCTTCGCACATTTCGAGACGGCCATCGCCACGGACCCCTCGTTCGCCTCGGTCCACAACGGCTTGGGCGTCGCCCGGAAGATCGCGGGCGACACGGCCGGAGCCATCGCCAGCTGGGAGCAGGCCGTCGCGCTCGATCCGAAGTACGACCTGCCCGTCTACAACCTGGCCGTGGCCTATCTCCAAACGGGGGACAAGGCCCGGGCCCTCGAATTCTGCCGCCGCTATCTCGCCGTCAAGGGCAGCGGCATCACGGCGGCGGAGCGGCGCGACGTCGAATCCCTCATCGAGCGCTGCCGGTGACGTTGTGACCTCCCGCGCCCTTCTCAAGGACATCGTCGCCCTCCGGGCGGCGCCGCGCTGCGGCTTCTGGCTCGGCAACCCCCACCCCGACAGCTGGCCGGGTCTTCACCGCTACTTCGGCACCGCCACCGAAGAGGAGCTCCGGCGCAAGCTCGGCGACGATTTCCGCTGGATCTCGCCGTCCTTCGCCGCGACGACCTTCCCGAACGCGGCCGCCAAGGGCCTGCTCGGCTGGGCGGCGGAGAAGACGAGCCACGGCCAGGCCGGTCCGCTGGCCGATATCGAAGACCCCGCCCGCCTCGCGGACCTCGCCTGGCCCGACCCGGACGCCCTGGATTTCACGGAGACGCTGGCCGCCCTCGACGCCGCCGGTCCCCACTACCGGGCCTCGGGATTCTGGACGCCGTTCTTCCACGACCTCATGGACCTCTTCGGCATGGAATCCTACTTCGTCAAGATGCGCACCCATCCCGAAGTCGTGGCCGCCGCCACCGACCGTGTCTGCGGCTTCTACCAAGCGGCCAACGAGCGCTTCTTCGACGCCGCCGGCGACCGCGTCGACGCTTATTTCTTCGGCAACGACTTCGGCACCCAGCTCGACTTGATGATCAGCCCCGCGCTCTTCGACCGTTTCATCCTGCCCTGGTTCGCGAAGCTCACCGGCCAGGCGCGCCGCCGCGGCCTCCAGGTCGTCCTCCACTCCTGCGGCTCGATCCACCGGGTCATCCCGTCGCTCATCGCCGCCGGCGTCAACTGCCTCCACCCGCTCCAGGCCAAGGCCGCGCACATGGACGCGGAGACGCTGGCCCGGGATTTCGGCGGCCGGATCGCCTTCCTCGGCGGGGTCGACACCCAGCACGTCCTGCCCCTCGGCTCGCCCGAGGAGGTCAGGCGGGAAGTCCGCCGGGTCCGGTCCGTCCTCGGTCCCCACCTCATCGTCAGCCCCAGCCACGAGGCCATCCTGCCCGACGTGCCGCCCCGCAATGTCGCCGCGATGGCTGAGGCCGCGGCCGGATGACGGCGGCCTCGTGCCCGCCGTCCGCCCGTTCCCTTGACCCCGGCGCCCGTTTCTTCTATTAATATCCTTTCCGTTCAACGGAGAACAAACGCATGGCCTCGGCCCCTGGCGGCAAAAAAGAGAACATCCTGACCTCGTGGAAGGAGATCGCCGCCTACCTCGACCACGACGTCCGGACCTGCGTCCGCTGGGAACAGCGCTACGGCCTGCCGATCCATCGCCTGGACCGCGACTCCAAGGGCAAGGTCTTCGCCTACAAGGAGCAGATCGACGAGTGGCGGGCCGCCCGGGCGGCCAACGGAACCCCCCGTCCGGAGGGAGTCGGGAAGCGCCCCGGCCTTCTCCGCGCCTTTCCACTCGTCTTCGCCTTGGCCGGATTGGCCGCGGCCGCCTATTTCCTTTTCCTGGACGGGAGCTCCGTCCCCTCCGGGTTCGACATCTCCGGCTCCCGGCTCCTCATCCTCAACGAGAAAGGCCGGACGCTCTGGCCGTTCGACACGCACCTCGACGATCTCGAGCCTGCGGAGTTCTACCGCGGACACTTCCAGGAGAAGGCCATGGGCCCCCGTTACGAAGCCGTCTGGCCCATGATCCTGATCAAGGACCTCGACGGCGATGGCCGTCGCGAGGTCCTCTTCAGCTTCCAAACACAGTCCGAGGACGGGGAGGGAATACTCGTCTGCCTCGACGACAAGGGCGTCGAGCGCTGGCGATTCACGGCCGGCCGCGAGTTGACGCTGGCCAGCCGGGCCTTCCGCCGCGAATACCGCGTCTTCGGTTTCGACGTCGAGGATTACGACGGGGACGGCGCCCTCGAGGTCCTAGCCGTCTCCATCCACAAGCCCGACTGGCCCTGCCAAGTCGTCCTGCTCGACGCCCTCGGCAAGCCCGAAGGCGAGTACTGGAACGCAGGTTACTTGATGGAGGCCAAGCTGGGGGATGTCGACGGCGACGGCGTGAAGGAGCTCGTCCTTGGCGGCGTCAATAACGAGTATGCCCGGGGCTGTGTCGTCGTCTTCAAGCCGGGCGCGATGAGCGGCGGCTCACCCCAGGAGGATCCCGGCTACCGGTGGCTCGATGTCGGCCCGGGAACGGAGGCCGCCTACATCCTGTTCCCGAAGACGGACGTCCACGAGGCCATCCGCGAGGCCGGCGACCCGGTCAATTATCTCTGGATCCACGAGGGAGACGGCCTGACGGCCGTCACCGTCGAAACCCAGGTCTTTTACGATCTCGACCGAACGCTGGCCTGCCGGGACGTCAATCTGGGCAACGACTTCAAGAACCTCCACGAGAAATACCGGCTCGAGGGGAAGGTGGGGAGCGTCCCCAACGACGCATACCGGAAGGCCCTTGGGGAAGCCATTTTGTACCGGCAAGGCGACGCCTGGGCGCCACGCCCCGCTCCGGATCCAGCCGGCGCAGTTAACGGCGGGAAGTAGCGGCGGGCCCGTCCGAGGGCCGAAGCCGCAGGATCAGCGAGCCCTTTGTCGACCGGCCGGGGGAGATGTCCGCCAACATGGGTGCGGGCCGCTTCGCTCCCGCCCGGACGACGATCCTGCGCCGCACCGGTCCCGCCCACTCGAGCGAGTAGCCCGTCCGGGTCGGCGCGAGCCGGAAGTCCGTCCGGCCCTCTTCTTCGAGGAGCGCGCCGGCCGAGGTCCCGGCCGGGTAGATCTCGAGTTCCAGCGGATCGACCAGTCCTTCCGGTATCCTCGTCGCGCCCTTCATCATGGGCAGGATGGCGCCCGCCCGAACGAAGAGCGGCAGGACGGCGAGCGGGGCCTCCACCTCGACGACGGCCGGTCCCCGGTGTTTCCTGCCCGTCCGACGGTCGATCCACACGCCGGGCGGGAGGTAGACGGGGAAGACCGGTGTCCCCGTCCGGCGCCCGCCCCTTCTTTCGAGGTCGGCGATCCGCCGGATCACGGGCGCGACGAGCAGCGACGGGCCGAACATGTATTCGTGGTCCCAGGCCGCGCCGTTCGGATCGTCCGGAAAGGCCAGAGGCAGGGCCCGCAGGACCGGCATCCCGGCGAGTCCGGCCTCGAGCGCCGCACTCCGGATGTAGGGGAAAAGCCGGTACCGCAGAAGGGCGTACTTCTTGACCGTGGCCAGTGCCTCCTCCCCGAAGATCCACGGCTCGCGGGGCGAGTCCCCGTGCATGCGGCTGTGGGAAGAGAACAGGCCGAACTGGGCCCAGCGCACGTAGAGCTCCGGATCGGGCCGGCCCCGGTACCCGCCGATGTCGTGGCTCCAGAGCGAAAGGCCCGACAGGCCGGCCGAGAGCCCGCCCCGGACGGTCGCCGCGAAGCTATCCCAATCCGAGGCCGGGTCGCCCGACCAGCCGACCGGGAAGCGCTGGCTGCCCGCCGTTCCCGAGCGGCTCCACACGAGCCCCCGGCCCTTTTCCTCCGCCGTGACCTCGAAGACGGCCTCGTTGTAGAGGAGCGGGTAGAGGTTGTGCGCCTCGGCCCCGGTCCGCCCGTCGCGGAAGCGGGCGTACTCGGGAACATCCTCGCCGAAGTCGGTCTTGAAGACGTCGACGCCCATGCGGAGGAGCGGCCGGTGGAGGTCCTTGAACCAGTCCCGGGCCTCGGGGAAGGTCAAGTCGATGATCGCCACGGGGGCGTTCCACGTCTCCTTCGGTCCGGCCAGCCTGACCCGGCCGTCGGGACGCGGAGCGAGCGACAACCCGTAATCGATGACGCAGATCCCGCCGTCCGGCCGGCGGACGAAGTAACCTTTCTCTTCGCCCATCTTGAACAACGCGCTTTCGACCGAAATATAGGGATGTTCCCAAAGGCAGAGCCTGAGCCCGAGAGCGTGGATGCGGCGGATGAGCCCCTCCGGATCGGGAAAGGCCCGGCGGTCCCATTCGAAATCGCAATAGCGCCTCCAACGCATCCACCACGGGTCGATGTGGACGACGCCGGCGGGCAGGCCGTGGCTCCCGATGCCGTCGAGGAGAGCTTCGATCGCGGCCTGGTCGCGGTAGGTCCCGCCGGAGGACAGCCACAGGCCGAACGACCAATCCGGAACGGCCGGAGCGCGTCCCGTGAGGCCTGTGTAAGCGCGCAGGATCGCGGCCGGCTCCGGCCCGTGGAAAACGTAGAGATCGAGGGCCGGGACGTTGGCCCGGAACGTCCAGGACTGGAGGGAGGTCGCGCCGAGGTCCCAGGCGATCCGGCCGCCCGTGTCGGCGAAGACCCCGAAGCCGCGGCTGCTCCAGAGGAAGGGCACGTTCTTATGGGAGCGCTCGCTCGTCGAACCGAGGGCGTCGACGGTCCAGGAGACGAAACGCCCGCCGGCCTTGTCGAGCCGGGTGAACTTTTCCCCGAGGCCGTAGAGCCGCTCGCCGGGGGCGAGATGGAAGGCGGCCGTGATCGAAGGCCCTCCGCCGGGAGCGGACAGGTGTCCGAACGGCGGAACGGCCGGCCGGCCGAGCCCGTCGACGTCCCCGGGATTCCCGGCGAGGACGGCGCGTCCGGTGCGGTCGACGAAGCGCAGATCGAAGGGATCGAGACGGACATCTAGCCCGAGCGCGGGACCGGAGACCGCGAGGCGGCCTTTCGTTTCGCGGACGGTGAGGCGCGGCGGTGTCGTTTCGGCCCGGACGACCATGGGGCTCGGCCGGGGCGCCGCGGTGTTGGGCGGAAGGATCGAGATCCTCCAGGTGTCGCCGGTGACCGCGCGGGCGACGATACGGGCCTTTCTGCCTCCGGGCGTCCGGAGGTCCAGGACGAGAGAGGGACAAGTCCCCGGGTCCCGGCGTGGGGCGACGATCTTCCAGCCCGTAACTTTCTCGAAAGCCTCGAACCCCGTCCCGTCGCTTTTCATCCGGGCTCCTTCTTTGCGGTCGCTTCGCGCCAGGCCGGATTCTCCCGGTCGATGATCCTGTAGATCTCGTCGAGGTCGGCCTCCGGCCAATCGGGACCGACGAGCCCGTTGGTGATGTCGACGTGGATGAAGAGACCGCGCGGCGTGGGCGCCGCGGCGACGATCCTTTCGACGAAATCGGCCATGCCGGCGAACCGGATGTCGCGATGGAGCCCGACGCGGCAGGCGAGGACCGTCTTGCCGCCGAAACGGGCCAGGACTTTGTCGTAGGGAGCTTCGCTCGCTCCGAACT
>Ga0209705_10001880_pt1 | contig 11179 bp, 10 predicted proteins | sample PPLLaktember2015_5_FD_187262 | JGI IMG/M metagenome (GOLD analysis project Ga0209705, IMG submission 187262) | Freshwater sediment microbial communities from Prairie Pothole Lake near Jamestown, North Dakota, USA - PPLs Lake P8 Core (1) Depth... | ecosystem: Environmental > Aquatic > Freshwater... | reverse complement strand
GTAATCCGCAGTAGGCCTACTGTTTCATTCGGAGCCGTGATGTCCGCACGACCGACGGTCAAAAATCACGGACGCGCGGACAAAGTCCTTACGCCGTCACAGTGACCACGCGATCGCGCCCGCCCGACTTGGCCGCGTACAGCGCGTCGTCGGCGCGCTTGACCACGTCGTCGAACTTCGTGTCCGCGCCTCCCAGCACCGTGACGCCGAAGCTCGCGGTGACCGCAATTGCGCCCTGCGGCGTTTCGCGCAAGGCCAGCCGGATGCGCTCAGCGAGCACGCGCGCGCCCTCGAGGTCGGTCTCCGGCGCCACCAGCATGAATTCCTCGCCGCCGAAGCGCCCGCAGGTGTCGCTCGCGCGGGCATGCTGCGCCAGCACGCCCGCGCAGCGCTTGAGGACTTCGTCGCCCGCCAGGTGCCCGTGCGCATCGTTCACGTCCTTGAACCTGTCCAGGTCGAGCATCACCAGCGCGAGGCCGCGGCCGCTGCGCCGTGCGCGCGCGAACTCGCGCTGCGCCAGGTCGAACAGGCCCCGGTGGTTGTACAAGCCGGTGAGATCGTCAACCGAGGCCTGCTCGGCGAGCTTTGCGTTCGCGCGCTGCAGCTCCGCGGTGCGCTCGGCGACCCGCTCCTCGAGCTGCTCGTTCAGCGCGCGCAGTCGCCCCAGCAGCGCCGACAGCCCCAGCGCCACCAGCGCCACGATGAAGATGAACTCCTGCGCGAGGATCACCGAGTCGCGCGGCTCGAGCGCGCCGAAGGGCGGCCGGCCCTGCGTCACCGCCGCGGCGAGCGCCACCGCCGCGACGGCGACCGCCGCCGAGGTCCAGCGCGGGCCGTGGCGCGCCGCGATGTACAACACGAACGGCAGGATCAGCACCGGTCCGAAGTAGGCGCGTACGCCACGGCCTTCCGGCGCAAGCCAGTAAAGGACCAGCGCTGCCGTGGCAAGGGTCCACACTGCGAGGTCGAGCGGGCGCGGCCGGCGGCGGAACGCGCCGGGGATGCCGAAGGGCGGGAAGCCGAGCAGCACCGGCGTGAGGATGAGCAGCCCCAGCCCGTCGCCGAACCACCAGATGCGCACGAACTCCAGGTAGCCGGCTTCGGTGCCGCGGAACGCGCTGTATACGGAAGCGCCGGCAAACGCCGCGACGAGCGCGCTGGCGAGCGGCGCGATCAGCACGAACTTGAGCAGGTCCAGGGGCTCGGTGAAGCGCGGATCGAAATTCCAGCGTCGCAGAAGGAGGAACGCGAGCGTCGCCTCGCCGATGTTCACCACCCCAAAGAGCGCCGACTCGAGCAGCGTGAACGCGCCCCAGCCCACGGCGAACTCGGCGGCCATGGCGGCGGCGGCGATGGCGGCATAGCCGCGCGCCTCGTAGCGGATGAGCGCCGCCAGCACCACCGCGTTCGGCAGCCACAGGATCGCCATGCCCTCGGGCATGACGGTGAACGTCAGGCCCAGCTTGCCGCCGAGCACGTACAGCGCAAAAAGGAGCGCGAGCTGCGCGGAACCGGGCCGGGAGGCCGCGGCCATCAGTACGACTTCGGCAGCCCCAGCACGCGCTCGGCGATGAAGCACAGGATCATCTGCGGGCTGACCGGCGCGATGCGCCCGACGAGCGACTCCCGCAGGTAGCGCTCGACGTGATACTCCTTGGCGTAGCCGTAGCCTCCGTGCGTCATCACCGCTTGCTGGCAGGCGTCGAAGCAGGCCTCGGCCGCGAGGTACTTGGCGCCGTTGGCTTCCGCGCCGCACGGCTTGTCTTCGTCGTAGAGCCAGGCCGCCTTGTACACCATGAGGTTGGCCGCCTCCAGCGCGAGCCACTTCTCCGCGAGCGGATGCTGGATGCCCTGGTTCTTGCCGATCGGCCGGTCGAACACGATCCTCTCGTTGGCGTACTTCGCCGCGCGGCGCACCGCGCAGCGCCCGAGGCCCACGCATTCGGCGGCGATGAGGATGCGCTCCGGGTTCATGCCGTGCAGGATGTACTCGAAGCCCTTGCCTTCCTCGCCGATGCGGTCTTCTTCCGGCACCGGCAGGGCGTCGAAGAACACCTGGTTGGAATCCACGGCCTTGCGGCCCATCTTCTCGATCTCGCGCACCTCGATGTGCTTGCGGTCGAAGTCCGTGTAGAACAGCGTGAGGCCGGCCTCGGCTTGCGTCAGCAGCAGGACTTTCTCGGCCACCTGCGCGGTGGAGATCCACACCTTCTGCCCGGAGACGAGGTAGCGCTTGCCGTCCTTCTTCGCCATCGTCTTGATCTTGCGCGTGTTCAGGCCGGTGTTGGGTTCGGTGACCGCGAAGCAGGCGCGCTCCTTGCCGGCGATCAAGCCGGGCAGCATGCGCTTTCTCTGTTCGTCGTTGCCGAACTTGACCACGGGGTTCAGGCCGAAGATGTTCATGTGCACGGCCGAAGCGCCGGAGAACCCCGCGCCCGACTCGGCGACCGCCTGCATCATCACCGCGGCTTCCGTGATGCCCAGGCCCGAGCCGCCGTAGGCCTCCGGCATGGCGATGCCCAGCCACCCATCCTTGGCGAGCGCCTGGTGCAGTTCGTCGGGAAAGCCGCCCGCCTTGTCCTTCTTCAGCCAGTACTCGTCGGGAAAGCGCGTGCAGATCTTGGCGATCGCTTCGCGAATGGCGTCCTGCTCGTCGGTAAAACCGAAGTCCATTACTTCTGTACGGTGGGCCGTTGGCCCACCCTACGGCGATCGGGGTTCTCTTCGTAAGGCGGCGCGTAGATCACCATCACCTTCGCCCGCTCGCTGGTGGCGGTGAATACATGCGGCACGTCGGCCGGGAAAAAACAGGCTTCGCCGGGCGCGAGTACGAAGGACTCGCCCCCGACCTCGACGTGCGCCGCGCCTTCCAGCAGGTAGCACACCTGCTCGATGGCCGGGTGCGCGTGCGGCAGCGCGCCGCGCCCGCGCTCGATCTCGCCGATCAGCATTTCCACCTGCTGGGCGCCCACCGTTTCCCGCCCGATGAGGCGAAAGTTCCTCGTGCCGGTGTGGTTCGCCGGCGAGTACGGCATGACGTCCGACTGCCTGACGTGATATCGGGAACGTAGGGTGGGCCTTTGGCCCACCGTACGATCGGGCTTGGAGCGTGTCATCCGCGCGGCTCGATCCAGTTGTGCAGGGCGATGCCGCCGTCGACCGCGATGGTTTCGCCCGTGACGTAGCCGCCGAAGCGCTCGGAGAGCACTGCCACCGCCATGGCGGCGACATCGGCCGGCGTGCCGAAGCGCCCCATCGGGATGGTGGCGAGCAGCCCCGGGTTCTTCGCCGCGTCGAACCCGCCGCCCGGGATCGCGCCCGGGGCGATCGCGTTCACGCGGATGCCGTCCTTGCCCAGGGCGCGCGCGAACTCGCGCACCAGCATCGTCTGGCCCGCCTTCGCCGCGCTGTAGTGCGGCAGGTTGCGCGGCGAGTAGGCGTGCAGCGACGTGACGTAGAGCATGCGGCCGCGGATCTTGCGCTCGCGCATGTGGCGGCCGAGCGCCTGGCCGAGGAGGAACCCCGCGTTGAGGTTCACTTCCTGCATCGCGCGCCAGGTTTCCTCGGTCACCTCGAGCGCCGTGTCCTCCTCGTGCCGCCGCGGGCTCGCGCTGTGCACGAAGATCGAGACCTTGCCGAGCTTCGCGATCGCCTCGGCTGCAAGACGCTGCGCCTCACCCGGCTTCGACAGGTCGATGTCCAGGTCCGAGGCCTTCAGGTCGGCGCCGAGCACGCGGGCGCCCTCGGCGCGCAGCGCCTCGGCGATGCCGCGCCCGATGCCGTTGGCCGCCCCGGTGACCAGGGCCGTGTCCCCCTGCAGGAGCTTCATGGGCCGCAGTGTAGCGCACCGCCCTCTGGTAGACTGGCCAGTCTAATTTTGGCCGGGACCCCTCCCGCATGAGCCAGCTCAACCGCGAGCGCGTGCTGCGCGCCGCAACGCATTCGTTCCTCGCGCAGGGCTACGTCTCGAGCATCGATGCGATCGCGCGGCGCGCCGGGGTGGCGCGGCAGACCGTGTACGAGCACTTCGAGAGCAAGGACGCGCTGTTCCAGGAGGCGGTGCGCGGCCTCGCCCGACGCGTGCTGGTGACGCTGGACGGTTCGCCGCAGGAACTGCGCGCCACGCTGACCCGCTTCGCGCTGGCCTATCGGCGTCGCGTGCTCGGCGCGCAGGGCATCGCGATGTTCCGCGCGCTGATGCCGGAGGTGCCGCGCTTCCGGCCGCTGGCGCGCTCGATGTACGCCGCGGGCGCGGGGGAGATGGTGCGCCGCCTCGGCGCCTGCCTGGAACAGGCGATGCACGCCGGACAATTGCGCCGCGACGACCCCGAGTTCGCCGCGGAGCTGTTCCTGGGCATGCTGGTCGGCCAGGAACGCGTCAAGCGCCTGTTCGGCGTAACGGGGCACCCGCCCGGCGACCGGGCGCGCGCGCAGCGGATCGTGGACTGTTTCCTACGGGCCTACCAACCATGACGATCAGAACCCTTCTTGCCGCCACCACCTGCCTTGCCGTGCTGGCCGGCTGCGGCCAGGGCGATGCGCAGAACAAGCCCGCGGCGGACGCCGCGCCGGCGGCGATCGCGGTCACCACGATACAGGCGGCTTCGCGGGCCGTGCCCGTGGCGTTCGAGGCGGTGGGACGCACCGAGGGCTCGCGCGAAGTCCAGGTGCGCGCGCGCGTCGCCGGCATCATCGAGGCGCAACTGTATCGCGAGGGCGACACGGTGAAGGCCGGCGCGCCGCTGTTCCGCCTGGAGCGCGCGCCCTACGAGATCGAACTGGCGCAGGCGCGCGCGTCGCTGGCCCAGGAGAGCGCGCGCCTCGAGCTCGCGCGCCAGGAGTTGGGGCGCCTGCAGGGCCTGTCCGACCGGCGCGCCATCAGCCGCAAGGAGGCCGACCTCGCCGCCTCCACGGCACGCCAGACCGAGGCCGCCCTGCAGATCGCGCAGGCGCGGCTGCGGCAGGCGGAGCTCAACCTGTCCTACACCACGGTGAACGCGCCCATCGGCGGCGTCACCGGCCGAGCGCTGCAATCGGTCGGCACGCTGGTGCAGCCGAACAACGATTCGGCGCTGCTCACCACCCTCACGCGCGGCGATCCGATGTGGGTGCGCTTCGCCCTGTCCGAGGCCGAGTACGCGCGCCTGCGCTCGAGCGGCGCGAAAGCCATCGAGGTCAGGGCGGTACTCGCCGACGGCAGCGAGTATCCGCAGGCCGGCAAGCTCAATTTCGCCGGCTCGACGGTTGACGCGAGCACCGGCACCGTGCAGATGCGCGCCGAGCTGCCCAACGCGCGCGGCGACCTCCTGCCCGGCCAGTACGTGCGCGTGCGCGTGATCGCCGGCGCGCAGGAAGCGGTCGTGGTGCCCCAGGCCGCGGTGCTGCAGAACGCGGAAGGACGCTTCGTGTACGTCGCAGGCGCCGACGGCAAGGCCGCGCAGCGGCCGATCCGCGCCGGCGCCTGGCTGGGCGGCGACTGGGTGGTGCTGGAGGGCCTGACGGCCGGCGAGGCGGTGATCGTCGACAACCTCGCGCGCCTGCGCCCGGGCACGCCGGTGAAGATCGGCAAGGCCGGCTAGATGTTCTCGCGCTTCTTCATCCACCGGCCGGTGTTCGCCGGCGTGCTGGCCATCGTCATCGTGCTAGCCGGGCTGGTCGCCTCGCAGGTCCTGCCGGTCGCGCAATTCCCCGAGATCGCGCCGCCGATGGTGATCATCAACACCAGCTACCCGGGCGCGAGCGCCGAGACGGTGTCGCGCACGGTGGCTGCGCCGATCGAGGAGCAGCTCTCCGGCATAGAGGGCCTGTCCTACTTCAACTCGAGCTCGTCGTCGACCGGCGCGCTCTCCATCCTCGCCGTCTTCGAGCCCGGCACCAACGTCGACCAGGCGATCTTCAACGTCAACAACCGCGTGCAGCGCGCGCTGCCGCGCCTTCCGGACGAGGTGCGCCGCAACGGCGTCATCGTGCAAAAGCGCACTTTCGACATCCTGCTGGTGGTGGCGCTGATTTCCCCGGGCGAGGCGCGCGACACACTGTTCCTGTCCAACTACGCCTCGCTCAACATCGTCGACGAATTGAAGCGCCTGCCCGGCGTGGGCGATGTCACCGTGTTCGGCGCGCGCGACTACTCGATGCGCGTGTGGATCAACCCCGAGAAGATGGCGCGCCTGGGCGTCACCCCCGCGGACGTGGCCAATGCGCTGCGCGCGCAGAACGCGCAGTACGCGGCGGGCCGCATCGGCACCGAGCCCGCGCCGCCGGGGCAGAACCTCACGTACACCGTCACCGCGCGCGGGCGCCTGGTCGAGCCCGAGGAGTTCGGCGAGATCGTGGTGCGCACCGCGCCGGGCGGCGGCATCCTGCGCCTGAAGGACATCGCGCGCATCGAGCTCGGCGCGCTCAACTACGACACCGCGAATACGCTCAACGGCCAGCCGACCATCGGCATGGGCGTGTACATGCAGCCCGGCTCGAACGCGCTGGAAGTGGTCGAGCGCGTGCGCAACCGGATGCGCGAGCTGCGGCCCGCGTTCCCCGAGGGGGTCGACTACGGCATCCCGTTCGACACCACGCGCTTCGTGCGCGCCTCGATCACCGAGGTAAACAAGACCATGGGGGAGGCGGCGCTGCTGGTGCTCGCGGTGGTGTTCCTGTTCCTGCAGAGCTGGCGCGCGACGTTGATTCCGATGATCGCGGTGCCGGTATCGCTGATCGGCGCCTTCGCCGGGCTGTGGCTCGCCGGCTTTTCCATCAACACGCTCACCCTGTTCGCGCTGGTGCTCGCCATCGGCATCGTGGTGGACGACGCCATCGTGGTGCTGGAAAACGTCGAGCGGCTGATGCGCGACGAGAAGATGCGGCCGTTCGAGGCGGCGCTCGAGGCGATGGACGAGGTCTCCGGCGCGGTGATCGCCATCGTGCTGGTGCTGTGCGCGGTGTTCGTGCCGGTGGCGTTCCTGGGCGGCATCGCGGGCGCGCTGTATCGCCAGTTCGCGGTGACGCTCGCCATCGCCGTGGTGATCTCCGGCCTGATGGCGCTCACGCTCACGCCGGCGCTGTGCGCCATCCTGATGAAGCCGGGCGACCACGAGTCGCGCCTGTTCCGGCCGTTCAACGTCGGATTCGCCTGGTTCACGCGGCGCTTCCTCGACGGGGTCGAGCTGCTGCTCAAGTACCGCATCTCGGCGATGCTCGCGTTCCTCGCCCTGGTCGCCGCCTGCGTCTGGATGTTCGTGAAGATCCCGGGCAGCTTCGTGCCCGCCGAGGACCAGGGCTACCTCTACGGCCACGTGCAGCTGCCGGACGGCGCGACGCTCGAGCGCACGCGCAAGCTCTCCGGGGCCATGAGCCGCATCGCCGAAGCGCACCCCGGCGTGCAGGACGTGTTCGCCATCAACGGCTTCGACTTCCTCGGCGGCGGCAACAAGTCCAACGCCGCCACCATGTTCCTGCCGTTGAAGGAGTGGGACGTGCGGCCGGAGCACCCCGCGCCGGGCGTGGCGCGGGAACTGGTCGGCAAGGCCGCGCAGTTGCGCGACGGGGTGGTGCTCGTCTTCAATCCGGCGCCGATCCGCGGCCTGGGCACCGCGGGCGGTTTCGAGGTCTACCTGCAGGGGCGAGGCGAGTCCGACCCGGGCAAGCTGTTCCAGACGCTGCAAACGTTCCTCGACGCCCTGCGCGCCCATCCGCAGCTCACGGGCATCGCCTCGTTCTTCCGTCCGACTTCGCCGCAGCTCCTGGTGGAGGTGGATCGCGAGAAGGCGCTCTCGCTCGGCGTGCCGGTGCAGGACGTGTTCGACGCGCTGCAGAGCACCATGGGCGTGCTCTACGTGAACGACTTCAACAAGTTCGGCCGCACCTTCCGCGTGCAGATGCAGGCCGACGCGCCCTACCGGCTGCGCCCCGAGGACCTGGGCGCGGTCTACGTGCGCTCGACGGCCTCGGCACAGATGATCCCGCTGAAGGCGCTGATCTCCACCGAGAACATCATCGGCCCCGACCAGCTCGACCGCTTCAACGGCTTCGTCGCGACGCGCGTGCTGGGCAGCGGCCGTCCGGGCGTGTCCTCGGGCGAAGCGATCACGGCCGTCGAGGAAGTCGCGCGCAAGGCGCTGCCCGAGGGCTACGACATCGCCTGGGCCGGCCAGGCGTTCCAGGAAAAGCGCACCGGGCAGCAATCGGCGATCGCCTTCGGCCTCGCCATGGTCATGGTGTTCCTGATCCTCGCCGCGCTCTACGAGCGATGGCTGCTGCCCTTCACCGTGGTGCTCGCGGTGCCGTTCGCCGTATTCGGTGCGCTGAGCCTGGTCGGTCTGCGCGGGCTGGAGAACGACATCTATTTCCAGATCGGCCTTGTCGTGCTGATCGGGCTCTCGGGCAAGAACGCCATCCTGATCATCGAGTTCGCGCAGCAGGGCTTCCTCGAGGGCAAGACCGCGATGGAGGCGGCGCTGCACGCGGCGCGCCTGCGCTTCCGGCCGATCATCATGACCTCGCTCGCTTTCGTGCTCGGCGTGATGCCGCTCATGCTGGCGAGCGGCGCGGGCGCGGGCGCGCGCCGCTCGATGGGCACCGGCGTGGTGGGCGGCATGCTGGCCGCCACCTTCATCGCCACCCTGTTCGTGCCGCTGTTCTTCGTGTTCGTCGCCCGCCGGCGCAAGCATCGGCACGCGCCGGGCCAGAGCGCGCCATGAAGCGCCTCCTCCTCGTCGCCCTGCTTGCCGGCTGCACCACCCTCGGTCCGGACTACGAGCGTCCCGAGATGGCGCTGCCGGCCGCGTACCCGGACCCGGACGCGGCGCCGGCGCAGGGCGAACCGCTCGCGCCGCGATGGTGGCAGGACTTCGGCGACGCGCGGCTCGACGAGCTGGTGGCCGCGGCGCGCGCCGCGAACAGCGACCTGCGCCTCGCCGCCGCGCGCGTGCAGGAAGCCGAAGGCCTGGCGCGCGAGGCGGGCGCCGCCTACTACCCCGAGGTGCTCGCCGGCGCCTCCGCCGTGCGCAATCGCGTAAGCCGCGAGACCGAGCCGCCCGGCGGCGCGCCGATCGAGCGCACGCAATACCAGGCGCTCGCCTCGACCAACTTCGAGATCGACTTCTGGGGCCGCTACGCGCGCACGGCGGAAGCGGCGCGGGCCAATCTCCTCGGCGCGCGCTACGCGCACGCGGTGGTCGACCTCACGCTCACCGGCGCGGTGGCGCAGACCTACTTCGCGCTGCGCGCGCTCGACGCGCAGCTCACCGTGTTCGACGAGGCGCTGCGCCTGCGCGCCGACTCGCTCGCCATCGCGCGCGCGCGGCTCGACGCGGGCCTGGCCGCCGAACTCGACGTCTACCAGGCGCAGGCCGCGCTGGCCGACGCGCAAGTGCAGCGGCGCGAGGCGGCGAGGAGCCGCGCGCTCCTCGAGCGCCAACTCGCCACGCTCACCGGACGCCTGGACCTCAGCCTGCCCGCGCAGGTACTGGGGCCGGACCTGTTCGCGCTGCCGGTGCCGCCCGCGCCGCCCGCGGGGCTGCCCTCGGCGCTGCTCGAGCGCCGCCCCGACATCCGCGCCGCCGAGCAGCAGCTGGTGGCCGCCAATGCGCTCATTGGCGCGGCGCGCGCGGCGCTGTTCCCGTCCATCTCGCTCACCGGCGCACTCGGCGGGCAGAGCGCGGAGCTCTCCGACCTGCTCTCCAGCGGCGCGCGCATCTGGTCGCTCGGCTTCGGCCTCACGCTGCCGATCTTCGACGCCGGGCGGCGCTCGGCGCGCGTCGAGCAAGCCGAGGCGCGCCGCGAGCAGGCGCTCGCCACCTACCAGCGCGCGGTGGAGAGCGGCTTTCGCGAGGTGGCCGACGCCCTGGTCAGCCTCGAGCAGGCCGCGGCAAGCGAGGCTGAGCTGAGCACGCGGCGCGCGGCCGCGCGCGGGGCGCTCGAGCTCTCTACGCTGCGCTACGAGTCGGGCTATTCGCCGTACCTCGAGGTGCTGGACGCGCAGCGCACCGCCAACGACGCCGAGCTGGCGCTGGTGCGCAACCGCCTGGCGCGCCTTGCTTTCAGCGTCGACCTGATGAAGGCGCTGGGCGGCGGCTGGCGCGAGGCGAACTAGCCCGCGCGGGCGCGCTTTTTCGCCAAACGCTCGCGCGTTTTGGCGACATCCACCACGAAGCGCACGTGCTCGCCGCGGCCGCACTGCTCCACGGCGTCGCGCACCGTGAACGCGCAGCGCACGCTTCGCCCCTGCACCTCCACCACCTCGAAGCGCAGGGTCACCTGCATGCCGACCGGCGTGGCGGCGAGGTGGTCGATGACCACGCGCGTGCCGACCGTGTCTTCGCCCTCGTCCAGATGTCCGAGCAGGAAATCGCGGATCGCGTATTCGACGTCGCTCACCATCATGGGCGTGGCGTACACCGCGTTCTCCGGGCCCATGAAGGCGATGCAGCGCCCGGTGTCCACGACGAGGGTCTTCTCGCCGGCGAGGCCGGGCGCAACCAGCGCGTTCATCGCGCCAGCAGCACCGGCAGCGTCGCGAGGTCGAGCACCTTGGAGGCCACCGAAGAGGCGAACAGATTGGCCGCGGCGCCCATGCCGCTGGTGCCGATGACGATCAGGTTGCACCGGGTCTTGCCGGCGTGGCGCACGATGGTCTCGGCGGCCGGGCCGACGAGCACGCGCGAGCGGAACTGCAGCTTCGCGCGCTGCAGCTTCTTCTTCGCCGCCGCCAGGTTCGCCTCGCCCTGCTCGCGATACCAGCGCGCGAGCTCCTCCTGCTTGATGCGCAGCGCGCCGCGCGTCAGGTTCGAGATCGAGTGGTGCACGGTGATCAGCTCCACCACCGGCGGCTCGCGGTACCAGTCCGCGTGCGCCACCAGCCAGTTCACCGCTTCGAGCGAGGTCTTCGAGCCGTCCACGGCCACCAGGATCTTCATGCGCGCTCCCTGCATAGTTGGGGGATCCGCCCATGATATGCCAGCGGCGGTGCCGGCTTTGACCTGTATCAAGCGCGCACAGATCGTTCGTCGCGTACCATGGGGCGCCCATGCAGATCTCCATCGATCCGCCCGTGCGGCCGGTCGACCCGTCGCGATTCGCCCTGTTCGACCTGGGGTTTCGCCCCCTCTACCTGCTCGCCGGCGCGTACGCCGCGCTCGCCGTGCCCCTCTGGGGCTTGCAGTACGCGGGCTGGCTGCCGGGC
>Ga0209705_10001873_pt1 | contig 11190 bp, 13 predicted proteins | sample PPLLaktember2015_5_FD_187262 | JGI IMG/M metagenome (GOLD analysis project Ga0209705, IMG submission 187262) | Freshwater sediment microbial communities from Prairie Pothole Lake near Jamestown, North Dakota, USA - PPLs Lake P8 Core (1) Depth... | ecosystem: Environmental > Aquatic > Freshwater... | reverse complement strand
TGGGCATCGTGTCGCAAAGCGGCGGACTCGGCACCGACATCATCCGCCGCGGTTTCGCGCGCGGGCTCACGTTCTCGGGCCTCGTGACCGTGGGCAACTGTGCCGACGTGACGCCGAGCGACCTTCTCGAATTCTATTTCGCGGACCCGCAGACGCGAGTCGTCGGCATGTACATCGAGACCGCGCAGGACGGGCGGCGGCTGTTCGAGATCCTGCGCGATGCGCGCGGCGCCAAGCCGGTGGTGATCCTCAAAGGCGGCCGCACCGCACAGGGCCTCGCCGCGGCGGCCTCTCACACCGGGTCGCTCGCCGGGGACGATCGCGTCTGGGTGGCGCTCTCGCGCCAGACCGGGTGCATCCTCGTCGATACCCTCGACCAGTTCATAGACACCCTGCTCATCTTCCAGGCCCTCACGCCGCAGCCCGCGCATCCGACGAAGCGCGTCGTGCTGTTCGGTAACGGCGGCGGCACGAGCGTGCTCGCGACCGATTTCTACGCGCGCCTGGGTCTCGACGTGACGCCGTTCGGGCAGGAGACGATCTCCCAGCTCGCCGCGCTCAAGCTCCCGCCGGGCACGAGCATCACCAACCCGGTCGATTGCCCGGTCGGCACGCTGCAGCAGGAGGAAGGCCGGGTCGCCGAGAAGATCCTCGACATTATTTACGCGAGCGGCAAACCCGACGCGCTGGTGATGCACCTCAACCTTTCCGCCTTCGTCGGGCGCACCAAACCCGAGGTGCTGGATAATCTGGTCCAGGCCGCGATGCGCGTGCAGGAGCACTATCCGGGACAGGCGCACTTCGTTCTCGTGCTGCGCTCCGACGGCGATCCGCCGCTGGAAGCCCGGAAACGGGAATTCCGCGAGCGCGCGGTCGCGCTGGGGGTGCCGGTGTACGACGAGATGTCGAATGCGGGTCACGCGCTCGCCGCGCTGCAGGGCCTCGAGCGCTTCAGGAGCAAGCGGTCATGACCTATCGCCACGATTTCCGCGCAGTCGGTTATCCGCTGCGCCTCTACAGCGGCAAGGATGCGCTCGAGAACCTCCCCGCCGAGTTGAAGCGCCATCGCTCGCAGCGCGCGTTCGTCGTCTGCGGCCGCACGGTCTCTCGCCAGACGCCTCTGGTCTCGCGCATACGATCGATCCTGGGGGAGAAGCTCGCCGGCGTGTTCGACGAAATGGCGAAAGAGTCGCCGCTTTCGGCCGTCGTGGGCGCACGCGACGCGGCGCGGGCGGCGCAGGCCGATCTCCTGATCGGCATCGGCGCCGGCAGCGTGATACAGGCCACCCGCGTGGTCGCCATCCTGCTCGCGGAGACGCGACCGGTGGAAGAGCTGATCACCCAGTATCCCGACAATGCGCCTGCGATCAGCCCCAAGCTCCTCGCCCCCAAGCTTCCCATCATCAACGTGCTGACCGCGGGCACCACGGCGCAGAATCGCGGGGGCTCGGCGGTCAAAGGCGAGCACCTCGACCACCGCATGGAGTTCTTCGATCCGAAGACGCGCCCGGTCGCGGTGTTCTGGGACAGCGACGCGCTCCTCACCGCGCCGCCGTCGCTCGCGCGCACCACCGGAGGATCGATCTTCTGGCGCGCGGCGATGAACGCCGGCTCGGCGAGCATGTCTCCGCTCGTCGAAGGCGACCGGCTTCAGGCGCTGCGCCTCGCCCAGAACGCGCTGCCCAGGCTCGCCGACGCGACCGACCCTGCGCCTCGCATCGAGCTGTGCGCCGCCGCGTTCCTCCAGAATCGCGAAGCCGACGACGGCGGCGCGCTCATGGAGAAGCACTGGGTCGGACGCGTCGTCTACGCTTTCGCCGCGGCGCTATTCCATCAGCACGGACACGTGACCCAGGGTGAGGCGAATGCCGCGCTCACGCCCGGCGTCATGCGCAAGCTCGGCTGGCGCGACGCCGAAGCGATGCGCGCGATGGCCCAGGCGCTCGGCGCGTGGCAGGAAGGCGATACGCTCGACGACGCGCCGGAGCGCGCGGCAGCAGCGCTCGAGCGCGTTTTCGATTCGATCGGCATGCCCACCCGGGTATCGAAGCTCGGCATCCCGCGCGAGAGCCTGGCCACCATCCTCGAGCACTCGCTCAAAAACTTCAACGCCGACCCCAGGCGCGAGTTCGTGCGCGAGCGGGAGCTCTTGTGGGACGTGCTGCAATCGACGTGGTGATCGCCCCGCAACGCTCATCAGGGATGCACCGCGCCCGGCCGGTGCGTTCTTAACGTACCCTGCGCGTCGTCGACTTCTCCTCGGCCCTGAACTCCGCGATCGCCTCTTTGGCGATCCCGAACGCCGACAGTGCAGGATAAACCCCCGCGTAGACGTACACGTGCAGCAGGATCTCCCCGATTTCCTTCACGCTCCAGCCTGAGCGCAGGCACGTCTTCACGTGCAGCTTCACCGCCCCCGCGTGGTTCTGCGCCGCCGCCATCGCGAGCGACAGCGACGAGCGGGTTTTGTGGTTGAGCCCCGGCCGCGCCCACACCGTGCCCCAGCAGAACTCGTCCGTCACGTCCTGGAACATGCGCATGAAGTCGTCGGCCTCGGCGTAATTGCGGTCGACGTGCGCATCGCCGTGCGCCTTGCGGCGGACGACTTCGCCTTTGCGCGCGAGCGCGCTTTTCTTAGGTGCCATGTTTACCTTTCCTGCCTAATCGCTCAGGGTTGTAGGGCGATCGCGAGATCGCCGAAGGATGGGGAGGTTACGGAGGGAAACCTAGGTTTCCCTCTGTTCGTTATAAAGAAAAAGAATTTTACTTTTTCGCCATCGTAGATTTGTTGAGGGAGCGCGGATCGCGCGCTCGCCAGCGGCCCGAATCGACCTGCGCCAGGAACTCTGCCGTGAGTCGGTTGAAGAGATCGGGCTCTTCGAGGTTGACGGCGTGTCCCGTGTTCGGCACCACCGTGAGCGATGCCGAAGGACATACGCGCTTGATGTAAAGCCCCGGCTCGAGGCAATTGTTGTCCTCGTCGCCGCTCACCATGTGGAGCGGCACTTTCATTTTCGAAAGCCCGCGCTCGAGGCTTTGTATCGTCGGCCGCCGCGCCTGCACGCCGCGCAGCGTGTTGGCCGAGCCGAGCGCCGAGTGCTTCGCGAACTCCGCGCAGAAATGCCTGAACCCGAGCGGATCCTTGTTCTGGAACTGAACCCGCGAAGGCCCGATCTGATACGGCTTGATCGCTTCCGGCGTGCCGAGCTCCTCGAAGCGCTTCGCCATCACTTCGGTGTCGTCGAGGAATTGCCTGCGCTTGTCTGGGTCCGAGCCATAGCCCACGCCGATCGCGGTGAGCGAATTCGCCATGCGCGCGTAACGCAGCCCGAAATGCACCGTCGCGTAGCCGCCCATCGAGCAGCCGATGATGTGCGCCTTACGAATTCCCAGGTGGCGCATGACCGCTGCGATGTCGTCGGTCGCGAGCGCCTGCGAATACTGCGTGTGGCGCTTGGGCACGTCCGAAGGCGGATAGCCGCGCGCGTTGAAAGCGATGCAGCGATAGCGCCGGCTGAAGTAGCGCACCTGCGGCTCCCAGCTTTTCAGGTCGTCCGCGAACTCGTGCACGAAGACGACGGGCGCGCCTTTCCCGACCTCTTCGTAGTACAGGCGCACGCCGCCGGAATCTGCGTAAGGCATTCATTTCTCCTTTATTCGACTTTCAAACCCGCCTGCTTCACGACCTTCGCCCACTTCGCGATCTCGGCCTTGATGAACGATCGGAACTCGTCCGGGCTGCTGCCCACGCCTTCGGCCCCGAGGGTCGACAGGCGCTGTTTCACGTCCGCCTGGCCGAGCGCATGGACGGTCTGTGTGTGCACGTAGGCGATGATGTTCCGCGGGGTGCCGGCGGGCATGAAAAGCCCGTTCCAGCCGACGATCTCGTAGCCTTTCAGGCCCGCTTCCGCGAGCGTGGGCAGATCGGGCACGAGCGGCGAGCGCTTCGAGCCGGTGACCGCGAGCGCGCGGAGCTTCCCCGCCTTCGCGAGCGGCAGCGTGCTCGGGATGTTCTCGAGCATGAGCTGGATCTGACCCCCCATCAGGTCGGCGAGCGCCGGGCCGCCGCCTTTGTACGGCACGTGCGTCATCGCGATACCCGACGTCATCTTGAGCATCTCGCCCGCGAGGTGCGGTGTGGTGCCCGGCCCGCCGGACCCGAAATTGAGCTTGCCCGGGTTGGCTTTCGCATACGCGAGAAACTCCGGAACCGATTTCGCCGGTATCGACGGATGGATGACCAGCATGAGCGGCGCGGAGGCGACCAGCGTGACGGGCGCTAGGTCTTTCTCGGTATCGTAGGGAAGCTTCCTGAAGAGGCTCGGATTCACCGCGAAGGTGAGGCTCATCATCAGCATCGTGTAGCCGTCGGGCGCCGCTTTCGCCGCGAGATCGGTGCCGATGATGCCGCTGCCGCCCGCGCGGTTGTCGATCACGACCTGCTGCCCGAGCGCTTCGGAGAACTTCTGTCCAACGAGGCGCGCCATGATGTCGTTCGACCCGCCCGGCGCGAAAGGCACGATGAGGCGGATGGGCCGGCTGGGATAGACACCGCCCGGTTTGCCCGCGGGCTGCGCGGCAGCGCTCGCCGCGAACCACGCGCATGCTGTAAGCAGTGCCCAGGGTATGAGCTTCACCGACGTCTCCCCGCGCGACCGTGCGCCGCGCGTCGCTCGATTCTAAACGATGTGTTCGGCGCGTCTTTCCGCGGTATGCGAGACGCGTATGCCGACCAGCACCAGAACGCCGCCCGCGATCGCGAGCGGCGTCAGCGTCTCGCCGAGGAGCCACCACGCGAGCGCCGCCGCTATCACCGCCTGCACCAGCAGAGCGACCGATGCGAAAGTGCCCGGCAGGTGCGCGAGCGCGTACGCGATGAGGCTCTGCCCCCCGACCTGCGAGACGAGCGCGAGACCGACGAGCAGCAGCCAGCCGTTGGCCGTTTCGGGGACGAAGCGCTCGCCCGAGAAAAGCGCGATCGGCAGCAGCACGAGCGCGGTGACCGTGCCCGTCACCGCCATCAGGCGTGCCGTCGAGATCGCGCTTCGCGCCCGCGCAACCGCGATCTGGTATCCGGCGTAGAAGACCGCGGTGACGAGGCCGAGCGCGTCGCCGAGGAGCGCTCCGCCCGCGTGATGGAAATCCCCGCGCAGTAGCATGAACATGCCGGTGATCGCGGCCGCGAGGCCCGCCAGGAACTGCATTCCGGGCCGCCGCCTGAAGAGCAGCCACGTCGCCAGCGTCACGAATATCGGTGCGCAGTTCGCGAGCAGCGTCGCATTGGCGACGCTGGTGAGGAGGATCGACCAGTGCCAGACCGCGAGGTCGCCCGCAAAGAAGAAGCCGGCGAGGAGCATGAGGCGCAGATCGGTGCCGGTCGTGGCGTGAGAGCGCGTGCGCGCATCGTAGGCGGCCCACGCCCAGAGCACCGGTAGCGCGAGGAAGACGCGCCAGAAACCGGTCGAGACCGGACCGGCTTCGCTGACTTTGACGAACAGGGCGGAAGAGCCGATCGCAGCGGCGCCGCAGAGCAGCGCCACCAGTGCGGCGCGGCCGCGGCCGGGCACGGCTTCAGGCCGCGTGCGGCAAAGCCCCTTCGCGGCCGACTTTCGCTTCGTCCAGCGCTCTCCTGATGCGCGCCATTTCGGCCTCGGAGATTTTCACCAGCGGCGGGCGCACCGCCGCGCACGGAATCCGGCCGAGCATGACGAGCGCTTCCTTCATGCGGTTGTGCATGTCGACGAAAGGATCGGCGTAGAACACCTGCGCGATCGGGTAAATGCGATCGTTCAACTGCTTCGCGCGCGCGAGGTCGTTCGCCTTCACCGCCTGGAAGAGCGCGAACTGGAGGTCGGCGATGACGCTGCCCGACCCCGACAGAAGCCCGTTGCAGCCGAGCACGAGCGAGCTGTAGAGCCACGAGCTGTGGGTCGAGAGCACGTTCACCGGCCGCGGCAGGGTTTGCAGGAGCCTTATCTGGCGCTCGTGCTGCACCGGGTTGTTGCACCAGTCCTTGATCGCGCGCACCGACGGCACCGCTTCGACGAGCTTCATCAGCGTATCGACCGGATAACCGAGCCCGCCCGCGAGCGGATACTGGAAGGCGATGATGGGGAGGTCGGATGCGTCGGCGATGTGCTTGAAGTGCGTGATCACCATCTCGGGCCGCGACTGCGAGCCGAGGCCGAGCGGATTCGGCGGGAACACCAGCAGGCACGACGCGCCGCCCTTCTGCGCCATGCGCGCGATGCGCGCGGCTTCCAGGCTGCCGTCCGCATAGACCCCGTGAACCACGGGGATCTTGTCGCCCACCTCGTCCATGGTGATCGCGTGCACGCGCTCCTGCTCTTCGAAGGTGCAGGAGGCGACTTCGGTCGAGTGCGCGTTGACAGTGATGCCCGATAGGCCTCGCACCGCGGCGACGTCGCGCAGGTGCTTGCGAAACGACGCTTCGTCGATGGTGAAATCGGGATGAAAAGGCAGCAGCGCCGCCGGGATCACGCCTTTGGGCTCGTAGTTCCTGTATGTGCTCATGCCGCTCACCACTCCTTGATCTGCGCCGGCCGCTGGCTGAAGCCGCCGTCGATCGTGACGACCGCGCCGCTGGTGTAGCTCGAGCGCTCCGACGCCAGAAATACCACGGTGTTGGCCACTTCGTCCACGGTGCCCAGGCGCCCGAGCGGAAAAACCGCGGTCAGCTCGCGCCAGCGCTCCTCGTCGCCCAGCTGCTCTTTCGCACGCGCTTTCCAGCGCACGATCTGGCGGTCGGTTTCGATATAGCCGGGGCTCACCGCGGCGACCCGCACCCCGTATCGGATGCTTTCGGCGCCCATCACGCGCGTCATCGTCATCAGCGCCGCATTCGCCATGCTGCCCGCCACATAGTTGGGCATCGGGCGCTCGCCGGCGTTCCCGAGCACGTTCACGATGACGCCGCTTTTGCGCTCGCACATTTCGCGATAGACCTCGCGCGTGAGCGCGATGAAGCCGAAGACTTTCAGGTCCCACGCGGTGCGCCACGTCTGCTCGTCGAGCTCTATCGTCCCCTGCGGTATCGCGCCCGCGTTGTTGACCAGGATGTCGATGCCCGTGCACTCGCGCGCGAGCTTCACGACGTTATCGCCGCTCGACAGATCGCACGCGTGCGTCGCGACGCTGATGCGATAGTCCGCCTGTAGCCTCTTGCGGGCGGCCGCAAGCGACTCGGCGCTGCGGGAGGCGAGATGCAGATCGCAGCCTTCGGCCGCCAGCACTCTCGCCACGCCGAAACCGATGCCGCGGGAGCCGCCGGTCACGAGCGCGCGCTTACCTTTGAGGCCCAGATCCATCTTGTCCTCCTCTACTGCGGGGTACCCTCGTCCACACCAGTCGGGGATGAAGACGGAGAATATCAGAGCGCTTCGGGAAGCATTTGCCCGGGCGGGCGTCTGCGCGGTTCAGCAGCGACGCCAGGCTACTTCCAGATCAGGCTGACCAGAAAGAGCAGCGCCGCGCCGAACGCGCTCGCTAGGGTCACTGGCTTGTGTCGCATGCTCGCATCCCACCAGCCATCCCCTGCTTTCGGCCCATCGCCAGACGCGCTCTCTGCGATCTCTACTCGCCCCGCTTGAATGCGCGCGGATATCTGCGCGGACGAAGTCAACGCGATGCGCGACAGAGCGCCGACGAGAAGAAATAGAAAGTATTGCGCAGGGACAATGAACAGCAGCCAGCCTGTCGTCGCGACGGTCAGCGAGAGCGTCAAAACAAAGATCGGAACGAGCTCCATCCCGATCGGCTTCAATCGGGCTTTCGAGCGCAGGTGCGCGCCGACCGCGACGAGCGGGAGGCCGGCGACCTGAAGGCATGCACCGAAGTACGCGAGAGGATTTGCCGAGACCAGCGCCGGATTCCTGTCGAGGCCGCCCCAGGCAGCTCCGAACGCCGCGGTTGCGATCGCGATGAACGGTCCCGCGTGCGAATACCACTCGATGTAGCTTCGATCGAAGAACGTGCGGAAAACCCAGACGTTTACAACGCAAGCCAGCACCAGCCCGGCGAACGTCAGGGCGATCAACGCTCGCGCACGAAAGATCGCCTGGCTCGATTGTGCATTCACTCGAAAGCGCTTATTTTCCAGACGCCGTCTTGAAACTGACGAAGCGGGTCCCGTCTTCGAGCGCGTGCTGCTCGTGGTCCTGATCGCCCAGGATCAACGCAACCTCGCCGGGACCGATTTCCCGAAAGTCGTTGTCGGCCCGCATGCGCAGCCTTCCCGCCAGAACCATGATGATCTGCTCGCTCGGGTGATGGTGCGGCCGGGCGCCGGTTCCCTTGGGCTCGGTGTAGTAGCCGATCTCAAGCTCCTTACCGGTGATCGTCGGGCCGTAAGCCGTCGAGTATCCCGGAGCCACCACCGGTTGGGGCATGTCATCCAGCTTGAAGAACGGCATCACGCCTCCGTCGAAACCTGATAATTCGCGTGGAGATGAACAGCCAGCCACATAGCGCCTTCAGACGCCGACTTGACGATGTGCGGAGTACCCGAGGGGAGGAACAGATGGTCGCCACATTGCATCACAACGGCCTCGCCCGCCACCTCGAGTTCCGCCTCGCCGCGAACGAGGACGACCCACTCGTCTTGCACTTGAACACATTTGCTCGGAGTGATGTTTGCCGAACTCACGATACGCTCGACCACGAGGTTCTTGTGTGTGAGGAGGACGTCGAGGCGCTCGCCGACACCGGGAGGCGAGCAATCTTCGAAGACGTTACCCAGTTTCATCGGGACGGGAAGATTCCTAGCATTTCTGCAGCGGCAGTAGACAGCCATCAACCGTTTTCATTGGTCGACCCCTTGTCGAGGGGGCGACCAGGGCTCTGCTGCGCGAAGATCAAGTTATACCGCCACGGATGGCTCAGCGGCAGACGACCTCGACCCGGCGATTGACCGAACGACCCGCCTCCGTCGTATTGTCCGCAATCGGTTGGCCCTCGCCGGCACCCTTTGCGCCCAGGCGTGTCGCGACGATACCGCGCTTGACCAGTGCCGCGACCACCGACGCTGCCCGACGCTGCGAAAGGTCCTGGTTGTAGGCATCCGATCCCTCACTGGACGTGTGTCCGACGATCGTAATTGCCGACTGTGGCGTATCCTTCAGCCCGGCGAACAATGCGTCGAGCACGACAGCGGAATCCTGACGGATGGCGGCCGAGTCGTAATCGAAGTTGATCCCGTGCACGATGGAACCGCAGCCCGGAGGTCGTGCTTTGGCGCCGGAGCATTCCGTTTTGGGGGCTGGCGTACTGACCCCGGTATAGATGCGAAACGGTGCGCCCTGGGTCGAGCGGACGCCCGTGATATCACCGGCATCGGTCACCGTCAGCACGAATGTGCTGGGAATGCCCCCGCTGCGGCTCTTGCCGGTGGCGCGCAGGATGTTCCCGGTCACGCTGCCGTTCAGGTCCCCGGTGCCGTCATAGCAGCCGACGACCGTAGCCGCGTCCTGTTTCAACTCCAACAGCACACCACGTCCTTTCCACTTGCCCGTGAACCTGTCCAGCAGGGGGACTGCGTCCTGGGAGCCGCGACCGATGATCTCGCTGAACTCGAAGAACGTCTTGTCCCGCTGGATGTCCAGGCCTCCCCGGAGCCTGAGCTTTACCCATATCACCGGCTTGCGGGTGATTGCCGGAATCTCGGTGACAAGGTTCCTGCTCTTGTGTTTGACCAGGGACGTGGAGGCCAGGATCTCGAACGGCCCATCGGCGCCGTTTGTGCTGCCCGAAATCTCGATGTCCCTGAAGAAGGTCTGCGCCGGACTCGGCGTTTCGAGCACATTGGGCACCGCGAACGTGGTGAAAGTCGTCGGTGCCGGCAGCCTGTATACGAAAACGATCTCGGTGTCCGGTCCACCCGGCTTGGGCGTCAGCGAATACACGCCGTAGTCACCGTCAATCGCCCGGAGAGCGCTCTCCGCATTCACGTTCAACGCCGCAGCCGAGCCACCAACCGCCACGAGCATCGCGCCCTGGGCGAAGCTCAGGTAATCCGGCGATGCGGGTTCGCCGCCCATCGCGACTGGAGGCACCACACCGAGAATCGTTGCTTGCAGAAAGCGCAACAGACAAAGGCGCATGATCAATGGCATAGCTCCCCCGTTGTTCGACGCCCGGGTACACTGGATTCAGCTCTCAAACTCTAAAGCCAATCGTGGATCGCACTTCCTGCTCACGGCCGGTTATGGTGACATACGAGAGGGCCTGGTACGGAAGCATTAGGCGATCAAAGATCAATGAGCCTTCGTGATTCTTCGGAATGGTCGTGCCGAGGTCCTCCGGGGATAGCGGCTCCTGCGGATAAACCCGAACGACGCAATAGGTGTCCAGGAATTCAGCAAAGCCGTTTACGGTGTACCTTTCACCACTGAAGAGATGCAAGATCACCGACACCCCAGATGGAACTGCCATCTGTTCGAAATGTCTTGCCGCGACTTCTTCAAGCGCTTGACGATCTATCATGGTGGGTTATCCATTGAGGGCTCCCTGGTGAGAAAACGCGACCGAGCTGCTCATGACCTTGAGCGAGCCGACTCGCGGTGGGAGGCCCGTATGTGTGACGTTTAAACACCTTGTTTGAGCGGCGCCAGCACGCGCGGCTTGCAACGCGTCCGCTCGAACTAGAGTTATACGACGGCCTATTTGCCACCGAGTTTTTCCTTTACTTCGTCGTCACTGAGCTCTGGACCGAGCCATATCACAGCCTTCGATGCGCCAGCGCCCATAGCTACCTCAAGGAATATGCGCTCCTCGATTTGGGACAGGCCTCCCTCAATCATTTCGAGGGGATGCATCAGTATCTGCGGTGGCAGCCGAAGAAGACGATCTTTCTCAGCGTTCTTCAACGCGGCTTTCAGTGCCTGCTCCGCGGCGGTGAACTCGCCGATTAACATCCGCACGCTTGAAAAGGGGACGTCGGCTTGAAATGTGGTGTCGGTGCCTGAATCCACATGCCTGATTCGAAACTGGTTCCGCCTCACTCGAACATAGACTGCGTTGCGAAAAACCTTTCCTATGAGGGATGCGGCTAGCATCGTCGATCAAATCGTGTCGAAGAACCCCACGCACATTGCTGCACTTCTGTATTAACCGCCGAGCAGCAGGACACCCGCCTCACCTGTAGGGCGACGGCGAATGAATAGCACTCCGCTG
>Ga0209705_10001865_pt1 | contig 11216 bp, 12 predicted proteins | sample PPLLaktember2015_5_FD_187262 | JGI IMG/M metagenome (GOLD analysis project Ga0209705, IMG submission 187262) | Freshwater sediment microbial communities from Prairie Pothole Lake near Jamestown, North Dakota, USA - PPLs Lake P8 Core (1) Depth... | ecosystem: Environmental > Aquatic > Freshwater... | reverse complement strand
TCGCATCAGCCGCGCACGCGAGGCATTGCGCCTGAGCCTCGCTGCCTACGTGATCGAACCACACAATGTCGAGCCATTCAGGGTGGCTGAAGCATGAACAATTCCAAACAGACGATCTCCGAGACCCTCAACGCCTACTTGGACGGCGAACTGGATGCCGAGTCGATCGCCCACCTCAAGCGCCGCCTCGCCGCTGATCGTGTTCTGGCCCGGCACTTGGCCGAGTTGCGACGCGTGCGCTCGCTGGTTCGCGCTACCGGTAGCGTGCCGCGCCATTCCGAGGATCGGCCGGTGACGCCGCTGACTCGCAGACTTCTCCCTTACGGGATCGCTGCCAGCGTGCTACTGATCTTCGGAATTGCGATTGGACAGCACTTGTATGCACCCGCTGCCGCAGTCGACCCGTTTACCGCCAGTCTGCCCGACCACGCCCAGACGATCCAACCCGCACATCTGGACATTCGGGCGCGGGCCAATGAAACACGCGCCATTTTCCACATTGTGAGCGCCGACCCGCGAAAGATCCGCGCAACCCTGCAGCACGTCGAGAAACTGTTGCAACGTTATGGGGAGTCCGGGCAAAAACTGCAAATCGAGGTAGTCGCAAATGCCGAGGGCCTCAGCGCGCTGCGGGCGGATACCTCACCGGCACCGGACCAGATCGCGCAGCTGCGACAGACCTACGCGAACGTCGAGTTCCTGGCCTGCGGCGCCACGCTGGCGCGCTATAAGCGCGAGCATGGCGTCGAACCCACGCTGCTGCCCGGAACCATGGTGGCCTCCTCGGCACTCGACCAGATTCTGATTCGCCTGCGCGAAGGCTGGACATACGTGCGCATCTGAAGAACCAACCAACCGTCAGTCCGGGCGGTGCCCGACAAGCTTGGCTTCGGGCAGGTGCAATTTTACGGCAGCGAACAACTCCAGAATCACCCCCGGTCGCGGACGTACTGATACCCACAAGAGATTCAGCGGCACATTGAGGTCGACGAATACGACCTCGGAAAAACTCACCAGCACGGCCTGCAGGCATGCCAACCTAGCGGCAAACTCGTGCCCAGGCCGCTCGCGCAGACCCGGAATCAGCACCATGAAGTCGCTGAACGGCCGGCCTAGTTCGTCGCGCGCCGGCACACGCTGGTAGAGCGGCTGGTTGACCTCAATGGAGAACGCCGTGGCGCCGCGGGCAACGAGCTGCATGGCCCGTCAGCCGCGCCGCCGGGGAAACAGATCAGTGCTCGACACCGGCGGTTTCCCGCGCCTCGAAGGTAAAGGCGAGTTCGCCGCCCTCCTCGGTCACGTCCACAGACCCGCCGTGCGCCAACCGTCCGAACAGGATCTCGTCGGCCAGCGCCTTCTTGATCTTTTCGCGGATCAGGCGCGCCATCGGACGCGCGCCCATGGTCGGGTCGTAGCCGTTCTTGGCGAGCCAGGCACGGGCACGTTCGTCCACATTGATCTCGACATGTTTTTCCTCAAGCTGTGCTTCGAGTTCGAGCACGAACTTGCTGACGACATGGCCGATGGTGTCGGGCGACAGCGGCTTGAATGGGATGATTGCATCCAGACGGTTGCGGAACTCCGGGCTGAAGGCACGCTTGATCACCTCAGTCCCATCCGCGGTGTGATCCTGTTTGGTAAAGCCGATGGACGCGCGCCCCATCTGGTCGGCGCCGGCGTTCGTGGTCATGACGATGATGACGTTGCGGAAATCAGCCTTGCGTCCGTTGTTGTCGGTGAGCGTGCCGTGGTCCATCACCTGCAACAGCAGGTTGTACACGTCCGGGTGCGCCTTTTCGATCTCATCCAGCAGCAGCACCGCGTGTGGGTGCTTTGTGATGGAATCAGTCAGCAGCCCGCCTTGATCGAAACCGACATATCCGGGCGGCGCGCCGATCAGACGCGACACTGTGTGCCGCTCCATGTACTCGGACATGTCGAAGCGAATCAGCTCCAAGCCGAGAATTTTGGCCAATTGCCGCGTCACTTCGGTCTTGCCCACGCCGGTTGGGCCGGAGAACAGATAGGAGCCAATTGGTTTCTCTGGATGCGCCAGGCCGGAACGCGCCATCTTGATGGAAGTGGCGAGTGCCTCGATAGCCTCATCCTGGCCGAACACCACCATCTTCAGATCGCGCTCGAGGGTGCGCAGCGCTTCCTTGTCGGTGCTCGACACGCTCTTGGGCGGTATGCGCGCAATCTTGGAAACGATGTTCTCGATATCAGTGACGCTGATGGTCTTCTTGCGGCGACTCGGCGGCAGTAGATGCAAGCTGGCACCGGCTTCGTCGATCACATCAATCGCCTTGTCCGGCAGGTGCCGGTCATTGATATAACGCGCCGAAAGTTCGGCCGCCGCGCGCAATGCGTGGCTGGTGTACTTGACGCCGTGATGCTGCTCGAAGCGGCTCTTGAGCCCTTGCAGGATCTGCACGGTCTCCTCGATCGAAGGCTCGACCACGTCGATCTTCTGGAAGCGGCGCGACAGTGCCCGGTCTTTCTCGAAAATACCGCGGTATTCCTGATAGGTGGTCGAACCGATGCACTTGAGATCGCCGGAAGCGAGTGCCGGTTTCAGCAGGTTGGAGGCATCCATGGCGCCGCCCGACGCCGCGCCTGCGCCGATGATGGTGTGAATCTCATCGATGAACAGGATCGCTTGCTCATGCTTGCGTACTTGGTTCAATACCGCTTTCAGACGCTTCTCGAAATCGCCGCGGTACTTGGTGCCAGCCAGCAGTGCGCCCATGTCGAGCGAGTAGATCGTGCTCTTCTTGAGGATATCCGGCACCTGGCCCTCGATAATCTTCTTCGCCAAGCCTTCAGCGATCGCCGTCTTGCCAACGCCAGCTTCACCCACGTAGAGCGGATTGTTCTTGCGCCGACGGCAGAGAATCTGGATGGTGCGTTCGACTTCGTGCTCGCGTCCGATAAGTGGATCGATCTTGCCCTGACGGGCACGCTCGTTGAGATTGACGGTAAAGATGTCGAGCGGACTCTTTTCGGTGGCCGCGGCCTCCTCACCCTCTTCCGGCGGCGGCAACTCCGGCTGGCTCTCGCCCGGCACCTTGGAGATGCCGTGCGAGATGAAATTCACGACGTCGAAGCGGCTGATGTTCTGTTTGTGCAGAAAGTAGACGGCATGCGAGTCTTTCTCGCCGAAGATCGCAATCAACACATTGGCGCCATTAACCTCTTTCTTGCCAACGCCCTGAACGTGCAGCACCGCACGCTGGATGACACGCTGGAAACCGAGTGTCGGCTGGGTATCGGATTCGCTCTCCTGCGGTAGCACCGGAACGTTGTCGCGCAGGAAGGCAGCGAGGCTGCGACGCAGCTCATCGAGATTTCCACCACAGGCTCGTAGCACGCGCGCGGCGCTGGGATTATCCAGAAGCGCCGATAGCAGATGCTCGACGGTGATGTACTCGTGCCGCTTCTCGCGTGCTGACTGAAAAGCAGCGTTGAGTGAAAACTCCAGTTCCTGGGACAGCATCGTTGCAACCTCCCCGGACTCAGCCCGGTCATCCTTACATTAAAAAACCTTGCAAACAGCGTGCCGCCATCAGTGAATGAAGCCTCATTCACTGATGGCGGAAGTGCGGAGCGCGAAGCCGTCCCCACGGGGACAAACGCAGGAGCAGCTTTTCCGCCTACTCGGGCTCCATCGTACATTGCAGCGGGTGCTGATTCTCGGCAGCAAACAGCATGACCTGCCGCACCTTGGTTTCCGCCACTTCACGCGTAAACACACCGCAGATGCCCATGCCTTTCTGATGCACATGCAGCATGATGTGCGTCGCTTGCTCGCGATTCTTGTGGAAGAACCGCTCCAGCACCCTTACGACGAACTCCATCGGCGTGTAATCATCATTCAGCAGAATAACTTTATAGAGCAGCGGCTTCTTGAGCTGCGGCCTGGCTTCCTGTACTACCAGGCCATCGTTCTGCTGCGTGTGGTTATCGCTCATACCCTGAATCTACTTTAAAGATTAGCCGAATCTTCGCCTGTCGCTACATTTTGCGACGCACCGGCAAAAATTCAAGCGGTGGAACCGTAAGGGAACCCGTGGCATGAATTTTGACACATTTGTGCGCACTCCGTTCCCACCCCTAACCGTCCGATGTTTCCTTGACATGCCCTGAAAAATGGGGAGGATGAAAAACCTATGCCAGTTTTCCGGCGAGGAACTATGTTCCCGGAAATCGGCTTATACGGGTTGACGGAGCGCTATACCCAAGGAATGAACCGCGGAATGCCGTCTGGTTCCGCAGAGTAATAGGGGGACGTGAAGCATGGCTACAGGCACTGTGAAGTGGTTTAACACCAGCAAAGGCTACGGATTCATCTCACCTGGCAACGGCGGCGATGACCTGTTTGCACACTTCTCCGCCATCGAGATGGACGGCTACAAGAGCCTCAAAGAAGGTCAAAACGTGGAGTTCGAAATCCAGGATGGTCCGAAGGGCCCGCAAGCCGCGCGTATTCGCGCACTGCCCTGAAACAGCCCTATTTCGGATTCTTCTGTTTCTAAAACCCGGCCAGGCCGGGTTTTTTCTTTTCTTGCGCTGCTTCGCCTGCAGACAAAAAATTTTCTGCTACGCTTTAATTATTATCGAAATGTACGAAGCACAGCGCTCCCGGAGCGCGCTGTCACGACAACGGCGAGATTTCATGGCCTCTGATGTGGGCGGTGGAAACACAGATGATGCTGACCTGAACCAGGCGCAGCGTCTGCTTGAAGAACTCTACCGCCAGCGCACCGAGTTGGGCGAAATCGCCGCAGAACTCATCTCCCTGCTGGAAGCAGCAGGGGTGAGCACCACAGATGGTCCGGACAACCATTCCGTGGGCAGTCCTCCTGGTTGATGGGGTATGCGCCGAAGACGGCGCCTTGGGCCCCGGCCATCGGCCGGGGCTTTTTCTTTCATCGAGGCCAGATACTGCCACTCAACGCCGCCGCACCTTTTTTTTCACCGGTGCTGTCCGACGCGCAGACTTCTTCGCTTTCGCTGCAGGCTTATTAGCCGGTTTCTTCACCTTCTTTGCGGAAGTGCCAACCATGTTTTTGATCATGGCCTCGCCAAACGCCGAACTACTGACCTGCTTCGCGCCCGGCATGAGACGCGCAAAATCATAGGTCACGGTCTTCGCGCGGATGGCCCCGTTCATGCCCTTGATGATGAGGTCGGCTGCCTCGAACCAGCCGAGGTGGCGCAGCATCATTTCGGCCGACAAAATGATCGAGCCGGGATTGACCTGATTCTTGCCGGCATACTTGGGCGCAGTACCATGCGTGGCCTCGAACATCGCCACCGTGTCAGACAGGTTTGCGCCTGGCGCAATGCCGATGCCGCCAACCTGAGCGGCGAGCGCGTCCGAGATGTAATCGCCGTTGAGATTGAGTGTGGCGATCACGCTGTAGTCTTCCGGACGCAGCAAGATCTGTTGCAGGAAGGCATCGGCAATGACGTCTTTGATCACGATCTCCTTGCCGCTCTTCGGATGTTGCAGGCGCATCCACGGGCCCTGGTCGATGAGTGTCGCACCGAACTCGCGCTTCGCCAGATCGTAGCCCCAGGATTTAAAGCCACCCTCGGTGAACTTCATGATGTTGCCCTTGTGCACCAGGGTCACTGAGCTACGGTTGTTGTCGATCGCGTACTGGATGGCCTTACGCACCAGACGCTCGGTACCCTCGCGCGACACCGGTTTGATGCCGATCGCGGATGAATCGGGGAAACGGATTTTCCGCACACCCATTTCTTTCACCAGGAAGGCGATAACTTTTTGCACCTCGGGCGTGCCAGCGGCCCACTCGATGCCGGCATAGATGTCCTCGGAATTCTCGCGAAAAATGACCATGTCGGTCTTGGCCGGCTCCTTCACCGGGCTCGGCACGCCCGTGAACCAGCGCACCGGCCGCAGACAGACATACAGGTCGAGATCCTGGCGCAGCGACACGTTGAGCGAGCGCATGCCGCCGCCGACCGGCGTGGTCAGCGGGCCCTTGATGGATACAACATACTCACGCAACGCGGTGAGGGTTTCACTCGGCAGCCATGTATTGCCGCCGTAGACCTTCACCGCCTTCTCACCGGCGTACACCTCCATCCAGGAAATCTTGCGCTGGCCGGCGTAGGCCTTCGCCACAGCAGCATCCACGACTTTCTTCATCACCGGCGTAATGTCCACGCCCGTTCCATCGCCTTCGATATAAGGAATAACAGGGTGATTTGGGACATTAAGAGAGTTGTCGCGGTTGACGGTAATCTTTTCGCCCACCGGGATGACGATTTTCTGAAAGGCCATGGACTTCTCCATTGGAAAAAAGAAAACAGTCGTGAATTCTAACACCGCGATGAGAGTCCTGATAACCTTATGGAATGAAAACCCGATACGCTGCTGTTCAGGCCTTTATCACCAAGGATGGCTCTGAAATCCGCGAGCTGATGCACCCGTCCACCCACGGCAACCACGCCCAGAGTCTTGCTGAAGCAATCGTGGCACCCGGTGCTGCCACCCGCCTGCACCGACATCATCAGAGCGAGGAGCTTTACCACATCACCGCCGGGCGCGGACGCATGACGCTCGGAGAAGAATCCTTCGATGTCGAAATGGGCGAGACAATCTGCATCCCTCCCGGTACGCCACATTGCATCGCCAACACCGGCATCGAACTGCTACGCATCCTGTGCTGCTGCGCACCGCCGTACGCGCACGACGATACCGAACTGCTGTAATGCTGGTCGTCTTCAACAAACCGTTCAATGTCCTGTGCCAGTTCACCGACAAGGAAGGTCGGCGGACCCTGGCCGATTTCATTTCAGTTCCGCGTGTGCGGCCCGCCGGGCGGCTCGACTACGACAGCGAGGGTCTGCTGCTGCTCACCGATGACGGGACCCTGCAAACCCGCATTGCCGAACCAAAACACAAACTGCCCAAAACCTACTGGGCACAGGTAGAAGGTGTACCGGACACGGAGGCGCTGGAAAAATTGCGCCGTGGCGTGCCGCTCAGCGATGGCCGCACCCGCCCCGCAGATGTCCGCCTAATTCCGGAGCCAGCACTGTGGCCACGCGACCCGCCCATTCGTATGCGCCGCAATATCCCTACCAACTGGATCGAACTTACCCTCACCGAAGGCCGCAACCGCCAGGTACGGCGCATGACCGCGGCCGTCGGTTTCCCGACCCTGCGGCTGGTGCGTGTCGCGGTCGGGCCGTATCGGCTCGCCGGCCTCGCCCCCGGTGAATGGCGCGAGGCCGAGGCCGCACTGCTACAATTCCGCCATGATCTGGAAACCGAACGTGGTGGTGGCGGCGATCGTCGAACGCGACGGAAAATTCCTGCTGGTCGAGGAGGAAGCCGACGGCCTGGTCGTGCTCAACCAACCCGCCGGCCACCTCGATGAAGGCGAGACACTGATCGATGCCGTGATCCGTGAAACCCTCGAGGAAACCGCCTGGCACATCGAACCTACGGCCTTGCTCGGTGTCTACCGCTGGCTGCACCCGACCAAACCCGTAACTTACCTGCGCTTCGCTTTCATTGCGCGTGCACTGCACGAAGAACACGGGCGTGCACTCGATCACGGTTGCCTGCGCGCGCTGTGGCTGACGCCGGAGGAAATCCGCGCCAATCGCGCCCGCCTCCGCAGCCCGCAGGTGGAGCGCTGTCTCGACGACTACCTGGACGGCACCTGCTATCCGCTCGATCTGCTCAAGGAGTACGCGCCCGGCCCGGCGCGCTGACCATGGCGCAGGTGGTGGTCGGCCTCTCCGGCGGCGTCGATTCGGCGGTCGCCGCCCTGCTGCTCAAGCGTGCCGGCCACGACGTCACCGGCCTGTTCATGAAAAACTGGGAAGAGGACGATACTGACGCACACTGCACTGCCGAAGAAGACTTAAAGGAAGTGCGCGCGGTGTGCGCGGTGCTCGGTATCCCATTCCAGACCGTGAACTTTTCCAGTGAGTACTGGGACCGGGTATTCCAGTATTTTCTGAATGAACACAAGGCCGGGCGCACCCCCAACCCGGACGTGCTGTGCAACAAGGAAATCAAGTTCAAGGCGTTCCTCGATCATGCCCTGACTCTCGGTGCCGAGCGGATTGCCACCGGCCATTACGCGCGTGTGCGCGAAATCGATGGCCGACATCAGCTCCTCAAGGGCAGCGATCCCGACAAGGATCAGACCTATTTTCTCTACACGCTCGGCCAAGCCGAGCTTTCCCGGACTCTGTTCCCGATTGGCCATCTGGCCAAGCCAGCAGTGCGCGAACTGGCACGCGCCGCCGGGTTACCGAACCATGATCGCAAAGACTCGACCGGTATCTGCTTCATCGGCGAACGCGACTTCCGCTCATTTCTGAAACGCTACCTGCCGGCGCAACCGGGCGCGATGCGCACGCTCGCCGGTGTGGACAAAGGCCGGCACGAAGGCGCCATGTACTACACCATCGGCCAGCGCCAGGGCCTCGGCATCGGCGGCGCCGGCGAGGCGTGGTATGTCGTGGACAAGGATATCGACCACAACATCCTGTACGTCGAACAGGGCGAGCATCACCCGGCACTCTACAACCCGGCCCTGCTCGCCAGCCAGCTGCACTGGGTGGCGGGCACTCCGCCTCCCCTGCCACACGCCTGCACGGCCAAGGTGCGCTATCGCCAGACTGACCAGGCCTGCACCATTGGGCAAATTGGGTCCGGGACAACGCAGGTCACATTTGCCACGCCGCAGCGCGCCGTCACTCCCGGCCAATCCGTGGTCTTTTACGACGGCGAAGTCTGTCTCGGTGGCGGTGTTATCGACCGGCGCCTGATGGACGCGGCCTTGTCTGATAGAATATCCGCCTGACTACAGTACCTATTCCAACCAGCGTCCGGAACCCTATGAACAAGACGCCCGACAGCCTTGCCCTCTCGCCGCTCACCGCCCTGTCACCGCTCGACGGCCGTTACGAGAAGAAGATCGCACCGCTGCGCGTACTGTTCAGCGAATACGGGTTGATCCGCTTCCGCGTTCAGGTCGAGATTCGCTGGTTATTGACGCTCTCGAACTGGACGGCGCTGCACGAAGTGCCAACGTTTTCGCCTATGACGCGCGCGGCGCTGGAAGCGATCGTGGACAGCTTCAGCGAGGCCGATGCGCGGCGCGTGAAGGAGATCGAGGCCACCACCAATCACGACGTGAAAGCGGTGGAGTATTTTCTCAAAGAGAAAACCCTCGCCAACGCGGAGGTCGCCAAAGTCGGTGAATTCTTCCATTTCGCCTGCACCTCCGAGGACATCAACAACCTGTCGCACGGACTGATGCTGCGGCACGGGCGTGACGACATCCTGTTGCCGGTCATGGACATGTTGATTGCGGCGATCAAATCCCTGGCGGTGAAGTTTGCCGATCAGCCGATGCTGGCGCGCACCCACGGCCAGCCGGCCTCGCCCACCACGCTCGGTAAGGAGATGGCGAACCTGGGCTATCGGCTCGCGCGCCAGCGCACACAGGTCGCGGCCGTAACCCTGCTCGGCAAGATGAATGGCGCGGTCGGCAACTACAATGCGCATCTCGCCGCCTATCCGGAGCTCGACTGGGAAGGCTGTGCTCGCGACTTCGTCACCGGGCTGGGACTCGTATGGAACCCGTACACCACGCAGATCGAACCGCACGATGGCATGGCCGAACTGTTCCACGCGCTTTCCCGTTTCAACACCATCCTGCTCGATTTCAATCGTGACCTGTGGGGCTATATCTCGCTCGGCTACTTCCGGCAGAAGGTGAAAGACGGCGAGGTTGGCTCGTCGACCATGCCGCACAAGGTCAATCCGATCGACTTCGAAAACAGCGAGGGTAATCTCGGACTGGCGAATGCACTGTTCGAACACCTCGCGGCCAAGCTGCCGGTGTCACGCTTCCAGCGCGACCTCACCGACTCCACGGTGCTGCGCAATCTGGGCGTGGCGTTCGGCTACTCGCTGCTCGCCTACGACTCGTGCCTGCGCGGCATCGGCAAACTCGAGGTGGATAGCGCGCGCCTGCATGCCGATCTCGACAATAACTGGGAAGTGCTGGCCGAACCGATCCAGACGGTAATGCGGCGGTATGGGATCGAAAATCCGTACGAGAAACTCAAGGAATTGACACGCGGCAAAAGCGGCATCACACGCGAATCCTTGCAAGCCTTCATCCGGAAGCTGGCTATCCCTGAGGAGGCCAAGGCGCGGCTGCTGGCCCTTACCCCTGCCAGCTACACAGGCAATGCGGCACTCCAGGCGCGCGCGCTCCCGGAACGCAAATAAATCAGCCTGCCTGGAGCACCCCGGGCAGGCTGTAAATCGCAGGCTGTAAATCTTTGTTCGCGTTCAGGCGTGCCGGCGTCGCGCAGCAGAAGCCACGCGCCGCGGCTTTTTCTGCTCCTGCAGATCAATGCGCGCTTCAGTCAGAAACAGCACCGCACAGGCGCCCATATCCACAAGCAGACTGATAACGGTGATCGGGGCGAGCGGCATCGCCTTGGCAATAAAGATCAAATAGGCAGAGGTGAATCCCACAACCGCCAGACCGGCGGCTGCGGCACGCACGATCTCGCGCTCCGGATCGTAGGCGGCGATGACGAACATGATCATCATGCCGATCATGGCGGCCCCGAACATCGCAGTGGTCACCGGGTCGTACGGGCCGTGGCTGATAAGGCTATGACTGGCCTCTGGCGCCAGCACCAGCGACAGCCCCCAACCCATATACAACGCGGCGGCGATCAGCAACGTGAATCGAATCTGCGATTCCATGTAACACCTCCTTGAGTGGGTGGAACAAAGCTATACTTTGTTCTCAATTTACTGTTTAAGTCTAGTCATTTACTCGGGATAGCGGACGCTCACCATAAAACCCATGAGTGACCATAACCAATCCGACATACCGGCGAAGGAACATCGCCACATCACGACTCGCGATGATTTGCGTGTCGCGGCGGTGGACATCATCACAGGCGCACGCCGTGAGATCGTGATCTGTAGCCCGGCACTCGATCCGGCGCTCTATAACCGCGCCGCCCTGGTCGAGGCGCTCGGGCATTTCATCTCCCGCCAGGCGCGCTGCCGGGCACGCATTGTAGTGGAGGACACCGAGCACATGCTGCTGAGCAGTATCCGTCTGGTCGAACTGGCGCGGCGCTTCTCGGACCTGATTCTCATCAAGCGTCTGGGTGAGCAGCACCAC
>Ga0209705_10001861_pt1 | contig 11227 bp, 8 predicted proteins | sample PPLLaktember2015_5_FD_187262 | JGI IMG/M metagenome (GOLD analysis project Ga0209705, IMG submission 187262) | Freshwater sediment microbial communities from Prairie Pothole Lake near Jamestown, North Dakota, USA - PPLs Lake P8 Core (1) Depth... | ecosystem: Environmental > Aquatic > Freshwater... | reverse complement strand
GGCTCTCGGTCACGCCGCTGCAGCTCGCGCAGGCCTACGCGGTGCTGGGCTCGGGCGGCATCCGCCGCCCGGTGAGCCTGCGCAGGCTTGACGTCGCTCCGGAGGGCGAGCGGGTGCTCGACGAAAACGTCGCGCGCGAGCTGGTCACGATGATGGAGGCCGTCGTCAGCGATGCCGGCACGGCGCGTCGCGCGCGCGTCATGGGTTATCGCGTCGCCGGCAAGACCGGCACCGCCTGGAAGGCTTCGGAGACCGGCGGCTATTCCACCAACAAGTACATGGCGGTGTTCGGCGGTGTCGTGCCGGCGAGCAACCCGCGCCTCGCGGCGGTCGTCATCATCGACGAGCCCACCGGCGGCGCGTACTACGGCGGCGAAGTCGCCGCGCCGGTCTTCTCGGCAGTGATGTCGGGCGCGCTGCGCCTGCTCGCGATCCCGCCGGACGACCTGCAGCGCATGCCGGCGACGACGCTCGTGCAGGCGCAGGACCCATGGTGAGCCATGGCGAGGATCCCGGCATGAATGCCGTCGCCGACGACACTGGCGCACCCGTGTACCGCAGCACGCTCGCCGCGCTGCTCGAGGGTTTTGCCGAGCCGTTGCGCAACCTGGAAATCCGGGACCTCACGCTCGACAGCCGCAGCGTAACGCCCGGCGCGGCCTTTCTCGCGTGCCAGGGTCGCACCACCCACGGCGTCGCGCACGCGGCGACCGCCGTCGAACGCGGCGCCGTCGCCGTGCTGTGGGAACCGGCACCCGGCGTCGAGGCGCCGTCCCTTCCTGCACACATCGCCGTCCATGCAGTGCCCGACCTCGCGCGGCGCTCGGGCGACATGGCAGACCGGTTCTTCGCCCGACCGTCCCTGGACCTGCGCGTCGCCGGGTTCACGGGCACGAACGGCAAGACCACCAGCGCGTACCTGCTCGCGCAGGCGGCGGACCTCGTCGGTCGTCGCGGCGCGTATCTCGGCACCCTCGGCTTCGGCCGGCCGGGCGCGCTGAAGGACGCCGGCCTCACCACGCCGGACTGCGTGAGCGTGCATCGGCGGCTGGCCGAAGCGCGCGATGCGGGCGCGAAGACGCTGGGCCTCGAGGCCTCTTCGCACGCGCTCGACCAGGGCCGCGTCGCGGGCGTGCGTTTCGACACCGCCGTGTTCACCAACCTCACGCGCGACCACCTGGACTACCACGGCACGCTCGAGGCCTACGGCGAGGCCAAGGCGCGCTTGTTCCACGCCCCGGGGCTGCGTCGCTGCGTGATCAACGTGCGCGACGACTTCGGCCGTGCGCTGGCCGAGCGCGTCGACCCGTCGCTGGAGCGCGTGCTGTTCTCGACGTCGAACGAAATCTGGGCGGAGGCGGGCACCGGCTGGATTCGCGTGCCGGAGCTGCGTGCCACCCCGGCCGGCCTGACGCTGCAGGTCGAGAGCAGCTGGGGCGGCGGCACGCTGCGCTCGCGCCTGGTCGGCGAGTTCAATGCCGAGAACCTGCTCGCCGTGCTCGGCGTGCTGCTCGGCTGGGGCGTGCCGCTGCAGCAGGCGCTCGTCGCGCTTGCCGCGTGCGCGCCGCCGCCGGGCCGCATGGAGGCATTCGGCGGCGGCGCCCAACCGCTCGTGTTGGTCGACTACGCGCACTCGCCGGACTCGCTCGCCAAGGCGCTCGACGCCGCGCGGGCGCACGCGCGAGGACGGGTTTTCTGCGTCTTCGGCTGCGGCGGCGACCGCGATCCGGGCAAGCGCCCGTTGATGGGCGCGATCGCCGAGAGTCGCGCCGACGTCGTCGTGCTGACGGACGACAATCCGCGCACCGAGAGCTCGCGCGCGATCCTCGAGCAGATCCTCGCGGGCATCCGCGACGCCGACGCCGTGCACGTGCTCGCCGACCGTGCCGAGGCGATCCACTTCGCGCTGATGGAGGCGGATGCCGGCGACGTCGTCGTGATCGCCGGCAAGGGCCACGAGGACTACCAGGTCGTGGGCCAGGAAGTCCGCCCGTTCAGCGACCGCGCCGTCGTGCTCGACGCGCTGGGAGCCGAAGCATGATTCGCGACCTCGCCGAACTCGCGCGGGTGACCGGCGGCGTGCTGCACGGGGACGACGTGGCCTTCGGGCCCGTGATCTCGGATTCACGAGCGCTCGAGCCGGGCGCGCTGTTCGTGGCATTGCGCGGCGACCGCTTCGATGCGCACCAGTTCGTGCCCGAGGCGCTCGAGCGCGGCGCGGCGGGCGCACTGGTCGCGCGCCCGATCCCGGTGCCGCTGCCGCAGGTGGTCGTGAGCGACACGCTGGCGGCGCTCACGGCCTTCGCCGGCGCCTGGCGCCGAGATTTCGACGGCACGGTCGTCGGCATCACGGGCAGCAACGGCAAGACGACGGTCAAGGAAATGACTGGCGCGATCCTCGGCTGCGCGGGCCCTTGCCTCGTCACGCGCGGCAACCTGAACAACCACATCGGCGTGCCGCTCACGCTGAGCCGCCTCGAGGCCACCCACCGTTACGCCGTAATCGAGATGGGCGCCAACCACATCGGCGAGATCGCCCATCTCGCGTCGATCGCGCGGCCCGGCGTCGGGCTCGTCATCAACGCCGGGCCGGCGCACCTCGAAGGCTTCGGCAGCCTCGAAGGCGTCGCGCAAGGCAAGGGCGAGATGTTCGCCGCGCTCGGCACCCACGGCACGGCCGTGATCAACGCAGACGACCGCTACGCGGCCTATTGGCACGGGCTCGCCCGGGAGGCCGGTCGTATCGTGACGTTCGGCATGCGCGAGCGGGCGGACTTCACCGCTTCCAACGTGGCGTCGCGCCTGTCCGACACCGGCTTCGTCACGGAGTTCGAGCTATCGAGCCCGCTCGGGCGGCGACGCGTTGCGCTCGGCCTGGCCGGCGAGCACAACGTCATGAACGCTCTGGCCGCGGCGGCGGCCGCCCATGCCGCGGGCGCGGGTATCGAGGCCATCGTCGACGGGCTCACGTCGATGCGGGCGGTCACCGGCCGACTCGAAGTGCGGCCCGCGCATGCCGGTGCGCGGATGATCGACGATTCCTACAACGCGAACCCGGCTTCGCTGCGCGCCGGGCTGCGTGCGCTCTCGAGCGTGCCGGGCCGTCACTGGCTCGTGCTCGGCGAGATGCGCGAGCTCGGCCCTGAATCCGCGCGGCTGCACGCCGAGATGGGCGAGTTCGCGCGGCAGACCGGCGTCGCCCGCCTGCTGGCGGTCGGCGACGACGCGCATCACGCGGTTGAGGCGTTCGGCACGGGTGCCACCTGGTTCGCGAGCGTCGACGACATGATCGCGGCGCTGCGAGCGGAGCTCGGGCCGGACGTGACCGTGCTCGTCAAGGGGTCGCGTTCGAATCGCCTCGAGCGCGTGTCGGCCGCGCTGGCGAGCGCCGCGCCGGCGGGGACGGGGCACTAGCATGCTGCGCTACGTCGCCGAATGGCTGGTCCAGTACCACACCGCGTTCAACGTCTTCAGCTACCTGACGCTGCGCTCGATCCTCGCGGCACTGACGGCGCTGCTGATCTCGTTCCTGGTCGGGCCGACGATGATCCGCAAGCTCGCCGAGCACCAGGTCGGCCAGCGCGTGCGCTCCGACGGCCCGCAGACCCACCTCTCCAAGGCGGGCACGCCGACCATGGGCGGCGCGCTGATCCTGGTCGCCATCGTCGCGGCCACGCTGCTGTGGGCGGATCTCGCCAACCGCTTCGTCTGGATCACGCTCGGCGTCACCGTGGCGTTCGGCCTGATCGGTTTCTGGGACGACTACCTGAAGCTCGTGGTCGGCGATTCCCGCGGCCTGATCGCGCGTTACAAGTACTTCTGGCAGTCGGTGGCCGGCCTCGGCGCGGCGATCGCGCTCTACGTGACCGCGCGCAACGAGATCGAGACGACGCTGATCGTGCCGTTCTTCAAGGATTTCGTGCTGCCGCTCGGGCCGCTCTTCATCGTGCTCGCGTATTTCGTCATCGTCGGCTCGAGCAACGCAGTCAACCTCACGGACGGGCTCGACGGCCTCGCGATCATGCCCGCCGTGCTCGTCGCGGGCGCGCTCGGCGTGTTCGCGTACGCGTCGGGCAACGTGCTGTTCGCGAACTACCTCGGCATCCCCTACATCGCGGGCACCGGCGAAGTGCTGGTCATCTGCGCGGCGATCTTCGGCGCGGGCCTGGGATTCCTCTGGTTCAACACCTACCCCGCGCAAGTGTTCATGGGCGACATCGGCGCGCTCGCGCTCGGCGCGGCGCTCGGCGTCATCGCGGTGATCGTCCGCCAGGAGATCGTGCTGTTCATCATGGGCGGCGTCTTCGTCATGGAGACGGTCTCCGTGATCCTGCAGGTGGGCTCGTTCAAGCTGCGCGGCAAGCGCATCTTCCGCATGGCGCCCATCCACCACCACTTCGAGCTCAAGGGCTGGGCCGAGCCGAAGGTGATCGTCCGTTTCTGGATCATCACCGTCGTGCTCGTGCTCGTCGGGCTTGCGACGCTGAAGCTGCGATGAACGGCGCGCTGCACACTCTGCCCCCGCTCGAGGCCGGCACCCGCGCCCTGGTGCTCGGGCTCGGCCGTACCGGGCTCTCGTGTGCCCGCTACCTGCGGCGCAAGGGACTCGAGGTACGCGTCGCGGACACCCGCTCCGATCCCCCCGGTGCGGAGGCCTTGCGCGAACAGGTGCCCGACGCCGTGCTTTGCGTCGGTGCGTTCGCGAGTTCGCTGCTCGACGGCGTCACGCAGGTACTGATCTCGCCCGGGCTCTCGCTGCGCGAGCCGATCGCCGCCGAAGCCGCGCTGCGCGGCCTGCCCGTCGTGGGCGACATCGAACTGTTCGCCCGCGAGGCCAGCGCACCCGTGGCCGCGATCACCGGCACCAACGGCAAGAGCACCGTGACTGCGCTGCTGGCCGAGGTCGCGAATGCGGCCGGGCGCGCGACCGTCGCCGGCGGCAACCTGGGCGAACCGGCGCTGGACCTGCTCGAGCGCCCGCTGCCGCAGCTCTACGCGCTGGAGCTGTCGAGCTTCCAGCTCGAGACGACGCACTCGCTCGCGACCGCCACGGCGACCGTGCTCAACGTGACGCCGGACCATCTCGATCGCTACGACTCGCTCGAGGATTACGCGGCCACCAAGGCGCGCATCTTCGACGGCTGCGAGACGGCGGTCGTGAACGCGGACGACGCGCGCGTGCGCAACATGCCGCGCGAAGGCCAGCGGGTCATTACGTTCAGTTTGCTCGACGCCGCTGCGGACTATTTCCTGGCGCGCGCGCCGGAGCCAATGCTGACCTGCCGCGGCGAAGCGCTGCTGCCGGTCGCCGCAATGCGGCTGCAGGGCGAGCACAATGCCGCGAACGCGCTCGCCGTGCTGGCCATGGCCGACGCGCTGGCGCTGCCGCGGGCGCCGGTGCTCGCGGCGCTCGCCGAGTTCGGCGGACTGCCGCACCGTGCCCAGTGGGTCGCCGAGCTGGGCGGCGTGCGCTTCGTCAACGACTCGAAGGGCACCAACGTCGGTGCCACGATCGCCGCGGTCGCGGGCCTGCCGGGGCCGCTGGTGCTGATCGCCGGCGGCGACGGCAAGAACCAGGACTTCGGTGACCTGCGCGACGCCTTCGCGGGCAAGGTACGCCACGTCGTGCTGATCGGCCGCGACGCGCCTCGCCTGGCGGACGCGCTGGCCGGGGTCTGCACGGTCGAGTTTGCAGCCGACATGCGCGCCGCGGTCGCCGCAGCTCGCGCCGCGGCCCGCCCGGGCGACACGGTGCTGTTGTCCCCAGCCTGCGCGAGCCTCGACATGTTCCGCGACTACACGCACCGCGGCGACGAATTCGCAACCGCGGTCCGGAGCCTTGCCGCATGACTGCCGCGACACTCTCCTACGCGCGCTCGACCGGTCGCCCGCGGCGGCTCGCGCTCGACCCCTGGATCCTCGGCCCGGTCGCGGCACTGCTGCTGATCGGGCTGGTCATGGTGGCCTCGGCCTCGATCGGCGTGTCCGATCGCGAGCTGGGCGCGCCGTTCTTCTACTTCCAGCGCCAGCTGATGTACGTCGGGCTCGGGCTCGGTGCCGCGGCGGCCGCGGTGATGATCCCGACGGCGGTCTGGGAGAAGTACTCGATGGTGCTGCTGGCCATCGCATTCGCGCTGCTCTGCCTGGTGCTGGTGCCCGGCCTCGGCCACGAGGTGAACGGCAGCCGGCGCTGGCTGCGGCTGGGCTTCATGAACTTCCAGGTCTCCGAGCTCGCGCGCGTGCTGCTGCTTACGTACCTCGCAAGCTACGCGGTGCGCCGTGGCGACGAGCTGCTGTCGGACTTCAAGGGTTTCATGAAGCCGGTCGCCGTGCTCGCGGCCGCCGCCGTGCTGCTGCTGGCGGAGCCCGACTTCGGCGCCGCGACGGTGCTGATGGCGACCGGGCTTGCTGTGCTGTTCCTGGCAGGCGTCAGGATCCACCACCTGCTCGTGCCGGTCGTCGTCGGGGTCGGTGCGATGAGCGTGCTCGCGGTGACCTCGTCGTATCGGCTGCGGCGTCTGATCGCGTTCCGCAACCCGTGGGAGGACCCGTTCGACAGCGGCTTCCAGCTGGTGCAGTCGCTGATCGCGATCGGGCGCGGCGAGTGGTTCGGCGTCGGGCTCGGCTCGAGCGTGCAGAAGCTGTTCTACCTGCCCGAGGCGCACACGGATTTCGTGTTCGCGGTGCTGGCGGAGGAGTTCGGCTTCGTCGGTGTGGTGGTGGTGCTCGGGCTCTTCGCGCTGCTCGTCGGGCGCGCGCTCACGATCTCGCGCAATGCCGCGGAGGCGGGGCTCACGTTCCAGTCCTATCTCGCGGCCGCCATCGGCATCTGGCTCGGCCTGCAGGCTTTCGTCAACGTCGGCGTCAACATGGGGCTGCTGCCCACCAAGGGCCTCACGCTGCCGCTGCTGTCCTACGGCGGCAGCAGCATGCTGGTCACGCTCGCCTGGCTGGGCGTGCTGCTGCGCGTGCATCACGAAACACAGCTGACCGGCCGCTCGGCCGTGTCGCGCGAGGGACGACGCGAATGACGCGCGACGTGGCCCTGATCATGGCGGGCGGCACCGGCGGGCACGTGTTCCCGGCGCTCGCGACGGCGCGCGTGCTGCGCCGCCGCGGCTACGACATCGTCTGGCTCGGCACGCAGCGCGGCATCGAGGCGCGGCTGGTCCCCGCCGAGGGCATCCCGGTCGAGTGGCTGAGCGTCAGCGGTCTGCGCGGCAAGGGAATGGCGACGCTGCTCGTCGCACCATTCCGGCTCGCCGTCGCGCTGGTTCAGGCCCTGCGCGCCGTGCGCAAGCATCGACCCCGCGTCGTGCTCGGCGCCGGCGGCTTCGCATCCGGACCGGGCGGTGTCGCGGCCTGGCTGCTGCGCAGGCCACTCGTCGTGCACGAGCAGAACGCGGTCGCCGGCCTGACCAATCGCCTGTTGGCGAGACTCGCGGACCGCGTCCTCGAGGGGTTCCCCGGCAGCTTCGGCCGCGGTCGGCGCGCCGAGCACGTCGGCAATCCGGTACGCGTGGAGATCGCCGAGATCGCGTCGCCCGAGCGCCGCTACGCCGGGCGCGAGGGGCGGGCGAGGCTGCTCGTGTTCGGCGGCAGCCAGGGCGCAGCACGCCTCAACGCGGTGCTGCCGGCAGCGATCGCGGAGTTGCCGGCGCACCTCCGTCCCGAGGTGCTGCACCAGACAGGCAGTCGCGGACGGGACGAGACCGTGGCCGCGTATCGCGCGCGCGGCATCGAGGCCGACGTGCGGCCGTTCATCGACGACATGGCGGGTGCGTACGGCTGGGCGGATCTCGCCGTCTGCCGTTCCGGCGCGCTGACGGTCGCAGAGCTGGCGGCGGCCGGCGTGCCGGCCGTGCTGGTGCCTTTTCCCGCGGCCGTGGACGACCACCAGACCCGCAATGCCGAGCACGTCGTACGCGTCGGAGCCGCGGTGCTGTTGCCGGAATCCGAGCTGACCCCGGTGTCGCTCGCGGCCGTGCTGCGCGAACTGCTCGAGGCCGGGCGGCCGCGGCTGATGGCGATGGCGCAGTCGGCGCGCCGCACCGCGATCACCGACGCGGACGAACGGCTCGCGGAGGCCTGCATCGCGGCGGCTGGGGTGGCGGCATGAGAGACCGGATGCGCCACATCCACACGATCCACTTCGTCGGCATCGGCGGCAGCGGCATGAGCGGCATCGCCGAGGTGCTGCTGAACCTCGGCTACTCGGTGCAGGGCAGCGACCTCAAGCACGGCCACGCCACGCGTCGACTCGAGTCGCTCGGGGCGCGCGTGCTGATCGGGCATCGCGCGGAGAACGCATCGAATGCCGACGTCGTCGTCGTCTCGAGCGCGATCAACGCGGACAACCCCGAGGTCGCGGAAGCGCTCGCGCGGCGCATTCCGGTCGTCAAGCGCGCCGAGATGCTGGGCGAGCTAATGCGCTTCCGCTATTCGATCGCGGTCGCCGGTACGCACGGCAAGACCACGACGACGAGCCTGGTCGCGAGCGTGCTTGCAGAAGGTGGCGAGGACCCGACGTTCGTGATCGGCGGGCGGCTGAAGGGCGCGGCGACCAATGCGCGGCTCGGCGCGGGCCGCTACCTGGTCGCCGAGGCCGACGAGAGCGATGCATCGTTCATGCACCTGCAGCCGATGATCGCGATCGTCACCAACGTGGACGCCGATCACCTGGGCACGCACGGCGGCGATTTCGAAAAGCTCAAGGCCAGCTTCGTCGAGTTCCTGCACAACCTGCCGTTCTACGGGCTCGCCGTGATCTGCGTGGACGACCGCGAGGCGGCAGCGCTGGTGCCGCAGGTGGCGCGCCCTTACGTCACCTACGGCTTCGACGAGCGCGCGGACGTTCGCGCAGTCGACGTCGAGCGGCGCGGCGCCCTGTCGAGCTTCCGCGTGCTGCGCCCGCGCGCCGAGCGGCCGCTCGAGATCACGCTGAACCTGCCGGGCCGCCATAACGTGCTCAATGCGCTCGCGGCCATCGCGGTCGCCACGGAACTCGAGATCGACGACGCGGCGATCCAGCGCGCACTCGCGGGCTTCCAGGGTATCGACCGGCGCCTGCAGGTGCTGGGCGACGTCGCCGGGGGCTTCGGGCGCGCCACGCTGGTGGACGACTATGGTCATCACCCGACTGAGATCGCCGCGACGCTCGAGGCCGCGCGACAGGCGTGGCCGGAGCGGCGCATCGTGCTGGTGTTCGAGCCGCACCGCTACACGCGCACACGCGACCTGCTCGACGACTTCGCGCAGGTGCTGTCGACCGCGGACGCGCTGGTCGTGGCCGAGGTCTACCCCGCGGGCGAGGCGCCGATTCCCGGCGCCGACGGCAAGGCGCTGTGCCGTGCAATCCGTTCGCGCGGTCTCGTCGAGCCCGTGCTGCTCAAGTCACTTGATGAATTGCCGCAGGTGCTCGCGGGCATCGTGCGCGACGGCGACGTCGTGCTGACGATGGGCGCGGGCAGCATTGGCGCCGCCGCGCATGACCTGCCGGCCGCGCTGTCCGCCGCGGCTGGCCCGGGAGGTGCCGCATGATTCGCGCAGCCCGCCGCATCGCCGATCCGCGCGAATTCGGCCGCGTCGCCGTGCTGATGGGCGGCACGTCGTCCGAGCGCGAGGTCTCGCTCGACTCCGGTCGCAACGTGCTCGAGGCGCTGCTGCGCCTGGGCGTCGATGCCGCCGCGGTGGACGGCATTCCAGAACTCGCGCGCGCGCTCACTGCTGCCGGCGGGCGCCGCTACGACCGCGTGTTCAACATCCTCCACGGCAACCGGGGTGGTGGCGAAGACGGCGTGCTGCAGGGCCTGCTCGAGGCGCTCGGCGTGCCCTACACCGGCTCGGGCGTGCTCGGCTCCGCGCTGTCGATGGACAAGATCCGCACCAAGCAGGTGTGGCTGTCGCTGGGACTGCCGACGCCGGCCTACGCGAGCCTCGAGCGCGGCGACGACGTCGTGGCCGCGGCGCACAAGATCGGCCTGCCGGTGATCGTCAAGCCGGCGTGCGAAGGCTCGAGCGTCGGCGTCAGTCGCTGCTTCAAGGATGCGGACCTCGCGGACGCGGCGGCGCTTGCGGCTCGCTACGAGGGCGCGTTGCTGGTCGAGCAGCTGATCCAGGGCGAGGAGTACACGGTGGCCGTGCTCGGCACCGAAGCCCTGCCGTCGATCCGGATCGTGCCGGCCGGCGAGTACTACGACTACCACGCGAAGTACGTCGCCGAGGACACGCAGTACCTGTGTCCGGGCGCGAGCGGCGCGACCGAGCAGGAACTCGGCAGCCTGGCGCTCGCGGCCTTCTTCGCCGCAGCGTGCAGCGGCTGGGGCCGGGTCGACTTCATGCGCGACCGCGCGGGTCGTCCGTGGCTGCTCGAAGTCAACACGGCCCCGGGGATGACCAGCCACTCGCTGGTGCCGAAGGCGGCCCGGCAACGCGGCATCGAGTTCGACGATCTGGTCTGGCGCGTTCTCGAGACGAGCGTGCCGGCGCGGCCGGGCGAGGGTGCGTGATGCTGTTCTGGAAGAAGCGCAATCGCCGCCAGCCCCGCAAGGACGAGCCCTCGCTGCTCGAGCGCACCGACTGGCGCGCGGTCGGCAATTCCGCGGGACTGGTTGCACTCTGCGCCCTTGTCGCCGTGCTGCTGGTGCTGGCGCTCGACCGGCCCGTGCACCGCGTGATCATCGAGGGATCGTTCCAGCGCGTCGCCCGGCCCGAGATCGAGGCTGCGGTCGTCGAGGTGGTGCAGGGCGGATTGGCCAGCGTCGACCTCGTGCGAGTGCGCGAGCGCATCGAGCAGATCGACTGGGTGGATCGCGCCGTGGTGCAGCGCCGCTGGCCCGACGCGCTGCGCGTGCTCGTGACCGAGCAGGTGGCCGCGGCGCAATGGAACGACGCCGGCTTGCTCAATACGCGCGGCGAGCTCTTCCTGCGCAACGCCCGCTACGTGCCGCCGGAGCTGCCCCTGCTCGAGGGGCCGGAGGGCAGCGAGGGCGCGGTCGCGCAACTCTATCTCGACGCGCAGGGCCGGCTGCTCGAAGCGGGACTGCGCCTCACCGGCGTGAGGCTCGACGAGCGCGGCGCCTGGGAGCTGCGACTCGACAACGGGGTGGCGGTCAAGCTCGGCCGGCTCGCCGTCACCGAGCGCCTCGAGCGCTTCATCCGGCTCGCGAGCCCGCTCGTCGCCAAGCGCTCGGCGGAGGTCGCCTACGTCGACATGCGCTACACCAAT
>Ga0209705_10001856_pt1 | contig 11235 bp, 5 predicted proteins | sample PPLLaktember2015_5_FD_187262 | JGI IMG/M metagenome (GOLD analysis project Ga0209705, IMG submission 187262) | Freshwater sediment microbial communities from Prairie Pothole Lake near Jamestown, North Dakota, USA - PPLs Lake P8 Core (1) Depth... | ecosystem: Environmental > Aquatic > Freshwater... | reverse complement strand
GCGAGCCCGAGTGCCCCAACGGCGCGATCACGCAGGGCGAGGAGATTTACCAGATCAACCCCGATCTCTGCACCGAATGTGTCGGCCACTACGAGACCTCCCAGTGCGTGGATGTCTGTCCGGTGGATTGCATCATCCCCGACCCTAATCACGCGGAATCCAAGGATCAGTTGCAGCTGAAATATCAGGCGCTGATCCTGAAGACGGCGTAATTTCCGGTTTTGTTTTCTGAAAAGGCGGCGTAAGCCGCCTTTTTTATTTTGTTTTTTGTCGAGAGCTGCCACTCCCGAACATGTTGTCATTCCCGCGGAAGCGGGGTGAGGTGGAGTATTCGTGAACACACTTAACGTGTGTTCACGCCGCCGAATGGGTGCAACGAGTTTTGTTGCACCCTGGGCAGCAACAGGTCTTGAATGGTTCGCGCGCTTCGCGCGCGACTCAAAAGCATACTTGTGGGTGGCTGACCCACGGCAGGTTACTTTTCTTTGCTTGTGCAAAGAAAAGTAACCAAAAAAAACACACCCCGGATGGCGCGAAATCCTCCCTGCGCTTCTCGCCGGTCCCGGCGCGCGCCCCAACTCGCCGGGCGCTGAGAAGCGCGCCTCGGGCTCGAACACGGGGCGCGCGAAGACTCCGGGACCGGCTGCGATGCTCGGGCGCGCCATACGGGGAGGTGAGCTACCCACCTTACCGGATACTTGGGAGTTTATACGAGTAGGTTTTTTCAGGCCCCGTAGCGCGCGCCGAGTACCGCAGCCCCATCGGGGGCTTTTAAGCGAGCCCCTGTTTGAGTCGAGCCGCGTTGTTTGCGGCCGACGAGTTGGCGAGCGCCCGGTGGGGCGAGGAACGGAGGGAGTTTTCGCGCGCTCCGGGGCCACGTGTTTCTTTGGTGACTTTCTTTGCACGAGCAAAGAAAGTCACCCTGGGTCGGGGGCGGAGCATCCCAGATTCAAATAACGCGGGCGAAGCCCGCTCGACAAATACGAACTGCGCTCCACACGCCGGATCGTTTAATATTCACCCATCATGCTCCAGCTAGCTCGCCTGCTGATTATTCTCGTGCTGTTGCCCCTGGCAACAGCCTGCACGACACCATCGCAACCCCAACCGCGTCTACCGCAGGCAGCCATCGCCAGCGCCCACCCGCTGGCGACCGAGGCCGGGCATGAAATACTGGCGCGCGGTGGCAATGCCTTCGACGCGGCGGTTGCTGTCTCCGCCGCGCTGGCCGTGGTCGAGCCCTGGAATTCCGGGCTCGGCGGCGGCGGATTTTTCCTGCTGCATCGCGCGCGTGATGGTTTCGAGATCATGGTCGACGCGCGCGAGCGTGCGCCGCTGGCCGCCACGCGTGACATGTATCTGCGCGACGGCCGCCCGGTGCCGGCGCTTTCCATCGATGGTGCGCTCGCCGCCGGCATCCCCGGCACACCGGCGGCGCTGGTCCATCTCGCCGGGAAATACGGGAAACTCCCGCTCCAGCAGACGCTGGCGCCCGCCATCCGTTTGGCGCGCGACGGCTTTCCGGCAACGCCGGCGTATTCAAAAATTCTGCTGCGCCAGCACATGCGCCTGACCGATCATTTTCCGGAAGCGGCGCGGTTTTATCTCAAGGAAGGACTGATCCCGGCACCGGGCGATATCACGAAACAACCGGAGTTGGCGCAAACCCTCGGGCGTCTGGCGCAAAAGGGGCATGCCGGGTTTTATGCCGGCGTGACGGCCGAGCGCCTGGTGCAGGGGGTGCGCGCGGCAGGCGGCATCTGGAGCATGAAGGATCTTGCCGAATATCGCGTGATCGAACGCGAGCCGGTGCGCGGAACTTACCGCGGCGTCCGCGTCACCTCGGCGTCGCTGCCTTCGTCGGGCGGCGTGGTGCTGGTGCAGATGCTCAATCTGCTTCAGGGCTTCGATCTGGACCGCATGTCGAAGGCGCAGCGCGATCACACCGTGATCGAGGCCATGCGCCTGGCTTACCGCGACCGCGCGCGCCATCTCGGCGATCCGGATTTCGTGCGCGTGGATGTTGCGCGTCTGCTCGATCCCGCCTACGCCGCCAAACTTCGGGATGAAATGCGCCGACCGGAACCGGCACCTGTGAGTTCTCCCGCCAGGGCCGTGGGCGAGGGCGCGAATACGACCCATTTTTCCATCATCGACCGCGAGGGCAACCGCGTGGCCGCCACGCTGAGCCTGAACACGCCCTTCGGTTCCGGTTTCATGCCGCCCGGCACCGGGGTGGTGCTGAACAACGAGATGGATGATTTCGCCGTCAAGCCCGATGCCCCCAACACCTATGGCCTGGTGGGTGGCGAGGCCAATGCCATCGCGCCTGGCAAGCGGCCATTGTCGAGCATGACCCCGACGTTTCTGGAAAGCGACGACGCCATCGTCGCGCTCGGTACGCCCGGCGGCAGCCGCATCATCAGCATTGTATTGCTGGCCACGCTGGAATTGGCGCATGGCCGTGGCGGACCGAAAGAATGGGTGAGCCTGCCGCGTTTCCACCACCAGTATCTGCCCGATTCGGTGACGCATGAGGCACGCGCCTTCGAGACTGATGAGGTGCACGCATTACAGGACTTCGGGCACCGGCTCAATGCCGTGCGCGGCGGCTACGGCAACATGCAGCTCGTGGCGTGGTACAAAAAGGCAGGCAGGCTGGAGGCGGCGTCGGATCCGCGCGGCGAGGGCAGCGCGCGGATAAAATAGACCGGCTTCCCTATTCGAAGCTGAATCCCTTTTCCCCGAACAAGCGCAGGCAGATGTCCACCGCCTGCGGATCGTAAAGCACCCCGCGGTTCTGGCTGACCTCTTCCAGCGCCTTGTCCAGCCCGAGGCCGGGCCGGTAGGGGCGGTGCGAGGCCATGGCTTCGACCACGTCGGCCACCGCCAGAATTCTCGCTTCCAGGGAAATTTCATCGCCTTTCAGACCCTGCGGGTAACCGGAGCCGTTCAGGCGCTCGTGGTGTTGCAGGATCATTTTCGCCACGGGCCAGGGAAACTCGATACCTTTGATGATGTCGTAACCCACCTGCGGGTGGACCTTGATCAGGTTGAATTCGGCCTCGGACAGTTTTCCGGGGCGGCTCAGGATCTCGGCCGGCACGTAGATCTTGCCGACGTCGTGGATCAGGCTGCCCATGTAGATGCCTTCGACGGCTTCCTGCGGCAGATGCATTTCCTGCGCGATCGCGTGCGCCAGCTTGGCGACCTGGCGCTGGTGGCCGGCGGTGTAGGGGTCGCGCTTCTCCAGCGCCGAGCCGATGGCCTCGACGGTTTCGAGCAGGGCCTTCTGCATGCGCGCGGCGTTCTGCCGGTTTTCCTCCATGGCGTACTCGCGCTCGGCCTGGTTGCGCAAGGCGACGATGCCGTAGGTGAGGTCATCGGCCAGCTCCATGAGCAGCTTGACCTCCTCTTCGTCGAAGGCGTCGGCCTCGGACGCGTAGATGGAAAGCACGCCCATGACCCGGCCGCCGTCGCGCAACGGCAGGGCGGTGCATGAAACATAGCCGCGGCGCAGCGCCTCCTCGCGCGGCAGCAGCGCCGCCGAAGTTTCCTCGATATTGTGGATGCCCTGGCGGATGCCGGTGCGTACGGCCTCGCCGATGGGATTGCGCCCGAATTCGTCGTCGGCCCAGCTAAAGCGCAGGGCATCGAGGAAGCCCGCCTCCTCGCCGGCAAAGGCCATGGGACGCACCGTTTTGCGCTCGTCGTGTTCGGCATAACCCACCCAGGCGAAACGGTAGCCCCCGGTGTGCACGATCACCTCGCAGATGGCGGCGAGCAGTTCCTGCTCGTGCATGGCGTGCACCAGCGACTCGTTGCACGCGCTCAGGGTTTTCAGGGCGCGATTGAGTTTGCGCAGCGATTCATCGGCCGCGCACATTTTATCTTCGGCCAGCTTGCGCGCGGTGATGTCGCGCGCATTGACGACGACGCCGCTTACCGGGGATTCGTTGAGAAAATATTTTCCGACGCTTTCAAGATGGCGCCAGACGCCATCCCTGTCCTTGAAGCGGTGTTCGATGTGCTGCGCCACGCCGGGATTTTCTGCGGCACGTGCCAGTGCATCCTTTACCCGGGGCAGGTCATCGGGGTGAATCAGCGCGGATATATTCTGGCCGATCAGTTCGTCATCGCCGTATCCCAGCACGCGTCCGATTGACGGGCTGGTGTAACGCACGCCCCCGTCGCAGTCGAGGAGCGCGGTGATGTCCGAGGAATTCTCGATCATCGTGCGGAAGCGTGCCTCGCTGTTGCGCAGGGCCTGTTCCATGGCGCGCTGTTCGGTGACGTCGATGCCCGTGGCGAGCACATACTGCACGGCACCGTTTTCGTCGGTCAGGGCGGTGTTGGACCATCGAATCAGCCGGCAGCCGCCGTCTTTGGTGTTCCAGTAGTTTTCATGCTCACTGGGAAACATGCCGCTTCGCAGGTTGTTGAAAACAGTTCGTACCGCGTCCAGCTCCTCGGGCTGGAGCAGGATATCCCAGAACTGTCTGCCTTCGACTTCCGCGAAGGAAAAGCCGGTGACGGTCTCGCAGGCGTGGTTGAACTGGATAATCCGCCCCTCGTGGTCGAGCACCACCACCAGCGCACCCAGCGTATGCATGACGGCGGCGGTGAAATCACGCTCCTGCTTGAGCGATTTTTCCATGTGCCGGCGTTCGGTAACGTCGGTCATGATGTGCAGCGAGGCGAGATATCCGCCGGCCGGGTCGCGGAGCGTGAAGAAACGGCAACGGTACGTCTGTCCCGTCTCCAGCGTGAGATCTTCCTCAGTCATTTCCTGTTTTTCGGAGAGAATCAAGTCGCAGCTTGAGAGCGGCCCGTCGTGCAGCGGAAACACCTGCCAGTAGGGCCGGCCGATAACCTGCCTGATGTTCATGCCGGCCATGTCCGCGTACGCGCGGTTGGCGCGCACGATGCGGCCCTGGCGGTCATGCATGAAAATGGGATCGACGATGGCGTCGAAGATCTCCACCCAGCCGTGGTGGATGTGCTCGATCAGTTCTTCCTTGGTTGCCAGCGCGCGCAGCTGGGAGGAGAGCGTGGCGCGGCTTTCATCGAGTTCGCGGATTTTGTGCTGCAGGTCGGCGATGCGGCCTTCGTAATCCAGCGCCCGTGTGCTCAGCGGGACAGGGTCGTGTTGTCCAGCACCCGCCACGCGGCGCACTCGCGCCACGCCGGGAGACTTGTGCCGGACGTCATGTTCTGTACCCTTGGCCCGTTTCATGATCCCTTGAATTTCCGCTGTTACGGCTTAAAACATGCAAGATTCCTGCCTTGATGGCAGGTGACAGACTTGCCGGCGTACTGGACGAAGGAACTTGGCCAAAGGGCCGACAGGGAGGAAAAAACCTGCCAAAACCCTGAATTTCAAGGATAGCCGCCGGGATAGAGGCGGCAAGGAAAAGCGGTAACAGCCGAGTGAATTACTGCGGAATTGGAGGAATCAGGCGGATTCGTGAGCCGCGGCGAGCTCTTCCCCGGATTTATCGAAATTGATGACCTGCATCACCGCCTGGACACGGTTTTCCAGGTTCTTTTCCTGCTCGCGGATGCCGTCGCGGATCTGTTCCAGCTCCTGCACCCGCTCTTCGAGCGTGTCGCTCGCCTGGTGGATGCGCTTGATGGATTCGAGCCGCCGGCGCAATTGCACCTGGTGCTCGCGCACCTGCGATTCCATCGGCGACATGATGGTCTTGAGCCAGTTGTCGGCGTCGCGGTTGGCCATCTTGTAGATGGCGCGCACCTTGGCCACGGAGGATTCGAAGAACTTGCGCGTCAGCGCCCGCTGCTCGGTGAACACCAGCGACACGCCCTTCATGTACTGGTCGTGCCGGTCCTGCAGCCGCTTGATCTCGCGCAGGTAGCGCGTGACCGAGAAGGCGCCCGGCTTGATGTTGCCGAGGCCGTGCTCCTCCTGGAATTTCTTGTACACGCCTTCCATCATGGCCTTGATTTCCTGGGCCTGCTTGGCGGCCGCTTCCATGGTCTCCTGCGCGTGCTTGAAGAAATTGTCCATGCAGGTCGTGAGCCCGGCCGTGGTCAGGCTGGTTTCCATTTCCTTCTTGGTCTGGGCGATCAGGGTGTCGAGGTTCTTCAGGTTCAGGTGTGTGTACAGCACGTTGGTCTGCTGCGAGAAAATGCTGCGCGTGGCCTGGAAGCGCTGCAGGCTCTTTTCGAACACTTCCTTGTCGGCCTTGACCTTCTTCATCATGTGCTCGATGACGTCCATGTTCTTGCCGGACAGGCCGCCGAGTTCGTCCATGTGCTCGTACACGTTCTTCGTGCGTTGCGAGATGATCAGGCGCATGGCCTTGATGACGTCCTCCATGTCGCCGCTGATGTTGTCGCGCACGATCTCGCGCTTGGCTGGGACGATTTCACTGCCGAGCGCCTGCTCCAGCGCCAGGATGCGCGAGCGTTCGAGGATTTTGGCGTCCTTCTTGACCTTGCCCAGCAGCGCCTTCTGCGCCGACACCGGGAATACGTTTTGTTCGGGAATGGCGAGGTGCTTCGCGGTCTCGCGGATCTGGCGGTCGATTTCGCGCGACACCTCGTCCCAGTCGCGCAACTCGTCCCACAGGCCGTCGATCTTGTTCAGCACCACCAGGCGGCCCTTGTTCGAGCTGCCCTTGCGCACGCCGATGTGGTCGTGCCACACGTCGATGTCGGATTTGGTCACGCCGGCGTCGGCGGCGAGGATGAACAGCACCGCATGCGCCGACGGCAGCATGTTGAGCGTCAGCTCCGGCTCGGCACCGAGGGCGTTGAGGCCCGGCGTGTCGAGGATGACCAGTCCCTGTTCCAGCAGCGGGTGCGGGATGTTGATGATGGCGTGGCGCCATTTTGGAATCTCCACCAGGCCGTCCTCGGCCAGCCGCATGCCGGTCTGGGATTCCTCCTCGGCCACGTGGAAACCCATGGTCTGGGCTTCCTCGCGCGCGACGTGCTTGACCTCGGTGATGTGCTGCAGCGTCTGGATCATCTTGTCCGGCGCCTTGGTGTCGAGCGGCAGCACCTGCCACTCCTCGGGGAAGCCGCGGAACTCGGTGATGGTGGTGCCGGTCTTGCGGGTTTCGATCGGCAGCAGGCGCAGGTTCGGTTCGCTGCCGTGTTCGTACATGACTTCGGTCGGGCACATGGTGGTGCGGCCGGCGCTCGATGGCAGGATGCGCTGCCCGAAGGTGGCGAAGAAAATGGCGTTGATCAGTTCGGACTTGCCGCGCGAGAACTCGGCCACGAAGGCGACGTAGAGCTTGTCGTCGCGCAGGGTGGACAGCACGTGTTCGAGACGCTGGTCGACCTGGGTATCGCTCAATTCCTGCTGTTGCAGCCAGGACTTGAGATCGGTGACGGCGGTGGCCAGCGACTGGCGCCACCCGCTGTAGGCCTCGAAATGCTGTTCCAGATTCCGGGTTGGATTGGCGGACTGCATCCTAGAAATATAGATTCCCTTTCGGGAAACTCCTCCCTTTTGGCCTGATTTTTCGCATTTTTTTGGGGACTCATTTGCCGTACCCCGCGGAAAACCAAGCCCATTCAACAGGTTCGCTAAGTTACATACCTTGATACCTTAAGTCTAGCTTAGCTTTGGCATTTCGGGCAGAAAAACGCGCTGCGTTGCCCCAGCCGTTTGGCCTTGATGGCAGTGCCGCAGACCAGGCACGGCTCCCCCTCGCGCCCGTAGACGTTCAGGGACAGCTGAAAATACCCCGGTTCGCCGCGGCCGTTGCGGAAGTCGCGCAGGGTGGTCCACCGGCCCTTCCAGGGAAGGGCCGGTGGCGCGTTTGATGAGGTTTTTATCTACGCGGGATCAGTCGTTGTGGCCGAGGTGTTTCTGGACGTATTTCAGGTCGAAATCCAGCACCTTGGCGGCGAGCTTGTCGATCAGCCGGGACTTATCCTTTTCCTTGCCTTTGCCGTCATCTTCCTTGTCCCAGTCATCATCGTCCTTGTCCACGTCGGCGTGCTCGCGTTTGAGCATCTGGCGCAGGTCTTTGAGGTTGCCCTTCATTGCCGCGGTGTTGCCACCCTTGGCGGCGGCGATAGCGGTTTGGAACAACCTGTCCAATTGGGATGCCAACGCAGGGTCGATCAACTTCATGGCGACGAGGTCTTGATTGACGTGTTTCTGCATGCTGGTCAGCACGGCGGCTGCGTCAAATGGCTTGGGCACCGGAATCAGGGGAACAGCGGTATTGCGGGGAACAAAGTCTTTAAACGACGTCAGGTCGTTAATTTGCTGAGCGAGAGCGGATGACACATCACGCTCGGCAACAAGACCGGAAATGAAGGTCGTTTTGCCTTTTATTTCTGCCACTGATATCCCCGGCAGGTCTCGGCTCGTCATCCGCAACCCCTCCTGGCGACGTCCAGGTAGCAAACTGCAAACGTTATCTCCTTGTGAGCAGAACCAAGAAAGGTAGAAATTGGGGCCTTTCACAGTAGGTGCGACCATGCCCTCCCAGTTTCCTGTCTTCATCGGATTGCCGGGTGCAACGCTTGAAACCAATACGCGAAACCCTTTTATTCCCTGTTTGCTTGTCCGTGCGTTGGAGAGCGCATAGCGATACTCGATTAACCCGTCTTGATTCGTCAAACGAAACTGCGCGGTTAGATTTGGCGTGATCTTAGTCGCTGGTTCCAAGACACTCGAATTGAAAAACCCGTAGGCATCTTTATAGGTAATGATGTAATTTCCGGTCTGCGGATCGAGCACGACGCCTTGGTTCCAATCCTGCTGGACACCGTTCGTTAGTTTTCCCGTCACTGGATCTTGCACTGTGCCCGTCCCTATCTCCGCTTGCGCGACAAGAGAAAGGCACGAAACGAACGCTAGGAAAACAACCGGTACGACACGAATAGTTACGGACATGTCAAGCCCTCCTGTCCCGTCAGCCTAGTATGAAAATGGCGCGCATTCCACACAAAATTACCGTTGCTATCTTTAGGGACCTCCCAAACTGCGTCGGCACCCACTGCATCAGCGATTGTTTGCAGTTTGTCGATCATCGGATCAGCAGGATGAACGGTACCGTCGTTGGTCGTGTGTACGCCATCGCCGGTAATGTTCAGCGCACCATTAACACCGTTCGCTCGAATGTCAATTGCGGAACCGCCACAATGCTCATGATGTGGCGCCTTCCAGTCATGTCGGAGATCAAAGATGCCACCCCTCTCAAGACTGGCGTCGTTGAGTTGCAGCACCGACAAATTTGGGTATTTCCCGTGATACATCGCGGCAAATACTGCCATGCGTGACGCAGCGGTTAAGGTAAGATTATGGTTGTCCGGATGCTTCGGATCGTTGTTATTGGGAAGCAAGATATAGACATTGTTGTCATTCAAAGGCTGCAAGCCTTTATGCCCCACCCACACCGTATCCGGCCCCTCTGGTTGGCAGTTCTTCCCGTCGGTGCAGGACGCCGTGATCTTGTGATCCCCTGCCGGGACCGGCGCGGCGAAGGTGAAACGCAGGCCATTTTGCCCCGTGTTGCCCTCCAGGACCTTGCCGTTGTCGCTGATCGTGGCCGTCGTCCCCGGATACGGCGCGAGCCTGCCCACGCGGTTTTCATTCACGCCATTGCTGTGACGGCCTTCGTCGTGCTGGTGTCCGCCGCTGTATCGCTGTACATCTACCACAAGCTTCACCTTGGCATTCGGAACCAATTGACCGTTATTATCGTAGACTTTCGCGACGAGACTTCCTGTTGATCTATCTGGCTCAATGGAGCTAAGAATCGTCCCTGATTCAGCTTGACCAGACAGAGGAGACAATTTTATAGAGTAATTCTGCCGGCATTGAGGCCGGCCAAAGTGGGCTCCGTCTAATATTTCAAGTTCAACGTATACTGAACAATATTTCCCTGATTGATTAAACGCAGAAAATGTTTGGCTGTAACCTATCGTGACACCAGTCCGGGGATCTCCTACGCGGCCGGATGTAACCATGCTGATGTATACGGGCCCCTTGTCAATTCTGGATATGGTCTAAGGCGGATAGCCAGATACACATTGGGCGCCAAGAAGTCTGCTTGCCGTAAAATCTTCTAACGCCTGAAATGCTGTGGACGTATCAGGCCATATTTCACTATAGAGTTCATTGAGGCCGTATACCATTTGATCATTCTGTCCAAACCGAAGACCCCCATATACCCAACATGTCGAATTAGGATCGGCAATGGTAGTTGTACTGCTGATCGTTAAATAAAGTGCCAAACTGATATATGCAAATGTTTTGACTCTTGTGAATACTAAAATCCTAAGCGCTATCCACATGCACCCACCCCAACAGAAAATTATTAATTGAACAGACAACGACAGGCGTGTTAGCGAAACAAAGGGGAGGGCTTGAGCGACTCTCCCGACATTTCGGTTTCACGCAGAACGCTGTCTGCACGAATCCCTGTGCCAGAAGACAAACTGTTATTGCTTTCTAAGTGCTATAGCAGCGATACAAGTGAGGTCAAGTATTGCTCAGGCCTGTTTTTATTCTGCATAGATGCGGCCATAAACGAAAAATAATGGCAATTAAACACATTGAAATTATTTGCACCATTTGGGTGCGATGATCAGCTTTGGCACTTCGGGCAGAAAAACGCGCTGCGTTGCCCCAGCCGTTTGGCCTTGATGGCAGTGCCGCACACCAGGCAGGGCTCCCCAGCGCGTCCGTACACGTTCAGCGACAGCTGAAAATACCCCGGTTCGCCGCGGCCGTTGCGGAAGTCGCGCAGGGTGGTGCCGCCGGCCTTCAGGGCGCGATTCAGCGTTGCCCGAATGGCTTCGGCCAGCCGCCCATACTGGTCACGGTTGATGCGGCCAGCGGCGCGCGCGGGACGCAGACCGGCGGCGAACAGCGCCTCGTTGGCGTATATGTTGCCGATCCCGGCGATCACCTGGCTGTCGAGCAGGAAATCGCGGATGGCGCGTCGGCGGTCGCGCGATTTTTCGAACAGGTAATCGCCGCTGAAATCCGCTGCCAGCGGCTCCGGTCCGAGATCGCGCAGCAGTTTGTGTTTCCGGGGATCGTCGCGGGTCCACAGCAGGCAACCGAAACGGCGCGGGTCATGCAGGCGCAGGCAGTCGCCGTTGTCGAGCACAATGTCCACATGGTCATGGGCATCCGCGGCTTGCGTGGCGGGAACGACGCGCAGGCTGCCGGACATGCCGAGATGGAGAATCGCGGTGCCAGCATCGGTGGCGAGCAACAGGTATTTTCCGCGGCGC
>Ga0209705_10001855_pt1 | contig 11243 bp, 13 predicted proteins | sample PPLLaktember2015_5_FD_187262 | JGI IMG/M metagenome (GOLD analysis project Ga0209705, IMG submission 187262) | Freshwater sediment microbial communities from Prairie Pothole Lake near Jamestown, North Dakota, USA - PPLs Lake P8 Core (1) Depth... | ecosystem: Environmental > Aquatic > Freshwater... | reverse complement strand
TATCGCCTGGAAGTCAAATCAGGCAACGGCTTGGCCGCCTCAACGGCAACAGAAATTGAACCCGTCTGGGGTGCTGGGTTCAGTTTTAGCCTGAATAGGCATCCGGGGCTGCCTGCTGACGGGGGAGCAGATGAATCCCCAGGATGTACGGACCGGATCCCCACCAACGCTGTTCTGCACGTGCGTTGAGCACCAGGGGGATTTTCTCGGTCCGGCCTCGCGAGTCCTCTCAGCTGGTTCGCTTCTTCCCCATCCCCTGATCAATCTGCATGAGTGACGGCGCTCGCCATTTGTACGCACAGAATCGCAACGGCGACGTGGGAACGCACGGTTTCTCACGATAGATCAATGTGTGTATTATTTGTGGCCGATGCGGCAAGCGCACGAAACGAGAGGATGCAGGCATGGGGGCACAGTGGAAAACCAAGATCAAGGAAACGACGGCTGCTGCCAAGGGCCGGATCTTCACCAAGCTGTCCAAGGAGATCATGGTCGCCGCGCGCGCCGGCGCCGACCCGGACATGAATCCGCGGTTGCGGATGGCGATTGAACAGGCGAAAAAGGCGTCCATGCCCAAGGATACCGTCGAGCGCGCGATCAAGAAGGGCGCCGGCCTGTTGGACGAAGGGGTGAGTTACGAGAAGCTCACTTACGAAGGATTTGCGCCGCACCGGGTTCCGGTGATTGTCGAGTGCCTGACGGACAACGTGAACCGCACGGTCACCAGCATTCGCATGCTGTTTCGCAAGGGGCAGCTGGGCACCTCGGGATCGGTGTCCTGGGATTTCGATTATCTCGGCATGATTGAGGCCACTCCACAGACCCCCGGTGCCGACCCGGAGGCGGCCGCCATCGAAGCCGGCGCCCGTGATCTGGAGCCGGCCGAAAGCGGGGCCACGCTATTTCTCACCGACCCAACCGAGATGGATGCAGTCGCGCGCGCCTTGCCGGCGCATGGCTTTGCCGTGCAGTCCGCGCAATTGGGCTATAGGCCGAAAAACCCAATGACGCTGGGCGATGTGGAACGCGTTGAGGTCGAGGCATTCCTGGAGGCCGTCGATGCCGATGATGACGTGCAGAATGTCTATCCGGGCCTGGCTGGTTAAGGCCGGGTGCCGCTCCCGGGTTGGGGGTTACATCCAATGACGAAAAACAGCCAGAAAGTCCGATTCTTCCGCGAGCATATTCCATCGTTCGAGTGCCTGCCCGGATGTCACGACTGCTGCGGGCCGGTGACCACCTCGAGCGAAGAGATGGCAAGCCTGCCGATAAAAAGTGACGCGGAGCACGCGGCGGCGCTGGCCGAACTCAGCTGTCCGCACCTCGGCGTCCATGGATGCCAGGTCTATGCCGAACGTCCGCTGATCTGCCGCTTGTTTGGCACGACGCCACAACTCGCCTGCCCGAACGGCCGGCGGCCTGCAGTGATGATTGATCCGCGAATTGAACGCCAGATATATCGTTATTTTTCCGAGACGCGTCAGGTGCTGGTTTGATGTCGGACGCCGAAGTGGGAAAAACCAAGTATGACTATTTGCCGCAAAGACGCGAAGGCGCAAAGCGTCAAATAATCAACAGAACAACCTTAGGGAACCTCTGAACAAGTCTGCCGTTCGCCCAGAGCCTGTCGAAGGGTGAACGGCAAGCCCCTGAAATATCACGGCTCCGAATTGTTCGTGGTTCGACAAGCTCACCACGAACGGACTTGTTCAGAGTTTCCTTAGCGTCTTTGCGTCTTGGCGGCGGAAACTTCTTATTCAGAGGTTCCTTAGTGAATAACCGACTCGTTGACACAAAAGTCGGCCAGCTGTTCCAGCATACGTTGCACAGCCCGATTCGCGGCAGTGACGCCGCCATAGGCGTTGTCACTGACGGCATTCTCAGATTCGTCAAATTGCTTCACGGCCAGCACCCGTTGACCACGCACATCGATCAGTTGCGCCCGCAGCGTAAGCTGGACCCGGCTGGGTCGCGTCACGAAATCGTGCTGCAGGCGTATCAGCTCGGTATCAAGCCGGACATCGGCGGGAACCGCACCCGGCCTCTGCACGACGGCCCGGAAACCGCCCGTCTGTTCCATGGCCTGCACCAGTAGCGGCTCCAGCATGCGCGCCGGCGTGTCTGCCCAGCGGCTGGTGACGAAGTAACTCAACTCGTGCGGCTGCTGCACGTAGGCCATCTGGTGCGTGTCAAAGCCTGGCCTTGTCTGTGGTTCGCTAATCGCCAATACGAGGTTGCGCTTGACCTGCGCCGGCTTCGTTGCGCGTTGCGCCTCCAGCACATAGATAGTTTGGCTGGCCACTTTCGGTGCCGATAAGCCGGTGCAGCCGGCAAGCAGCAGGACAGACGTCAAAACCTGGAAAGTCCGGCAGGGGATTCGCCAGTGTGCGTTTGTCGCGGTCATCGCGCCGATGGACGAGATCATTCTCCGGGTCCGCGCTTTTCTACCGGTTTGCCGTACAGCAGGATGCTGGGATTTTGTTCCAGCTGACTGCCGATGCGCCGCAGCGACGCGGTCACGTCACGCAATTCCATAACCAGCTGGTGTACATGCGGTAGTGTCTCGCTGGTAAATTTTACGCTGGCGTTCGTTCCGGCACGAGCGAGTTCGTTTGACATGTTGTCGAAAATATCGGCACTGCGTTGTATGCGCAAGGTGAGTTGTGGCAGATTTTCGCTCATGCGCGCGACATTTTTCAGGGTTTGCGCCGCATCGACCAGGCTGGCGTCGAGCCGCACCATCAACGAAGGTCCGGAGCGGATCACCGGGTAGGGTTCACCGGCTTTCGTTTCCAGTGCAGGCGCACCGCGGCTGCCGCCCGTCAGGTCGACGAAGGCGATGCCGGTCAGGCCCTGCGTCGAGAGCACGGCCACGGTGTCCGCCTTGATGGGCGTGCCGCTTTCGATGGCAAGCGTCAGCTGCACCTGCTCGACGTTGTCGGGCGCCAGCACGAGTCTTTGCACGCGGCCGACCTCGACGCCCCGGTAACGCACCGGCGCATTCAGGTTCAGTCCCGCGACCGATTCCTGCATGTAAGTCTGATAGAGGTCATAGGAGGTGCCATACGACCTGCCGCTACTCAGCCACAGCACGCCGCCGATAAGCGCGGTGCCTAGCACCAGCACGAACACACCGACCACGGCAAAATTTACTTTTTCTTCCATGCCTGTTCACGCGCGGCGCGTCCGCGCGGCCCATAGAAATATTCCCGCACCAGCGGATGATCCAGTTTGGAAAGTTCGGTCATGCTGCCGATGCCCAGGATCTGCCCCTTGTCCAGTACCGCGACCCGGTCGGCCGTGCGCCACAGCAGGTCAAGGTCGTGTGTCACCATCATTATGGTGAGCCCGAGCACATCGCGCAAACTTTTCACCAGTTCGTCGATGCCGCTGGCGCTGAGCGGGTCGAGTCCTGCGGTCGGTTCGTCGAGGAACAGCAGTTCCGGATCGAGCGCAATGGCGCGTGCCAGCGCCGCGCGTTTGCGCATTCCGCCGCTCAGCTCGTTCGGGTACTTGGCGCCGGCGTCGGCAGGCAATCCGGTGAGCGCGATTTTCAGCGCCACAACCTCGTCGATCAGTGCAGCGCTGAGCGATGTATGCTCGTGCAACACCATGGCGACATTTTCCGCCACCGTCAGCGAACTGAACAGCGCGCCGCGCTCGAACATCACCCCCCAGCGACGACGCAACGGCAGTGCCTTCTCGTCGCTCAGGCCGATCACTTCCTGGCCAAACACCCGGATCGAGCCCGATACCGGCTGCAGCAGCATGATGATGGCGCGCAGCAGCGTGGATTTGCCGCAGCCGCTGCCGCCGACCAGCGAAAAAATCTCGCCCGGTTGCACCGTCAGGCTGACGTCCTCGTGCACCACGGCCTTCCCATAGCGCGTGTGCAGTGCGCGGATATCGATGACGGGGCTGGACTTTTGCGACTTTTTCATCGCGGCACTCATAGGTCGAGCCAGTTGAAGATCACGGAAAACAGCGCGTCGGCCACAATGACCAGAAAGATCGACTGCACCACGCTCACCGTCGTCTGCCGGCCGACGCTGTCGGCACCGCCGCTCACCTGAAACCCTTGATAACAGCCCACCAACGCGATGATCACGGCAAATACCGGTGCCTTGATGATGCCAGTCAGGAAGGACGACAGGCTGAGCGCATCTTCGAGACGGTCGAGAAAAACGCTGTAGCTGATATCCAGCATGGAGTTCGCCATGAGCATGCCGCCCAGGACGCCGGCCACATCGGCATACACCGTCAGCAGCGGCAAGGCGATGAGCAACGCCAGAATCTTGGGTTGCACCAGCAATTCCTGCGGCCCGATGCCGATGGTGCGCAGCGCATCGATCTCCTCGTTGATCTTCATGGTGCCGATCTGCGCCGCGTAGGCGGAGCCGGACCGCCCCGCGACAATAATGGCGGTCAGCAGCGGTGACAGTTCGCGCAGCATCGACAGCCCGACCAGATCGGCGATGAAAATATTGGCGCCGAAACGCTGCAACTGATCGGCGCCTTGATAGGCGATCACCACCCCCATCAGGAACGACAGCAGGCCGGTGATCGGCAGCGCCTCGAACCCGGCGGTTTGCAGGTTGTGGAGAATGGGCCGCCAGCGGATACGGTGTGGCCGGACAAGCGAATGCAGAAAAGCGATCGCGCTTTCCCCGATAAACGCGAGCATGCCAGAGAAGCCGAGCAGACTGCGCCAGGCCTGTTGTCCGATGCTTGCCAGCAGACCGATCTTGACCGGCGCCTCGGGTTCCGCTGTTGCGGCGCGCGCGGCAATCAGCAGCAGCAAGGTATTGAACTCGGGCCGCAGTCCGCTGATCCGGACCGTGGCACCGCGCTGCTCCACGGCGCGCATCGTGCGGTGCAGCAACCATGCCCCCGCGGTATCCAGCGCGGATATCGCCGAACCGTCGATCACCCATTGGCCGGCATCGGTGGACACCAGGGCCGCCAGGCGCTGTTCGATCGGTGCGATTCCCTGCACGGTCCAGGTTCCCGCACAACGCACATCGACGGACGTCGGCACAGAGGCCGTATCCGTCTTGATCTCCAGCTGTGCCATTGGTCTGGCTGTCATGGCCTTGCCCGCACGCTTTCTTGTTGTCTGCCCATACTAAATGGCTTGAGCCCTTATTCCCACCACCGCCGTCCACAAATGGATTGCGAGGTTGTTCATGGCCCCGATCAGAAGAAATACCGCAGCCGCAGTTCCAGGCGCTGGTTGTTCTGCTTCGCGCCGAAGTCGGTGAGCCGGCCACCGGACAGGAAAAAGAGCCGCAGCCGCAGATCCAGGTTGGTGACGCCGGTGTAAGCGAGCTCTGGCGCGGCCGAGGTGCTGCCGTCATCCAGGTTCGCGATCACGGTCAGCGCCGGCGTGAAATACAGGATGCCAAACGGTTCCTTCTGGCTGACCCGCAGGTAGAGATAGCGGCGCATCGGGGTGGGACGCAGGTAGCTCGTTTGCACGCTGCGCGCCCGTGTGAGCAAGGTGCTGTCGCTGGTGGCCAGGAACTGCTCATAGGCGGTGTGCACGAACGTGAAATAATCGCGCATTTCCTGTTCCGTGTAGCCGGCGCCGTTGTAGTAGTACTCGATGATCGTGGTGGTGTCGCGCGCGCTCAAGTGGCGCAACCCGAGCAGGTAGCTGCTGACATCGCCGGCTTGCGTGGACACGATCCCGCTGGCGCTCACCACCGGTTTGGCGGCGTCGGTAACGCGCGCCCATTCGCCGTGGACCTCGAGATTGGTGGTGAGATTGCGCGCAAAATCGAAGCCGTAGCGCGCGCTGCGCGCACCCGTGCCGAGCACGACCACATCGAAGTCGGTGTCGTACGCCAGCAGCGACAGGCGGGCGGCCGGGTTGGCGTGCTCGCCGGTGCCGAAGTCTTCGTTCAGGTTGTCGGCGGTGGGCACCACCAACGGTGTGATGCTGATGGTCTTGAGCAGACCGTCGAGGCTGCGCGTGTAGCTGCCGGCAAGCAGCACAAAGCCTTCGCGCGACAGCTCCGGGTCGTTCGGGTCCTTGGGCCGCTCGATGAATCCCACCGGATTCCAGGCGTAACCCTTGCCCCAACGCAGCACCCGTTTGCCGGCTTCGACACGCGTGCCGGTCGCGGGTTCGAGCGTAAGATAACCCTCGTAAAACTTGGCCTCGCCTTCGTGCCCCAGTTCGTCGCGCATCGCTTCGCCATGCACGGTCGCCTGCAGGGTGGCGATGCCGGCGCGATACAGCCCGGTGAGCTCAAGCGCGCCGGTAGTGCGGTTAAGCAGCGAGCGCGTTTCGGAGTCGAAGAAGTTGAGCTGGTAAAGGGCCGCGTCGCGGTCGAGCCAGAAGCGCTCGGCGCGCAGCTCCGCGTAGCCGTTGAGTTCGAACGGTTTCTTCTCGAACTCGCCGACGTCGAAGCGGTACTCGTCTTGTCCAAGGGCGGGGGCGGAGAGCAGGGCAGTGCACAACGCCAGAATGCGGGCGCGCACGGCGACGCCCTCAGCGCAGCTCGCCGGAGCGCGGCAGGTAGTCGAGGGTGAACACTTCGTCCGGGAAGTTGCGCGCCTTGATCTTGGCGTACAGCATCACCGACTTGTAGCCCTTGTACAGCGGGCTGTCGGTCTCCATGGTCGCCGGGCGCCGCAGGCCGCCGCCGAAATCCTTGATGTCCTTGAAGCGCAGGGTCTTGATGAGCAGCCCGCTGGCGGCGTAGGCATCGATCTCGATCGGTACCAGCGCTTGCGCGTCCACACGCATTATCAGGCGATCGTAGGCCACGGACGCGGTGCGCGCCTTGAGGTCCAGCAGGTATTCGCCCGGCTTCTGTTCGAGTTTCTCGACGCGGTACTCGACGCTGTAATCGAGGCCGAGAATGTCGGCGTTGTTGAACACCCCGCCGACCACCGATTGCAGGCTGGTGATGCGCAGCGGCTTGCCGACGCCGGGGATGTAAAGCCACATGTTGTCGCCGAGACGCAGCGTGGCGCGGCCCTTCTCGCTCGGTGGATCGAGGAACAGGGCGATCATCTTGTCGCGGCCCTTCTTGGCCGAGAACATGACGAACTCTTTCTTGCGGCCGTCCGGCTCGATGTTGATGAGCTTGCGGTACATCTCGTACGACTCGGGGTTCAGTTTGCGATCCACCTGGCGCAGGATGTCGTCGCCGTCGATAGCGAGTGTAGCGGGCGAGACCAGAACCAGCAGAACCGCCGCGAGGATCCCCGACCGCGTGCTCCGCCGGTGTTGTCTCATGGCCGGGCCTTTTTTACCGCCTGGTCGGCAGGGCCGTTTGCCGTCACGGCGCCAATCTTGCGGTCTTTCAGTGCCTGCGCCAGCTTGGCGCCGAACTCACCGGCGATCAATGTCCCGACGTTGTGCTCCGCCAGCCAGGCGGCCAGCGCGGGACCAGCGCCGCCGGGCTTGGCGGCCACCGGGTTCGGATGTGATTCGACCAGCACCCCGCCCGCATCGAATATCAGGATGTGCGGCGCCCGCGCGGCCACCGCACTGACCGGCGCCCCGGCGTTAGCTGCTTCGGCGGCGACGCCAATCCGTGTGTTATCGGAATGAGCGACCGAACCCCAGCAGGTTATCGCGATGGCAGTCAACACGCCGAGCACTCTTGTGGTCCATCCCATAAAGCGTACCTCCTATACGTGTCGCAAAGCTGTGATGGGATCCATGCGCGCCGCCTTCCACGCCGGTTGCAGGCTGGCGGCGACCGCCACCAGCAGCACGATCGTACCGACCAGAAGCACATCGAATGCGGCGATTGCCGGCACCAGCACGAGTTCCTGCTGGCGGCCGAAGGTGAAGTGCACCGGCCAAAGGGAGAGTAAATAGATGATCACCAGGCTCAGCAGCGTGCCAATGGCGGTGCCGACCAGTCCGAGCAGCAGGCCCTCGGTGAGGAACAGGCCGAGGATGCGGCGCGGCAGCGTGCCGATGGCCGAGATCATCCCGATCTCGCGGATGCGTTCGTACACCGCCATCATCATCACGTTCATCACGGCGATCAGCACAATGCCGACCAGCATGACGCGGATGAAGATGTCGAGCAGGTCGATCATGCGTGCGATGTTGGCGAACGGCGACAACTGGTCCCAGCCGTGTACCTCGAGGACCGGCTGGCCCTGGGGGTTGCGAATTTCCGCGAGCGCCTGCGCGACTTTCGTCTTGGCGGCGGCGAGCTTGCCGAGGTCCTGCAGGCGCACGGCGATCTCGCTCACCTCGGCCTCGGTCATGCGCAGCAGCTCGCGCGCGTCGTCCAGGTGCAGGTAGCCGTCGCGCCCGCCCGGCCCGGTCACGTCGCCGAGCACGCCCTGCACCGTAAAGGTCTTGCCGTTCACCGAGCCGTCGAGGTTGGTTGCGACCAGTACCACGGTATCGCCGATGTTGACCTTCATGCCCTTGGCGAGGATTTCGGGAATGAGTAGCTTACCGCGCTCCACCAGTCCCTGCGCGATGCTGCCCTGCACCAGCCGCCCGGGCAGCATCGGCATGGCCGCCGCCTCGCGTTCCGGCAGTACGCCGTTCAGGCGGATGCTGGTGGTCTCGGTGAAGTTGCTGAACATGGCGCCGAACTTGAGACGCGGAGACCAGACAGTCACTGCGTCGATGCCCTTGAGCGCCTGCTCGACCTTCTCGACCGCCGCGGGCTTCATGTTCAAGTTGAGCGGCAGGTTGTCGATCGATGCGACGTAACCCTTGCGGTGCACCTGCAGGTGGCCGAGCACCGAATCGGTAATCTGGCCGACGATCAGGCCCTTGAACGAGCCGGACACCGCGATGAACAGCAGCACCGCCACCACGCCGAGAATGATAAGCCCGGCGGTGAGCAGCGTGCGCCGCCAGTAGCGCGCCAGGTTGCGCGAGGCGAGCTTGAGGATCTTAAGCATGTTTGCCCTCGCTGTTCACCAGCCGCCCGTCTTCGAGCGCAAACACCAGCTCGGCCTCGCCCACGATCTTCGGGTCGTGGGTGGAGAAGATGAAGGTGGTGCCGAAATCGTCGCGCATCTTTTTCATGAGCGCGATGATGCGATAGGCGGTGTCGTGGTCGAGGTTGGCGGTCGGCTCGTCGGCCAGTACCAGCTTGGCGTTGGTGGCGAGGGCCCGCGCCACGGCGACGCGCTGCTTCTGTCCACCGGACAGCTGGTCCGGACGCTTGTCGGCCTGGTCGGCCATGCCGACCGCCGTCAGCAGCTCGGTGACGCGCGCGCGGCGTTTTGCCTCCTCCCAGTCCTGCACCATCAGCAGCGGGTACTCGATGTTCTCGTAGGCCGACAGCACCGGGATCAGGTTGAAGTCCTGGAAGATGAAACCCAGATTGGCACCGCGAAACTCGGCGGCGGCATGCCGGTCGAGACTGGCGATGTCGGTGTCGAGCACCGTGAGCGTGCCGGCACTCGGCTTGTCGAGCCCGCCGATCATGTTGAGCAGCGTGCTCTTGCCGCTGCCCGAAGGTCCGGTGAAGGCAACGAATGCGCCTGGTTCGATGGCGAAGTCCACGCCGCGCAGCGCCTGCACGTCCACGTCACCGGCACGGTACGTCTTAGTCAGCGCGTTGGCGGTAACAAGGGGCACACGGATTCCTTTTTTCTTTATGGATGCAGACAGTGGCCAAAATAACGCCGCGTGCAAAGCCGTGTATTGACGTGGATCAAATAGCCTCGAAGCTCATTACGGCTAGCGCAACCGATAACTCGCGTGGCAAGCGACGCACTGCTGTGTGAGATCGGCAAGGGCGCCGAGTGTTCGCGGCAGGTCATTCGTGACCGCCGCCTCCTGCGTGGTGCGCGCAAAGCGGCTGGCGGCACGGTGCATGGCGGTGCCGGTGTCCTGCATGCCTTTGGGCATGTACGGGGCCATGTGCGCGGCGCCGTGGCCTTGCAGCGAGCTCATGCCGATACGGTTCTCTGCAATGTTCGCGGCCTGTTCGAACTTGCCCTTGGCGAGCGCGGCCTGAATCTCACCCAAGGCGGCGAGGTGGTCGCGCATGTTGGCGAGCATGTGCTCGCGCATCGGCGCCGGCATCTCGATCGCCTGGCGCGTATCGGCCGCCTGCGCCGCGGACAGCAAGGCGACGAGCGACAGGGTGAGAGCGACGAGCATGGTAGCGAGACGCATATTGTGTGTTCTCCGGTAAGTGAACGTGGAGTCTATTTCTACTGCGGCAGGACCTGGAAGATTTCCTCGGCCACGGCCAGTGCGTTGCGGCTGCGAAAACCGAGGTCGTCGTAGTTTACGAGATACTTGAAGTGCGACTGATCGAGTCCCTGGCTGGCTTCGACCGGGTCGAAGGCACCGTCGGCAAAGCGCTTGCGGGTGGCATCGCGCAGGAGCACCAAGTAGTCATAGCTGTCGCGCAGCGACTCGGCAAGGTTGGTCACGTGCCCGTGGCCGGGCACGACGGTTTTTGGTTTCAGTTCGTCGCGCAAATATTCGAGGCTCTTGATCCAGCGCAGCGCGCTGCCGGGGATCACGCCCAGCAGGCGTTGCACGAACACGGTATCGCCGGCGAACACGATCGAGCGTTGCGGCAGCCACACGAATAGGTCGCCGGGCGTGTGCGCGCCGCCGGTATGGATCAGTTCGATGCGTTCACCCTTGACCGGCAGCGTGTAGCGCTCCGTGAACGTGCTGTCCGGGTAGACCGGGCGCGTGCCGGCGAACTTCTCCTTCAACAACTGCCGCGCCATGTCTTCCTGGGCCGCGCCGCGTTCCCGCATGTCGCGCGCGGCGGCCTCGGTGGCGATGATTTTGGCGCCCTGGCGCTTGAAATAGTCGTTGCCGAACCAGCGGTGGTCCTGACCGCCGGTGTTGATGGCGTAGAGCACCGGCTTGCCGGTGACTTTGCGGATCGCCGCGTGGATCGCCTGCGCGTTCGCGAGGCTGCCACCGGTGTCGATGACCACCACGCCAACGGTGGTCACGATGAACCCGGAGGTCATGTTGTGCCCGAGGTTCGCGGGCGAACGCTGGCCGAGATCGCCGACCAGCGCATAGACGCCGTCGGTCACCTTTACGGTGTCAACGGCATGTGCCGTGAAACTGGCGCTGAACAGCAGGGCAGCGACTAGGGCAAGGCGTGGCATTGTCGTCTCCCGATAGTCTGTATGTCAGCGCATACCTTATAGATAAAAACGGGAGGCGGCCATGCCGCCTCCCGTCATGCCGCTCAGCCGTGCCGACCTTGGGGTCCGTGCCGGTCGAGCGCCGCCTTCTGCTCGGGCGTCAGGACCTTGGA
>Ga0209705_10001852_pt1 | contig 11247 bp, 11 predicted proteins | sample PPLLaktember2015_5_FD_187262 | JGI IMG/M metagenome (GOLD analysis project Ga0209705, IMG submission 187262) | Freshwater sediment microbial communities from Prairie Pothole Lake near Jamestown, North Dakota, USA - PPLs Lake P8 Core (1) Depth... | ecosystem: Environmental > Aquatic > Freshwater... | reverse complement strand
AGCATGCGCAGCCGCGCAGTGCGGCGCGCTACACCTCGACGCTGAAACGCTTTTACCGCTATCTGCTGCGCGAAAACCTGATCGCCGCCGACCCCACGCTCAATCTCGACAGTCCCAAGCTGCCCCGCTCGCTGCCCAAGACGCTGACCGAGGCCGACGTCGAACGCCTGCTCGACAGCTCGGACGTCGGCTCGACGCTGGGCCTGCGCGATCGCGCGATGCTGGAAACGCTGTACGCGACCGGCTTGCGGGTGTCGGAACTGGTCGGGCTGAAGCTGACGGCAGTGAATATCAACGACGGCGTGCTGCGCGTCACCGGCAAGGGCAACAAGGACCGGCTGGTACCGCTGGGCGAGGAAGCGGTGCAGTGGCTCAAGCGCTATCTGGCGGAGTCGCGACCGCGGCTGCTGGAAAAGAATCTCTCCGACGCGATATTCGTGACTGCGCGCGGCGACGGCATGACGCGGCAGGCATTCTGGTATCTGATCAAGCGGCGCGCGCAGGCTGCCGGCATCACCCGCCCGCTGTCGCCGCATACGCTGCGGCACGCCTTTGCCACCCACCTGTTGAACCATGGCGCCGACCTGCGGGTGGTGCAGATGCTGCTCGGCCACAGCGACATTTCCACGACGCAGATCTACACCCACGTGGCGCGCGAACGGATGAAGCAGCTGCACGCGCAGCATCATCCTCGCGGCTGACTATGGGTAAGGGATCCGCTCCATCAGGTAGCACAAACAGTCCTGGCGGATCACCCGCTCATCGCGCGTCAGCATGGCCGGCATCAACCGCCGCCTGAGCGTGATCTCATTTTTAGGGTGATCGAACAGGCGGTCGCCGATGTCCTTGCCCGTTTCGTCCAGCGCCTGCAGCCTGGCGGGGCTGCCTTGGCGCACCCGCCCCCAGACATCGCCGTGTGCCAGTTCGCGGAAATTGAAATGATCCAGCTCGGGCACGAAATCGATGTCCGCATCGGGCGCATCGAAGCCAAAGCTGACCTCGTCCGGGACCTTGACCGTGGCAACGGTATGGAACAGGTCGATATCGTGCGGCGCGACCCGATGCTCGGGGAATTCGGACAAGTGCAGGCAGGCTTCCATGAAACCCGCAGCATGCTCGACGCTTCCGGGGGTGCCCGGCTTGCCGCATTCCACCGTCACCGCCGGGCACAACTCGGCAAAGGCGGCCGACTGCACGCCGCGCGGCCGGATGAAGTAGACGACGGTGCGCGAAAACAGGGTGGCGAGATGCAGAAAGTTGGGCTCCAGCCGGTTAACGCAGGCGTAGTGGGGATTCAGACCGGTATTGTTGTGGATATCGATACTGGCAAACACGCCGCGCGCGCGCATGGCATCGACCACCTGCTGCATCATGGCCAATTCGGTAGGATGCGCTTCCTCGCTGCCGGGCCACACCCGGTTGTAATCCGGCTGGCCGTCGAGACGGCGCAAGCCCGCACGCGCGGCATCGACATTGCCGATGAACAGCGAAAGCGCACGCGGCAGGTCGGTCGTTGCGTATTTTTTCAGCACCGACTGTGCCGCCTGCCAGCCGGTGTCCTCGTTGCCGTGCAGCAGGACCGACACGAACAGGGGTGGCATGCGCCGGCCGGAAAGATGGATCAGCGCCGGACCGGGCAGCACCTCCCCCAGTCTCGATGCTGGCAGATCAAGCAGGCCGGGGGGCAAGGCGTCGTATTGCGTCAGCATCACAGATTCCACTCATGCACCGGCGCGCCGGAACGCTGATTGTCGAGATAATCGTCCATCATGCGATGGACGTCGCCCCCCACCCGTGCGAGCCGCTGCAGCTGCCACGCTGACCCGGTCTGGCCGCTGCGCACCCGGGCTTCGACAACCCCCAGGTAATGCTCGATCTCGGCATCCGGCAGGCCGAAATCACGCAGCCCCTGGCGTGCCATCGGCAGCACTGCATCAAGGAGGAGGTCGCGCGCAGCGTAGCGCCGCCCATCCAGCCAGGTCAGTTCAGCCTGCAGCCCATGGCGCGCGGCGGCATAGAAATTGTCACGCGCAGCGGAAAATGGCAACTCGGATTCGACGGCTTGCGGCTGCCGCGCCAGCACATGCACCAGGCCGAAATAGAGTGCCGCATTGGCCACCATGTCCAGCACGGTCGGACCGCTGGGCAGCACCCGCTGCTCCAGTCTCACGTGCCCCTGCCCGGACGTATCGAAGCCGATCAGCGGCCGCACCCAGCGCCAAATGGCGCCGTTATGCAGGCGCAGATGGGGAAACCGTGACGGGGGATCGGCCTGCGGCACCGGCAGCAGCACCGGATAGTGCTCGAGGTTTTCCTCGAACAATTCCAGCGGGCTGTGCGCCACATAGTCCCGCCCGAACGTCACCCGCCGTACAGTGGGTTCGGCCAGCCCGTTATAGCCGCCCAGTTCCACCGACTGTTCGAACAGCGGCACGCGCGTTTCCTGCCACAGCCGCTGGCCGAACAGCAGCGGCGAATTGACTGCCGCCGCAAGCAACGGCGCGCAGCTGACCAGCGAAGCATTGTAGTAGCGGCCTGCCGGTTCGAAGGGCACCTGCAGGTGCAGCTGGAACGAGGTGGTGGCGGCCTCCAGCATGACGTCGGGCCGGATCAGGTGCAGCTGATCCACACCCTCGATGTCGATGCGGATGGGCGCGCCGTCGCGCTGCTGCAGCACCTGCGCATTAAGCACGTCGAAGCGGTTCATGGCCGACATGTTGGCGAGACACAGATCCTCGTCGCGGATGGTCGGCAGGATGCCGATCATCGCCAGCACCGTGTCCATGTCGTGTGCCACGCGCTGGCAGCTGTCCCAGGTGGTCAGCAGGGATTCCTCCATGGCAGCCAGCACGCCCGCGCCCATTTCCACCGGTGGCGCGTTCAGTTCGACGTTGAAGCGGGAGAGCTCGGGCACCACCAGCGGATCGTTCAGTGCGCGCAGAAAGCGCGCATTGACCGGGCTGGGCCACCCGGCGTGATCGAGCAGCCAGGCTTCCAGCTCGAACCCGGCGACGTAGCGCGCATCCTTGAAACCGCCGCCCTTGGCAAACGACCGCAACGCCGCCGTCTCCTCCGCCAGCCGTGCGGAAAACTGCTCATGATCCGCTTCAGAAAAACGGGTGCGATTGATTTCCTGTCCCATACGCGTGTTCGACGGTCACCCCATCGGTTGTGGATCCGATTTGGCCATCATATCCGACCCCTCTCTTTATGGAGGAGGGCTGAAGCCGTGCGTTTCACACACGCGTGCTGCGTCTGGCTAGGTAGAACCACTCCTGCCCCGGCAGCGCGTTGGGATTGGGGAAGACGATGTGGCCATCGCTATCCGCTTGCACCGGCGTGCCATCGTGGCGCGTGCCGATGATCTCGCCCGCGTGCACACGATCGAAGCTCGCCCACTGACGGCTGAACGCATCGTCGGCGTGAACGCGGTCGACGACCTGATACAGGCGCAGCGCCTCGGTGTCGGCCACGGGAGCTGGCGCCGGTGCGTCGCTCAGGCGCAGATGCGCGAGCGCGCTGTGGATCGCTTGATACGCCACCTTGGGTGCATCCGGATCGTCATGCTGGCCGCATTCGAGGGTGAGCGCGATGCCGCCCTGCGCGCGCATGTATTCGGTGGTGCCGACGCCGTAATGCACGTCGGCCTCGCGCGACGAAGCGCCCGCCGCCAGGCGGCGCGCAACCCCCGCAGCATAGGTGTCGAGCCAGCCGTCGACGAAGCGGTGCACCCCCAAGGCTAATGCCAGCGCGGTTTCCTCGGCGGCTCGAGCAAACGGCTCCAGCGTACCCCGGTTGTCTTCCGGCCCCAGCATGACGAAAGGCTTGCCCGTGGTATGGAAGGAGTGCAGGTCGAGCAAGGCATCGTGCTGCGCCAGGAGCGGGCACAGCCAGTTGGCGATGCGGTCCTCGAATTCGGCAGGCGACTCGGTCGGCACCAGATTTCGATTGAGGTTGCGGTCGCCCATGCGCTGGTGGCGCGCATAGGCCAGCGGGTTGGTGATCGGGACGAAAGTCACGCTGCCCGCGACGACGCCCAACTGGCCGGATTCGATCTCGCCGATCACGCGGCGAATCGCCTGCGTGCCGCAGGTTTCGTTTCCGTGTACCGCACCCAGCACGATGAGACGTGCGCCCGGGGTCAGACCGGTGAAGCTCACGGACTGGAAATGCAACGATTCAAGCTCACTCATACGCTCATGGCCTTGAACAGCAACGACAGGCTCGATACCAGCAGCAATACGCCGACCAGCCGCGTCATCTGCAGCGGGGTCAGGCCGACATGCACGCGCCCGCCGAGATAGAGCGCGCCCAGCATGACCGGCAAGGCGGCAAAATAGGCGATCCATACCTGGGTCGTCATCAGCAGGCCCGCCACCAGAAAACTGACGATGCGCGTCAAGCCCTCAGTAAAGAAAAGCGCCGAAAACGTTGCGCGCAAATCGCTTTTGTCGTGGATGCGGTGGGTCAAGTAAATCACATACGGCGGCCCGCCCGTCCCGAATAGCGCCCCAACGGTGCCGCCGGTGAGCGAGGCCGGCACTGCCCAACCGCGCGAAATGGGCTTGTCGCCGCGGATGTTGAGAATACTGCGCACGGCAAACACGAAAACAAATCCGGCCAGCGCAAACAGCATGGGTTCGGGCGGCAGGCTGACCAGCAGGCTGGTGCCCAGCACCACGCCGACGATCCCGAACGGAATCAGCACCCCGACTTCGTCCCACTTCACGCGCTTGAAATTGAAACCGCCGATCACGATCGACGCGGTGAAATCCAGCAGCAGGATCAGCGGCACAACGAATTTAAGCGGCAGAAACAATGCCAGCAAGGGCACCGAGATCAGGCCCGAGCCAAACCCGGTGATGCCACGGATGAAATACGCCGCAAGCAGGATGGCCGCCGCGGCGGCAATCTGCTCAGGGCTCACAGCCGCGCGCCGCGCTCGATGGTGATGCCGAGTTCCTTGATGCCCGGGACGATGGCGAACTTGGTCACCGACACTTTCACCCACGGCGCGCCGAATTCATCGCGGACGATGGCGGCCACATGCTCGGCAACCGACTCGACCAGGGTGATCGGCTGTGGTGCATTGTGCAGGTAGTCTTTCACCCGCATGGCGACCGCGCCGTAGTCGATGGTGTCGGCCACATCGTCGGTGCCGCCGGCCTTGCTGTCGGGCAGGCCGATTTCGAGATCGAGCCGCACCGGCTGCGGCACTTTGCGTTCCCACTCGTATATGCCGATAATCAGTTCGAGACGAAAGTCCCGCAAAAATAAAATGTCCATTGTTTCAATTATCCACGGCACGGCCCGAAGGGCTTGACCCAAACCCGCCATTTTACTGACTTGTTCATGACCACGCTGCTGTTTGTTGCTGTTGCCTACCTGATCGGTTCCTTGTCATTTGCCGTGATCGTCAGCCGCGCCATGCGCCTGCCCGACCCGCGCAGCTTCGGGTCGGGCAATCCCGGGGCCACCAACGTGCTGCGCACCGGGCGCAAGGCGGCCGCCGTTCTGACGCTGCTCGGCGACGCGCTGAAGGGCTGGGTGGCGGTGGTGCTGGCGCGCGCACTGGCGCCGCAGTTCGGCCTCGACGAGGGCATCGTGCTGCTGTGCGCGCTGGCAGTATTCATCGGCCACCTGTTCCCGGTGTTCTTCCGCTTCCAGGGCGGCAAAGGGGTGGCCACCGCGCTCGGCGTACTGGTCGGCCTCAACCCCTGGCTGGGGCTGGCGTGCCTCGCCACCTGGCTGTTGATGGCGGGCGTGTTCCGCATCTCCTCCCTCGCCGCGCTCACCACCGCCGTGCTCGCCCCAGTCTACACCGGCCTGCTGATGGGCTGGGGCGACACGGCAATCGCCGTGCTGGTGATCACGCTGCTGCTGGTCTATCGTCACAAGAGCAATCTCGTCAAACTGCTATCCGGCCAGGAAGCCCGCATCGGCGCCCGCAAATAAGCTCAATTTCCTGATATGGCCCTGTTCGATAAAACCATCAGCCACGCAAAAGAAAGCCTCGCCGAGGTCTCGCGCGAGGCAATCGACCACGCCGGCGAACGTCTGGCCGATGTGGTGAAAGTCGGCGTGTCGCAGGCCGGCACCGAACTGAAGGACGTCATCTGGCAGGCCAGCCAGGAAATCGACGCCAAACTCGACAAGATTTCCGACGAATTGCACGAACAGCGCCAGTTCACCAAGGACGACGTGCGCGAACTGGTCGATTACGCCGGAGGCAAACTCGGCACCCTGATGGACGAACGCATCGTCCACGCCAAAGCGGAATTCTCGTCGCTGGTGCAGGAAAAGGTCGAATACTTCAAGCGCGAGATCGACAGCTTTTTCATCGAGCGGCAGCGCGACCTCGCGCGCGAGCGGCGGCGCCTGTTCATCAACGTCGCCATCGCGGTGCTGGCCTCGCTGTCGCTCGGCTTCGTGTCCTGGCTCTACCACCAGTATCTCGGCGGCGGCCTCGACGTGTTCGCCATCTTCCGCATCGTGTTCGCATCGCTGATGGGCGGCTATGCGGCCTATCTCGCGGTCAAGCTGCTGCGGCGCTGGCTGTCGATGTCGGAACACAAGAAGGACACGCTGTTCCTGGTCAGCCGCTATTGGGGCGTATTGCGACCGGAAAGCATTTTCGGCACGGTGGTTCTGGTGTGCCTGATGGCGGTACTGGTGGGATTTCTTCTGTTTCCCGATCAGATCGCGCAGCTCACCGGCAGCGAAAAATGGCTCAAGGCGCTGCGCGAAGCCTACCCCATGCTCCGGCAGTGACTCGCCGCCCTTTTCAGTCCCTTTTTACGCGGCGTCGAGCGTCGCCAGTTCCCAACGCGGCTTGACCGCGAACGTCAGATCCGCATTCGCCGGCGTCACATTTGACAGCGACGCCAGCCGCTGCGCCCCGGCGTAGGCGATCATTGCGCCGTTGTCGGTGCAGAACTCCAGCCGCGGATAGAACACGTTGATGCCGCGTGTGGCGGCTTCGCGCGTGAGCCGCTCGCGCAAATGCGTGTTGGCGCCCACGCCGCCTGCGACCACCAGCCGGCTTGCACCGCTGTGCTTGCAGGCTGCCAGGCTCTTGCTCACCAGCACCTCCACCGCCGCAGCCTGGAACGCGGCCGCGATGTCTGCCGCCTGCTCCAGCCCCTGCTTGCGCACCAGCGTCAGCACCGCGGTCTTGAGGCCGGAAAAGCTGAAGTCGAAATCGCCCGAGTTGAGCATCGGCCGCGGCAGGCTGAAGCGGCCGGCGTCGCCCGTTGCCGCCAGCCGGGACAGCGCCGGGCCACCCGGATAACCCAGCCCCAGCAACTGGGCCGTCTTGTCGAAGGCCTCGCCCGCCGCATCGTCCAGCGTTTCGCCGAGGAGTGTGTAACGCCCGACGCCCGATACCAGCATCAGCTGCGTGTGTCCGCCCGATACCAGCAGCGCGACAAAAGGAAATTCCGGCGGCGTATCGGAAATCAGCGGCGACAGCATGTGGCCTTCCAGATGATGCACGCCGACCGCCGGGATGTTCAGCGCAAACGCCAGCGCGCGCGCCATCCCCGCCCCCACCAGCAGCGCGCCGGCGAGTCCCGGACCCTGCGTATAGGCAATGCCATCGATATCCGAAAGTGTGCGGCCACTCTCGCTCAAAACCTGACGGGTCAAGGGCAGCACCCGCCGGATATGGTCGCGCGACGCCAGTTCCGGCACCACCCCGCCATACGCGTTGTGCATCGCGATCTGCGAATACAGCGCATGCGCCAAGAGGCCGTGCGCGCTGTCATACAGCGCGATACCGGTTTCATCGCAGGAGGATTCGACGCCAAGTACCAACATGGGGATAAACGGGGGACTGGAAAAAAGCTTGCGGGCTTGTTATTATTCTCGTTTTTCCCGTTTCCCGGAAGCCATCTTCATATGCCTCACGTCAAAGTCAAAGAAAACGAGCCGTTTGATGTCGCCCTGCGCCGCTTCAAGCGTTCCATCGAAAAAGTGGGCCTGTTGACCGAACTGCGCGCCCGCGAGTTCTACGAGAAGCCCACCGCCGAGCGCAAGCGCAAGCTCGCCGCTGCGGTCAAGCGCCAGAGCAAGCGCCTGCGCGGCCAGCAACTCCCTCCGAAGATGTATTGATTCTGCCGTTCGGCAGAATCTCCGTACCCACGCCCGCCCGGCATGTCGCTTAAGCTCCGCATCACGGACGACATGAAGGCGGCGATGCGCGCCCGGGAAACGGCGCGCCTCGGTACGATTCGCCTGCTGCTGGCTGCGATCAAGCAGAAAGAAGTCGACGAACGGATTGAGCTGGACGACGCCGCAGTCAGCAGCATCGTCGAAAAACTCATCAAGCAGCGCAAGGACTCGATCAGCCAGTTTCAGGCTGCCGGCCGGGACGACCTGGTGGCAGCGGAACAGGCCGAACTCGTCGTGCTGCAGGCCTACCTGCCCGAGCAACTCTCCGCCGCAGAAGTCGAGGCTGCAGTCGCGGCAGCGATAACCGAATCAGGCGCCTCCTCTGCCCGCGATATGGGCAAGGTCATGGGCTTGCTGAAACCCCGACTTGCCGGCCGTGCCGACATGGGGCAGGTCTCCACGCTGATCAAAGCCCGCCTCGCGGGCTAAGCTTCATCCGGCACCCGCCGGGGTTTATCATGCGGCCATCATGATCCCCCGCGATTTCATCGACACCCTGCTCGCCCGCGTCGACATCGTCGACGTCATCGACCGCCGCGTGCCGCTGAAAAAAGCCGGACAGAACTACCAGGCCTGCTGTCCCTTCCACAGCGAAAAAACCCCCTCCTTCACCGTCAGCCCGACCAAGCAGTTCTATCACTGCTTCGGCTGTGGCGCACACGGCACCGCGCTCGGTTTCCTGATGGAATACGAGCACATGGGCTTCCCCGACGCCGTGGCCGCGCTGGCGCAGGACGTCGGTCTGCCGGTGCCCGAATCCGGTGAACCCGACCGCCCCAAGCCGCCGCCCGCGTTATGGGACGCGCTGGAACAGGCCGCGCAGTTCTATAAAAAACAACTGAAGCAGACGCCGCGCGCGATCGAGTATTTGAAACAGCGCGGCCTGACCGGCGTGATCGCCGCCCGCTACGGCATCGGCTACGCTCCAAGCGGGTGGTCGTCGCTGAAGCAGGTCTTCCCCGATTACACGGCGGAAGCGCTGGCCGCATCGGGGCTGGTCATCGACGGCGACCGCGGTCGTCACGACCGCTTTCGCGACCGCATCATGTTCCCGATCCGAAACATCAAGGGCCAGATTGTCGGCTTCGGTGGCCGGGTACTCGACCAGGGTGAGCCCAAATACCTCAACTCGCCGGAAACCCCGCTGTTCCACAAAGGCTCCGAGCTGTACGGCCTGTTCGAGGCGCGCGCCGCGATCAAGGCGGCCGGCCGCGTCATCGTGGTCGAAGGCTACATGGACGTGGTGGCGCTGGCGCAGCACGGAGTGGAATTTGCCGTGGCAGCGCTGGGCACCGCCACCACGCCGATTCATGCGCGCACCCTGCTGCGCCACAGCGATCGTCTGATCTTCGCCTTCGATGGCGACAACGCAGGACGCAAGGCGGCCTGGCGCGCACTGGAAAACTCGCTGGAAGCGCTGCAGGACGGCAAGGAAGTCAGTTTCCTGTTCCTGCCTGAGGGCGAAGACCCCGACAGCTATATCCGTACCCACGGCCAGGCCGCCTTTATGCAACTCCTGGACACCGATACCGTGCCGCTCTCGGCGTTTCTGGTGCGCGAACTGGCTCGCAATCGCAAGCTCGACAGCCAAGAGGGCCGGGCCGCGTTGATCAAGGACGCCAAACCGCTGCTGGAGAAAATCGCCGCGCCGCTGCTGGCCAGCCTGATTCAGCGACAAATTGCCGAACTGGCGCATTTACAGGCCGACGAACTCAGCCATATGGGCCTGAAACCCATGGCCGCCCGCCGCAGCCCGCAGCGTCCGCAGCGCCGCCCGGCGCCCTCGCGCGTGCGCAGTCTGGCCCGCACGCTGCTGATGAATCCGCAGCGCGTCGCCGAAGTCGACCCTTGCTGGCTGGATACGAACGATCCGTTGAGCAGCCGCATGGGCGAACTGATGGCCTGGCTGCGCGATGTCGAACAGTTCAGCCTGCCCGCCATCGCCGAAGCGGCTCGCGGCAGCACGCTGGAACCCCTGGTCGATGAACTGATGACGGATTTGCTCGACAAAGACGATAGCTGGGACTGGAATGCGGAATTCGACGGCGCCGTCAAACAGTTACGCGACGACTGGCAGCGCCGCCGCTGGCAGGAACTGGCCGCGCGGCCGCTGAAAAGCTTGAGTGCCAGCGAGCGCCAGGAATTGACCGAACTGGCACGGTCCTAGCTTGTCATAAACGTCAAGACAAAGCCCCGGTTTGCGGTATAATTGCCGGTTGTTTTTGAACGATTTTTTCTGCCTGCGCGGTTTGCACAGGGCGGAACCTGAGCGGAGAAAAGCCTGTGGCTGTACGTGGAAGAAAACCAGGCGGTGGCGCCAAAAAAACCGAAGCGCTGCTCCCCCTGAAAGAGCTGACGCCGGTGGAAGCCGAGGCGCGCCGCACCCAGCTGAAAAACCTGATCATCCTGGGTAAGGAACGTGGATTCCTGACCTACGCTGAAATCAACGACCACCTGCCCGACGAAGTGCTGGACGCCGACCAGATCGAAGGCGTGATCAGCATGATCAACGATATGGGCATTCAGGTCTATGACGAGGCGCCGGATGCCGAAACCCTGCTGATGCAGGACGCCACTCCCGCCGTCGCCGACGAGGATGTGGTGGCCGAAGCCGAACAGGCGTTGACCACGGTCGACTCCGAATTCGGCCGCACCACCGATCCTGTTCGCATGTACATGCGCGAAATGGGCTCGGTCGACCTGCTCACCCGCGAGGGCGAAATCGAGATTGCCAAGCGCATCGAGGAAGGCCTGCGCCACATGGTGCAGGCGATTTCGTCATGTCCGCTGACTATCCAGCAGATTCTGGATATGGCGACGCAGGTCGAGAAGGACGAATTGCGCATCGACGAGCTGATCGACGGCTTTGTCGAGATCGAAGCCGAAGCCGCGGCCGCCGAGGAAGAAACGGAAACCGAAGACGAGGACACCGACGAGGATGACGATGAAGAAGCCAGCGCCAAGCTGGCTGCCGCCAACCTCGCCCAGCTGAAAACCGACGCGCTGACGCAGTTCGAGTTCATCCGCAAGGGGTACAAAAAAGCGCAAACCGCCCAGGTCAAATACGGCCTCGGC
>Ga0209705_10001850_pt1 | contig 11248 bp, 10 predicted proteins | sample PPLLaktember2015_5_FD_187262 | JGI IMG/M metagenome (GOLD analysis project Ga0209705, IMG submission 187262) | Freshwater sediment microbial communities from Prairie Pothole Lake near Jamestown, North Dakota, USA - PPLs Lake P8 Core (1) Depth... | ecosystem: Environmental > Aquatic > Freshwater... | reverse complement strand
TCGGCCCGCAGACGGACAAGGAGACGCTGATCAAGTTCTACAAGAAGGTCCGGCCCATGGGCCCGGGCTGGAAGGCGGTCCGACGCCAGGCGGGCATCACGGAGGCCGAGGGCAAGGCCACCGGCGAAAGCTTCCCGCTGGCCCTCGTCGGCTGGGTCTCGGGCTCGCTGACGATCTGGTCGGCCCTGTTCACGGTCGGCAACTTCCTCTACGGCCGCTTGACGTACGGCTTCATCCTGCTGGCCGTGTCTGTCGCGAGCGGCCTCGTCCTGATCAAGGTCGTCAACCGGCTCTGGGCGAACGGCAAGGGCGGGACGAAAACCCCGGCCGCGGGCTGAGGGACTTCGGCCTCAGAGCCTGGTATTGAAAACGGGCAGGACGCGGAGCCCCTTGGGGTTGTCGCGGACGATGTTGACCAGCCCGATCTGGAATCCCTTTTCGATCGACCAGGCGTAGTTGACGATGCCGATGCTGACGCCGTTGAGCGTGCCGCGGACGTGATTGAAGGAGCTCGCCGCCAGTCCCGTGAGCCGCCCGCCCTTCTCGATCCGGATCATGGCGCCGCCGACGAAGACCCCCCTGAGGTCCTTCCCTCCGGCGCCGAGGCCGCCGATGACCAGCCCCCGGATCTCCGGCGCGCCGGCGGCCAGGCCGCAGATGGCGAGACCCGTGAGCCGCCTGCCGGCACCCGCCCCGAGACCGGCCAGGACGATGCCTTTGAGGTTCTCGCCGCAGCCGGCGCCCAGGCCGCCTATGACAAGACCGGTGATGTTCTCGCCGGCCCCCGCGCCGAGCCCGCCGATGGCGATGCCCTTGAAGGTCTCTCCGGCTCCGACGCCCAGCCCTCCGATGCAGATCCCGGTGACGTCCTCCCCGGCGCCCACCCCGAGGCCGCCGATCGCGATCCCGAAGAGGTTGGTTCCGGCGCCCGCGCCCAGTCCGCCGAGGGTGATCCCCGTGACGTTCTCCCCGGCTCCCGCGCCGAAGCCGCCGATATTTACGCCGATGAGATCCTCGCCCGCTCCAACGCCGAAACCGCCGACGTTGAGCCCTATCATCGTCGACTCGGCGCCGGCTCCCAGGATCCCCAGCTGAGCCCCGATAAGCCGGCCTCCCCCGGGCGCCAGGCCGAGCGACAGGCCGGTGACGACGGCATCCTTGTTGTCCTTGCGCGGCCGCCACAGAGTGACGTTGACCCCCGTTATCTTCCGGACCTGGTTGTCGCGAAAGTTGAACCGAAGCCCGGTGAAGGTCTTGGAATTGCCGAAGCTCAGGCCCCAGGTCTTCGAAGGAATGTCCAGGCTCTGGGCGGCGAGCCCGCCGGCCAGAACCGGGCCCAAGAATATCAAGACCAATGCAAGGAGCCTGGACCTTCTCGCGAGATCGGCCATGGGGTCCTCCTCTATCAGCTCTTTCATCCTGCCTCTATTCTATCAGCCTATGTGCCGGGCGGAATACGACGCCCTTCCGCCGTGTTAGACGGAGCCGGGCCGCGAAAGGTTCCCGGCCGGGCCGAGCCGACTTGTCTTGAGCAGCCCGTGATAGGATAATATCCGCGATCGGAGGGAGACATGAAAAAGCTCAAGATCTGGGCGACGGTCGCTTTCGTGCTCGGCATCCTGGCCCTCATTCTTCTTCTCTTCATGTTCCTGGCGCTTGCGGACATCTCTCACGGAGAGCAGGACCTCACCGCCGAATGGGGGATCCTCAGGGCGGGCTTCTTCGTTATCTTCTTCCTCGTCGTCGCGACGTTCGTCTGTACGGGATTGATATTCAAGTACTTCCGCGACAGATCGGACAAGGACACGCTTCCGTCGCCGCACTGATCGGCAGCCTGTCGGCCTGCGCCGGTAATTCGGAAATTGGTATTGTGTCCCCGATTTAATTTCCGTATAGTGGATGGGTATCTCCCCAAAATCCGGCATCCGGAGGGAAAGATGTCTCAAACCCCGCAAAAATGGAATTGGGCCCCGGTCCTCGTCCTGGGGAGCCTCTGGGGGCTCTCGGAAGCCGGCCTGGGCATGTACCTGCGGCAGTGCGCCTCGACCGTCTCGGGCTCGGTCATGACGGGCGCGGCCCTCTTCTTCATGGCCGCGGCCTGGGCGATCTCGCCCCGCGTCAGGACCCTGGCGCTGATGGTCGCTCTCGCCGCGGGCTTCAAGCTCTTTGACGCCCTGCTCCTCGGCCTGCCCGTCCTCCACGGCGCGATCGGCAACCCGATCTTCGCCATCGTCATGGAGGGCGCGGCCTTCGCCCTCATCCTGAGTGTCGTCAGCAAGTCCGTCGCCGGATCGGCGGCCGGCCAGGGGCTCGCGGGCGGGCTCTCCGCGCTCGTCGCGGTCAATCTCTTCCCCCTGGTCAAGTACGCGACGGGCGTCGCGCCCTGCGTCACGGGCACTTCGTACCCGCTCGCGCTCTACTACGCCCCGATCGCCGTGGCCCTCGCGGCCGTCACCGTCCCCGCGGGGCTGCGGGTGGGCGCCGCCCTCGCCTCCTTCGAGCGCCGGCCGGCCGCCCTCCGCTGGCTCTCGCCGGCGACGGCGGCGCTGTCGCTCGGCGCGCTGGCCCTGCTCAGACTGCTGTAGCCGCGCGGCCAAGGATATCGCCATGGAGAAAAAGACACCGAAAAGGTCTCCCGGCGGCGTCACCCGACGGGATTTCATCAAGGGGATCGGCTCGGGCGCCCTCGGCACGGCCGTCCTGCCGCCTCTCCTCGGCCAGACGATCGCGACGAAGAAGGGCCGGGTCCCGGTCTACGAGAAGAAGACGATCGCCCTGACGGTCAACGGCCGGAAGGTCGAGGTCGAGGTCGCGGCGAACGAGACCCTCCTCGACGTCCTTCGCGAGAGGCTCGATCTCACGGGCTCCAAGAAGGTCTGCGACCGGGGCGAGTGCGGCGGCTGCACCGTCCTCCTCGACGGCGAGCCCGTCTATGCTTGCATGACGCTGGCCATCCGCGCCGACGGCCGCGCGGTCCGGACGATCGAGGGCCTGGCCGAGGGCGGCAAGCTTCACCCCGTCCAGGAAGCCTTCATCGAAAAGGACGGCTATCAGTGCGGCTTCTGCACTCCGGGGTTCATCATGAGCACGTCGGCTTTCCTGGCCAAGAACCCCGCCCCGTCGCTCGACGAGATCAAGCAGGCGCTCTCGGGGAACCTCTGCCGCTGCGCCAACTACGCCAAGATCTACGGCGCCGTCGATGCCGCGGCCAAGAAGATGAGGGGGGCCTGACATGAACAGCAAGCAATATCAGGCCGAGACCCGGGGGCTGGAGGACGCTCAGGCGGCCAAGCCGGCTGCGGCCGCGCCCGAGCCGGCACCCGCGGCCAAGGCCCCCGAATACAAGTACATCGGAAAGTCGACCTCCCGGCTCGACGGCCGCAAGATCGTCACCGGCCGGGCCAAGTACACCCATGACATCAAGCTGCGGGGCATGCTCATCGGCAAGATCCTGCGCTCGCCGCGCGCCGCGGCCGAGATCGTGTCGATCGACCTCGCCCCGGCCCTGGCCGTGCCCGGGGTCAAGGCCGCCTTGAAGCTGGCCGAAGGCAAGGTCCGCTACGCCGGCCAGCAGGTCGCGGCCGTGGCCGCGGTCGACGAAAAGACCGCCGAGAAGGCGCTGGCCCTGATCAAGGTCGAATACAAGACGCTCCCCCACGTCGTCGATTGGGAGCGGGCCCGCGACGCCTCCGCCCCGCAGGTTCGGGACGGCCGGCCCAACGTCGAGGAGATCAACAAGTATTCCCGCGGCGACGTCGAAAAGGGCTTCGCCGAGGCCGAGGTCACGATCGAGCGCACTTATAGGACCGGTTTCGAGATCCACCACCCGACGGAGACGCACGGCAGCGTCGCCAAGTGGGACGGCGACCATCTCGTCGTCTACGATTCGACCCAGAACGTCCACGGCGTCCGCGACGGCCTGGCCCGGGGCCTGAAGGTCCCGGCGGCCGACATCACGGTCATCAAGAACTACATGGGCGGCGGCTTCGGCAGCAAGCTCGGCGTCAACGACTACACGATCGCCGCCGCGAACCTGGCCCGCGAGAGCGGGCGGCCGGTCAAGGTCCTGCTGTCGAGGCGCGACAACGCGGTGTGCGTCGGCTACCGGCCGTCGTCATCCCAGACCTATAAGCTCGGGGCGAAGAAGGACGGCACGCTGACCGCGATCCGGCTCACCAACGTGGCCTCGGGCGGCATCGGGGCCGGCGACGATGTCGCGGAGCCCGCGGTCGACATCTACAAGTGCCCGAACTGCCAGGTCTTCGAGGAGACGGTCTACACGAACACCGGCTCGTCGCGGGCGATGCGGGCCCCCGGCCACACCCAGGGGGATTTCGGGATCGAAGGCGCGATGGACGAGCTGGCCGCGGCCCTCGGCCTGGACCCGCTGGAGCTGCGCCGGAAGAACTACTCGACCAGGAACCAGGGCGACACGGGGCTCCCCTACTCGTCGAAAGGCCTCGACAAGTGCTACGAGCTCGGGGCCAAGGCCATCGGCTGGGAGCGGCGCAACCGCAAGCCCGGGGAAGGGAGCGGGACCGGGCCGTGGAGGCGCGGCCTCGGCGCGGCGTCCAGCATCTGGTTCGGGGCCGGAGTGCCGGGGACGCTGGCCGACATCGTCCTCTATCCCGACATGTCGGTCGAGGTCATCTGTGGAACGCAGGACATCGGCTGCGGGACGAGGACCCACATGGCCGTCGTGGCCGCCGAGACGCTCGGCCTCGAGCCCAAGGACATCACGGTCAAGCTCGGCAATTCCGACTATCCCTGGGCCCCGGCCTCGGGCGGCAGCCAGACGACGCCGTCCGTGGCCCCGGCCGTGAGGGACGCGGCGCTCAAGGCGCTCGAGCGGCTCAAAGCGGTCGCCGCGGCCCGGCTCAAGATCGACGCGGGCGACGTCGTCATGGCCGACCGGAAGTTCTCGTCGAAGAGCGATCCGGCCAAGTCGGCGGCGTTCGCCGAGGTCTGCCGCGATCTCCGCCGGGAAACGGTCTTCCACGGCGAGCGCGGCGGCATGCCCATGGACCAATTCGCCTTCAACACCTTCGGCGCCCACTTCGCCGAGGTCGAGGTCAATGTCGAGACCGGGCAGGTGCGCGTCGTCAAGTACGCCGCCGTCCAGGACAGCGGCCAGATCGTCAGCAAGCTCACCGCCGAGAGCCAGGTCGTCGGCGGCGTCACCCAGGGGCTGAGCGCCGGGCTGTTCGAGGAGCGGATCATGGACGACGCGACCGGGAACCCGGTCAATCCGAACCTGCGCGACTACAAGATCGCGACCTCGCTCGACATCCCGGAGATCACCGTCCTGTTCGCCGACGTCGTCGATCCGCGGATCAACAACCTCGGCGTGAAGGGGCTGGGCGAGCCGGCGCGGGTGCCCAGCTCGGCGGCCGTCGCCAACGCCGTGTTCAACGCGATCGGGGTCCACGTCCGGGAGATCCCGATGACGCCCAAACGCGTCCTCGAGGCCCTGAAGAGGAAGGAGGCCCGGTCATGAGAGAATTCAAGATCGCCGAGCCGAAGACGGCGGACGAGTTGGCCGCCCTCCTGGCCGAGACGACCGAGACGACCGCGATCATCGCCGGCGGGACGGACCTCATCGACGAGCTGAAGAGCGGGGTCGCGACCGCGGGTCTCGTCGTCGACCTGCGGGGCGTGGCCGGGCTCGCGGGGATAACGAAAGAAAAGGACGGCGGGCTCAGGATCGGGGCCATGACCCGGGTCGTCGACCTGGCCGGGGATGCGACGGTGGCCAAGGATTATCCGGGCTTGAAGGAGGCGGCCCTGTCGCTGGCGACGCCGCAGCTGCGCAACGCCGGCACGGTCGGAGGGAATCTGTGCCAGCGGCCGCGCTGCTGGTATTACCGCGACCCGGAGGTCGTGTGCCGGAAGAAAGGCGGCTTCAACTGCTTCGCCTATCAGGGGCGGAACAAGTACCACTGCCTCTTCGGCGGGAGCGGCTGCTTCATCGTCGCCCCGTCGGACCTGGCCCCGGCGCTCGTCAGCCTGGGGGCGAAGGTCACGATCGGGAGCGCCAAAGGCGACAAGACGGTCCCGCTCGAAGGGTTCTACGCGCTGCCCGAGGTCGACGTGACCCGGGAGAACGTGCTCGAGAAAGGGCAGTTCCTGAAGAGCGTCGCGGTGCCCGCGCCGAAGCCGGGGCAGAAAGGCGTCTACGTCAAGCTCAAAGAGCGCGGCACCTGGGACTTCGCCCTCGCGTCGGCGGCGGTCACGGCGGTCGTCAAGGGCGGCGCGCTCGCGGAGATATCGATCGTCATGGGCGGCGTCGCGCCGGTCCCGTGGCGTCTGAAGAAGGCGGAGGAAGTCCTGCGGGGCAAGCCCGCGACTGAGCCGCTCATCCGGCAGGCGGCCGACGCCGCGCTCGCGGACGCGACGCCCCTGCGGGAGAACGGCTACAAGACCGATCTACTTTTTGCCGCGCTCAAACAGGCGGTCCTGGCCGTCGCCGCATGATCTACAGCTTCCCCAAGCTCCTCGAAACGCTGGCCGCGGGCCGGGGAGCCGGACCGGGCGAGGAAGGGCGGCTGGCGCTGGCGACGATCGTCGAGGCCGAGGGCTCGACGCCGCAGGGGGTGGGCGCTGCGGCCGTGTTCGGGGCGGCGGGGCTCGTCGCCGGGACGGTCGGCGGAGGCCTGCTCGAGGCGCGGGTAGCGGCGGCCGCTGATCAAGCGCTCGAGGACGGAGAGCCCCGGCTCATCTCGATCCGGCTCGACGCCGACCCGTCCGACGTCGAGGGCGCCGTCTGCGGCGGCGCGGCGCTCGTCCTCGTCGATCCGGGGGTCGGCGCGGCGAGGGGCGTCTTCGCCGGCGCGATCGAAGGCCTCAAGAAGCGGCGGGCGGGCGTCCTGGCCTACCGCATCCGGGCCGGGCACGACGACACCGCCGCCGTCGAACGGGGCTTCCTGCCGCTCGGAGCGCCGGTCCTGCCGGACGATCCGGTGTTCGGGGATATCGCGCCAGGGCTCCTCGAGGATGTCGTCGCGGGGGGGCGGGCCCGGCTCCTCAGGGAGGGCAAGCGGCTGACGTTCGTCCAGCCTGTCCTGCCGCTCGCCCGGCTCATCATCGCCGGGGCGGGTCACATCGGCAAGGCGGTCGCTCATCTGGGGAGCTTGCTCGACTTCAGGGTTACCGTCATAGACGACCGGGCCGAGTTCGCCAACATCGTCAACGTCCCGGAAGCGGAAGAGATGGTCTTCTCCGATATCGGTGAGGCGGTCCGGGCCGTCGAGGACGCGCCGGACAACTATTTCGTCATCGTCACCCGGGGCCACCAGAAGGACGCCGAGGCGTTGAGGGCGGCGATCGGCCGCGGCGCGGCCTACGTCGGCATGATCGGGAGCAGGGCCAAGGTCGAGCTAATGAAATGCGAGTTCCTGGAGAGCGGCTGGGCGACGGCGGAAGAGTGGGAGAAGGTCCACGCACCGATCGGGTTCGATATCGGGTCCAAAACGGTCGAGGAGATCGCCGTCAGCATCGCCGCCGAGCTCGTCGCGGTCCGGGCCAAGCGCCGGGAGCCGGGCCGGCCATGATCTGGGCGGTCGTCCTGGCCGCCGGCGAGTCGCGCCGGATGGGGACGCAGAAGCTACTGCTTCCGTTCGGGGACACCACGGTCGCGGGGGCGGTGGTGAAGGCGGTAGAAGCTTCGCGGGCCAGCCGGACGCTCGTCGTCCTGGGGGCCGACCGTGAAGCGGTTCGATCCGAGCTCGAGTCCGAGGCGCCTTCTAAAAGCTTCGATTTCGCCGTGAACCCGGATTACCGTCTGGGCATGCTGACCTCCATACAAGCCGGCATCCGGGCGATGCCGCCGGAGGCCAAGGCGGCCGTGATCGTCCTGGGCGACCAGCCGTTCCTGGCCTCGCGCGTCATCGACATGATCGTCGAGGCCTACGGGAAGAGCGCCAAGGGCATCGTCATCCCCGCCTTCAAAGGCCGCCGCGGCCACCCCGTCCTCATCGACCTCAAATACCGGGCCGAAGTCCTCGCCCTTGACCCGTGCGACGGCCTCCGGGCCCTGATGCTCGCCCATCCGGAGGACATCCTCGAGGTCGAGGTCGACGATCCCAACATCCTCCGCGATCTCGACACCCCCGAGGACTACCGCAACGGCCCCAAGCCCAGCTAAGAAGGGGTCAAACCTAAATTATTACAGTTTTCCCGACGGCGATGATATCCAAAACAGGCCGAAGGGCTGAGGAAACTTTAAAAATTTAGGTTTGACCCCTTCTTGATTTGACGGAGGGGAGGCAAGGGCTTAGCATGTATCCAAGGGCAGCATCCCGATAAAGGGGGAGGCCATGCACGCGCGTCTGATCAGAATGCAGATCAAACCCGAGCGAATCGACGAAGCGTCCCGGATCTTCGCCGAGGAGGTCGTCCCGGGCTGCCGTGTCCAGGCCGGCTATCTCGGCGCCTATTTCCTGGTCGACCGCAAGCTCGGCGAATGCGCGCCCGTCACGCTCTGGGAGTCGGAGGCGGCCATGATGGCCACGGAAGAGAACCGCTTCTTCCAGACCCAGCTGATGAAGTTCCTGGGCTTCTTCCACCACGGGCTTGTCCGCGAGGCCTTCGAGGTCGCCGTCGTCGACCGCATCTGACGCCTGAAGGGGTCAAACCTTAATTCTTATAATTTCCCCCACGGCGATGACCCCGAAAACGAGCCGAGGGGCCGAAGAAATCATAAGAATTAAGGTTTGACCCCTTCTTGATGATTGGCTATTCTTAGCGGGAAATCCTTCCCCGGAGGTGTCCCGCCATGAAAAAAGCCGTCGCCACCGTTCTCTTTGTTCTCGCCCTCGCCGCGGCCGGGCTCGCGGCCCCGGCGACCATCAAGGTCGTCAAGGATCCCGCCGAGCTCGCCCCGCCGTTCGCCCGCATCGCCCGCGAGGGCGACGTCTTCGTCACCGACGGCAAGTATTCCGCGGTCATCGCGGCGGCGCCCCGGACGCTTTGGAGCACGATCAACTACGGCCACCCCGACGTCGCCGGATACGTCGCCGCCTTCCTCCCGCCGGGAGCCTCCGCCCGTCCCGACGTTCAGATCGGCTACCCTGCGCTCAGGCTTAACGGCCAGGCGCTCATCGTCGGGGAGTCCAGCCTCCGCGCCGAAGGCGGCGCCGTCGTCGCGCGGGCCTCGTGCGAAGGCCCCGACGGCCTCCGCCTCGCGATCCTCGTCCGCTACTCCTTCGCCTTCGATGCGGGGCGCATCGATATCGCCACCGAGGTCCGCAATGCCGGGAAGGCCGAGGTCAAGGGCCTCAGCGCCGGCCTCGGCGCCACCGCCTGGCAGAACTACAACTTCACCCCGTACAACGCCAAATCCTTCCCGCAGCTCAACTTCCGGGTCTACGAGCGTCCCGATCACGCCCTGGCCTGGCATAACCCGAACCCGGCCGAGACGTCCGCAAAGCCCCTGCCCGGCACCCTCCGCCCGGGCCAGGTCCACCGTCTCTCCTATTCTGTCTTCGCCGCCGCGACGGTCCCGGAGCTCCTCGACCGCCTCTACCGCGCCGTCCGCGTCGAGACCGTCCGCGCCTCCCTCGAGATCAAGGGTTTCGACGGGCCGGCCGAGGTCATCGTCCGCGAGCCCGCGACCGGGGCCGTCTTCTTCCGCACCTTCCTGGCCGAGCCGGTCCCGCTCTCGTTCCCCCTTCCCCCCGGCACCTGTCAGGTCCGGGCCAACCTCTTCCCGGCCGTCGTCGAACGGACGTTCGCCGCGGTCCCGGCGAAGGGCCCGGCCGCCAACGCCTGGACCGTCGAACCGCCCGCTTTCGGCCGCGTCCGCCTCGCCCTCGCCGACCACAAAGGCCGCCACGTCCCGGGCAAGGTCTCGTTCATCGGCCTCGCGCCCTCGGCGACCCCCTATTTCATGCCCGAGGACCCGATCGTCACGGCCCGAAGCTGGGAAACTCTGAAGAACGCCGTCTATCCGCCCGCCGGCGGCGGCGAGATCACGCTCCCGGCCGGGACCTATCTCGTGACCGCCTCGCGCGGCCCCGAGTACGGCCTGGAGACCCGCGTCGTCGAAGTCCACGCCGGCGAGCCCCGCGACTTGAGCTTCACCGTGGGCCGCGCCCTCGAGACCCCTGGCCTCGTCTCGGTCGACACGCACATGCACACGCAATTCTCCGACGGATCGGTCCTCGTCGCGGAGCGCCTCCGGAGCGCCGCCGCCGAGGGCCTCGACATCGTCATCTCGGCCGACCACAACACCGTCACCGATTACCGGCCGGAGATCGACCGCCTCGGCCTCTCCGGCGAGCTCGCTTTCGTCCCCGGCGTCGAGATCACGGCCCGCACGGGCAGCATCCACCTCAACAGCCTGCCCGCCGCCGTCCGCCCCGGCGAGCCGGGGAGCGGCGCGATCTCCGTGCGCGACGAAACGCCGGCCAAGCTCTTCGCCCTGGCCCGCGAGAAGAACCCGGGGACGCTCATCCACCTCAACCACCCTCGCTCCGGCTCGCTCGGCTATTTCAACAACTACAATCTCGATCCCGAAAAGGCTGCCTTCGCCGACGCCGGCTTCGATCTCGATTTCGAGGTCATGGAGGCGATGAACGGGGCGAGATCCGGAGGCGACAACAGCCGGACGATCGAGGACTGGTTCCATCTCCTCAACCGCGGCTACCCCATCCGCATCGTCGGCTCCTCGGACGCCCACGGCATCGACGGCGGAGAGACCGGCTACGCCCGGACCTTCGCCCTCATGCCCGAGCCCGCCCCCGGCACCGTCGATCCGCAGGCCCTCGTCGCCGCGCTCAAGAAGGGCGGCGCCTTCGTCTCGAACGGCCCCATCGTCGCGGTCCGGGCCAACGGGCGAGCGACCTTCGGGGACACGGTCAAGGCCAGGAAGGGCCGCGTCGACCTCGACATCACCGTGACCGGCGCGCCCTGGCTTGACGTTTCCGAGGTCCGGCTCGTGGTCAACGGCGAGCGGCGGCCGCCCCTGCCCCTCGAGGGCGCCGACGGCCGCACGGTCAAGTTCCGCGACCGCGTCCGCGTCGAAATCGCCGCCGACGGCTGGATCGCCGTCGAGGTCCGGGGCGTCAAGTCCCTCTACCCGATGATCCAGCAACGCTCCGGCGACGGCAGCCCGATGGATGCCGCCTTTCCCTACGCCCTGACCAACCCGATCCTCGTCGACGCCGACGGCGACGGCCGCTCCGATCCCGTCTGGCCGGAAAAGGTGGCAATCAAATGATCCGTCCCGGAATAAACGATAGGAGGACGC
>Ga0209705_10001849_pt1 | contig 11249 bp, 10 predicted proteins | sample PPLLaktember2015_5_FD_187262 | JGI IMG/M metagenome (GOLD analysis project Ga0209705, IMG submission 187262) | Freshwater sediment microbial communities from Prairie Pothole Lake near Jamestown, North Dakota, USA - PPLs Lake P8 Core (1) Depth... | ecosystem: Environmental > Aquatic > Freshwater... | reverse complement strand
GCCGTGCCTCGATGGCTGGGGCGTGCCGGAAGACCAGGGCCTCGCGCTCGCGCGCCTGGCGGTGGAAACGGGCGTCTTCCCGCTCTACGAGATCGAGGACGGCCACCGCGTGACGCTGAACGGCCCGAGCAAGACCCGCCCGGTGCGCGACTACCTCGAGCGGCAGCGCCGCTACCGCGATCTCGATCCCGCCGCGGTGGCCACGCTGCAGCAGGAGGTGGACGAAGGCTGGGCGCGGCTCACCGCGCGGGTCTAGCGGCTCTTTTTCGGCGCGCCCGCGAACAGCGCCGCGACGCTCGCCGCGAGCGCGAGCGCGGCAAACGTCGCAAGCGACGCCCCGTAGTCCCCCGTCCAATCGCGCAGCCCGCCCGACATCACCGGCCCCGCGGCTTGGCCCGCGATCTGGAAGGAGAGCGCCACGCCGCGGATCGCGCCGTAGCTCGAGCGGCCGAAGTAATCCGCCCAGGCGATGGGCAGGATAGTGAGCAGCCCCCCCACGCCCGCGCCGAAGAGCGCGGCGGCGAAGTAGGCCTCGGCGGGCGAGGCGACGCGCGTCATGAGCGCGCAAGACGCGAACAACGTGGCGCCGGCGAGCGCCAGCGCGAAGCGCAGCGGCACGCGCCGCGGCCAGAAGCCGTAGGCGAAGCCCGCAACCGCGGAGCACATCGCGAACAGGCTCACCGCGGCCGCCGCGACGCCCGGCGACAGGCCCTTCTCGATCAGGAGCGGCGCCTGGTGCAGGCTGATCCCCGCCTGCACCGGGAAGACGAACAGCATGTACAGCCCGAGCAGCCAGAATGCGGGCGTGCGCAGCGCCTGCGCGCGCGTGAACGCGGGCTCGGCGGTGGCGGACGCCGAAGCGGAGGCCGCGGGCGAGGCCGGGTCGCCGTCGGGGCGCTGGCCGAGGTCCTCGGGCCGGCGCACGTGCAGGAGCCAGGTCGGCAGGAAACCCACCACCAGCACCGTCAGCCCCACCACTGCCCACGCCATGCGCCAGTCGGCGGCCTGCATGACGAAGTAGGCGATGAGCGGCATGGCCACCAGCCCGATCATCTGCGCCAGTGTGACGATCGACGTGGCGAAGGGCCGGCGCCGGAAGAACCAGTTCACCACCGAGCCGTAGATGCCAAGGTCGTACGGCCCGGCGAAGCTCATGCGCGCGATGCAGTAGAAGGCGAAGAAGAAGCCGAGCGACTGCGTGAAGGACAGCAGGAACGTGGAGACCGCCGTGAGCAGCACCGCGAAGAGCAGCACCGCGCGCGCGCCGTTGCGATCGGAAAAGCTGCCGAGCGCTGGCGCGATCAGCGCCCCCAGCACCCCGCCCACCGACACTGCCGAGGAGATCGCGGTGCGCGACCAGCCGAACTCGCGCGTCATCGGCTCGACGAAGATCGACAGCGTGGCCACCGCGGAGCCCTGGCGCGAGAACCCTGCCGCGCACACGCAGGCGAGGATCACCCAGCCGTAGAAGAACGGCAGCCTCGGGGCAAGCGCTGCAGCGAGGCGCCGTCGCGGGATCATCGGCGCTATATTAGGGGCAACCCCACAAGGAGAAGGCACCATGAGCGTCGTTCCCAACCACGCTTTGCGAAACTTGCGCGCCGGCAAGCTCGCCATCGGCCTGGGCTTGCGTCAGGCGCGCACGGTCGACATCGCGCAGATCGCGAAGACCTCGGGCTTCGATTGGCTGTTCATCGACTGCGAGCACAACTCGATGGGCACCGACACCGCGGCGCAGATCGCCAGCGCCTCGCTCGCCGTCGGCATCACGCCCCTCGTGCGCGTGGCGGGCAAGGAACACTGGCTCGCCAGCCGCATGCTCGACAACGGCGCGCAGGGCGTGGTGGTGCCGCATGTGGACACCGAGCTGGAAGCCAAACGGATCGCCGACCACTGCCGTTTTCCGCCGCTCGGCCACCGCTCGATGGGCGGCGGGCTGCAGCAGATCGGCTTCGCCTCGATGCCGGTGGGCGAGACCGCGAGGATCGTGAACGAGGAGACGCTGGTCGTGGTGATGATCGAGTCGCCGAAAGGCGTGGAGAACTGCGAGGCGATCGCCGCGGTGAAGGGGGTCGATGCACTGCTCATCGGCACCAACGACCTGTGCTTCGAGATGGGCATCCCGGGCCAGTTCAACGACCCGCGCGTGGCCGAGGCGTACAAAAAGGTGATCGCGGCCTGCAAGAAGCACGGCAAGTTCGCCGGCATGGGCGGCATGTACACCGCCGAGCTGCTCGAGCGGCACATCAACATGGGCGTGCAGCTCATCCTCTCGGGCTCGGATTTTTCGCTGCTGATGCAGGCGGCGACCCAGCGCGCCAGCCTGGTGCGGGGGTTCGAGAAGAGCTAAATCGCAAATAGGGACAGTCCCTATTTACGCCTTTGCTGCACGTAAATAGGGACTGTCCCTATTTGCAAATGAAAGGCCCCGCCTTGGGCGGGGCCTTATGGCCCGGGTTCACGGGCAGCGCTTTCTGTGGGCGCTCCGAATTGCGCGGTGACCCGCGCCTGGACCCACTGCCGGGGGGCGCTATCCCGACCGATCGCCGGGAGTCTCGCGACTTGCGCCAGTCTCGCTGGCCGCCCTCGCTGGTCCAACTTCACGATAGCACTCGAGCGCGCTGCGTCAAGCGCTGAAGCGCATTCGTTTAATCCAGGTCAATCCTGGAGACCGCGACGGTCGCGGGGTTGAACTTGGGAGTGTTTGCCCTCACTGTCCCTAAATGGACGTCACCACTCCCACTTTCGAAGCCGAGGTGCTGGAAGCCTCGAAGAGCGCGCCCGTCGTCGTCGATTTCTGGGCGCCCTGGTGCGGCCCCTGCCGCGCGCTCACGCCCATCCTGGAAAAGGTGGCGCGGGACTACGAGGGCCGCGTAAAGCTGGTGAAGATCAACTCCGACGAGAACCCGGAGCTCTCCAGCACGTTCAACATCCGTTCCATCCCCAACGTCATCGGCTTCAAGGACGGCAAGCCGGTGTCGCAGTTCATGGGCGCGGTGCCGGAGTCGCAGGTGCGCGCGTTCTTCGACAAGCTGCTGCCGAGCGCCTCCGAGCTCGCGCTCGCGCAGGCCGAAGGCCTGTTCAAGGCGGGTGAGCTGGAGGCGGCGGAAACGACGCTTGCCGAGGTGAAGTTCGACCCGGACTACGAGGCGCGCATCGAGGCGCTGAAGCAGGGCATCGCCTACGCGCGCGCGGGCAACGCGGGACCGGGAGAAAAGGAGCTGAAGGCGAAGCTGGCGACAGATCCCGCGGACCACGACGCGCGTGCCGCGCTCGCCGCGCTGTACGGCGCGCAAAAGCGCTACGCGGAGGCGATGGACGAGTTGCTGGAGATCGTGCGCCGCGCCAAGGACTGGAAGGACGGCGAAGCCAGGCGCCAATTGCTCGCGCTCTTCAACCTCGCCGAAGACCCCGAGCTGGTCGCCGAAACCCGCAAGAAGCTCGCGCGCGCGCTGTACTAAATGGGGACTGTCCCCATTTGATATAATCCGACCCCTGCTGAGGAGCGCTGCGTCCCCCGGTCATCGCGGGGGGTCAGGCTCAGCGAAATAAACGGCGCTCGCATCGAAACCGGTGCGGGCGCTTTTTCTTTTCGGGGCCCGTGCCAACGACTTAAAGGGCACCGAGATGAACGCACCGAATCCGAAATTCACCGACTACAAGGTCGCCGACCTCGCGCTGGCCGAATGGGGCCGCAAGGAAATCGCCATCGCCGAGTCCGAAATGCCGGCGCTGATGATGATCCGCGAGGAGTACGCGAAGGCGAAGCCGCTGAAGGGCGCGCGCATCACCGGGTCGCTGCACATGACCATCCAGACCGCGGTGCTGATCGAGACGCTGAAGGCCCTGGGGGCGGAGGTTCGCTGGGCCTCCTGCAACATCTTCTCCACCCAGGACCACGCCGCGGCCGCCATCGCCGCCGGCGGCACGCCGGTGTTCGCCGTCAAGGGCGAGTCGCTGGACGAGTACTGGGACTACACGCACCGCATCTTCGAGTTCGGCCCGGGGGCTGAGATGCGGGGGCCGAACATGATCCTGGACGACGGCGGCGACGCGACGCTGCTCGTGCACCTGGGGCAAAAGGCCGAGAAGGATCCGTCGGCGATCGCCAAGCCGACGAGCGAGGAGGAAACCTCGCTGTTCAACGCGATCAAGAGGAAGCTCGCCGCCGCACCCGGCTGGTACACGAAAATCGGCAAGGAGATCAAGGGCGTCACGGAAGAGACCACCACCGGCGTGCACCGCCTGTACGAGATGGCGAAGGAAAAGCGGCTGCTCTTCCCGGCGATCAACGTCAACGACTCGGTGACCAAGTCCAAGTTCGACAACCTGTACGGCTGCCGCGAGTCGCTGGTGGACGGCATCAAGCGCGCGACCGACGTGATGGTGGCGGGCAAGGTGGCGCTGGTCTGCGGCTACGGCGACGTGGGCAAGGGCTCGGCGCAGGCGCTGCGCGCCCTCTCGGCGCAGGTGTGGGTGACCGAGGTCGACCCGATCTGCGCGCTGCAGGCGGCGATGGAAGGCTACCGCGTGGTGACCATGGACTACGCCGCGGACAAGGCCGACATCTTCGTCTCGGCCACCGGCAACCTGCACGTCATCACGCACGAGCACATGAAAAAGATGAAGGACCAGGCCATCGTCTGCAACATCGGCCACTTCGACAACGAGATCGAGGTCGCGGCGCTCTCGAAGTACCCGTGGGAGGAAATCAAGCCGCAGGTGGACCACGTGATCTTCCCCGACGGCAAGCGCATCATCCTTTTGGCCAAGGGGCGCCTGGTGAACCTGGGCTGCGGCACGGGGCACCCGAGCTACGTGATGAGCTCGTCCTTCGCCAACCAGACCATCGCGCAGATCGAGTTGTTCACCAACACGGCGAAGTACCCTGTCGGGGTGTACACGCTGCCCAAGCACCTGGACGAGAAAGTGGCACGGCTGCAGCTGAAAAGGCTGAACGCGGTGCTCACCGAGCTCTCCGACACGCAGGCGAAGTACATTGGTGTGCCGAAGAGCGGACCCTACAAGAGCGACCACTACCGGTACTAAGGGACTGTCCCCATTTACGCCCTTTCTTTCCGTAAATGGGGACAGTCCCCAATTAGGAGTCTGCAATGCGCATAGCCGTGATGGGCGCCGGCGGCGTCGGCGGGTACTTCGGCGGCCGGCTCGCGCAGGCCGGGCATGAGGTGGGCTTCGTCGCGCGCGGCAAGCACCTCGAAGCGCTGCGGTCGAAGGGCCTCACACTGAAGAGCCCGCTCGGCGACGCGAACCTCAAGGTGACGGCGACCGAGAACCCGGCCGAGCTCGGCGCCGCGGACGTCGTGCTGTTCGCGGTGAAGTTGTGGGACACGGAAGCCGCGGCGGAACGCATCCGGCCGCTGGTGGAAATAGGCGGCGTGGTGATCCCGTTCCAGAACGGCGTGGAATCGATCGAGCGCATCGGCAAAGTGCTCGGTCCGGAGCGCGTGATGGGCGGCGCCGCCTACATCGCCGCGAGGATCGGCGAGCCGGGCACCGTCGTGCAGACCGGCCCGATCGCGCGCCTGCGCTTCGGCGTCACGCAGCCCTCGCAGCGAAAGGCGGCCGAAGCGTTCCTCGCCGCCTGCCAGGGCGCCAAGATCGAGGCCGAGCTCGCGCCCGACATCGAGAAAGTCCTCTGGGAGAAGTTCGTGCTGCTGGTGGCGGTCTCCGCCACCACCGCCATCACGCGCAAGACCCTCGGCGTGGTGCGCACTGACCCCGACCTGCGCTGGCTGCTCGAAACGGTGATGCGCGAGGTCTGGACGCTGGGCCGCAAACGCGGCGTGGCGCTCGCCGACGACCTCGTCGCGAAGACGCTGTCGCAGGCCGATACGTTCACCCCCGACATGCGCGCCTCGATGGCCGCCGACCTCGAGGCGGGCGGCAAGCTCGAAGCGCCCTGGCTCTCGGGCGCCGTGGCGCGCATGGCGCAGCAAGCCGGCACCGATGCGACCGCCAACCGCACCGTGTACGCGTCGCTGAAGCCCTATGTTGACGGGGTCTGTCCCCATTTACAGAAGGCAAGGACGTAAATGGGGACAGACCCCGTCAACAGTTTTGAGTTCTTCCCGCCGCGCACGCCGGAGGGCAAGGCGAAGCTGCGCGCGACCTGGCGGGCGCTGGCGAAGCTCAAGCCGCGCTTTTTCTCCTGCACCTACGGCGCGGGCGGCTCGACGCGCGAGGGCACGCTGGAGACGGTGCTCGAGATCATCGCCGCCGGGCACCAGGCCGCGCCGCACCTGTCGTGCGTCGCTTCCACCCGCAACGACACGCTCGAGCAGCTCGAGCGCTACAAGGCCGCCGGCATCCGCCACCTCGTCGCGCTGCGCGGCGACCTGCCCTCGGGCATCGCCGCCTCGGGCGAGTTCCGCTACGCGAACGAGCTCGTCGCCTTCATCCGCGAAACCACGGGCGACTGGTTCCGCATCGAGGTCGCCTGCTATCCCGAGTACCACCCGCAGACGCGCAACGCCGCCGACGAAGTGAAGCACTTCAAGAAGAAGGTCGACGCCGGGGCCGATGCCGCCATCACGCAGTACTTCTACAACGCCGACGCCTACTTTCGCTTCGTCGACGAATCGCGCGCCGCCGGCATCCAGGTGCCGATCGTCCCGGGCATCATGCCGATCGGCAACTATTCGCAGCTGGCGCGCTTCTCGGACGCCTGCGGCGCGGAGATCCCGCGCTGGTTGCGCTTCAAGCTCGAGGGCTACCGCGACGACGCCGCGTCGATCCGCGCCTTCGGCCTGGATGTGGTGACCTCGCTTTGCGAGAAGCTTCTTGCCGCGGGCGCGCCGGGCCTGCACTTCTACACGCTCAACCAGGCGAGTCTCTCCACGGAGATCTGGAGGCGCCTCAAGTTGTGAAGCGCCTCGCCGCCGGATTCGCCGTTCTCGCGGCGCTCCTCGCGGCCTTTGAGATCCTTTACCTGCGCGCGACGCTGCCGCTGGAGAACCGGCTGCTCGACGCCTTCGTGCGCGCACACGCCGAGAAGCTCGTGCCCGACCCCGACGTGGTGCTGGTCGACATCGACGAGAAGAGCCTGGCGCAGATGCAGCCGCTCGCCGGGCGCTTTCCCTGGCCGCGCGCGGTGTACGGCGAGCTGCTCGCAGGCCTGATGGCGCAAAAGCCCGCCGCGGTGGTGTTCGACATCCTGTTCATCGAAGCCGACAAGTTCCGCCCGGAGAGCGACCGCGCTTTCGTCGAGGCCGCGGCGCCGCACGCCAACGTGTACTTCCCGATGGTGCGCCTGGACGCAAAGGACGACGCGCAAGGCGTGCGCGCCGCCGAGCTCGCGCCGCTGGTGGGCCTGGTGCGCCGCCCCGGCGCCGATCCCGAGACGCGCATCGCGCTCGTGCCGCCGATGGCGCTGCCCGCCTCGCTATGGCGCGGCGGCCCGATCAACTTCGTCGAGGATGCGGACGGCGTCGGCCGCAGGTACCTGCTGCGCTCGGTGATCGGCGGCTGGGAAGTGCCCTCGCTCCCGGCGCGCGTGGCGCTCGACCTGGGGTACCCGCTCCCCGACGACGACGACCTGGTCCTCGCCTGGCGCGGCGCTTCGCGCAGCCTGCCGCGCGCCTCCTTCGTCGAGCTGTTCGAGGATTTTGCGCGCTCGCAGCGCACGCGCCCGGCCGCTGAGTTCACCGGCAAGATCGTGGTGATCGGCGCGGCCGCGCCGGGCCTGGGGGACCTGCGCGCCACGCCGCTCTCGGCCACGCAGCCGGGCATGGAGATCCTCGCCACCGCGATCGAGAACCTGAAGAGCAGCCGGCGCATGCTGCGCGCGCCGCCGTGGCTGCCTTTCGGACTCGCGCTCCTGCTCGTCGGCCTGCTCTACGCCGCGTTCGCGAGGAACGTGAACGCCGGAAAGAGCGCCGCCGCCCTCGGCGCGGCAAGCGCGGCCGCGATCGCGGCGAGCTGGCTCGCGGTCGGCAAACTCCTGCTCGTCCCCGTGCTCGCACCGCTCGGCGCCGCGTGGCTGTACTACTTCGCCGCGGCCATCGCCGCGTACCTCAAGGAGCGCCGCGCGCGCGAGGAAGCGATTGCCATGTTCTCGCGCTTTGTGAACCCCTACGTGGTGCGCCAGCTGATGGAGCGCGGCGGGCTGGAGGGCGCGGGCAAGACGCGCGAGGTGACGCTGCTTTTTTCCGACATCCGCGGCTTCACCACGCTGTCGGAAACGCGCCCGCCGGAGGAAGTGGTGGCGATCCTCAACCGCTACTTCACGCGCCAGGTGGAGGTGATCTTCCGCCACGGGGGATCGCTCGACAAGTTCATCGGCGACGCCATCATGGCCTTCTGGGGGGCGCCGCTCGACGACCCGGAGCACGCGCGGCACGCCGTGGCCTGCGCGCTGGACATGGCCGACGAGCTCCTCGCCTTTCGCGAGGAGCTGGGCGCCGCCGGCGCCGGCTTCGACGTCGGCATCGGCCTGCATTCCGGCCCGGCGGTGGTGGGGCTCATCGGCTCGGAGCGGCGCCGCGAGTACACCTCGATCGGCGACACGGTGAACCTCGCCAGCCGCATCGAGGGCCTGACCAAGGAGGCCGGCCGCCGAATTCTCGTTTCGCGCGACACCATGGAACGGTGCGCCGGCGCCTTCGATTTCGTATCATGTGGCACCTATCCGGTGAAAGGGCGGGCCCAGCCCGTGGAACTGTTCGAACCGCGCAGGAAGCCATGAGAATCGCCCTTGTCGCCCTCGCCTTTCCGTTGCTCGCCCTCGCCGAGGCGGCCACCGTGGTGCGCGCCACCGACCTCAAGCAATCCCCCGCCACCGACGCGGCCACGCTCGCGCCGCTCGCCGAGAACGCCACGGTGCAAACGCTCGAGCGCAAGGGCGGCTGGACGCGCGTGAAGACCGAAGCGGGCGCCGAAGGCTGGGTGCGCATGCTCACGCTGCGCTACGCCGGCGGCAGCGAGGCGAAATCGGGCGACTCCGGCATCGTGCAGCTCCTGAACGTCGCGCGCACCGGCACCAGCGGCACGCAGGTCACCACCGGCGTGCGCGGGCTGGATGCCGAACTGCTCGCCAACGCCCGGCCGAACGCCGCGGAGCTGGACAAACTCCAGCGCTACGCGGCGCCGGAGGAGGCCGCGGCGCAGTTCGCCGCGCGCGGCCCGCTGCAGGCGCAGCGCGTCGAGTATCCGAAGGGCGCCGAATGAGGCGCGCCGCGCTCGCCGCCCTGGTCGCGCTGTGCGCCGCGGCGCCGGCGCACGCGCAGTTCAACTTCAACCTGAACCGGCTGCTCGACGTGGGCAAGAACGTGCGCCAGGCCGCCGGCGGCATCGACCCGAAAGAGGAAATCGAGCTCGGCCGCGACATGGCCGCGCGCCTGCTCGGCGCGGCGCCGCTGGTGGCCAACGAGGGCCTGCAGCGCTACGTCAACAACGTCGGCCGCTGGCTCGCCTCGCAGACCGAGCGGCCCGAGCTGCCGTGGCGCTTCGGCGTGCTCGAGGCGCCGCAGCTGAACGCGTTCGCCACGCCCGGCGGGCACATCTTCATCACGCGCGGCCTGGTCGAGCGCATGCGCAACGAAGCCGAGCTGGCGGGCGTGCTGGCGCATGAGATCGCGCACGTGCTGAAAAAGCACCACCTCCAGGCGATGCAGAAGACCGCGCAGCTGGAGCTCGCCAACACCGCGATCACCACTTTCTCGCGCCAGGATGCGAGCGCGCAAAAGCGCGACAAGCTGCTCTCGGCCGGGAGCGAACTGTTCGCGCGCGGCCTGGACAAGTCCGACGAGCTGGAAGCCGACCGCCTCGGCGTGGTGATCGCCGCGCGCGCCGGCTACGACGCCTACGGCCTGCCCGCGGTGCTGCAGACGCTGCAGGCCATGAACCCCGCGGATTCGGGGCTCGCCCTGATGTTCAAGACGCACCCGGCCCCCGCCGAGCGGCTGGATGCGCTGGAGAAGATGTACCCCACGCTCGACGCGTACGCCGCGCAGCAGCAGCTTGCCGCGCGGTTCTTGGGCGCCCTCGGGCGCTAAAGGAGATCGGTCATGAAAAGGCTTCTGTTGCTCCTCGTGTTGTTCGGCTGCGGCCCGGCGCTGGCGCAGACCTCCGGCTGGTACTTCGGCGGCGGCATCGGCACCACCCGGGCCGATTTCGTGCGCGGCGATTTCACCGCCCTCGCCCCCGGCGCCACCTACACCGCGGACGACGACGACGTTTCCGGACGGATCTTCGGCGGCTATCGCGTCGCGCCCAATTTCGCCATCGAGGCGGGAATCGCCTCGCTCGGCAGCTACCGTCACCGCTACAGCGCGGGCGGCAGCATCGCGGTGGTCGACTACGAGGCGAGCGCGCTCACGGTTGCCGCGGCGGGCAAGCTGCCGATCGCCGGCGGCTTCTCGCTGAACGGCCGGGTCGGGATCGCCTTCGCCGCCGCGGAACTGCGCGAGCGGCGCAACGACGGCGGCATGGCGGCCATCCCCTTCTGCCCGGATAGCTGGTGGTACACCGACTGCACCTCGCAGTCGACCAATCTCTACTGGGGCCTCGGCGCGCAGTTCGACATCGGCCCGAGCTGGGGCATTCGCCTGGACTACGACAACTACGGCGAGGTGGGCGAGGAGTTCGAGACCGGCCGCGCCGACATCGAGACGATGTCGGTGAGCTTCGTCTGGCGCTTCTAGTAGTTCTCGCGGAAGAAGATGAAGTTCTGCGGCTGCGAGCCGTACAGGCCGAAGGCGGCGGTGGCCGAGGGATCCTGGTCCCAGGTCGCGCCGCCCCAGCGGCCGCGCAGGTAGCTGCGCCCCGCCGCCGCGAGGTCGGGCGTCAGCAGCACGCTGCCGTTGTTGGCGGCGCCCGGCGGCGACAGCGTCAAGCCGCCGCTGCCGGAAGCGAAGGCGATCGTCGCCTCCACGATCGCCGTTTCGCCGGGCCCCAGGTTCAGCTTGTAGCCCGAAAGACCGATGCCCGCCGCGGCGAGCGTGGTGCAGGAATCGTCGCCGTTGCGCTGGAACTGCGCGCCATCCCAGTACTGCACTTCCAGCGCCATCGGCAGCGCCACGGTGGCCGAGCCGTAGGCGTTCTGCAGCCGTAGCCGGCCGAAGCGCAGCGCGGTGGTCGGGCCGACGGCGAAATGGTCGTTGCCGCCCGCGCCGTCGACATCCAGGTCGAACGAGCCCATCTGCACGCCGCCGGCAGCATCGGGGTCGGCGTCGTTCGGCGCGATGCCCAACTGCGCCGCCGCGAACGGGCCGTCGGGGTTGTCCGGC
>Ga0209705_10001847_pt1 | contig 11253 bp, 9 predicted proteins | sample PPLLaktember2015_5_FD_187262 | JGI IMG/M metagenome (GOLD analysis project Ga0209705, IMG submission 187262) | Freshwater sediment microbial communities from Prairie Pothole Lake near Jamestown, North Dakota, USA - PPLs Lake P8 Core (1) Depth... | ecosystem: Environmental > Aquatic > Freshwater... | reverse complement strand
CTGATCTCGGTCAACTCCGTCGGCTCGCTCCGTGAGGACATTCACCCGCGGGACATCGTCCTCCCGGACCAGTTCTTCGACCGGACCCAACGGCCGAACACGTTCTTCGGCGGCGGTATCGTCGCCCATGTCAGCCTGGGCCAGCCGGTCTGTCCGTCTCTCGCGAAAACCCTATATGATACGGCCGTCGGACTGGGGCTGAGGGCCCATCGCGGCGGGACCTATATCTGCATCGACGGACCGGCCTTTTCCACGAAGGCGGAGTCGCTGGCCTACAGGACCTGGGGCTGCGACGTCATCGGCATGACGAGCGCCACCGAAGCCAAGCTGTGCCGCGAGGCAGAGATCTGCTACGCGACCTTGAGCCTGGCCACGGACTACGACGTCTGGCGCGAGACCGAGGAACCCGTCACCGTCGAGCTCATCCTCAAAAACCTGTCTTATAACATCGCCAACGCCAAGGCCGTCATCAAGAAGGCCCTGGCGGCGATGGGGAAGGAGGGAGCGCCGGGCTGCGACTGCGGCGCCGGGCTCAAGAACACGATCGTCACCGCCCCGTCCGCGATCCCGGCCGCGACCAGGAAGAAGCTGGGGCTCCTCGTCGACAAGTACCTGCGCTAGCCTCGAGGGAACTTCATGAGTCTCGTCATCGTCGGTTCGGTCGCCTTCGATACCATCCGGACGCCTTGGGGCGATCGGGAGAAGATCGTCGGCGGGTCGGGCACCTACTGTTCCCTCGCGGCGAGCTATTTCACCCGGCCCCGCATCGTCGGCGTCGTCGGCCGCGATTTCCCACGCAAGACCCTGACGCTCCTCCGTTCGCGCGGCGTCGATATCGCGGGCCTCAAGATCAAGGCCGGGAAGACCTTCCATTGGGAAGGGAAATACGAGGAGGACCCCAACCGCCGGACGACCCTGCGGACGGACCTCAACGTTTTCGCCGACTTCCGTCCGGTGGTCCCGGCCTCGTACAAGGGCTCGCGCATCGTCTATCTGGCCAACCTCAATCCCGAGCACCACGCGTTCGTCCTGGACCAGTTCCGCAAGCCGGCGGTCGTAGCCATGGACACGATCCGGCTCTGGATCGACACGAAGCGGGAGGCCTTGCTCAAGGAGCTCGGCCGGGTCGACATCTTTTTTGCCAACGACGAAGAGGCCCGGCTGATCACCGGCGAGATGAATCTCATCAGCGCCGGCAAGGCGCTGGTCGGGCTCGGCCCGTCGCTCGTCCTGCTCAAGAAGGGCGAGCACGGCGCCCTCGTCTTCGGCCGGGATTTCGTTTTCGGCGTCCTGGCCCATCCCTGCGAACACGTCATCGACCCGACCGGGGCCGGCGACAGCTTCGCCGGCGGTTTCCTGGGGTATCTCGACAGGACGCCGGGCCTCGCCGGCCGGGACGTCCGCCGCGCGGCGGTCTACGGCAGCGTCATGGCTTCGTTCGCCATCGAGGATTTCGGGATCGGGCGGTTCCTGTCGCTCGAACGGGACCTCGTCGAGGCCCGGTTCCGCCAATTCCGCAAATTGACGACATTTTGAGACACGCGCCGTTCCGGCCGGGCCGGGCGCGGTTAGGGAGGATACGAATGGCCGAAATCAAGCCGCCCATGGAGCCTTTCCGCATCAAAACGATCGAGCCGCTGCGTTCGACGTCGCGACGGGAGAGGGAATCGCTGCTCAAGCTATCGGGCTTCAACGTCTTCGGCATCCCGGCCGAGAAGGTCACGATCGACCTCCTGACGGATTCCGGCACCTCGGCCATGAGCGACGACCAGTGGGCGGGGATCATGACCGGCGACGAGTCCTACGCCGGGGCCCGCAACTTCTACCACCTCGAGGAGTCCGTTCGGTCGATCTTCGGCTTCAGCCACGTCATCCCGACGCACCAGGGCCGGGCGGCCGAACGGATCCTTTTCGGCTCGATCCTCAAGAAGGGGGACAGCGTCCCGAACAACATCCATTTCGATACGACCCGGGCCAACATCGAGGTCCTGGAGGCCCGGGCCGAGGACCTGGCCGCGGCGGCGGCCTACGACCCCGACGCCGATCTGCCTTTCAAGGGGGACATCGATGTCGCCAAGCTGAAGAAGCTCATCGACAAGCGCGGGACGGAAAAGGTCCCGTTGGTCATGATGACCGTGACCAACAACAGCGGCGGCGGCCAGCCCGTCTCGCTCAAGAACATCAAGGAGACGAGCGAGCTCTGCGCCCACTACGGCATCCCTCTTTTTTTCGACGCCTGTCGCTTCGCCGAGAACGCCTGGTTCATCAAGAAGCGGGAGAAAGGCTACGCCAAGAAGAGCGTCCTCGAGATCGCCCAGGAGATGTTCTCCTACGCGGACGGCGCGACGATGAGCGGCAAGAAGGACGCCCTGGTCAACATCGGCGGCTTCGTCACCCTCGACGACGACGCCCTGGCCGAAAGGATCAAGAACAACCTCATCATCAGCGAGGGCTTCCCGACCTACGGCGGCCTGGCCGGCCGCGATCTCGAGGCCATGGCCCGGGGCCTGAAAGAGGCGCTCGACGAGGATTACCTCGAGCACCGGACGGCCCAGGTGGCTTACCTCGGCGGCCTCCTCGACCAGGCCGGGGTGCCCGTCTTCAAGCCCTTCGGCGGACATGCCGTCTACATCCTGGCCGACCGCTTCCTGCCCCACATCCGCCGGGCCCAGTACCCCGGCTGGGCCCTGACCGTGGCCCTCTACCGCGAGTACGGCATCAGGGCGGTCGAGATCGGCGGGGTCATGTTCGGACAGAAGACGGGCAAGGGGAAGGAAGAGGCCTTTCCGGCGCTGGAGCTCGTCCGGCTGGCCATCCCGCGGCGCGTCTACACGGCGTCCCATATGCGCTACGTCGCCGACGCGCTCATCGACCTCCATAAAAACCGGGAAAAGGTCAAAGGGTTGCGGATCGTCCGGGAATCCCGGTTCCTGCGGCACTTCACCGCCCGCCTCGAGGAAGTCTAGGCCCTGTCCGAAGACCGCCCTGCGGGGGATCGGTCCTCCCGGGACGGCGGGCTCAGAACGAGGCCGTCAGCACGAGCCGGAAACCGCCTCGCGGGCCGAGGCCCAAACCCAGATGGATCACTTCGTTCCCCTCGCCTTCCTCGGCCAGGAATCTCGCGTAGGTTCGCTCCTCGCGGCTCTTCGTGAGAAGCGTGACCGCCATGAAAGAGCCTGGGATCAGAGCGGCCAGAGGGTCAGAAGCCGAGACCAGCGTAGAGACCGCCCAGGCCGAAAGGACTCCGCTCGTGACATACCGCTTGGTCTTCCCTGACCGGGCCAGGTCGGCGAGAGCCTTACGGCTGGCACGCTCCCTCTCCGCGGGTTCCGAGATGCTCCGGATGACCGCATATCGCCTCTCCGGGCCGCTGGCGATGGCCAGAGTGCCGATGCCGCCGGCGACGCACACCAGGCCTCCGGCGACGAGCATGACGCCCCCGAAACCCTTGAAGAAATCGTCCATTCCGCCCTCGTCCTCAACCCCGCCCACGATGATCAAGCCACCGACCGTCATCGCCGCTCCCGCGGCCATGAGGACGTACCCCTTGGAGCGCGCACTTTTCGAGGCCAGGGCCAGGTCGAACAGATATCGTTCGGCGAGCGACGTCGGTCCCTGCTCGACGGTCTGCGGCATCGCCGCCGGCCCTGAGCTCCTTTCCCCGGCCGTGAGCGTCGATAAAAGCAGGACACCCATGACGACAACGGCTATAGCCTTCATTTCTCCCCCTCCTCAGACGGGCTGCGTCGGTCCCCCTTATCATGGTTCTCGGAGGCGGACGAAATGTCAAGGACATGTCAAAAGACCGTCAAGATTCGATGCGGATCCGTGGGACCCTACCGGCCGGGGGTCTCGCCGGGTTACGTCTTGATCCGGCCCGGGGGCTCGACCCGGAGGTCGAGGCTGCCGATGCCGGCGTCGATGTCGATCTCGATCGTGACGGGGCTCTTGCCGTAGGCGTCGTTGACCCAGGCCCCGGACTGCTTGGTCAGGCCGTGGGCGTCGACCGAGCCGAGCCCGCCGTCGACCTTGACCCGCACCCCGACCTCGAAAGGCAGGGCGAGCTTGCCGCTGCCGATCCCGCCGTCGATCTTGACCAGGAAGCCGGCCGCGTGCGGCCCGCGCAGATCGATCTCCGTCTCGCCGACGCCCATATCGATATCGACGCGCTCGATCTTCAGCCCCCGCAGGTCGAGCTCGCTCCGGCCGGCGCCGAGGTCGATCTTGAGGTCGAGGGGCACGGAGCCGCCGAGAGTGAGGTCCCAACGGTTCCGGCTCGGGCCGAAGTTGAAGCCGCGACGCCGGGCGTGGCGGACCTCCAGGATGCCCTTGTCGCCGAAGACCCGGTAGTCGACCTCGGGGCGGTGACGCTCCCGGTTGAACTCGAAGGACCCCTCGAGCAGGGCGGCTTGATCGGCGCCCCGGAGCCGCAGCTCGCCGGCACCCATGTTCAGACGGACCTCGGCTTGGGTCGCCCCCTCGAGGGCGACCGAGCTCGTTTCCGACATCGAATAACGGGAATCCCGAGGTTCGTCGCAGGCGGCGAGGACCCCGGTCAGAAAAAGGATCGCGAGTCCGATCTTTGCGCGCGTCAGGGACATGGCAGGCCTCCGTCCGTGAAAATACGGCTTTCTCTATCCTATACGGAACCGGCGGGCGCCGGGTTCCCTCTGTCAGGGCTTCTGTTCCCGCTTAGCCGGCGGGCCCCAGCCGCCCTGATGGAAGACGAGTCCCGTCGCCTGGCCCGAGAGTCGACGAAAAGACCGGTTCAAGCGCGTCCGTTGCAGCCGTTCTTGGCGTAGGCGCTGATGTCGAGGAAGCCGTGTCCGCTCAGGTTGAAAAGGATCGTCCGCACGCGGCCGTCCCTCTTGGCGGCCAGGGCCTCGTCCACAGCCACGGCGATCGCGTGGGAGGACTCGGGAGCCGGCAGGATGCCCTCGGTCCTCATGAACAGGACGGCCCGGTCGAAGACGGTCTTCTCGTCGACGGCCCGCGGCTCCACGATGCCCGCGTCGGCGAGGTGGCTGACGAGAGGGGCCATGCCGTGATAGCGGAGGCCGCCCGCGTGGAGCGGCGGCGGGACGAACTCCATGCCCAGCGTGTGCATGTAGAGAAGGGGCGTCAGGCCGACGCTGTCGCCGAAGTCGTACCGCAGCGCGCCCTTCGTCAATGAGGGGCAGGCCTCGGGCTCGACGGCGATGAAGCGGGTCTTTCGTCCGCCCTTGATGTTATGCCGGACGAAGGGGAAGGCCAGACCGGCGAAGTTCGAGCCGCCGCCGACGCAGCCCACGACCGTGTCGGGGACGACGCCCAGCTCCTCCATCTGGCTCTCGGCCTCGAGCCCGATGACCGTCTGGTGCATGAGGACGCTGTCGAGGACCGAGCCGAGCGCGTACTTGACGCCGGGTGTCTTGAGCGTGACCTCGACCGCTTCGGAGATGGCGATGCCGAGGCTGCCGGGGTGATCGGGATCCCGATCGTAGAATCTGCGGCCGGCCTCCGTCGTCGGGCTGGGACTTTCGAGGACCGTGCCGCCGAACATCTCCATGATGATGCGACGGCCGGGCTTCTGGCGGAAGCTCGACCTGACCATGAAGATCCGCGTCTCGATGCCGAAACGCGAACCGGCGTAGGCGAGAGCGGATCCCCATTGGCCGGCCCCCGTTTCCGTGACCAGAGTCTTGACGCCGTCCTCGGCGGCCAGATAGGCCTGCATGAGGGCCGTGTTCGTCTTGTGGCTGCCGACCGGCCCGACGCCTTCGTACTTGTAGAAGATGCGGGCCGGCGTGTCGAGGGCCTTTTGAAGGGCCGTCGCCTCGACGAGGGGCGTCGGCCGGAAGACCTCGTAAGCCTCCAGCACCGGCCCGGGGATGGGCACGTCACGCTCGGTCGCGCCTTCCTGGCGGATGAAGCTTTTCGGGAAGATGGGTTCGAGGTCCTCGGGCTTGAGGGGTTCTTTGGTCCCGGGGTGGAGGGGCGGCTTGGGCGGGGAGGGGAGATCGGCCTTGATATTGTAGAAAGCGCGGGGGAGGAATTCATTTTTTCGAGATGCGAAGCGCATGATGGTCGTTGTCCTTTCACGACGTTTTGGCCGTCGTTTTCGCCGGGGTCCTGGTCTCCAGAGGCAAGAAGCGGACGCACTTGCCCCTAAAAAGAGATTTGGCGGGGGAACGGACTTATCGGGCGGTTGGGACCGCCCACCAGTTCCAAAGCAGGGAGGACAGCACGACGGCGGGGACGGGAAGGTCTTTCAGGCTGTCCATATCGCGGCGATTATAGGCGGCTCTGCGCCCGTTGTCAAGTCCCCGTTATTTTCTTGTCAACTCTAATAGCGCTTCTTTTCGGGCAACGCGGCCCAGGACTCGAAGAGCTCCAGGCATTCGACCCTCAGGAACCCCGGAACCAGCCGAATCCGGCTCTTGCCCATTGCCTTCATCTGCTCGTTCGAGATCTCGAGCTCGTGGAAGCCGGCGCGGGCCGCATCGCGGATGCCGGTGCCGAAATGGACCGCGCCGATGCGGGCCCAGTGGATCGCCCCGAAGCACATCGGGCAGGGCTCGGTCGTCGAATAGATCTCGCAGCCGCTGAGGTCGAAGGTCCCGAGCTTCTTCGAGGCCTTGCGGACGGCGTTGATCTCCGCGTGGCAGGTCGCGTCGCTCCGCAGGACGGTGTTCCGGGCCACGGCCAGGACCCGGCCGTCCTTGACGATGCAGGCGCCGAACGGGCCTCCGTCCGGACGGACAAGGTTCTTCCGGGCTTCCCGGATGGCCCTGGTCATGAACTGGCGGCCGGATTCGGGGGGCTTCGTCATTGGGTCCCTCCAGGCCGCATTATACCCTGCCTGGACTATTCATAAAAACGCCGTTTTCTCAGAAAGAGGTCGAGACCCAAGACCGGCGTTTTTATGAATAGTCCAGGCTTGTTGACCGTCGCGGCGGAAATCTGATTAAATAGCGGCCATGAAGCGCATCGGCGTCGTGATCGCGGTCGTCTTGGCCTGCATCCTCGTGCTTACCGCGGCCCTGCCGCCCGCGGCCGCTCTTCCTGACGCCCGCGGGCCGGTCAGCCTGATACGAATCGCCCGAGGCCCGGCCCAGTCCGTTCGGACCCTCGCCAGGCTCCAGATCGATGTCCGGCAGGAGCTCTCGACCTGCCTCCTGGCCTTGGCCGGCCGCGGCGAGATTGCCCTGCTGCGCCGGCACGGCGTTCAGTTCACCGTGCTGGACCGGAACGCCTCGCGGCGCGAGTTTCTCGTCGTCGGGATAAGCGGCCAGGGCGCCTTGGAGTCCCTGCGCGCTGCGGGTCGGGCCGTTCTCGTCGAGCCCGGGACGGCCGTCTTCTGGACGGACCAGGGGCATCCGGCCGACGCCGTCCCGGCCGGCCTGCCGCGCAAAGCCCTGGCCCGGCGGTCCGTACTGCCCTACATCCCGACCCGTCCCGCCGCGGCTTCGGCCCCGTCGCCCGTCTCGGCCCAGGACCCGCTCGTGGAGACGATCGTGTCCCTCGTTTCGACATCAGGCCTCGCGGCGACCGTCCAGACCCTCCAGGACTTTCAAACACGCCACGCTTCGACGACGAACTGCGAGGCCGCCGGCGAGGCCCTCTTCGCCTCCTTTGCGGCCCTCGGCCTGGACGACGTCCACTTCGAGCCGTTCCCCGTCTCGTCCTATACCTCTCGCAACGTCGTCGCCGAGAAGACCGGCGAGACGTACCCTGACGACATCTTCATCATCTGCGCCCACTATGATTCGACTTCGTCCTGGCCGGCGACCCTGGCCCCTGGGGCCGACGACAATGCCAGCGGCACGGCGGCGGTCCTCGAGGCGGCCCGGGCGCTCGGTCCGTATCCGCTCGACTTCACGGTCCGCTTCGTCGCCTTCTCTGCGGAGGAGCTGGGGCTCATCGGCAGCCAAGCCTATGCCGACGCCGCCCGCGCGGCCGGCGAGCGGATCCTGGGCGTCATCAATCTGGATATGATCGGCTATGCCAACGCCCTGCCGGAGGATGTCCAGGTCATCGTCAACGCGAACTCGATCTGGCTGGGGGACCTCTTCCTCGCGGCCGGCTCTCATTACGGCGTCGTCGGCGGGACCCGGACGATCGATCCGTCGTTCGTCTACTCCGACCATTCCCCCTTCTGGGACAACGGCTATCCGGCCTTGCTGGCCATCGAGGATAATCCCCTGAACAATCCCTATTATCACCGGACGACCGATACCCTGGACAAGCTCGACCTCGATTTCTTCACGAGCGCGGCGCGAGCTTCTGTCGGCCTCCTGGCCGAGCTGGCCCAGCCGATCAAGGACGGCCATCCCCGGACCCCCTCCGGACTGACCGGAGGCCCGGTCGTTTACAGCTCGCTCTTCAACTCGCTGCGGGCGGTCGCCCTGAGCTGGACCGCTCAGACCGATGCGGCGGGCTACAACATCTACAGGACGACATCCCCCCATTCGGGCTACGTCAAGGTCAATGCGGCGCCCGTGACGGGGACCACCTATACCGACGGCGGCGTCGGCGCCGACCTCGCGTACTATTATGTCCTGACGGCCGTGGGCCCGACCGGGCTCGAGAGCAACCGTTCGCGGGAGACCGGAGTCTCCTTCGCCGCCGTCCTGGCGCTGCCGTCGTCGCCGGTCCTCAGCCCTTTGAGCCTGAGGGCCCTCAGATGAGAGCTTGGATCTCGGCCGTCGGATCGGCCGTGCTTCTGGCCGTCCTGGCGGCCGCCGCCCCGGCCCAGGAGCTGTCGCTTTCGGCCGCCGCCGGCGGCTTTTTCCCCTCGGACCAAGCATACCGCCAGATCTACGGCTCCGGCCCGTCGTTCGCCGGGGACCTCTGGTTCAGGCTCAGGGGCGCCATCGGATTCGCGGCCGGGTTCAGCCGCCTGTCCGACAAGGGCGTCGCCGTGCCCAGAGACGATGGGACCGAGACCTACCCCCTGGAGTTCAAGCGGACGTCCATCCCGCTCGTCGCGTTCTACCAATTCGATGCCGGTCCGGCCGCGATCCGGCTGGGCGCGGGGGTGGGGATCCACAGATACCAAGAAACGTGGCAGACCGTCGACCTCGATTTCCAGGGTAACAAGGTCGCGCCGCGATTCGTCCTGGCGGCCTCCGTCAAAGTGATCGACCGGATATCGCTCTTCTGTTCCGCGGGCTACGAATCGATCCCCACGAGGGCAGGTTCGGCGCTCGCCGCGAACGTCAATGTCGGCGGCTTCCAGCTTCTCGGCGGCCTCGAGTTCAGGATCTTCTGAGGCCGCCCGGCCAACGATCGAAAAGGAGGGACCATGAACGACGAGAACACGAACCAGAGCCGGCGGGATTTCCTCAAGATCGGCGCCGCCGCCGGCCTGGGTGCGGCCGTGGCCGGGCTCGGCCTGGAGGCCAAGACGCCGGCCCTGCCGGGAGAAGGCCGGACGCAGTTCACGGCCCCGCCGGTCCCGACCGTCCGGGTGGGCTTCGTCGGCGTCGGCGGCATGGGCTCGGCCCATGTCATGAACCTCCTGAACATCGACGGTGTCGAGATCCGGGCCGTCTGCGATGTTGTCCCGGCCAAGGTCGAGCGGGCCCAGAAGCGGGTCGTAGAGGCCGGGCAGCCGAAGCCCGCCGGCTACACGAACGGGCCGCGGGACTTCGAGAGGCTATGCGCTTCCGAGGATCTCGACCTCGTCTTCACGGCGACGCCTTGGGAGTGGCATGTGCCGGTCTGTCTGGCCGCGATGCGGAACGGCAAGCACGCCGCGACCGAAGTGCCCGCGGCCATGTCCATCGAGGACTGCTGGGCCCTCGTCGAAACGGCCGAGAAGACGAAGAGGCACTGCCAGATGATGGAGAACTGCTGCTACGACCGGATCGAGCTCATGACCCTGAACCTCGTCCGCAAGGGCCTGCTCGGCGAGGTCCTCCACGGCGAGGCCGGCTACCTCCACGACCTGCGCGGGGTCAAGTTCTCGAGCGAGGGTGAGGGGTTGTGGCGCCGGGCCTGGTCGCAGAAATTCAACGGCAACCTCTATCCGACCCACGGGCTCGGCCCCGTGGCCCAGTGCATGAACGTCAACCGCGGCGACGCGTTCGATTACCTCGTCTCGCTGAGCAGCCCGGCCCGGGGCCTCCACGAATACGCCGTGGCCACGTTCGGGCCGGATTCCCCGCAAGCCAAGGAGCGTTACGCACTGGGCGACGTCAACACCAGCCTGATCAAGACCAAGCTCGGCAAGACCATCATTCTCATCCACGACACCAACCTGCCGCGCCCCTACACGCGGATCAACCTCGTCCAAGGGACCCGGGGCCTGGCCCACAAGTGGCCGGACCGGATCTACGTCGAAGGAAAGGCCGAGAAGCCCCACCAATGGGACGACTTCGAGAAGTTCGCGGCCGAGTTCGAGCACCCGCTCTGGAAGGCCATCGCCGCGAAAGGGGAGGGGCGGGGACACGGCGGAATGGACTACATCGAGGACTACCGGCTCATCCAGTCGCTCCGCCGGGGCGAGCCGCTCGACCAGGACGTCTACGACGCGGCGGCCTGGAGCGCCATCGTCGGCGCGAGCATCCGGAGCGTCGAGGCCAAGGGCCGGCCGGTCGACATCCCCGATTTCACCCGGGGCAAGTGGAAGACGAATCCGCCCCTGGGGATCATCGAGGCCTGAACCGCCCTACATCCCTGGCCGGCGGCCGGCCAAGACGCGCTTGACCGTCTCGGCCACCCGTCGGGTCCTCGTTTCGGGCTTCTTCGCGCTGATGATCCAAAAGCTCCAGAGTCGCTTTTCCGATGGCGGGCGTGTCTCGAAGATCGCCTTGGCTTTGGGATCGGCGTCCAGGGCCTCGAAGAGGTCGGCGGGGACGTCGGTCGTCCGGACGATGGCCTCGATGCCGTCCAGCTTGTTCCAGGACCCGTTGCGCTTGGCGGTCTCGACTTTGATCAGACCGGACGGAGCCATCGAACCCTCGGCGGCCAGCCTTTCCACGCGGGCTTTATTGGAGGACGACCAGATCGACTTGTCGCTGCGGGGCGTGTACTTCTGTTTGTAGCGCTCGGCATCGATGCGGGCGATGATCGAATCGATCCAGCCGAAGCAGAGGGCTTCCTGCAGGGCCTCCTCGTGAGTGATCGACTTCTTGCCGGACGATTTCTTGTAGTAGGCGAGCCAGATGCCTTTGGACCGGTCATGGTTCCGGTGGAGCCAGGCCCTCCAGGCTTTTCTCGTCCTGAAGAGTCGGGGGCTTGCGTTCACGGATAGGATGTTAGCACTCC
>Ga0209705_10001846_pt1 | contig 11254 bp, 8 predicted proteins | sample PPLLaktember2015_5_FD_187262 | JGI IMG/M metagenome (GOLD analysis project Ga0209705, IMG submission 187262) | Freshwater sediment microbial communities from Prairie Pothole Lake near Jamestown, North Dakota, USA - PPLs Lake P8 Core (1) Depth... | ecosystem: Environmental > Aquatic > Freshwater... | reverse complement strand
CAGGACAGGCATCATCATGACCTCCATTGCGCTTGAAGCGGGGCGAATGGCCGCCGAGCTAGCGGACTCTAGTATTGCAAACGGTATCAGATGCTGACTACGCCTGTGTCGGGGCCATGCCATTCCGGGTATCTTGCATGCTCGATCCATTGAGACGGAGTTTTACGCATGGCTTTCCGTTGCAGCAGAGTGGCAGAGTGGTAGATGCCGGTTTGACCTTCGTTACAGTGATGTTGGCCTGCGCGGCATTGCCGCCTGTTGCGACCGCGCAGGACCTCGACCTGGTCAATGTGACGTTGATCGATGGCACCGGCGCGGCGCCCCGCAAGGGTGTCACGGTCACCGTGCGCGACGGAAAGATCGCGACGCTCACCGGGGGTGCGCAGGCGTCGGCCGTTGGCGTCCGCCGCATGGACCTCGGCGGCCGCTTCCTGTTGCCTGGGCTGATCGACGCGCACGCGCACATCGAGTCACCCGCCGCCGCCTTGCGCGCACTGCAGTCGGGCGTGACGGCGGCGCGTGTGCTTGGCGACACGAACCTCCAAGCCATCGGTACGCGGAATCTGGTCCGCACGGGCCACGTGCCCGGACCGGAACTGCGGGTGTCGCCCGGCCACATCCGTCCGCGGCCGGGCGTGGCATTCTTCATGGTGTACCCAGAGTTTGGCGACGCGATCAACGACGAACTGCGCGGTCCAGACCGGATCGCAGCGGCCACTCGTGCATTGATCGCGCAGGGCGCGGATGTCATCAAGGTTGGCGCGAGCGAAGGAGCCGGCCTCGCCGTTTACGACGGCGATCCGCTGGCTGACAGCACCACGTTCTTCGAGCCAAGACTGGTGATCAGCGACGGCAGGATCGTGGTGGAGGGTGTGGGTCTGTAGCGGCGCAGCCCGCGCTCGAAGCGGCGCGGGAATGTCACGCCGTCGCGATAAGCGCGCGCCGGAGGCGGGCTGGAAGCGGTTTGTGGTGATCTGGGTGACGGGAATGCACGGAGTGGGTGCCTGGAGGCGCAGAGCGGTGGGTGGCATTGCGGGTCGGGGCGCATTGGCGCCAGGCTGTCTGCGCCGCGGGTATCGTGGCGCATGGAAGAAAGCACCCGCCACCGTGCCGGCTCGCGGCCGGCAATTCCCTGATACGACGGTATTTTCCGGGGCGGCTCGGGCGCATTTTTCAACTTGCCGGTGAGTGAGATTAGACTATTAGCCGTCTGGCAGGGCCAAAGGATGCCTCTGATGTCGGCAGCTAAAGAAGATGTGATGCGGGAGCGTGGGGACGCGGCGGCAGATACGCCGTTTGCACGAACGAATCGCGGTCCGGAGGCGGTGTCGCTCGAGATGCCAGAAGGCCGGCATTCGCTGGTCGGGACCTTGATGCAGAAGTTTCTCGCGGCGCTCGACAATCCGCCCGTGGGATTCGTGCTGCCAGGCGGTGAAGCGATAGGCACCGCCCGCGCCAATCTGGTCGCCAGGCTGCATTTCCGCGATCGCGCCTCGGCCTTGCGCTTCATTGCCGATCCCTACCTGCACTTCGGCGATGCCTACAGCGACGGCCGGATCGAGGTGGCCGGTGACCTGGTGCGCTTCGTCGAAGTCGTCAATCGCATTCGACCGACCACCCGCGCCCAACGAGCCATGCAGCGCGCGATGCAGTGGTTGCATCGGCCCGGCAGGAACACGCAACGCGGTTCGCGCGACAACATTCACCGGCATTACGACATGGGCAACGACTTCTACTCGCTGTGGCTCGGCGAGACCATGGCGTACAGCTGCGCCTATTACCCGACGCCGGACGCGGAGCTCGAGGTCGCACAGCGCGCCAAGATGGATCACGTCTGCCGCAAGCTCCGGCTCCGCCCGGGTGAACGCGTGGTGGAAGCCGGCTGCGGCTGGGGCGGCCTCGCCATCCACATGGCGCGGCGCTACGGCGTGAAGGTCCGCTCGTACAACATTTCCCGTGAACAGATCGCCTACGCGCGCGCGTGGGCGGAACGCGAATCGCTTGCCGGTAAGGTCGAGTTCGTCGAGGACGACTACCGCAACATTCGCGGCGACTACGATGCCTTCGTCTCGGTTGGCATGCTCGAGCACGTGGGCGTGGAGAACTACCGGCAACTCGGCGGTGTGGCGCGCCGCTCAATGGGCAGCAATAGTCGCGGCCTGATTCATTCTATCGGCCGCGACTGGCCGAAACCGCTCAATGCCTGGATTGAAAAGCGTATTTTCCCCGGCGCCATGCCGCCCTCGCTCAGGCAGATGATGGACATCTTCGAGGCGTGGGAACTGTCGATTCTCGACGTGGAAAACATCCGGCTGCACTACTCACGCACGCTGATGCACTGGCTGGAGCTCTACGAGCGCAACGTGGCCCAGGTGCGCGCCATGTTCGACGAGAAATTCGTGCGTGCCTGGCGGCTGTACCTCTGCGGTTCCATCGCGGCGTTCAACACCGGCGACCTGCAGCTCTTCCAGGTGGTGTTCGCACCACACGGCAGCAACCACGTGCCGTGGACGCGCGCCTATCTGTATCAATCCTGAAATCAGCCGCCGTGGAAACCTGTGATGTCCTGATCGTCGGCGGCGGGCCGGCCGGTTCGACCTGCGCCTGGCGGCTCAAGCGCGCGGGATACGATGTGCTGGTCATGGACAAGAGTGACTTCCCCCGCGACAAGATCTGCGCCGGCTGGGTCACGCCGCAGGTGATCGAGGAGCTCGAGCTCGATGTTGAGCACTACGGCAGCAAGCACACGTTCCAGCCCATTACCGGGTTTGTGACGGGGGTGATCGACGGCGCCAGTCTCGCCACCGACTACGAGCGCGCGGCCAGCTACGGCATCCGCCGCTGCGAATTCGACCACTACCTGCTGCAGCGTTCGGGTGCGCGGCTCGCAACCGGCCGATCGCTGGCCTCACTGGTGCGCGGGAACGGCGACTGGCGGATCAATGATTCGATCCGCGCAGCGATGTTGGTCGGTGCCGGCGGTCATTTCTGTCCCGTCGCCCGCCACCTCGGCGCCGAGCTCGGGCGCGACGAACACGCCATCACCGCGCAGGAAGTGGAGTTCGAACTGACGGTAGAACAGGCCGCGCAATGCGACGTGCGTGCGGCGGTGCCGGAGCTCTATTTCTGCGCGGATCTCAAAGGCTACGCCTGGGCGTTTCGCAAGGGCGACTACCTCAACGTCGGCCTGGGACGCGAGGACAACCATCGGCTCGCGGAGCACATGGAAGCGTTCTGCCGCTTTCTGCGCGATCTCGGCAAGCTGCCGCAGGAACTGCCGAAGCGCTTCAAGGGACATGCCTACCTGCTTTACGGTCGCACGCAACGCACGCTTGTCGGCGACGGCGTACTGGTGATCGGCGATGCGGCGGGACTGGCGTATCCGCAGAGCGGTGAAGGCATTCGCCCGGCCATTGAATCGGCGCTGATTGCGGCGAAGGTGATCGAGTCGGCGCGCCCGGACTACGCGCTCGATGCACTCAGAAGTTACCAGACGCAGATCGAAGGCCGTTTCGGCCCCCGTGCCGCCGGGCGCGGTGCATTGTCCTTCGTTCCGGCGAACGCGCGGAACTTCATCGGCCGCAAGCTCCTCAATAGTCGGTGGTTCGCGCGCCACGTCGTCCTCGACAAGTGGTTCCTGCACGCCGCAAAGCCGGCGCTCGAGGCTCGTTAGAAGCGCAGCCGTGAGCGGCAGGGAAAAGCCAAGGCTCATGGTGGGGGCATTGGAGTGCCGACCATCGGCGCCCGGAAAAGTGTCGCTCCCCTTTACAGCAGCGGCACCAGCAACAGCGCCGCGATATTGATGATCTTGATCAGCGGATTGATCGCCGGGCCCGCGGTGTCTTTGTAGGGATCGCCGACGGTGTCGCCGGTCACGGCCGCCTTGTGCCGAGCCCTTGCCGCCGAAGTGGTCTTCCTCGATGTACTTCTTCGCGTTGTCCCAGGCGCCGCTGCCGGTGCACATCGAGATCGCGACGAAGAGGCCGGTCACGATCGTGCCGATCAGCATGCCGCCGAGCGCGCGGATGCCGGCGCCGGGCCCGAGCAGGTAGTTTATGCCGAAGCCGATCACGACCGGGATCAGGATCGGGAGGAGGGACGGCACGATCATCTCGCGGATCGCGGCGCGGGTCAGCATGTCCAGCTCGGCCAGCAAAGACGTTCCGGCTGAAACGTTTTTCGCGGTGCGTGAAACGTTTCCGCGGAAACGTCTTTCAAGCCTCGTCAGACTTGCGCCAGCGCGCGGTCGAGACCCTCCAGCAGCATCCGGGCGTTGTCCGGAGTGAAAACGAGCGGCGGCCGGATCTTGATGACGTTGTCGAAGGCGCCCGTCCGCCCCAGCAGGAAGCCGTCCTCGCGCAGCAGGTTCGTGATCCGGTCCGCCTCCGCGACGGCCGGCGTGCGCGTCTCGTGGTCGCGCACGATCTCGAGTCCCCAGAACAGCCCCTTGCCGCGCACGTCCGCGACCAGCGGATATCTTGCCGCGAGCTTCGCGAGTCCGGGCTCCAGGACCTTGCCCGCCGCGATCACGTTCTGCTGAATGCCCTCGCGCTCCAGCACGTCGAGCACCGCCATGCCGACCGCGGCGGAGACCGGGTTGCCGCCGAAGGTATTGAAGTAAGAGAACTTCGCTGCGAACTTCGCCGCGATCGCGGGCGTCGTGATCACCGCCCCGATCGGGTGGCCATCGCCAATCGGCTTGCCGAGCGCGACGATGTCGGGAACGACGTCCGAGTAGCGGAACGCCCACATCTCCTCGCCCGTCCGGTAGAACCCCGATTGCACCTCGTCGGCGATGAAGAGCCCACCCGCGGCGCGCATCGCCCGCGCGGTGTACTCGAGATACCCGGGTGGCGAGAGGATCGTGCCGTTCGAGTCGAAGATGATGTCGCACACCCACGCCGCGGCGCCCTGCTTGCGCTTTTGCAGCTTCGCGATCGCCGGGTCGATATGCGCCGCGTACTTCCGCCCGAAATCCGGCGTGCCGTAGCGATACTCGCCGCGGTAGCCATTGGGCGGCGGCACCGTCGCGAGCCAGGCCGGCTGCTCCGACTTCGGGTACATGCACGTCGACGCGGCACCGACGACGTTCGAGTTGCCGTGGTAGGAATCGTCGGAGACGATCACGCCCTCGTTCTTGCTGACGACCCGGGCAATGCGGATTGCGAGGTCGATCGCCTCGGTGCCAGTGCATACGAAGTAGCAGACCCGCAGCGGCTCCGGCATCGTCGCGGTCAGCCGCTCCGCATAGCGCACCACGTTGTCGTGCAGGTAGCGGGTGTGCGTGTTCAGGGTCGCGGCCTGCCGCGACAGCGCCGCGACCACGTGCGGATGGCAGTGACCGACCGAGGCCACGTTGTTGTAGCAGTCGAGATAGCGTCGCCCCTCCGCGTCGAAAAGCCAGGTGCCCTCGCCGCGCACCAGGTGCACGGGACGGTCGTAGAACAGGCGATAGCTCGGTCCGAGCGAGCGGCTGCGCCGCTCGCGCAACTCGGCGATGTCGATGTCTTTCGGCGCCCGGCCGACGCGCCCGCAGGCGGCGCGATAGCGCTCGTGCACTTCCGCACGATCGAGCGCGAGGAATCTCGACAGCGAGCGCACGATGTCGGGACGCTCCTCCGTGAGCCAGGCGGGCGGCTTCTCGGTCGCGTGAATGCGGAAGTCGTACAGGCAGAGCGCCGTCGCGAGCCGCAAGAGCGTGAGGTCGTGCAACACTTCCAGCTCGTCATCCATGAGCGGCAGCACGGCATTCCACGCTTCCACCTGCGCCACCGCATTGTCGAGCGACATCTCGCCGTGACGAGCGAAACTCGCCAGGGTCACCGCGAGGTCCTGCACCAGCGGCGCGTGCACCATGTCTCCGAAATCGATCACGCCGACGATCTCGTCGGTGTCGGACCCCGTGCGCAGCAGGTTGTCGGCGTGCCCATCGCTGTGCACGACCTGAGCGCGCAAGCCGGGCAGACGCGGTAGCACCTCGCGCTGGATGCGTGCGTAGAAATCTGCGCAGAGGGCCTTGGCGTCGTCGGCCACCCAGGCCTGCACACCGGGCTCCAGCAGCAGACCGCGCTGAATGTCCCAGGCGACGAAGTGGCGCGCGTGCGGATGGAAAAGGCCCCGCAGCCCGCGCGCGAGCTTCGCCTGGAAAGCTGCGACGTTTCGGAGGCCGTTGAGGGTCAGCGGATTGCCGCGCGAGAGCGGCACGCCCGGAATCCATTTCAGCAGCCGCACCATGTGGCGCGCGCCGTCCACGGCGATGATCCACTCGCGGTCGTTCCCCTTCTTCGACGCGATGACGCGCGGCACCGGCAGGTCCGGGGCTTGACGCTCCAGGTGCCGCAGCGCGGCGACCTGGAAATCCACGGCGCCTTCGCTCTCGCCGGCTGCGGAGACCTTCAGGACGTAGCTCGCGCCATCCGCGGTCGTCAGGCGGTGGTTCTGGTCGCGCTCGCCGTCGAGGGGCGCGAGTTCGACTTCCAGGTCCCAATGCTCGCGGGCGGAATCCCTGAGCTGCCCGACCGGAAACCGGGGTGGATTGAAGTTGAGGTCCACGGCGCTGAGCGGCCGCTGCAGGGCGACATTCATTCGTTACGGCTCCATCGCGGAAGTCGAATTATAGGTGCTTCCGATCCGGTCACGCGTTACGGCGCGGCTTTCGCCCCCGCGTGTAACCCTGGCGAGGCTCGCCCTTGTCGCAGACGACGACCAACGTTTCTGCGGAAACGTCTTGCCTGTGACCTAGGCGCATCGTGTCCGACAGTAACAAGGCAAGAATTCTCCAGGGGTGGGTTCGAATGTGCGCATTGTGACTACCCTATTGGTGCTTGCCAGCCGCAGGGAAGCGCCGGTGGCCAGCAGCAGGAAGAGGGCCAGGAGGCGCTTCATCAGAGCAGCGACGGCTGAGGAGGCGCGCGCGTAATCGCGCATGCGGGGCAAAAGGCGTCCAGGCAATCGAGCCGGACCACCCTGAAAAGCAAAGGCCACCTTGCGGAGCCTTTCTGCCAGTCGAGCGACGCGAGCAGGGACAGTCCCCTGCGGGGACCGTCCCTACAGCAGCGGCACCAGCAACAGCGCCACGATATTGATGATCTTGATCAGCGGATTGATCGCCGGGCCCGCGGTGTCTTTGTAGGGATCGCCGACGGTGTCGCCGGTCACGGCCGCCTTGTGCGCGTCCGAGCCCTTGCCGCCGAAGTTGCCTTCCTCGATGTACTTCTTCGCGTTGTCCCAGGCGCCGCCGCCGGTGCACATCGAGATCGCGACAAAGAGGCCGGTCACGATCGTGCCGATCAGCACGCCGCCGAGCGCGCGGATGCCGGCGCCGGGACCGAGCAGGTAGTTCATGCCGAAGCCGACCACGACCGGGATCAGGATCGGCAGCAGCGACGGGACGATCATCTCGCGGATAGCCGCACGGGTCAGCATGTCGACGGCCCGCGAATAATCGGGCTTCGCCGTGCCTTCCATGATGCCCTTGATCTCCTTGAACTGGCGACGCACCTCGATCACGACCGAAGAGGCCGCGCGGCCGACGGCCTCCATCGCCATTGCGCCGAAGAGATAAGGCACCAGGCCGCCGATGAACAGGCCGATGATGACGGCCGGATCGGACAGGCTGAACAGTTCCAGCTTGCCGGCGACCTCGAGGTTGTGCGTGTAGTCGGCGAAGAGAACGAGCGCCGCGAGTCCGGCCGAGCCGATCGCGTAGCCCTTGGTCACCGCCTTGGTCGTGTTGCCGACCGCGTCGAGCGCGTCGGTGATCTTGCGCACTTCCTTCGGCAGGCCGCTCATCTCCGCGATGCCGCCGCCGTTGTCCGTGATCGGGCCATAGGCGTCGAGCGCAACGATCATGCCGGTCATCGACAGCATGGCGGTCGCCGCGATCGCGATGCCGTACAGGCCCTGCAGCGAATACGCGCCCCAGATCGCGGCGCAGATGGCGAGCACCGGCAGCGCCGTGGACCGCATCGATACGGCCAGTCCCGCGATGACGTTGGTGCCATGGCCGGTCCGGGAGGCCTCGGCCACGTAGCGCACCGGCTTGTACTCGGTGGCCGTGTAGTACTCGGTGATGACGATCATCGCCGCCGTCAGGCCGAGGCCAATCAGCGCGCACCAGTAGAGCGGCATGGCCGCATCACCCAGCATGTAGCGCGTGATCGGGTAGTAGGCGATCGCTGCGATGACGCCGGAGACGATCACGCCGCGATACAGCGCGCCCATGATCTTGCCGCCTTCGGAGACCTTCACGAAGAACGTGCCGACGATCGAAGCAACGATCGACACGGCGCCCAGAACCAGCGGATACAGCACCGCGGCCTCGCCGAGGTCCTTCATCATCAGGCCCGCGAGCAACATGGTTGCAACGACGGTCACTGCGTAAGTCTCGAACAGGTCCGCGGCCATGCCGGCGCAGTCGCCGACGTTGTCGCCGACGTTGTCCGCGATCACGGCGGGGTTGCGCGGATCGTCCTCGGGAATGCCGGCTTCGACCTTGCCGACGAGATCGGCGCCGACGTCAGCTCCTTTCGTGAAGATGCCGCCGCCGAGCCGCGCGAAGATCGATATCAGCGAGCCGCCGAAGGCGAGGCCGACGAGCGCATGCAGCGCGTGGTCACTGTCGCCGGTCAGGCGCATCATGATGCCGTAGTAGGCGGCGACGCCCAGCAGGCCGAGCCCGACCACCAGCATGCCGGTGATGGCGCCGCCGCGGAACGCGACCTGCAGTGCCGGGTTGAGGCCGATGCTCGCCGCATGCGCCGTACGCACGTTGGCGCGCACAGAGACGTTCATGCCGATGTAACCGGCCAGGCCCGAGAGCACCGCGCCGAGCGCGAAACCGACGGCCGTGTACCAGTCGAGCGCGAATCCGAGCACGACGAACAACACGACGCCGACGATGGCGATGGTGCTGTACTGGCGGTTCAGGTAGGCCTTGGCGCCGGCCTGGATCGCGGCTGCGATCTCCTGCATCCGCGCGTTGCCGGCAGGCTGCGCGAGGATCCATCGCGTCATGAAGATTCCGTAAACGATGGCAATCACGCCGGCCAGCACCGCAAGCCAGAGTGCGTTTTGCATGGACATGAATCGGTCTCCCCGGGTCTTTTACATGGCAGCGGGGCCGGTTGGAGCCGGCCCCGCGTCAATCGCAAATCATACCACGAAGGTTGTGGACAGCCGGCGGCGGACGCGCGCGTTCCTGAGCGTCGCGTACGCGGGAATGCCGCGCTTGTAGGGCGGATAGTCCTCGCCGCCGATCAGCGGCTCCAGGTAGCGGCGGCCGGCCGCGGTAATCCCGAAGCCGTCCGGCGTTATGTAGTTTCGCGGCACCATTTTTTCGCGATTGGCAACCGCTTCGATGGCGACTGACGCGATGTCCCAGCGATAGGGCTTCGAGGACTTCCGGCGGATGACCGGCATGACCGCGTTCTTTCCCGCGAGCGCGAGCGCGACGGCCGCGCGGCCCACGGCATAGGCCTGTTCGACGTCCACGCGCGATGCGATATGGCGGGCCGAGCGCTGCAGGTAATCCGCGAGCGCCCAATGGTACTTGTAGCCGTGTGCCTGCTTGACCATCGAAGCAAGCGTCGGCGCGACGCCGCCGAGTTGCACGTGACCGAAGGCATCGCGCGTGCCCATGTCCGAGAGGAACTTTCCTTCCGCGTCGCGAACGCCCTCGGAAGCCACGATGACGCAATAGCCTTTCTGCTCGACCGTCTCCTTCACGCGCGCCAGGAAACGCTCGCGCTCGAAGGGAATCTCGGGCAACAGGATCAGGTGCGGCGGGTCGCCGGCCTTGCGCGCCGCGAGGCTGCCCGCGGCCGCAATCCAGCCCGCATGGCGGCCCATGACCTCGAGGATGAACACGCGCGTCGATGTGCGCGCCATCGAGGCCACGTCGAGCGACGCCTCGAGCGTCGACACGGCGACGTACTTTGCGACGGAGCCGAAGCCCGGGCAGCAGTCCGTCACCGGCAAGTCATTGTCCACGGTCTTCGGGATGCCGATGCAGGCGATCGGGTATCCGGTCTGCGCGCCGAGCTGGCTGAGCTTCAGCGCCGTGTCCATCGAATCATTGCCGCCGTTGTAGAAGAAGTAGCCGATGTCGTGCGCGCGGAACACTTCGATCAGGCGCTCATATTTCGCGCGATCGCGCTCGAGATCCTTCAGCTTGTAGCGGGCCGAGCCGAACGCGCCCGACGGCGTGTGCCTGAGCGCGCGGATCGTCGCCGCGCTTTCCCGGCCGGTGTCGATGAGGTCCTCGGTGAGGGCGCCGACGATGCCATCGCGTCCCGCGTAGAGCCGGCCGATCCGGTTGCGGTGCTTGCGGCAGGCTTCGATCACCCCGCAGGCTGTCGCATTGATGACGGCCGTGACGCCACCCGATTGCGCATAGAGCGCATTGCGGGGTCCCGGCTTCCTGTTCCTGCGTGTTGCCATCGTCAAATCCGTTTTTTCGGGTGCCGACACCGCCCCGTGGGGGGCGAAGCATAGCCGATCCGCGCGGTTTGACGCGACTTGAAGCCGCGGGCACGATGGGCGCCCCTCGACGGGTGCCGGACCCGCGGAGTCGAATGTCATGAGGCTGGTTTTGCTGGGCGCGCCCGGTTCGGGCAAGGGCACGCAGGCACAACGCATGCAGGCCCGCCATGGCGTGCCCCAGGTGTCGACGGGCGACCTGTTGCGCGAGGCGGTTGCCGCGGGAACCGAGCTAGGCCGGGCCGCGAAGATCGTCATGGACGCGGGCCAGCTCGTCGAGGACCGCATCATGCTCGGCATCATCCGTGAGCGACTTGCGCGCCCGGATGCGGTGCGCGGCTTCATCCTCGACGGATTCCCCCGCACGATCGTGCAGGCCGACGGACTCGCAGCCTTGCTGCGCGAGCTCGGGCAGTCGATCGACGCGGTCGTGCTCTTCGATATCGATCCCGAAGTGCTGCGCAAGCGCGTCGCGGGCCGCCGGAGTTGCCGCCGCTGTGGCCGCGTGTTCCACGTCGAAACCAATCCTCCGCAGGCCGGGGACCGCTGCACGGATGGCGGGCCGCACGATCTCTTCCAGCGTCCCGACGACAACGACGACACCGTGCGCCAGCGGCTCGCGGTGTATTGCGAGCGTACGCAGCCGCTCATCGACTACTACGCAAAATCGGGATTGCTGCGCCGCATCGATGCGGACGGCAGTCTCGAGGATGTGGACGCGCGACTCGAGCGCGCGATTGGGGACTGTCCCCTTTGAAGAAGAACGTCCCCTCTT
>Ga0209705_10001842_pt1 | contig 11263 bp, 5 predicted proteins | sample PPLLaktember2015_5_FD_187262 | JGI IMG/M metagenome (GOLD analysis project Ga0209705, IMG submission 187262) | Freshwater sediment microbial communities from Prairie Pothole Lake near Jamestown, North Dakota, USA - PPLs Lake P8 Core (1) Depth... | ecosystem: Environmental > Aquatic > Freshwater... | reverse complement strand
TCTCGCGCGCCCGCTCCTCTTCCCACACGGACTCGATGACGGCCTCGGGCTTTTTCCGGACCATGGCCGCCAAGGCGCCGAGCCGGCTCATGAGCGGAGGATGGGAGCTGAAGGCCCGGCCGAGCAGGTTGTCCGGCGTGTCGCGCGCGTCGGGGCGGACGATGAACAGGGGGGCGTAGCTCAAGGTGAAATCGCCGACGAACGAGTTCTTGATGTGGGCCTTGTAGATGATGCGGGCCAGCGCCTCGGGCGCCCGTGAGAGCTCCACGGCCGCGGCGTCGGCGAGGAGCTCGCGCTCCCGGCTGACGAGCAGGCTCAGCAGGCGCATGACCAGGGCCGACACGGCCACCGCCGCATAAAAGAGGACCGGCGGGAAGCCGCCGCCTCGCCGGGCGCCGTCGCACGGGGTCTCGTCCTCGGCCGCGGCGCCGAGGGCGTCCTTGAACGACTCGAAGAAGTTGGCCAGGGAGCAGACGAGCGTCAGGTAGAACGCGTCCCCGCGGGCGATGTGGGCCAGCTCGTGGGCCGCGACCGCCTGGAGCTCGTCCCGCGTGCCCTCGGCCAGGAGCCCTTCCGTGACGGCGACGGCGGGCGTCCCGTCGCCCTCGATGACGGCCAGCGAGTTGACGGCGAAGGACGGCAGGACGTAGGCGTTGACGCGCGGCAGGCCGGCGGCGATGCGGACCTCGTCGAGCGTATTGAGGAATTGGACGTGGTAGCGGTCGGCGGCGTCGGGCGTCGCGGCCTGAAGGCGCCGGAGGATCGTGCGCGGACCGTTCCGGCGGGCATCCAGGAAATGGAAGAAGGCGACCAGGACCGCCACGGCCAGGACGATGAGGAGGAAGCGGGGCCAGAATCCCGGCGCGGCCATGAGCCCCGTGCCGGCCAAGAGCCCGAACGTGGCCAGGAAAGCCAGACCGGTCAGTCCGATGGCGGCGAAATGGAAGGCCAGGACGGCGGCGAAGAGAGGCAGGCTCCTGCGGCGCTGCCGCTCCTGGATCTCATAAAAGTCGCGCGTCCGTGTCGCCAAGCCTACTTCCTGACCCGCACCGGATAGGCCGGCCGCTTCGGCTTGGCCGGCGGGCTGGCCTTCAGCTCGTCCATGACCACCTTGATGGCGGCCTCGAGCTGCGGGTCGCGTCCGGCGATGACCTCCTTCGGCGTCTGTTCGACCTCGATGTCGGGCGGAACGCCGACGTTCTCGATGCCGAAATCCTCGCCGACGTCCCAGAAGGCCAGGTTCGGCGCCGTGACGCTGCCGCCGTCCATCAGAGGGGGGAACCCGAGCGTCCCGACCAGGCCGCCCCAGGTCCGCGTGCCGACGAGCTTCCCCAGGCCGAACTTGCGCCACATGTAGGGCAGGAAGTCGCCGCCCGAGCCGGCCGTCTCGTTGACGATCATGACCTTGGGCCCCTGGATCGACGCGCTCGGCGTTTTCAGATCGGCCCCGTAGCGCATGGCCCAGTAGGACGAGACGGGCTTGCGCAGCCAGTCGAGGTAGTAGTCGGCGACCGAGCCGCCGCCGTTGAAGCGCTCGTCGACGATGATGGCCTCCTTGTCGGCCTGGGGGAAGAAATAGCGTTTGAAGTAGATGTGGCCGAGCGTCGACGTGTTGGGGACGTAGACATAGGCGACCCGGCCGTTCGTCGCCGCGTCGACCTTGCGGATGTTGCCTTCGACCCAATCGCGGTTGCGCAGGGCCCCTTCGTCGGCGATCGGCACGACCTTGATCGTCCGCGAGCCCGCTCCGTCGGGGTTCGGGCCGACGGTGATCTCGACGATCTTTTCGGCGGTCGCCTCGAACCGGGCGAAGAGGTTGTCGGGGGGAACGAGGTCGCGGCCTTCGACGGCCAGGAGGTACTCCCCGGCCTCGACCTCGGAGCCGGGCTCGGCCAGCGGGGCCCTCAGCTCGGGCGTCCAGTTGAGCCCGCCGTAAACCTTCTTGAAGCGATAGCGCCCGTTCTCGACGGCGTAGTCCGCGCCGAGAAGGCCGCCGGGGACGCGGGCCGGCTGGGCCAGCATGTCGCCGCCGCCGACGCGGTGGTGCCCGACGGCGAGCTCCGAGCACATCCATTGGATGAGCCGGTTGAGGTCGGCGCGGCAGGAGAGGTGGGGGAGGAAGGCCTCGTACTTGGCCTTCAGGGCCTTCCAGTCGGCGCCGTGGAAGTTCGGGTCGTAGAAATAATCCCGGTTGATGCGCCAGGCCTCGTCGAAGATCTGCCTCCACTCGAGCGCCGGGACGACGCGGACGCTGATCGCGTCGAGGGCGAGCCGGCCCTTGCCCGGCTCGGGCTTTCCGGCGGCCGGGATGATGCTCCACGCGCCGCGGGAGACGACCAGGATCTTCTTCCGGTCGGCCGAGAGCTCGAAGCCGTCGTTGGCCGGTCCGAAGGCCTCGTCCTTGCGGGTCGCGAGGTCGTAGACGCGGATGGACGATTCGCCCGGACCGCCCGAGGTGGGCGTCGGGGGCGGATCGACCTTGCGGTAGAAGAGCTTGCCGCCCTCGCCCGCCTGGAGGTTGTTGTAGACCCCGGCCGGAATGGGAACGGTGACGATCCTCGTCTCGAGCCCCTCGGAGTCGATCCGGACGGCCGCCGCGGGCTTGGCCGCGGGCGCGGGCTTCTCTCCCGGCTTGGCCGGCGGCTTCTCGGCCGCGGCCTTGTCGTCCTTGGGTTTCTCCTCGTCGCTCTCCTTGGCCAGCGGGTTGGGCAGGTCTTTGCGGAGGACGGCCACGTAAAGCGAAGAGGTCCGCCGCAGGTCGGCGTTCGACATGTCGAACCACTGGTTGACGGGCCCGGCGTCGGTCGAAGCCAGGAACCAGAGGTGCTTGCCCTCGGCGTCGAACGTCGGCTCGTCGACGCTGCTGAGGCCGTCGGTGACCGGAAAAGACCGGTCCTGGTCGAGCGAGTAGACATGGACCTGGCGGAAGAACGTCGGCGTGCCGAGGGTGTAGGCGATCCACTTGGAGTCGGGGCTCCAGCTCGTTCCCATCTGCGCCTGCCCGCCGAGCTGGTAGAGGTATTCCGAAGCGATCCTCTTGACCGCTCCGGTCGCGACGTCGATCCAATATAGGGTCAGGGAATTGTCGGAGAAGGCGATCTTGCGGCTGTCGGGGGACCAGGCCGGAGAACCGTAGAAGCCCGAGCCGGCGAGCGTGTATTTTTTTACGGCGCCCTTGCCGTCCTGGGGAGCGACGTGGAGCTCGTACTCGCCGGATACGTCCGAGAAGTAGGCGATGGACCGGCCGTCGGGCGACCAGGCCGGATAGCGCTCGTGGGCGGCCGGCGTCTGGGTCAGGTTGCGAGGATCGCCTTTTTCGGCCGGGACGGTGACGACCTCGCCGCGGAACGAGACGGCGGCCCGGGCGCCGGTCGGCGAGATGGAGCCGCCGCGGGCCCATTGCGGGCCCTTGGCGAAGCGCTCGCGGAGCTCGGGGAGGTCGGTGGCGATGCCGACCATGAGCCGGCGGCTGCGGCCCTGGGCGACGTCGTAGAGATGGAGCGAGCCGGCCTGCTCGAAGACGACCCGGCCGGCCCCGCCCGCGGCCGAGAGGACCGGGAAGTCCTTGAACTCGGTCAGCTGCTCGATCTCCCGAGAGGCGGGATCGTAGGAGAAGAGGTTGAACTCGCCGTTGCGGTCGGAGCGGAAGCAGATCTTGCCTCCGACCCACATGGGGTCGACATCGTTCGAGCCGCCTTCGGGCTGGGGCAGCTTCTCGATGCCGTAGTCCTTGGCGTCGAAGATCCAGATCCGCGAGAACCGGCCGCCGCGGTAGTTTTTCCATTGGTTGAAGGCTTCGGGGAAGGGGGTGTAGGCGATAAAGCGCCCGTCCGGCGAGATCTCCGCGTCCGACGCGTAGGGGACCTTGAGCATCCCGGCCTCGCCTCCGGTGACGGGCACGGTGAAGAGCTGGGCATAGGCCCGGTTGTTCGAGAAACGGCCCGAGGCGAAGAGCACGGATTTGCCGTCCGGAGTGAAGCCGAGGGTGAGGTCGGCGCCGGGATGCCAGGTCAGGCGCTTGGGAATGCCTCCTCCGGCCGGGACGACATAGACGTCGATATTGCCGTCGTACTGCCCGCTGAAGGCGACGAGCGTTCCGTCGGGCGAAAAGGCGGGATTGGATTCCGTACCGGAGTCCGAGGTCAGCCTCCGGACGTTCCGGCCCTCGAGGTCGGCCGTCCAGAGGTCGTTGGCATAGCTGAAGACGACGCGCTCGGCCGAGACGGCCGGGCGGGCGAGCATCTTCGTGTCGGTCGTGTCGATCGCCGCCAGCCGTTGCGCCCCCATGAGCGCGACCAGGGCCGGCCCGACGAGGACCATTGCGGATCTGACGAGGGATTTCTTCACGGGGACCTCCTGAAGCGGGAAGTCCCTACACTATACGTCCGCGGCCGGGGGGGCGTCAATGACGAAAAGCTTCCCGGCCGCGGACGGGGAGGGGCCTATTTCGCGGTCTTGATGGCTTCCTTGACGCGATCGACGAGCTTGCGGACCAGCGTCTCGTCCGCTTTCCCGCCTTCCGGCAACGCGATCTTGAAGGTCATCGTGCCGTTCCCGGCATCGTACCTCTGTTCGACGATCTTGGCGCCTTCGGGCAGATCCTTCTTAAGCGTGACCAGGGCCCGTTCGAAGGCCAGCTGGCCGGCCTCGCCGTCCCGGCCGGTGAACATCAGGCTGATCGTGCCCTTGTCCTTGTCGTCCGAGCCGATCATGACCTGGGTCTTCGCCGCCTGAGCCGGCTGGCCCTTTTCGTAGACCCGGACGCCCGTTCGGGCGTCGGCCTCATCGGCCTTGACCTTCTCGACCTTGATCTTGAGCTCGCTGAGGCTCTTCTCTTTGGCCTTGAGCTCGGCGGCGAGCTTCTCTAGCGAGTCTTCGAGGGCGGTGATGTCCATCTTCTTGGCTTTGATCGCCTGGACCTGTTCCTGGAGGGCCTGGACCTTTTCGAGCATGCCGTCATCGACCGTTTTCCAGGCCAGGGGCTTTCCTTGGGCGACCCAGGCGTCCGCTTTGGCCGCCCTCCCCGGGGCGACCTCGACGGCCCTGGGCGTCTTCACCGGGGCCGCCACCCAGGTTTCGCCTTCCTTCTGGTCCCCGCGTATCTTGACGAAGACCTGGCCCGCCGTCTCGGCGACTTCCGCCTCTTCGGCGGCCTTGATCTTGTCGATGACGATCTCGGGCTCGTTCGTCCCGATGAAATAAACCGACTGGCCTTCCTGATCGCCCTTCTTGACGATGCTGAAGACCTTGCCGTCGCCGATCTTCAGGGTCTGGCCTTCCTTCAGAACCTGCAGCTCGCCGCCCGTGATCTCCAGGCGAAGCGGCCCGCCCTTCAGGACCTCGAGCTCCTTGCCGTCGACCGTCAGGATGAGCGTGTCGCCGCCCTTGCCCTTGGTGATGGTCAGCGGCTTCTCGATGACGATCGTCTTGACCTGATCGCCCTCGGTGATGACGACCTCGATGGGTTTCCCCGCGACGGTCACGGGCTTGATGACGACCGTCTTCGCGACCGCCTTTTCCCGGGCCGCTTTTTCGGCGGCCTTGGCTTTTTCCGCCTGTTCGGCTTTCTCGGCGGTTTTGGCCTTTTCCTGTTTCGTTTCCCGGGCGACGGCCTGCTCCGCCTGGGCCGGCCCGCCGGTGGGCGCGCCGATATCGACGAGGGCGGGAGAGGGCGATGCCGTTTCGGCCATGACCGCCAGCCCTTCGGCGGTCCCGGTCGCGGAGACGGGCCGGGCCGTCCCGATGAGGGCCACGGCCAGGACGAGGGCCAGGGCCAGCATGATCTTGGTTTTCATCTTGACCTCCATCAATGTCAATTTCTGTTTGAGGATGGCCGCCAGGCGATCCTGGAACGACGACTTTCCCAGCATCCCGAGCAGGGCCGCCGAGGGATTCCAGCGGAACCCGGCCGAACGCCGGAAAGCCAGCAGCGTGGCGGCGTAGATCGACGGCCGGATCCCCGCGCGCAGGACCAGCTCGTCGCACGCGAGCTCCTGTTCCTTCTGGATCTCGCGGCAGACGATCCAGCAGAGCGGATTCCACCAGAACAGGGCCAGGCTCGCGCGCACGAGCAGCATGACCAGGAAATCCGCCCGCCTGACGTGGGACAGCTCGTGGAAGAGGGCCGAGGAGCGCTCGTCGTCGGACCAGGCGTCCGCGCCCTCCGGAAAGAGGACCGTCGGCCTCCGCCAACCGCACGTCAGCGGCACGAGGACCTCCGGGTGGCTCTTGAGGCTGACCTCGCGGCGGAAGGAGACGAGGGCCAGGAAGCGGGCCAGGAGAGCGCGCCATGCGGGCGCGTCGAGCGGCGTGCCCTCCGCCGTCAGCCGGCCCGCCCCGGCCAGGCCGAACGAAAGCCTCGCGAGGAGGGCCGCGGCGCCGGTCGCCCACAGGAGGGCGAGCAGAAGACCGACGGCGCCCGATCGCGGATCGCGGGCCGGGACCGGGGGTCCGGCCGAAGGAAACGGAGAGGGCCGCGCGGAAGCGGCCGCCTTGATAGCCTCTGTGCGGCCGAACGTCTTGTCCGCCGCGAGAGCCTTGGAACTCGCCGATCCCCGGCCGCCCCCGGCCGGCCCGTCGACGGACAGCCCGTGACCGCTCCCGGAGGCCGTGATCTCCGCCGCATTCAGGATACCGGCCGCGGTCGTCGAGCCCGCCTCCGCGGGGGCCGGCGCGGCCATCCACGCCGGCAGGAGCCGCGAATGCCAGCCGACCGGGGCCAGCGTGAGGACCGGAATGAGCAGGAGCCCGATGAGGGCGGACGAGAGAATGAAGTGGCGGAAGGCGGCCGGGCGCTTCTTCGCGGCCGCCGCGGCCAGCAGGGCGAGGATCAGCACGGCCGTCGTCTTGAGGACGTATCCGGCCAGCAGACCGGGGATCCCTGCGGCGGCGGGACCGGGCATGTCAGCGACCTTCCTTGCGGGCCTTTTCGATGAGCTGGGTGAGCCGGCGATAATCGTCTTCCGAGAGGTCGTCCTCGGAGATGTCGAGAAGGGCGGCGACGACGTCCGCGGCCGATCCGTCGAAGAACGTCCTTTTGAGATGGGCCAGGGCGCTCCGCCGGGCCTTGTCCTTGGCCAGCCGGGGCACATAGACGTAGCGCGGCCCGTCCTGCCGGTGGACGAGAAGCCCCTTCTGCTCGAGGACGCGGAGGAGGGCCCTCACGGCCGAATAGCTCGGCGGCTCGGGCAGCCGCTCCAGGACCTGGAATGCGGAGGCCTCTTTCAGCTCGTAGACGATGTCCATGATCTGCTGTTCGCGGCGGCTCAGCGTCCTGTCGTCTTTCATGGGCGGCTCCTCGGGCTCGACGGTCCCGCTCGGCTCTTATGCTAAAATATTAGCATGCTAAATTATTAGCACCTCGGACGGGGCTTGTCAAGCGAATCTGCTAAATTTTTAACATTCACGCTTATCCAAACGGCGGTCCCCGCCGGGGGGTTGCACGGCCGGCGGGGATTTCTTGACGCCCGTCCCGTCATCCGACTAATATATGGAAGGCGGAAGAAACGCCGGGCGATCATAGGATGCGGGAACGGTCTGTGAGGACATGAAGTATCGCAATTTGGGCCGGACGGGGCTCAAAGTTTCCGTCGTCGGCATCGGCGCGTGGCAGTTCGGCGGGGAGTGGGGGAAGACCTTCACCCAGGCCGACGTCGACGCCATCCTCGACCGGGCCGCCGAGGCCGGCATCAACCTCATCGATACGGCCGAGTGCTACGGGGACCACCTGTCCGAGCGCCTGATCGGAGACTACCTGTCCCGCCACGAGCGCGACCGCTGGGTCATCGCGACCAAGTTCGGCCACGCGTACAGGGGCTTCATGGACAGGACCGATAGCTTCGGGCCGGAGGCGGTCAAAGCCCAGCTCATCGCTTCTCTCCGGGCCCTGCGCACCGACCGGATCGATCTCTACCAGTTCCACTCGGGCAGTGACGAAGCTTTTCTCGACGACGGGCTGAAGGCCTTCCTGGACGAGGCCCGGCGCGCGGGCATGGTCCGCAACCTCGGCGTGTCCATTCGCGGCGCCGGCAGCGAGGTCCAGACACGCGAGGCCTTCGGCCGGGGCTACGGGGTCCTCCAGGTCCGCTACAATCGCCTCGACGCCCGCGCCGAGGCGGAGGTCTTCCCGACGGCCCGCCGCTACAACCTCGGCATCCTGGCCCGGGTCCCCCTCGCGAGCGGCCTGCTCGCCGGGAAGTACGAAGCCGGGGATGCGTTCGGAACGGACGACGTCCGGTCGACGATGGGGAAGGACGAGATCGTCCGCAGCATCCGCCAGGCGGACAAGCTGGCCGAGCACGAGCTGCCGTTGGGCGTCTCGCGCGTCCGCTGGGCCCTGGCTTGGTGTCTCCGCGACCCGGTCGTGACGTCGGTCATCCCCGGGGCCAAGGACCCCGAACAGGTCACGGAGAACGCCTCGGCGGCCGACCTGCTCTCCGAGAAGACGCCCTGAGGCCTACTTGTCGACCGGCGCCGCGGGTGCCGGAACGGCCTTGAGGATGCACTCATCCCTGAACCGGATCGCGAACTCGTCGACTTCCTTGGGCGTGAGCGCCGTCTTCCCCCGGGCGAGATAGTCGTTGAAGATCCGGTTGAAGCACGACTGGTGGCGGAACCGTTCCGTCCGTCCCTTCTCGTCCGGAACCGGCTCGTCGTAGAGGCGGACCGAGATCAGGTCCTCGAGGTCCTGGGTGAGGTCGTAGACGAAGTTCGCCGAGGCGAAGCAGCTCTCGCTCGTCGACTCGAGGTCTTCATGGGCATTGATCTCGAGGGTGACGCCGATCGCCAGATCGAGAAGGCCGGTCGGCGTCAGGTCCCGGGCGTAGAGGAATTGATCCTCGTCGATGCGCTCGGAGTGGATGCCGCCGTTGCAGGCGCTGCCCTCGGTCCAGGACCTGATCAGGCCCATCCAGCTGCCGCTTTTTTGGAGGAGGATGATGTTGTCGACGTCGGCCTGATCGCCCTGGTTGAAGGTGATCGAGAGGACGTAGGTCTCGGCCCCGCCGCTGAGCGGGCCGGCGAAGGCGGCGTAGGCGAAGAAGGGGATCCGGCCGGTCTCGACGTCCGGCTCGAAATCCGCGACCCACCAGCCGGGCATGTCCTCCCACTGACGAGATTCGAATCTCGTCTCGAACGCGGCCAGGTCGATCTGTCCGGTCGTGGACCTGTACAGGGCGTAGACGGCGGCCGGGTGGACGGCCACGCCGCGGAACGTGAACTGGCCCGGGATATCGGCGGGCGGCTTCGATCTGCAGGCGGCCGCGCCGCCGATCAGGACCGGTCCCGCGAGAGCCAGGACCACGGAGAAGAACAGGGCCGGCGCGGCGTGGGCCCGGCAGCGGGACCCGGGCTTCCGGATGTCGAGATTTCTCATGATTTCGGCCTCCAATCCTTTTAGACGCTCCCCGCCCCGTTTCCTTTCTCCCAATGGGGTCGGACCTCAGCTTCTGGAACAATCTCAATAAGATGGGCCCAAAAAACTGGCTTGGTTCGGCTTAAAACAGCTATTTTTGGGCCTAAAAATGAAAAGCCGGTAGAACGACGGTTCCTTCATTTTTGTGGCCAAAAACCCGGGTTTTAGGGCTTTTCGACCCCTGATTTCGCGGCTATCATATTGAGATTATTCTGATTGCTGAGGTCCGACCCCATTGAGGGGCTGTGAGCCGGGATAATTGGCCGCCCAGCGAACCTTTCAGGGAGGCGCAGCGTAGAACAGAGGGATGAAGGACCGCTCACCCGACTTCAACTGGGAGGCCGTATTGAAACCGATCCTGCTCCTGACCCTCCTTGCGATCTTCCTCGTCGCCGCCGGGCCTGCGCCCCTCATCGCCGGGACGCCGGCCGTTTCCCCGGTTGCTCAGGCCAAGCCCGAAGAGGCCGCTCCCATCCTGACGAAGGCCGAGACGCCGCCGGTCATCGACGGCGTCCTCGATGACCCCGCCTGGGCCGCCGGCCTCAAATTCGACGGCTTCAAGACCTTCAAGCCCGATTACGGCAAGGACGCCAGCCAGAAGACCGAGGCCTATCTCGCCTATGACGCCGAGAACTTCTACTTCGCTTTCCGGTGTTACGATTCCGAGCCGTCGCGCATCAAAGGCGCCGTCTGCAAGCGCGATACCATCTTCCAGGACGACATCGTCTTCATCAACCTCGACACCTTCAACGACCGGCAGAGCGCCTTCGTCTTCATGCTCAACCCCTGCGGCATCCAGGGCGACGGCATGCTGACGACGAGCGGCAACGTCGAGCTGTCCTTCGACGCCGTCTGGTATAGCGCCGGGAAGGTCGACGATCTGGGCTGGACGGCCGAGGCGCGCATCCCCCTCAAGAGCCTCCGTTTTCCCGGCCGAGAGACCCTGACCATGCGCGTCCTCTTCATCCGCTTCTTCACCCGGACGTCGGAGCAGGTGAGCTTTCCCCCGATCGACCCGAACTACGGCTCCCTCTTGGGGCAGGCCCAGCCGTTCCAGCTCTCCGGGCTCAAGTACAAGCGCGTGGCCGAGCTCCTGCCCGCGTTCACCTTCGGACGGACCCAGGAAGCGACCGATGACACGCAAGGCGAGCTCGTCCGGAACAGGGAGCTCGACATCGACGACATCAGCCTCACCGGCAAGCTCGGCCTCACCTCCGACCTGACCCTCGACGGGACCTACAACCCCGACTTCAGCCAGGTCGAGGCCGACGCCGGCCAGGTCGATTTCAATCAGCGCTATGCCCTCTACTACGAGGAGAAACGGCCCTTCTTCCTCGAGGGCAGCGAGCTTTGGCAGCCCGGCGGGACGGTCGAGGAGGGGCCTCTCTCGTCGATCGTCTATACCCGGAACATCATCGATCCGGTCTTCGGGTTCAAGCTGAGCGGCAAGGTGACGCCGCGCGACACGGTGGCCGCGATCTACGCCCAGGACAATCTGCCGGGCGATACGACCGATGAGCATCCCGATTTCCTGATCGGCCGCTTCAAGCACGCCCTCAAGGACGACGCTTACATCGGCGGCTACTACGCGGGACGCGAGGTGGGCGGGTCCTACAACCGGGTGGCCGGGTTCGACGGCCGGTTCCGGCTGAGCCAGACCCAGACAGCCTCCTTCCATCTCCTGGGCGCCCTGACCAAGACGCCAGGCGCCGAATCGGCCGAGACCGGCCACGCCCTGGGCCTCCAGTACGGCTTCTCCAACCGGAAGTGGGTCCTCGACCTCGGGTATCAGGACATCTCGGAGGACTTCCGGCTCGACACGGGCTTCGTCTACAGGACCGGGCTGCGCCG
>Ga0209705_10001840_pt1 | contig 11264 bp, 8 predicted proteins | sample PPLLaktember2015_5_FD_187262 | JGI IMG/M metagenome (GOLD analysis project Ga0209705, IMG submission 187262) | Freshwater sediment microbial communities from Prairie Pothole Lake near Jamestown, North Dakota, USA - PPLs Lake P8 Core (1) Depth... | ecosystem: Environmental > Aquatic > Freshwater... | reverse complement strand
CCTTCAAGACCCCAACTTCCTGAGCGGGCTGGCAAACCAAACCATTGTAATGATCCAATGTGTCGGATCACGCGATGAACAACATCCGTATTGTTCACGCCTGTGCTGCACTCAAGCGATCAAAAACGCCCTTTACATCAAAGCGAATGCGCCAGACGCGCGTGTGGTCATCTTCTACCGGGATTTGCGCAGCTATGGCTTCCGGGAGGGATGGTACCGGAAAGCACGCCAGGCAGGTGTGATCTTTTTGGAGTACCACCAGGAAAATCCTCCCAACGTGCAGATTGCCCAGGAGCATGCCTTGCAGGTGCAGGTCATGGTGCAACCCGAAAACGCTCCCTTGCGCCTGGAACCCGATTGGCTGGTCTTGAGCGTGGGTGTGGAACCCAATCCCGAAAACAACGCGCTGGGGCAGCTCTTAAAGGTGCCATTGAATGAGACTGGCTTCTTCCTGGAGGCCCACGTAAAGTTGCGCCCGGTTGATTTCGCTGCAGAAGGCATTTTCTTGTGCGGGTTAGCCCACTCGCCTCGCGATATCTCAGAAACGATTGCGCAGGCGCAAGCCGCCGCGGTGCGCGCGGCGACGCTTTTATCTCGGCCTAAGCTGGAGGCAATTCCCATCATTGCCAGCGTCAACCCCAAACTGTGCGCGGCTTGTGGTTTGTGCGTGGAAATTTGCCCTTACGGGGCCCGTGTGCTCGAGCCGGGCATGGCGCATGCCGAAGTCATCGAAGTGCTGTGCCAGGGCTGTGGCGCCTGTGTGGCTGCCTGTCCCAACAAAGCCAGCCAGCAGAAAGGATTCGAGTTCATCCAGGAGCTGGCAATGATCGATGCAGCCTGCTCTTGAGCTCTTGAAGCCGGAGGTCTGCAGTCTTTATCCTAGTCATGTAGCGAAGGGAGCGAATAGAGAGCGGAAATGGACGATTACCCAGAGTTCGAACCCCACATCCTGGCTTTTTTGTGCAATTGGTGCACCTATACCGGAGCCGATCTGGCAGGCACCTCTCGCATGCAATACCCACCCAACATACGCATCGTCCGCCTGATGTGCAGCGGCGCAGTCGATCCAGTCTACGTGCTCAAACCGCTGCTGGAAGGCGTGGATGGCGTGCTCATCGGCGGCTGCCATCCCGGCGACTGTCACTACCAGACAGGGAACTACAAGGCCCGCCGGCGTTTTGTCGCCCTTCAGGAAATCCTGAAGGCTACCGGTTTCGACGAGCGGCGGATTTGGCTGCGTTGGATCAGCGCCAGCGAAGGACAGCGATTTGCCGAAACAGTGACCAAAATGGTGGCAGAGCTCAAAGAATTAGGACCGAGCCCTCTGCGCCAGGAGTGGATGGCCTGAGGGATATCCGATGAATACATTGATACCCGTTGAAAATGGCAATACATTGCAGGCTGTGCGTGGTTTTCTGCGCAGCCTGATGGAAAAAGGCATCGTTGAAGCCCTGTTTGTCCCGTTGGAAGCTGGCAACGGCGCTATCGTACCCGGGCTGGTTACCGATCCCAGCCGGTTGTCGCTCGCCAATCCCTTGGCGCCGGTCATGCCGATCAACAGCGCCAGAGCCGTGTCAGCCTTAACTGGTAAAGCTACCCCTGCAACGATCGGCGCGCTCCTGCGCCCTTGCGAGCTGCGCGCCCTGGTAGAGCTGGTCAAGCTTCAGCAGGCCAACCTGGAAAATGTAATTTTGATAGGGATGGACTGCCCAGGCACCTATGAGAGTGTGGATTATAAGGAAGGCTGGCATGCAGGCAACGGCGATCTTAATGAATACCTGCTATCGGCCAAAGAGGGGCGAAACCCAGCCATTCGCGACCTGTCGTTACGAGCCGCATGCCAGATGTGCACCCAGCCAGTGCCCGAGAAGGTATCCATCCACCTTCATCTATTTGGGTCTGATACCACCCAGGGCATTCCGGTGACCCTGGAGGAATCCATCGCCGCCCGCCTGAACTTGGGGGAGGTCCCCGGCGCTGGCAACGACGACCCAAAGGCGGTGGAAAACCTGCTGGCAGCCCACCAACAAGCCAGGGACCGCGAATTGGCTGCCATCCGGGCAACGCTCAATAGCGATGGAGGCATGAGCAGCCTGTTTGCTACCTGTATCCACTGCCTCAACTGCAAGACCGCCTGCCCCATCTGTTATTGTAAGACCTGCCTGTTCGAAACCGAGGCTTTCCGGCATGCGCCGGATTATTATCTGCGATCAGCCCAGCAGAAGGGGGCGATCCGCATGCCGGCCGACACGCTGCTTTTCCACCTGACCCGCATGAACCACATGAGCCTGTCCTGCGTTGGGTGCGGCATGTGCACGTCTGCCTGCCCGGCGCATATCCCGGTGGGAACCCTCTTCCAGGCTGTGGCTTCGCAGGTGCAGCAGGTGTTCAACTACCAGCCCGGCAGAGATGTTGAAGAGGCGCTTCCTTTGATCAGCTACCAGCCAGATGAATGGGTTGAAATCGGCGAGGAAAGATGAGCGCGCTCCCTATTGCTGAACTCCGTTCCACCGACCAGGCTCAGAAGGGGGGTGCTGCCCCGGCAACCCTGATCATTGGCGCAGGCATTGCTGGCATTCAGGCTGCCCTGGATATTGCCAACGCCGGGTTTCAGGTCTATCTGGTTGAGCGGTCCTCCAGCATCGGAGGCCACATGGCTCAACTGGATAAGACTTTTCCCACCCTGGATTGCTCGTCCTGCATCCTGACTCCCAAGATGGCGGATATCTCGCGCAATCCCAACATCAAGCTCCTGACGTGCGCCGATGTGCTGGCAATCGAAGGCGATATCGGAAATTTTCACGTATCCATTAATCAGCGGCCTCGCTACGTCGATGTGGATAGCTGCACAGGCTGCGGCCTATGCGCCGAGGCCTGCCCGGTCACCATTCCCAGCCCCTTCAACGAGAATCTGAGCACCCAGAAAGCCATCTACAGGCGGTTCCCTCAGGCCATTCCGGCTGCTTTCGTGATCGAAAAACGCCCCTCTCCGTGCAAAATCACCTGCCCGGCGGACATCCCCGTTCAGGGATACGTGGCCTTAATTGCCGAGGGAAAGTTCCACCAGGCCCTGGAGCGGGTGCGCCAGGCAGGGGTGCCTTTCGTGGGTACGTTGGGGCGCGTTTGTTACCATCCCTGCGAGAGCGCCTGCAAGCGAGCGGACTGGGATGAAGCAGTCTCGATTTGTGCGCTTAAACGTTTCGCTTACGACGAGGGAGAGGACGGCGATCTGCCAGCCCCCCTGCCGGTACAGTGGGAGGAAAAAGTCGTCATCGTCGGAGCCGGCCCCGCCGGGCTGACCGCAGCCTACGAGCTGGCTCGGCGTGGCTACCGCGCCACGGTTTTCGATGCCCTGCCTGTGGCTGGCGGCATGCTCAGTGTGGGCATTCCCGCTTACCGCCTGCCGCGACCCGTCCTGGAGCATGAGATCGATTACATTCGCGCCCTGGGGGTCGATATCCGGCTGGGTACGCCGGTGGGCAGGGATGGGGGTCCAAGCGTCCAGGAGCTTTTGAGCCAGTACAATGCGGTTTTCCTGGCGGTGGGCGCGCATCGCAGCAGCCGTCTGAATATTCCAGGAGAGGACTCGCCTGGCGTGCTGCAAGCGCTGACTTTCTTGCGAGACTTAAACCTGGGCCAACCGGTCGACCTTGGAAAGCAGGTGGCGGTCATCGGCGGAGGCAACTCGGCGATCGACGCTGCCCGCTGTGCTCTGCGCCTCGGCAGTCAGGTTCAGATCCTTTATCGCCGGACCCGCACCGAAATGCCTGCCGCGCCCTGGGAAGTGGATGCGGCTCAGGCCGAAGGGGTCGAGCTGAATTTTCTAATTGCCCCGCTCAAGATCCTGGAGCAGGCTGGGAAAATCGTAGGGATCGAATGCCAGCGCATGGAGCTGGGCGAGCCGGATGCCAGCGGTCGGCGCAGACCCGTGCCCATCCCCGGCTCGGAATTAACAGTCCCTGTGGATACGGTGATCGCCGCTATCGGGCAGAGTGTGGCAGCTGAAGAGCTTGGGGTGCAGCTCAACCGGGACCGTCTGGTCGCCGATCCACTGACCCTGCAAACGCCACTCCCTGGAGTGTTCGCTGGAGGTGACGCCGTCATTGGGCCTGCCTCGGTCGTAGAAGCAGTGGGGGCAGGCATCCGGGCAGCTGAATCGATCCACCGCTACCTTCGCAACCAGGATTTGAGCGCGGGACGTCTTCAACCGCAGCCTAAACCGCAAGATATCCACGTTGAGCCATTCTCCCCGGTTCGCCGGGCAGCGCGGGCGCACATGCCAGAGCTGCCCCTGGACGAACGCCTGGGTAATTTTAAGGAAGTAGAGCTGGGATTCAGCGCTGAGCAAGCCGTTCAAGAAGCCCAACGCTGCCTGTCGTGCGCGGTCTGTTCGGAATGCCTGCAATGCGTGCCGGTCTGCCAATGCCAGGCGATCCACCACGACGAGGTCGCCAGACAAATCGATCTTCAAGTCGATGCCATCGTGGTTGCAACCGGATTTGAGCCTTTCGATGCCCGCCTGCGACCGGAGATGGGATACGGGAAATACCCGCAGGTGATTACGACGGTCGAATTCGAGCGGCTGGCGTCCGCCTCCGGTCCAACTTCCGGGAAAATCCGCCTCAACGGGCGCGAACCGAGAAAAATCGTGTTCATCCAATGCGTGGGCTCGCGCGATCGCAGCCTGAGCCTGGGTGAGGGCGGCAACCCCTATTGTTCGCGGGTGTGCTGCATGGTAGTCGCCAAACAAGCTCACCTGGCGCACGACCGGCTGCCAAGCGCTGAAATCACGGTGTTCTACATGGATGTGCGCGCCTTCGGTAAAGGGTTTGAAGAATTTTACGATCGCGTCCGCAACGAAGGTGTGATTTACCGGCGCGGAATGCCCTCGGAGATTATTCGCAAGGGAGAGAACTTACTCGTGCGCGCCGAGGATACACTGCTGGGCGAACCCGTAGAGGTCGAAGCGGATCTGGTGGTGCTGGCAGTCGGGATGACGCCGGATAAACCGGACGGCGCTGCGGATGTGGCAAACCTTCTAAACCTGGAACGCAGCGCGGATGGCTTTTTCCAGGAAAATCACCCCAAGCTGCGCGTGGTGGAAAGCAACCAACCGGGCGTATTCCTGGCAGGTTGCTGCCAGGGTCCCAAAGACATTCCCGATACAGTCGCCCATGCCAAGGCCGCTGCCTCTGCTGCAATGATTCTTATGGCTGAAAAAGGAGCTGGACATGCTTCAGGTTAAGAGCCGCCAATTATCTCGAGAGCAAGGCTTATACGCTTGCATCCAATGCGGAAAATGTACGGGTGGATGCCCGATGGCGATCAAAACCCGGCTCAACCCGCGCAACCTGATCTACCGGCTGTTGGTGGCTGGCAACGGGTTCGACCTGGAGGGGCGTGAAGAAATTTGGGATTGCACCACCTGCGGTACCTGTACTTCTCGCTGCCCGAAACAGGTGGACCCGATGGCGATGATGATCGCGTTGCGCAGCGCTATCGTAGAAAAAGGCCGCGTGCACCCCAATGTGAAAGCCGCCCTGGAAAACACCTTTAAATATAGCAATCCGTTAGGCATGCCGCGCGAGGAGCGCGGCCAATGGACGCAGTCACTTCAGGTGAAAACCTTTGCCGAAGGAATGGATTACCTGTATTTTGTGGGCTGCACCCCATCCTACGATACCCGCGTCCAAAAAGTGGCGCACGCTTTGGTGAAACTGCTCCAAAGCGCCGGAGTTGATTTCGGCATCCTGGGAGCGGACGAGGCCTGCTGCGGGAGCGAAATTCGCAGGCTGGGCGAGGCGGGGTTATTCGAGATGATGGTCGAAGAGAACCTGGAATTATATAACGGGCGGGGTGTCCAGAAAATGTTCACCACCTCTCCCCATTGCTTCAATACCTTCCGCAACGATTATGCCGTGACCGGGAATGGCGCGAAAAGCGGGACGCAAATTCAGCACTACACCCAGGTGCTGGCCGAACAACTCAGCACAGGAAAACTGGGCTTTTCCAAAGAGGTCTCCCAGGTGGTGACATACCATGACCCGTGCTACCTGGGCAAACACAATGGGATTTTTGATGAACCGCGTTCCGTACTCAAATCCATACCGGGTCTTACACTGGTCGAGATGGACCGCTCGCGCGAGAAGAGCCTGTGTTGCGAGGGCGGCGGCGGGAGAATGTGGCTGGAAGGCACCAACCCCGGGGTAAGGCTGGCGCAAATGCGCGTGCGCGAAGCGGTTGAGACGGGCGCCCAAATCCTGGCGACCGCCTGCCCGTTCTGCCTGCTAACCCTCGATGAAGCGGTGAAGCATTTGAACGCTCAGGATAAGATCCAGGTGAAGGACATTGCCGAGATCGCCCTGGAGGCATTGTGATGACACAGTCTCGTGGCCTGATGGATCAAAATAACCAGGGGAGAGGATGAACATGGGAAACACCCCCAGAGTCGGAGTTTACATCTGCCACTGTGGCATCAACATAGCCGCCACGGTGGATGTGGCGGCAGTCGCTGCATATGCTTCAAACCTGCCAGGGGTGGTGATCTCGCGCGATTACACCTACATGTGCTCAGATCCCGGGCAAGCGATGATCAAAGATGACATCGCCAGGCTCAATCTCAATCGCGTGGTAGTGGCGTCTTGCTCCCCGCTGATGCACGAACCGACTTTCCGGGCCTGCATCGCCTCGGCTGGTTTGAATCCATATTGCTTCGAAATGGCAAACATCCGCGAGCAATGCTCCTGGGTCCACCCGCAGAGTGAGAGAGTCACGCACAAAGCCATGCAATTGGTGGCGTCTGCAGTTGCGAAAGTTGTCCGCCTGGAAGAGCTGCAGCTGCGCCATGTGCCGGTTACACCGGCTGCGCTGGTCATCGGCGGAGGGATCGCTGGCATCCAGGCCGCGCTGGATTTTGGCGATGCCGGTTTTGATACCACCCTGGTGGAGCGCGCTGCCCAACTCGGAGGCCACCTGGTTCAATGGCAACGCACCTTCCCCACTTTGCAGCCGGTTGCCGAAATGTTGCAGCCGCTGCTGGAGCGGACAATGCAGCACCCGCATATCAGCGTGTTCACTGAAGCGGAACTGGTTAACATGCAGGGCTACATCGGCAATTTTCTGGCTGATATTAAGCAAGGGGAGCAGGTGACGCAGGTTCCGGCTGGCGTGATCGTTGTGGCTACCGGTTTTGAAGCCTTCGATGCCCATTTGAAACCCGAGTTCGGTTACGGAGTCTATCCGCAGGTCATCACCACGCTTGATTTTGAGCGCCTGGCGGCGGGAGAGCTGACGGTTAACGGTCACAAACCACAGAAGGTGGCCTTCATTCAGTGTGTAGGATCGCGTGATCCATCCTGTGGGCACTCTTATTGTTCTCGGGTGTGCTGCATGGTGACCGCCAAGCAGGCCTATACGGTGCGCGAGCAACTGCCGGACGCGGAGATCACCGTGTTTTACATGGATGTGCGCGCCTTCGGCAAGGGTTTCGAGGAATTCTACGACCGGGTGCGAGAGGAAGGTGTACTCTACCGCCGCGGCAATCCCTCGGAGATCAACCGGCGTGGAGAGCGGGTCGTGGTGCGCGCAGAAGATACCCTGCTCGGCGAGCCAATCGAGCTGGAGGCCGACCTGGTTATCCTGGCTGTGGGCATGACCCCGCGCGCCTCCGCCCCCGCTATCTCCAGCCTGCTCAAGCTGGCGCGTTCGCCAGATGGCTTTTTCATGGAGGCGCACCCAAAGCTGCGACCGGTGGATACCGCCATTGCAGGTGTTTTCCTGGCCGGCACCTGTCAGGGTCCTAAAGATGTTACAGAGACCATCGCCCAGGCGCGCGCCGCCGCCGCGGCGGGGATGATCCCGCTGCTACGCGGCCAGGTCCAGGTGGATGCTGCCACTGCGCGCATCGATGAAGAGTTGTGCTCGGGCTGCGGTCAGTGCGCCCGCGCTTGCTCCTTTGAAGCGCTATCGTTGCACCCAGTGACCGGTGTGATGCGGGTGAATTCGGTGCTCTGCCAGGGTTGCGGTGCGTGCGCCGCAGCGTGTCCATCCGGGGCGATCGATCTCCGCCAGTATCGATTTGCACAGATCCTGGCCCAAGTTGATGAGCTGGTAGCATCCGAGATCCGCTTGCCAGCGCCCAGTCTGCAGCCCGTTTCCTAGGAGGTGGCAATGCAGAGCACACAATGGGTATTGAAGACGGAAGAAGATGTATTGGGCCGGCTGCGCACCTTCCTGGCTGACCTGTGGAGCCGCGCCGCCCTGGAGGGTCTGCTCGTCCCCACCTATCACGCCGACCAGGGTCTCCCCGGTCCCCGGCTGCTGCTCTCCCCCACCGACCTGCCAGATGCCGACCCCTTCATCCCCCTGGTGCGCATCAATTCCGCCCGCCTCGTCGAACAGCTCGCCCGCCAGCGCCCGCACGCCCGCCTGGCTGCCGTCTTGCGCTCCTGCGAAGCCCGCGCCCTCTCCGAGCGTTCCAAACGCAATGGCTTCTCTCTGGCCAACTGGCTGCTCATCGGCGTCGACTGCCTGGCCTCCTTCTCCCAATCCGACTTCGACTGGCGTCTCGACAAAGCCGGCGATATCCATCTGCTCTCCCAGCAGGTGCTGCGCAATGCCCGCCAGGGCGGCATCTCCCCAGACCGTTTCCGCATGGCCTGCCAGATGTGCACCCTCCCAGGCGCTCACTCCCCAGACCTGTGCATCCACCTCATCGGCTTGCCCATCAAGCAGTTCGCCCTGCTCTCCGTACACAACCCCTCCCTCGCCCAGCGCCTGGCTCTGCCCGCCATCTCCGATGGCCGCGCCCCCGATTGGCTGCTCGATCAGCATGCCCGCATCTCCGCCGCCCTCCAAAATCGCCACGCCCGCTTCAAGCAGCGCTTCCAGGCCGAGCTCCAGGCCTCCCTCCCCGCCGATGTCGATACCTGGATCCAGCACCTCCACGGCTGCCACGACTGCCGCGCCTGCCTCGAAGCCTGCCCCCTGTATATCGACCAACTCGATGCCGGCCGCTCCGCCGTCATCGAGTGGCTCTCCGGCTGTGTGGCTTGCGGTATGTGCGAAGAAGCCTGCCCCAAGGGCCTGCCTCTCACCGCCATCCTCGACCGCATCCACCAGGACCTCCTCCTCTCTCCCACTCTCGCTTGAGGAACTGACAATGGAACATCAAGAAAATTCTTCGATTGAAATTCTGCTGGAGGGACACGGTCAGTTGGTCGGCTGGCACGACCCGGATGAAAACCGGCGTTGGATCCAGGAGAACAAGTGCCGTCATCTGGTCGATAAGCGCATGAGCGTCAGGCAGGCTGTTGAGAAATTCGTCCAGGATGGAAATTTTATCGCCTTTGGCGGCTTTGGGCACATCCGCATCCCGATGGCTTTGGTGTACGAGATCATCCGCCAGCACAAACGGGATCTGGTCCTCGCGGGAAAAACCGCCGTGCACGATGCTGACCTGTTGATTGGCGCTGGTTGCATCAGCCAGGTCGAGGTAGCCTATGCTTTCGGTCACGAGCTGCGCGGCCTATCCCCGGCAGGCCGCAGGGCCGTGGAAAGCGGTCAGGTCCGCGTGGTTGGGGAAATTTCCAACGCGGGTTACCAATGGCGCTTCCTGGCGGCGATGATGGGGATCCCGTTTATCCCCACCCGAACCATGCTGGGCTCGGACACTTTGGAATACAGCTCCTGCAAGGTGGTGAGAGACCCATGGAGCGGCAAGCCGGTCTGCCTCGTCCCAGCTGCCTATCCAGATGTAGCGATCTTCCATGTGCCGCGCTGCGATCCCTACGGCAACGCCCAAATCAACGGGATTCTGGTGGAGGATTTTGAGCTGGCGCGCGCTTCCCGCCGCGTGCTGATCAGCACAGAGGAGATCATCGATCCAGAGGTTATCCAGAACGAGCCAAGCCGGACGGTGATTCCCTATTACCTGGTGGATGCAGTCTGTGAAGTGCCCTTCGGTGCGCACCCAACCAACATGCCCTATCTCTACTTCTTCGATGAGGAGCATATTGCCGAATGGCTCGATCTCAGCCAGACACCCCAGGGGACGGACGAATACTTCGAGCGGTATGTCTACTCGGTGCAGGATTTCGAAGAATACCTGGAGCGGGTGGGAGGTGTTCGCAAGCTCAATTACCTGCGGCGAGTAGAACAATTCAAGGCGCCAATGATAGCCCCTTGGCGGAAGACAAAGTAAAACCAGGAGGGCAATCGCCATGCCAGAGTCTACAAGACCTTACTCCGATACCGAAATGATGGCCTGCGCGGCTGCCAGGCTGCTTGAAGATCGCAGATCGGTCCTGGTGGGGACGGGTCTACCCGTGGTCGCCGCAGTGCTGGCGCAGCGCACCCACGCGCCGCAGCTGCTCATCATTTTCGAGGCTGGCGGCATCGGCCCTCAGGTGCCCGAGCTGCCCATCTCTGTCGGACAATCGCGCACATTCCACAAAGCCTCGGCTGCTTCGAGTATGCATGATGTGATGAGCGCCCTCCAGGCGGGTTATGTGGATTTTGGATTCCTGGGCGGGGCAATGATCGACCAGTACGGCAATATCAACACCACAGTGATTGGCGAGTGGGAAAAGCCTACAGCCCGCTTGCCTGGCAGCGGCGGGGCCAATGATGTGGGTTCCTTGTGCCAGAGGACGATCATTATCATCCGCCAGGACCGGCGCCGTTTCGTGGAGCGGGTGAATTTCATTACGACGCCCGGATACCTGAGCGGACCTGGGGCGCGGGAACGCGCCGGTCTGCCTGAAGGGACAGGCCCTTACCGAGTGATTACCCAGTTGGGCGTGTATGGCTTTGATGCCCAAACCAAGCAAATGGAGCTCGTCTCCCTTCACCCCGGGGTAACTCGCGAAGATATCCAGATCAACAGCTCGTTTGAGATCCTCATCCCGGCACAGATATTGGTCAATGAACGCCCAACCGCGCAAGAGCAAGCCATCCTGCACGAGATTGATCCTCTGGGCATCAGTATTGGGAAATGAACGTGCAGCGGAGAGGTGAATAGGTTTACCTCGCAGTGAAAATCAGGCACGGGCACGAATCAAGATAGGGTTACTGGTGGATTACGTCTGGGCAGGTTGGTTGTACGATATTAATGGAGAGTTACCATTTTATTAAGGAGGCAGGTATGCAGAGCACACAATGGGTATTGAAGACGGAAGAAGATGTATTGGGCCGGCTGCGCACCTTCCTGGCTGACCTGTGGAGCCGCGCCGCCCTGGAGGGTCTGCTCGTCCCCACCTATCACG
>Ga0209705_10001837_pt1 | contig 11266 bp, 11 predicted proteins | sample PPLLaktember2015_5_FD_187262 | JGI IMG/M metagenome (GOLD analysis project Ga0209705, IMG submission 187262) | Freshwater sediment microbial communities from Prairie Pothole Lake near Jamestown, North Dakota, USA - PPLs Lake P8 Core (1) Depth... | ecosystem: Environmental > Aquatic > Freshwater... | reverse complement strand
GGCTCGTCCGCACCGGCGCGTTGGCCGAGGCGGCCGAGGCGGCGATCGGCGTCGAACTAGTCTGACTCAGACTAGCTGTGGTAGATCACGATCCGCATGCCGACGTCCACGAGCTCGAAGACCCACTGCGCGTGCCAGTAGGGGACGCGGACGCATCCGTGGCTCGCCGGGTACGTCGGGACCTCCGTCCATCCGTGGATCGCGCGCAGACCGTCGAAGTAGCTGGGGTAGTACAGGCGGTTGGGGCTGAAGCCCGCCAGCTTCCGGTACACCTTGAACGAGCCGTCGCGTGTCGCCCCGCCGGCGCCTGTCGAGACGTGGATCACGTTGGTGACCTCGCCGCGCACGACCGTGTACAGGACCTGGCGCGTCTGGTCGACCTCGATGTGCATGCCGGGGGTGTCCACGCGCGGGCGCGGCACCCGCGGGTCGGCGAGGGCCCGCCACACGGCGCCGTCGACCGTGAAGGTGCGCGGCAGGCCCTGGACCTTGCGGAACGCGACCACGGCGTCGGCCGTGCGGAAGTCGAAGCGGCGGTTCACGCCGGCGATCCGGTAGTCGAGCTCGGCCAGCCGGCCCTCCAGCAGCCGGACGAACACGCTGCGGGAGCCCGTGCGCAGAGCGGGCAGCGGCGTCGCCTCGGACTTCGTCACGGCGGAGCCGGACCCGGAGGTCCCGTCGCCGGCGATCGCCCGGGCCCGGTAGCGACCGGGCGCCATGATGCGGAACCTCGCTCGGAAGGACCCGTCGGCGTCGAGGGTCGCCGTCGCGGTCTCCACGCGGCGACCCGAGCGGAGCAGCTCGACCTCGACGCTGCCCCCGGCGGACGCGGATGTGACCGAGCCGCGGACCTTCACCACGTCGAACAGCCGGACCGGGCTCATCTCCACGGAGATGCCCGCCGTCCCCACCTGGATCGTCACCGGCTCGCTCTCCGTCGTCTGCCACACGGCGCGGAGGGTGATCGTGACCTCGGGGGCGATCGTCGCGGCGAACGCGCCGGCGGCGTCGGTGGTGTCGGTGGCGACCACGCCGTCGGTCTCGTCGAGGATCTGGACGCTGCGGCCCGCCGCGGCGGGGGTGAGGGCGCCGGTGAGCGCGACCTCGTCGCCTGGCGTCACGCTGGTGGCCGACGCCTCGAGCGTGATCGCCGCCGCCTCCTGCGCCGACGCGGCGTCCACCGACGCGACCGCCAGGGTCGCCACGACGGCCGCCAGGGCGACGGCTCGCCTCACCTGTCCCACACCACCCTCCCTCCGATCACGGTTCGGACGACGGGGTCGTGCCCCGGCCGATACGGCACGTGGCGGAACGCGTCGCCCTCGAGCACCAACAGGTCGGCGCGCCCGCCGGGCACCAGGGTACCGAGTTCGCCGGATAGGCCGAGCACCCACGCGGGGTTGGCCGTGGCTGCGCAGAGGGCCTCGGCGGGCGTGAGCCCGTAGAGCGAGCAGCCGGTCGCGATCGCCTCCGGCATGGAGAGCACCGGCGACGTCCCGGGGTTGAAGTCCGTCGCGAGCGCGACCGTGGCTCCTGCCTCCAGGAGGGCACGCGCGTCGGGAGGTGACGACCGCAGCATGAGCGTCGAGGTCGGCAGAAGGACGGCAGCCGTCCGTCCCTGCCCGAGCGCCTCGACCCCGGGCCGGGAGACGTTGTTCAGGTGGTCGGCGCTGCGAGCTCCGAGGCTCGCCGCGGCCTCGGCGGCGCCCGACGGGCCGAGCTGGTCGGCATGGCAGCGCAGCGGCAGTCCGGCCTCGGCCGCCGCGACGGCGACCGCCTCGAGGTCCTCCAGCGAGAAGGCGATGTCCTCGACGTAGATGTCGATGGCATCGGCGAGCCCCTCGGCCGCCGCCGCCGGGATCAGCTCGTCGCAGACGGTGCGGACCCACGCCGAGCGCTCGAGCCCGTCCGGGACGGCGTGGCAGGGGAGGAGCGTCACCGTGCAGGTCTGCCCGGCCTCTGCGGCCAGGCGGCGAGCGAGGCGGGCCTGCCGCAGCTCCCCCTCGACGGACAGGCCGTAGCCGGTCTTGAGCTCGAGCGCCGTGGTGCCGTGCGCCGTCATCTCGGACAGGAGCGGGCGGCAGAAGTCGAGCACGTCCTCGTCGGACGCCTCGGCGAGCAGCCGTGCGCTCCGATGGATCCCCCCCTCGCCATGGAGGTCGCGGTAGCTCCGGCCGGTCAGGCGGGCCTCGAACTCGTCGGCGCGCCACCCGATGAACGGCAGGTGGGTATGGCAGTCGACGAACCCCGGCGAGATGGTGCATCCCTCGAACCACTGGGGCTGGACGTCGAGGTCGTCGGCTGGCCCGACGAAGGTGATCCGGCCGTCCTCCCACGCCACCGCGCCCTGCGGGATCTCGAGCACCTGCCCTGCGCGGCCGCCGCGGATCGGCGGCGGGCCGATCGGGGTGACGAGCGTGGTGGCGGCCAGGGCACCGCGTGCGGGCGAGGAGCTCACCCGCGTATCGAACGCGACCGCGGGCGGAGGCGCAAGCTCGTCCCCCGTAGACTGCTCGGCGTGAGCGCGGAGGGGGAGCTCGGCGTCCGGGACATCCTCCGCGTTCCCGAGGTCCGCACCTCGATGGTGGGCACGTTCATCATCATGGTCGGCTTCGGGATCCTCTCTCCGATCCTGCCGCTCTACGCGAGGTCGTTCGGCGTCGGGCTCGACTCGGTAGGCGTGCTGATCTCGTCGTTCTCGATCACCCGGCTCGCCGTGGACCCGTTCACGGGCATGATCATCGGACGGCTCGGGGAGCGGTGGGCCGTGGTGCTCGGGGCGGTGGTCGTCGGCGCCACCACGGCGCTCGCAGCCGTTGCACCCAGCTTCGAGCTGCTCGTCGTGTTCCGGGGCGCCGGAGGCGCGGGATCGGCGATCTTCTTCGCCGGCCTCCTCTCGTTCATGCTGCGCGCGATCCCAGGCGAGCGGATGGGACGCGTGATGAGCGTCTGGTACGCGTCGTTCAACCTCGGGATCATCGCGGGGGAGCCGCTCGGCGGGTTGTTCGCGGCGTGGCTCGGGCCCGCAAGCACCCTGTGGATCTACGCGGGGACGTGCTTCGTCTCGGCCGCGGTCTTCTCACGAACCCTGAGCCGGGCCCTCACCGCGCCGCGGCCGGAGCGCTCGGTCGGGTGGCGGCGCCTGCCGTGGCGGCGTCCGCTCGTCACGGTCCTGCTCGCGAACGGCGCGTACGCGTGGATGATCGCCGGGGTGTGGGCCACGCTGATCCCCCTCTTCGGGAACGAGGAGGTCGGCCTGACCGAGGTTGGGATCGGCGCCGGCCTGGCCGTGGCCTCGATCACGGAGTTCGCGGTCCTGTTCCCGGCCGGCAAGGCCACGGACCGGATCGGGCGCAAGGCGGTGCTTGCGCCCGGCTACGCCGCGATGGCGGTCGCCCTGGTCCTGTGGCCGCTCGCGACGACCCCGGCGCTGTTCTTCCTCGCGAACGGCGTGTTCGGCTTGATCAGCGGCTACGCGGGCGTGCCGCAGGCCGCGATGCTCGCGGATGTCACCGACGAGGAGGTGCGGACCACGGCGGTGGCCGCGTTCCGGTTCGTCGGCGACCTCGGCTTCGTGCTCGGACCGCTCGTGGCCGGCGCGAGCGCGGACGCGCTCGGCTACGGGCCGGCGTTCGCCCTCACGGCGGTCCCGCTCCTGGTGGCGCTCGGGTTCGTGCTCTCGATCCCCGAGACCATGCCGATGCTTCCTCGGACGGGCGAGGCTCCCGGCTTCTAGACCGCCGCTCCTGCGAAGATGTGAGCGATGAACGTGTCCTCCGCGGTCACGCTGTCGGTTCCCCAGGAACGAGCCTGGGAGCTCCTCATGCGGTGGGAGGACCAGGCCCGCTGGATGAGGGACGCCGACTCGGTTCGGGTCCTGACGACCCAGCGAGAAGGGGTCGGAACGCGGATCGCCGTCAAGACCCGCGTCCTGAACGTGCCGCTGTTCACCGAGCAGCTCGAGGTCACCCTCTGGGACCCGCCGAGGCTGCTCGTCATGGCGCACCGGAGCTTCGTGCACGGTGTGGGCACGTGGGCCTTCGAGCCGGTCGAGGGCGGGACGCGGTTCTCCTGGACGGAGGACCTCTCGCTGCCGGTCCCGTTGCTGGGCGAGCTCGCCCTGCTCGTCTACCGCCCGTTCATGCGCCACCTCATGCGGGGCGCGCTCGCCAACCTCCAGGCCCACGCCGCCACCGCGCCCTAGCTGCCTGTCGGCGCGGCGTGCCGGCGTTAGCATGGCGCCGCAGGCAGGGGAGCCCGATCCGAGCGGGCTGAGAGGGCGGGCGCGACCCGTCGACCCTTCGAACCTGATCCGGATCACGCCGGCGGAGGGAGCGAGCATGGCGAGGGCGGGGGAGCGTCTCGAGCGCCTGCTCGAACGCGAGGCTCCGACGTGGGGTATCCGACCGGTCCCGCGCGAGCGCCGACGGCTATCCGGGCTCGACATGGCGGTCCTGTGGGGCGACCTGTCGGTCGGGCTGCTCGTGATGGTGACCGGGGCCTTGATCGCCCCGGCGCTCGGGCTCCGGACCTCGCTGCTCGCGATCGTCGTCGGCACGGCGCTGGGCTGCCTCCCGTTGGCGCTGGTCGCGCTCGCCGGGCAGCGCGAGGGCGTGCCGACCATGGTGCTGTTCCGGCCGCTCCTCGGGGCGCGAGGCTCCATCCTGCCCTCGGTCCTGAACCTGCTGCAGCTCGTCGGGTGGACGGCGGTCGAGTTCTGGGCGATCGGCGAGGTGGCCAACGTCGCCTCCATCCGGCTGCTCGGCCTTGACGCGCGGAACCTGTGGCTCGCGGTCGTGGCGGTCGTGTGCACGACGCTCGCGCTGGGCGGTCCCGTCCTCGTCGTGCGCCGGTGGCTCGAACGGTTCGGCATCTACGTGCTCCTCGCGTCGGCGGGGTGGATCACGGTCGAGGTCGTCCGCGGTGTCGAGATCGGGGCGCTCTGGCGCGCCTCCGGCGAGGGTGGGATGCCGTTCTGGCTCGCGGTCGACCTGGTGGTCGTGATGCCGATCTCCTGGCTGCCGCTCGTCGCCGACTACACCAGGTTCACGCGGCCGGAGGCCAGGGCGGCGGTCGGGACCTCCCTCGGCTACGCCGCGGGCAACGCGTGGTTCTACGCGCTCGGCGTGCTCCTCGTGCTCGGCGGCGCCGCCGGCGATGCCGTCGGCATCGGCTCGGCGGTCGTGGCGACGGCGGGCGGCGCCCTCGTGCTCCTCGCCCTCCTGGTCGGCGAGAGCGACAACGCGTTCGCCGACATCTACTCGGCGGCGATCTCGACGCAGAACGTCGCCCCCGGGGTCCCCCAGCGCGCGGTGGTGCTGGTCGTCGGCGCGGTCGCCCTCGGGCTCGCTCTCGCGCTCGACGTCGAGCGCTACGAGGTGTTCCTGCTGCTGATCGGCTCGGTCTTCGTCCCGCTCTTCGGCTCGTTCGCGGCCGACTGGCTCGTGCGATCGGGCGGCCGCTACGGGGAGCGGCGGCTCTTCGCGCCGACCGGGGTGCGATGGCTCGCGCTCGTGCCCTGGCTCGTCGGGCTCGTGCTGTACCACTGGAGCGTCCCCACCGGGCCGCAGGGGTGGGTCGATGCGATGGAGACGCTGTTCCAAGGCTGGCTCGGGCTGCCCTTCCCGCTGTTCGGCTCGGCGATCGGTGCGAGCGTGCCGAGCTTCACGGCGGCCTTCGCCTTGACGCTGCTCCTGCCGAGCGGGAGGTCTACTCGCTGAGGGCGCGTGGCGTCGGCGGTGGGGCCGCCACGAGCAGGACGACGGCCGGCTCGACCGAGGCGTTGCGGATCGTGAGCTCGGAGCCGGCGGGCACGAGCACGGAACCCCATTGGCGGATCCGCTCACGCCCCCGACCGACCTGGATCGCGACCTCGCCCGAGAGGAGCACGCAGAGCGCGTCCGAGTCCGGGTCGGCGATCGGCCCGAGCTCCTGGGTGCGTTCGAGGCACACCACCTCCGACCACAGGTGCGCCGACTCGAAGACCGTCCCGTGGAGCGGGCCCTCCTCGGAGAACCGCACGAGATCGCGCAGGTCTTTGGTCTGCACGTGCCCAGCCTATCGCCCCGGTGTGGACGAGAGGACGCCGGATAGACTGCCGGAGCTGCGTCGACCGAAGGAGCTTGCCGTGACCACGTTCGTCCACTCGACCGAGGCGGCGTCGGCCGTCCCCGCCGACGTGCTCGTCCTCCCCGTCTTCGAGGGCCCCGAGGCGGGGCCGGGCGTGAAGGACGTGAAGGGCATCGACCTGGTGGCGCTCGCCCGCGAGGCCAAGCTGAAGGGCAAGGCCGGTGAGTCGCTGCTCGTCCCCAACACGGGGGTCGAGGGGCTCGCGGCTTCGTCGGTGCTGCTCGTCGGGCTCGGCCGGAGGGGGGAGGCCAGTCCCGACGCCGTGCGGCGAGGGATCGGTCGGGTCGCTCGCCAGCTCTCCAAGCGAGCGTCGATCGCCACCACGCTCGCCCAGGCGGGCGGGCGGAGCGTCGAGGACGCCGTCCAGGCCGTCGTGGAGGGTGTGATCCTGGGCGCGTACCGGTTCGACCGGTACAAGTCCAAGACGGAGGACGAGGCGGCGCTCGAGCGCGTCACCATCCTGGGCCCGGCGCGCTGGAACGCGCGGGCGGTCAGGGAGGCGATCCGTCGTGGCGAGGTCGTCAGCGCGGCCACCGCGTGGGCGCGGGACATGGTGAACACCCCCGCCGCCGACATGACGCCCGCCGTGATCGCCGGCGAGGCGCAGGCGATGGCCAAGGAGGTCGGTCTCGAGGTCAAGGTCTGGACCGAGAAGGAGCTCGAGAAGGGCGGGTTCGGCGGCATCGTGGGGGTGGGGCGCGGGAGCGTGAACCCGCCGCGACTGATCGAGCTCACCTACCGTGGAGCCGCCGCCTCGCAGGCGCCGATCGCGCTCTCCGGGAAAGGCATCTCCTTCGACTCCGGCGGCCTGTCGATCAAACCTGCGGACGGCATGGAGACCATGAAGTGCGACATGGGCGGCGCCGCGTCGATCCTCGCGACGATGAGGGCGATCGCTCAGCTGAAGCCCAAGGTCAACGTGATCGCGGCGATCCCTTCGGCCGAGAACATGCCGAGCGGCGCCGCCACGCGGCCGGGCGACGTGCTGAGCCATCGCGGCGGGAAGACCTCCGAGGTCCTGAACACCGACGCCGAGGGCCGGCTGGTGCTCGCCGACGCGCTCGCGTACCTGGCCGAGAAGGAGCCGAGGGTCATCATCGACACCGCCACCCTCACGGGCGCTTGCATGGTCGCGCTGGGCGCGGACGTATGGGGCGTGCTGAGCAACGACCGTGCGCTGGCGCGCGATCTGATCGCCGCCGGTGAGGCCGCGGGAGAGCCCGGCTGGGAGCTCCCGCTCCACCGCCCGTACCGCAAGCTGATCGACTCCGAGGTCGCCGACATCAAGAACATCGGCAAGCGGTACGGCGGCGCGATCACGGCGGCGCTGTTCCTGGCGGAGTTCGTGGGCGACACGCCGTGGGCGCACCTGGATATCGCCGGGCCGGCCTTCGCGGAGAAGGCGGGGGACTACGTGCCCAAGGGCGGGACCGGTGTGCCGGTGCGGACCCTGGTGCGATACGTCTTGGCCCAGGCGGCCAAGCCCGCCCGCGCCGGCTAGGCGGCCCCCGTGAAGCCCGAGGCCCGAACAGGCCCGGTCCTGGCGATCTTCGCCCACCCGGACGACGCGGAGATCTGTGCGGGCGGAGCCCTGGCCCGGTGGTCGGCCTCTGGACGCGAGGTCCACCTGCTGGTCCTGACGAACGGAGACCGGGGCTCGAGCGATCCCTGGCGGGACCGGGCCGAGCTCGCAGCGACCCGACGGGCCGAGTCCGAGGAGGCGGCCCGCATCCTGGGCCTCACGAGCGTCCAGGTGCTCGACGTCCACGACGGGGAGCTCGAGAACACGACCGAGACGCGTGAGGCGGTGATCCGGCGGATCCGCCTCGTCCGGGCCGAGATGGTGGTCTCCTGCGACCCGACCGCCTGGTTCTTCCAGGACCGCTACTACAACCACTCCGACCACCGCCGGGCGGGCGAGATCGCCCTGGACGCCGTGTTCCCCGGGGCCGGGAACCCCCACTACTTCGCCGAGCACATCGCCGAGGGGCTCGACGTGCGCGAGGTGCACGACGTGTGGCTCGGGTGGACGAACGAGCCGAACCACCACGAGGACGTCACCGGCCACTTCGGCACGAAGATGCGGGCGCTCGCCGCCCACGCGAGCCAGGTCGAGGAAGGGGTCCGGTTCTTCGAGGAGATGCTCGAACGCGAGGCGCGGGAGGCGGGCGCGAAGATCGGGACGGAGCACGCGGAGTCGTTCCGCGTCCTGGACCTCTCGTGACCGCGATAGCCGGGGGCCGAGCCGGCTAGGGCTTCGTACCGACGGCGAGCAAGACGTCGCGCAGGTCGAGCACCGGGTCGGCGAACCGCTCGGCGAACGCGACCCGGGCACGCTCCTGGAGCGAGGCCCACCCTCGATCGCCGAGCATCGACCGCGCGAAGCGGCCCACCGCCCAGGTCCCGAGCCCCTCGACGTAGTCGTCGAGGGGGTACACGAACCTGTACTGACGTCGCTCGACGCGGACGTGGCGAAGCCCGGCGTCCATCAGTGTCTCCTCGAAGGTCTCGCGGTGGCGGAACCGGTCCCGCCACGGGATGGCCTGCGCGATCGCGGGCTCGAGCACCTCTTTGGGGATCACCGTCCACACCAGCTCGAGCCAGACCCGGCTGAGCTCGTCCTGCCCGTCCGCCCATGCGTTCACGGCCAGCCGTCCGCCCGGCCGGAGCACGCGGAGCACGTCGAACAGGGCCGTCTGGTACCTGGTGAAGTGCGCCAGGACGAAGTTGGCCACCACCGCGTCGAACGTCCCGTCGCGGAACGGCAGGTCGATGGCCCGCCCGGCGATCGTCCGCACCTTCGGCCTGGCCCGTCGGCCCACCTCGAGCATGCGGAAGGAGTCGTCGACCCCGACGACCAGGCCTCCGTCGCCGACGAGGGCGTCCGCCTCCAGGGCGGCGACCCCCGTCCCGGTGCCCACATCGAGGACGCGTCCGCCCCGCGGCGGCGAGGCCGCCCGGACCAGGTCGCGCGCTGGCTCGGCCAGCCGCGGGACGTGGACCCGTTCGTAGGTATCGGCCACCGAGTCGTAGGAGCGCCAGCCATCCATCGTCCACCAGCCTACCGGCCGATCTCGCGTCCGCGGGCCGAGGCGGTTCCCCGCAGCCACGCGGGTACGCTTACCGGCGGCATGGGGACGAGCGCGTGACGGGACCGGCTGGCGTGACGGCGCTCGTCCTCGCCGAGGTCGTCGCCGGGAGCCTGTGGCTCCTGTTCCTCACCCCGCTGTGGGACGAGGTGCGCCGGAGCTTCTTCACCCTGACGGGCTCGATCATGGCCGTGCTGGCCGGCGCCACCTGGTACGCGGCGTCCGCGGGTCGCATCGCCGGGGACCCGGCGGGCGACTGGTCGGTGCGCCTCGCGGGGGTCCTGACGGTGGTCATCCTCGCGTGGGTGGCCCTGCTGGTCGCACGCAAACAGACGGCGGCGCGGGCGGTCGGGATCGCGTCGGTGCCGGTCTCGGTCGCCACCCTGGCCGCGATGGCCGGGACCGCGGAGGGCTCCTACGTGGTCGCGCTGCTGCAGCTGCTCGCCGGCGCGGCGTTCCTCGGGGCGGTGATGGCGGGGCTCCTCCTCGGGCACTGGTACCTCACGGATCGTGGCCTCACCAGGGCGCCGATCAACCGTTTCACCACCGCGCTGATCGTGGCGGTCGTGCTGGAGGCTGCCGCGCTGCTGCTCGGCGGGTTCGGGCCGACCGAGCCCAGCTCCGACTTCAACCCGCTCCTCACATCGGCAGGCCTCGCGTCATGGATCGCGCTTGGGATGGTTGCCACGACGGCGCTCATCGCGTTCCTGATCCGTGCCGCGCTGAAGGGCCAGCGCTCGTCGGCCGTGCAGGCGGCCACGGGGTTCTTCTACCTCGCCGTCATCACGGCGCTGACGGCCGAGTTCGCCGCCAAGGTCCGGTTCCTGCCCTAGCGCGATGATCCGGGCGCTGATGGTGGTCGCTGCGCTGACGGAGGGGGTCGGGTGGTGGGCGATCTCGCGCCGCGGTCTGAACGTGTGGAACACGATGGCGCCGGTGCTCGTCGGCCTGGGGGTGCTCGCGCTCCTCACGGGACGCCCCGCGCTGGCACAGGACCGGTCGATCGGGCTCGCCGTCGCCGTCGGCCTCGCGTCCGGCCCGGCGCTGTACCTGGCCACCCGGCTCTTCGTCGAGGTGGTCGCCCCTCGGTGGCGAGCGTTCCGGACGCAGTCGGTGCAGATGTACGGTCGCCGGGGGGCTCGCTCGCTCGGGACCGTGCTGCTGCTCTCGGTGGGGCTCATGGTGCCCGGCGAGGAGCTGTTCTGGCGGGGCCTGGTCCTGCCCGAGCTCGAGGGCTCCCTGACCGGCGTGCTGGGTCCCGTGGTCGCGTGGGCGGCGTTCGTGGCCGCCAACGTCCCGAGCTTCAACCTCGCGATCGTGGCGGGTGCCGCGGTTGGCGGAGCGGTCTGGGTCGCGCTCGCGACGTGGTCCGGGGGGATCCTCGCCGGTCTGCTGTGTCACGCGGGGTGGACGGCGCTCATGCTCGCCTTCCCGCCGGTGGAGGGGGTGACCTCGTGATGCCGAGCGTGCCGAGCGAGGTCGAGGACGTGTTCGAGCGGGGATCGTTCTGCTACCTGGCGACCGTGACCCGTCACGGACCACACGTGACGCCGGTCGTCTTCACGTTCACCGGAGAGCGGCTGTGGGTCACGACCGCGCGGGGCTCGATCAAGGCCCGCGCGTGGCGGGAGGATCCGCACGTCGCCGGGTTGGTTCGCTGGCGGGACGTGGCCGTCACCTTCACCGGTCGCGTGCGCACCTTCGACCTGCTCGAGACGTCCTCGTGGATCCGCGATCTCCGGGACGCCCCGGCGCTCGCGATCGCGTCCGCCGCGTTCACGCGGAAGAACGCTCGCTTCTTCGCCGGCTACGCGGTCGACGCGCGGCACGTCCCGCTGTCGTGGACCCCGCCCGGGAGGGTGTTCACGGCCGTCGAGCTCGACCGCGTGGCCGTGCTCGACGACGGCCACGTCGCCGAGAGCCTCGGCGATTGGCCCCGCGGGCTCGTCTCGCCCGATCGGTTCCGCGCGCGCCGCGCCGGCGAGCCGGCGCTCGCGTCGCTCCCCGCCGACGTCGCCGAGATCCTCGGGACCCGAGGACGAGGGGCG
>Ga0209705_10001835_pt1 | contig 11274 bp, 7 predicted proteins | sample PPLLaktember2015_5_FD_187262 | JGI IMG/M metagenome (GOLD analysis project Ga0209705, IMG submission 187262) | Freshwater sediment microbial communities from Prairie Pothole Lake near Jamestown, North Dakota, USA - PPLs Lake P8 Core (1) Depth... | ecosystem: Environmental > Aquatic > Freshwater... | reverse complement strand
GTACGGCGTCCAGGGCCGGCCCCTCCATCTCGTCCTCGGGGTCCTGTTCTTCTTCGCCTACACGCTGACCCCCGTGATCCTGCTGAGGTTCTGTCTGACGTTCACGGCCCGCGAGCGGCTCCCCGGCGGGCCGCTGCTCTGGGCCGTCGCGCTGCTCTTCGGCGGCTTCTACAGCGGGACCTTCGTCGCCGCCCTCCTGCGCCCCTCGATCGAGCTCTTCCGCCTGAAGGCCACTTTCAGCTACTTCCGGATCTTCTTCGCCGTCCTCTGCGTCGCCGCGATCGCCGTGCTCTTCCGGGCCTTCCGGGCCGCCCCGTCCCGCGAACGGCGGGACCAGATCCGCTGGGTCCTCTACGGCCTCGTCGTCGGGCTCGGCCCGTTCATGCTCCTGTACTCCCTGCCCGTCGCCCTGGGGCTGCGCCCCCCGCTCAGCGAAGAGACCGCCAGCGCCTTTTTTGTCGTCCTGCCGCCGGCCCTGGCTCTCGCGATCTTGAAATATCGGCTCCTCGACATCGACGTGATCATCAACCGCAGCGTCGTCTATTCGGCCCTGACCGCGCTCACCATCGGCCTGTACCTGGGCTCGGTCGAAGGGCTCAAGGCGCTCTTCGAGGCCGGCGGAGGCCCGGGCCGGGAATGGATCCCCGTCGGGGCGGCCTTCATCGCGGCCCTGGCCTTCGCCCCCGCCCGGTCCCGCATCCAGCTTGTCGTCGACCGGGCCTTCTTCCGGCGGAGCTACGACTACCGCCGCGCCGTGCTCGGGTTCGCGACGGCGGCCGAGAGGATCCCCGGCGCCCCGGACCTTCTGGCCCTCTTCTCCGCGACCCTGGACGAGACGCTTCCGGTGGAGAGGGTCGGCGCTTTCGTCCCCGAGCCGGGCGCCGGGTCCCCCGGGATCGCGCTCCGGAGCGGGCTCGAGGACGGCTCCGTCGCCTCCCTCCTCGCCGCCTCCGGCGGCTCGGAGGCGCCCCTGCCTGCCGCCGAGCTCGCCCGCCTCGGGTTCGAGACGGTCCTGCCCCTGCCTCCCGGCGACGGAGCGCCCTCCGGCTGGCTCTTCATCGGGCCGAAGAAGTCGGGCTTGAAGCTCACGGACGAGGACAAGGAGCTGCTCCGGACCCTCGCCGCCGAGATGGCGGCGGCCCTCCGCCGCATCCGGCTGCAGGAGGAAGTGATCTACGAGCGGGCCTCGCGCGAGAAGCTCGAGGAGCTTGGCCGCCTGAAAACGGAGTTCATCTCCGCGGTGTCCCATGAGCTGCGGACGCCCATGTCCTCCCTCCAATCGATCTCCGAGCTCCTGTCGTCGGGCAAGGTGGAGCAGGCGTCGGTGCGCAACCACCTCCTCGAGCTCATGGCCGGAGAGTGCGGCCGGCTCAGCCGGTACCTTCACAACGTCCTCGATTTCGGGCGCATCGAGCAGGACAGCAAGCGTTACGAGATCCGCGAGAGCGACCTCAACCCCGTCGTTGCCGGGGTCGTGGAGATCGTCCGGTCGGCGTCCGCCGACGAGGACCTGGACCTCGAGGCCCGGATCCCCGAAGGCCCCGTCCTAGTCCTGGCGGACGCGGACGCTGTCCGCCAAGCCGTGCTCAACCTGGTCGACAACGCCGTCAAGTACAGCGCCGGGCGCAAAGCCATCACCGTCCGGCTGGCCGCGACGGCCGGGGGCGGAGCCGAGATCAGCGTCAGCGACCGCGGCATCGGCATCTCGCCCGCGGACCGCGAGCGCATCTTCGAGGCCTTTTATCGGACCCCCGAGGCCGCCCGTCACGATCCGAAAGGCGTCGGCCTCGGGCTGAAGATCGTCAAGCACATCATGGACGCCCACGGCGGCGAGATCGCCGTCGAGGGCTCGCCGGGGCGCGGGACGACCTTCACCCTGAAATTCCCGGGAAGGCGGTGACCATGAAAAAGATCCTGATCATCGATGACGACCGGGTCCTGCGGCAGACCCTGGCCGCGGCCCTGCAGACCGAGGGCTTCGGGGTCGCCGAGGCGGCCGACGGCCGCGAGGGACTGAACAAGGCGGCCAAAGGGGATTTCGACCTCGTCGTGCTCGACGTCATCATGCCGTCCCTGGGCGGCCTCGACGTCTGCCGCAAGCTCCGGGAGGCCGGCCGCCAGATCCCCATCATCGTCATGTCCGGGAAGAAGAAGAAGGAGGTCGACAAGGTCCTCGGCCTCGAGCTCGGAGGCGACGACTACCTGAGCAAGCCCTTTGGCACCGACGAGTTCCTCGCCCGGGTCCGCGCCGTCCTGAGGCGGTCGCGCCCCGAGATCCCCGACATCGAGGACCTGGCCTTCGGCGACGTGGCCGTCGACTTCCGCAAGAAGATCGCGACCAAGTCCGGGCGGGAGCTCCACCTGACCGCCCGGGAGTTCAGCTTGCTGAAGCTCCTCGCCGCGTGCGAGGGCCAGGTCGTCTCGCGGGAAACCATCCTCAACAAGGTCTGGGAATACGAGAGATACCCGACGACGCGGACGATCGACACGTTCATGTACAACCTGCGGCGCAAGATCGAGGACGACCCGGCCGCGCCGAAGCACCTGATCACGGTGCCGTGGCTGGGCTACAAGTTCCAGCGCTGATCATCTTTTCTTGACGGGGATCCAGATCTCCGTCCGCAGCTCGTCTTCCTTGACCGCGTCGGGGTTCTGGTCGAGGTACCGCTCCAGGACCGGGCCGGCGGGATCGTAGCCTTGGGCGGCGGCCCAGGCCGTCATCTTGGCGATCGCCTCGCCGGCCTTGTCGTAGGGGCCGACATGCATCGCGACGGCCACGGTCGTGAATTCCCAGGTCTTTTTCAGGAGGGGCGGCTGGACGGTCGCCTGGGCGGCGATGATGAACCCGGCTTCCCAGACGAGGTCCCCGGGCTCTGTGGCGCCGGGCGAATTGTGATAGATGCCGATCAGGGGGCCGCGGATCTGGGGGAACAGCCCCTGGGCCTGCATGGCGCCCATGAGCTCGCCGATGACCGTGCCCATGTCCGTGAACGGGCCTTGGTGGGCGATGGCGCAGTAGGGGAAGGGCTCGACCTCCTTGATGGCGACGGCGAGGTCCTGGGCGGCCAGCGGGGCGATCAGGACCGCGACGATGAGAGCGGCAAGTCGCTTTCTCATGGGTTCCCTCCTTCCTATTCTCCTCCGAATCGGCCGGCAATGCCAGAGGCGGGTCAGCGCAGGGACGCGAGGCGCCTCCGGGCGTCGGCGAGCTCGGGGTGGGACGCGTCGGCGCCCTTCCAGCCCTCGAGGAACTTGGCGTATTCTGCGCGGGCCCCGGCAAGGTCGCCTTTCTCCTCGAGCACCCGGCCCAGCCGGTAATGGTAGAGAGGGGACATCAGGTAGCGGATCTGGTTCAACGGGTCGACGGTCAAGAGCTTGCGATATTCCGCGGCCGCCCGGTCGAGGTCGCCCCTCTTCCAGTAGGCCCGGGCCAGGACGTCCTTGAGGAAGGGCTGGTTGTAGGAGGAGATATCGGCGATGCGCATCGTTATAAAAGGTCGCAGTGTGAGCCCTTCCGCGATGGCGATCGCCTCGTCGACGCGGCCGGCGGCCAAGGCCGCCTCCGCCTCCGTGACGGCCCTTTGGAGGATCAAGTCGTCGTTCACGGACGGGTCAAGGCCGGCGGCCAGCGGTTCCGCCTCCGCGAGCGTCGTCCGGGCCGACGCCGGCCGCCCGCGCGCGATGTCCACCCGGGCCCGCATTATGGCTTTCATGGTCCCCGTCATCGATTGGCGGGTCGGATTGCGCTTCGTGTTGATATCCACGAAGGCATCGAGCGACCGTCCGGCCTCGTCGAATTCGCCCTGATCGATGTGGACGAACGCGAGCATCCAGTTCGTGACCATGAGGCCGAATTCGTCTCCGCCCCGCTCGGCCTGCGCCTTCAGGCCCCGCATATCCGCGCCGGCCCGGTCCCATTGGCCGAGGAAATCAAGGATGTAGGCCCGGAGCCAGATCGACATCCACTTGGCCGAACCGGCCGGGGCCCGGGCGACCAGCTCGTCGAGGCAGCGCAGGGCCTCCGGGTAGTTCTCCTGGAGAGCGTAGACATAGGCCAGGCTCGCCCAGGACAGGTGGAAGTCGGGATGGCTGGCCAGGACCTCCTTGTACTTGGCGACGGCGTCGTCCAACCGGCCCGTGCGCATGTGCATCTCGGCGATCGAATCCCGGGGATTGGGGTCGCCCGGATTTGCCGCCGCGTAACGCTCGAGATAGGGGATGGCCTTGGCCGGCTGGCCCATCTTGAGGCAGGTGTAGGCCGCTTCGTTGAGCGCCAGTCCGAAATCGGGATCCAGGGCGAGCGCCTTTTCGAGGTTGGCCAGGGCCTGGGGATATTGTTTGGCGCTGCCGTAAGATCTGCCGAGATCGTAATAAGCGTCCTTCTCGCCGGGGTACTTGGCCACCAGCTCCTCGAGAAGGCGTCTCCTCTCCTGCCCGTCCCGCTTGACGGCCCCGGCGTAGGCCGCTTCGATGTAGAGGCGCTCCTTCTCGCTCGCCCGGGCGGCGAGCTGGCGGGCCTTTTCGAGGGCCTCGTCCTGGGCCTTTCTATCACCGAGCTCTATGTGGGCCTTGGCCAGGTAGAGGTAAGCAACCGCGAATTCCGGGTCGAGGGAGATCGCCTTCTCCAGGGACCTCCGCGCCTCGACGCCGAAGAACCGCTCGATCTGGTCGCGGCCGCGGAGGTAGGCCTGGTACGCGTCGAGGGAGGACGTTGTGACGTCGATGATCTTCGGCGGGGCTTTCTCGATCTTCAAGGCGGCCAGCCCGCGGCCGCGGCAGATCGACCGGCTGATCTCGTCGATCTGGGTCTTGAGGATGCTCCCCGGGCCTTCCCCTCGGGATCGGGCGGTTCTGAGCGAGCGCTTGGAGGCCGCCTCCAGCACCTTGACGTCGGTGACGAATGTCTCGCCGGCCTTGGCGAAGAAGCCCACGGCCAGCGCCTCGATCCCCTCCTTGCGGCAGATCTCGAAGCAGGCCGCTTCGTCGAGAGCGGCCTGCTCGCCTCCGCCGGCCTGCCGCAGGAGGTCTTTGAGCTGCTGCCAGGTCGTCACCCGGAAACGGCCCGACTGCTCGAGGCTGGTGATGAGGAGGTTCGGAATGGTCTCCTGAAGGATGTCGAACGATCCGTCGCCCGTCTGGTTCCGGAAACCCATGACCGCGATCGAACGCCGGGCCGATTCCGGCCGCGGCAGGAGCTGCCAGACAGCCAGAGCGCCCAGGGCCAGGAGGCCGATCGCGGCCGGTATCCAGACTTTCTTCGAAGGCAGCCGGACCGTGATCTGCTTCGACGTGACCGGCTTGCGAAGGGCGATCGGCGTCGTCGTCGCCGGGAGGGCCTTTTCGATGAGAGCTAGCCCGGCCGAGAGCTCTCCGGCGCCCGCGGGTCTCTTCTCGGCCGGCTTTTCCAGACATCGGAGGACGAGGCGGGCCAGCTCCTCCGGGATCTGGGAGTTGAGCGACCGGGGATCGGGAGGGGCCTCGCTCTTCTGCTTGACCGCGACGCTGAGCGCGGTGTCGCCCTCGAACGGCAGCCGGCCCGTCAGCGTCTCGAAGAGGACGATGCCGAGCGAGTAGAGATCCGCGCGCGGGCCGGCCTCCTTCCCGTCGACCTGCTCGGGCGACATGTATTCGGGGGTTCCGATGAGGACGTCGGCGCCGGTGAGCCCTTTCCCTCGGACCGACCGGGCGATGCCGAAATCCATGATCCGGGCGTTGCCGTCCCGGTCGATCATGATGTTCTGCGGCTTCAGATCGCGATGGACGACTCCGACGCGATGGGCCTCCTCGAGCCCGTCGCAGACCTGGCGGGCGATGCTGACGGCCTTGCCGACGGGCAAGGCGCCGATCCGGTGGATCAGGCTCTTCAAGTCCTCGCCGGGCACGTACTCCATCGTGATGAAGTAGGTCGATCCCTCGCGGCCGAGATCGTGCATCCGGCAGACGTTGCGGTGCGAGATCGTCCGGGCCAGCCGGAGCTCGGAGCGGAAGCGCTCGATCGTCCTCTCTTCGGACGCGATCTCCGGATTGAGCAGCTTGAGGGCGAGCTTCTCGCGGACTTCCGTGTCATAGACCTTGTAGACCCGGCCCATGCCGCCCTTGCCCAGGTCTTCGATGACCTGATAGCGGCGGGCGAACGTCTCGCCGGGCGAAAGGTCTCGGAGGGGCGGCGGAACGAGGATCCGGGTCGAGGAGAGCTCGGGCCGGGACGGTTCCCTCAAGGGCGCGCCGCAGCGGCCGCAGAACCGCGTTTCCTTAGCGTTCTCGAATTCGCACTGGGGACAGCGCACGACAGCCTCCACCTTTGGTTGCTGGGAAGGATAATCCTTTGACCCGGCTGGTGTCAACGCGCCGCGGCGGCTATAATGCCGGTGATGAGAAAGTGGCTTCTCCTGCTCTTGGCGATCGCCCTGATCTTCGCCCTGCCCAAGATCAACACGCGGCGGACGCGGCGGACGATCCCTCTCATGAAGCGGATCGACGACGCGATCAACGTCGTCGTCGTGGTCCTCCTCGCCGTCTACCTCTTCTCCTTCGTCCGCTGGCTGCTCACCCGGTGACGCGCGGCGGCGTCCCGCTCCCGGCCCTGTCTCAGATGATCTCGCAAACGCGGCTGTGCTTGAGCTCGCCGGCGGCGGTAGTGCCGCCCGGACTGGCCGAGAATGAGAATTGGATCTTGGCCACGGCGTCGATATCGTCCGCGGGGGTCTTCGCCCCGGCGAAGGGTTGGTACTCGATGACGACCGAGACCGTGTCGATCGCCGGGCGGCTGTCCCGGACGATGATCTCCTTGAGCAGGGGCAGGACCTTCTCCCAGCCTTCGACCCACCCGGATTTCGTCAACAGGCGGGGGGTCCGGAAATAGGTGCCGCCCATAATGCGCATCATTTCTTTCGCGGTCAATCCGGGATTCTCCGCCAGGGCCTGAAAGCCGTTGATGATGACCCTGTTGTCCTCGATGATCCGGGCCGTGAACTTGGTCTCGAGGATGGACCCCGGTTGCCAGTGGGTGATGACGGCCGGACAGCAGGCCTGGGCCTGCTGCGCCCTGGCCCTTCTCGCAACCTTCGCATTCTCCATCGATCCCTCCTGCGTCAGAGTTTTTCGAGAGGCTTGAGCTCCCGAAGATAGGCGTCCTTTTGCCGCTTCAGGATGGCGGCGAACCTGGGATCGCCGCGAAGCTCCTTGTACCGGGAATTCCCGGCGAGCGACGGATAGGAATAATAGTACTGGCCGTTCGCGAGACCGAGGGCTATGCCGGCCTCGATGTTGGCGATGGCCTTGTCCTTCAGCCCCATCAAAAGGTAGATGTAGGTCTTCAACGGCGCGCCCGTCGGCGGTTCGGCCTTGATGGCGTTGATCTGGTCCTCGTCGCCGCCCAGCGCACCGATGAGCCGCCGGAACGCGGCGGTCCATTCGACGGGCCGGCCGAGCTTCTCCATCGTCGCGACCTCGCGGTCCGCCTCGTCGAAACGTCGGGTCACGATGAGCAGGACGGCATACATGGAGCCGGCGTCGCGGCTGCCCGGGTCCGCCTTGACGGCCCTTTGGGCGTATCGCAGGGCCTGGCCGAACTTCCCCAGGTAGAGCCACGACTGGGAGATCTGGGCCAAGGCCTCCGAGTCCTGGGGCGCGAGCTCGAGCGCCCGTTCCAGCCGCCGGATGGCCGGCGCGTAGAGGCCGATGCTCCGCAGGAACGCGCCGGCGTCCCTGTTGACGATGGCCTTGTCGGGCTCGAGTTCGAGGGCTTTTTTGAAGGACTGGTAGGCCCGGGCGTTGTCCCCCTGGTTGAAGTAATACCAGCCGAGGGCGAGGTTCGTCTCGGCGAACGTCGGATCGAGCTCGGAGGCCTGGCTGAAGTAGCGGGACATCTCCTCGAGAACGGCCCCGTCCTTCCCCGCGAGCTTGAAATAGAGGTTCTCGCAGGCGATCCCCGCCCCCCAGTAGGCCAGGGCGTAGCGGGGATCGATCGCGATCGCCTGCTCCTGCTTCGCGATGGCCGTCCGGATGTCCTCTTCGTCGTCCGATTCGAGAAGCTTCATCCCTTCCAAATAGAGGTTGTAGGCCTCGATGTTGTCCGTTCCCCGCCGGCTGATCTTGTCGAGCTTGTCCTCGGCGATGTCGACGCTGAGCGTCCGGGCCGTGAAGCGCGTGATCTCGTCCTGGAGCAGGCGATAGTTCGGGGAATCCTTCTCGTATTTCATCGGCAGGGAAAGCCGGTCGCGCCTGGCGTCGACGAGGAAGATCGTAGCTTCGATCCGGTCCCCCTCGAACCTCGCCCTGAGGCTCAGGAGGTATTTGGCCCCGAGGATCTCTCCGATCTGGGGAAAGCTCTTGCCCCTGAGATCGACGGCGTTCACCGTGCGCTCGGGAATGGTCGACAGATCGGGGATGCTGAGGAGCTTCTCCGTGATCCCGCCCTGGAGCCCGTCGAGGAGGATCTGGTGCCTGGCCTCCATGCCCGTCACTTCGACCGGCAAAACGGCGATCGTGTTCTCCCCGGGCCCGGTCCTCAGGAGGAGCCAGGCTCCCAGGGTGACGGCCGCCAGCCCGCCTGCTCCCGCCTCGATCCAGAGCGCAAGCCGCCTACGGCGCGCGGCCCGCCTCCCGGAGCTTGTCGTGAGGCAGCCGAGAGCTTCCCGCAGCTCCGCCGCGCTCTGATATCTTCGGCCGGGGTCCTTTTCCAAGCAGCGCATCACCAGCTGGCTCAGCTCCGCCGGGATCGTCGGTTCGACCTCGCGCGGGTTCTCCGGCACTTCGTGGAGGTGCATGTCGATGATCTCGTCGACGCTCTCCGCCTTGAATGGCGTGCGGCCGGTCAGCATCTCGTAGAAGAGGACGCCCAACGAGTAGATGTCCGACCTCCCATCGGGGGGGAGGCCCTTGATCTGCTCGGGCGAGACGTAGGCGGGCGAACCGCTCCGCGAGCCGAGGCCGTCCCGGCCCTCCTGGGCGAGAAGGCGGGCCAGCCCGAAGTCCATGATCTTGGCCTGGCCCTCCTCGTCGACCATGACGTTCTGGGGCTTGAGGTCGCGATGGACGATGCCGAGACGGTGGGCTTCGACGAGCCCGTCGCAGACCTGGCAGGCGATGGTCACGGCCTGGGCCGCGTCCAGGCGCCCGACCTTGCGGATGAGCCGTTTCAGGTTCTCGCCCCTGACGTATTCCATGGTGATGTAGGGGACGCCGGTCTCCTCGTTGAGATCGAACATCCGGGCGACGTTCCTGTGGACGACTTGGCGGGCCAGCTTGAGCTCGGACGAGAAGCGCGCGATCACGCCGCGGTCCGCGGCGATCTCGGGACGGATGACCTTGAGGGCGATCTCCTCGTTGAGCTTCCTGTCGAGGACGCGGTACACGCGGCCCATCCCCCCCGTGCCCAGCTCCTCGATCACCCGGTAGCGCCGGGCGAACTGCGTGCCGGGCTCGAGGTCGAACGTCGGGAGTGGAATGGTTTCCTCGATCGCGGGAATGCTCAGGGGCTGCTTGAGATCGACCGGGAGCGCGGTGCCGCATTCGCCGCAGAAGCGCTGCGTCTCCGCGTTTTCCCCCGAGCAGTTAGGGCATCTGGTCAACGCCGGCCCCCCGGCCCTGTCTTGATGTCATGCTACAAGCCACGACCCGTGAAGTCAATAAATTACGGTGACACACAACTAAATTCACTAAATTGTCCCCGAATGGAGACAGAGTAACGCCCGAAGACCATAATTAAGTGAATTTAGTTGTGTGTCACCGAAATTGGAGGGATTCGAGGCGCTTGATGGCCAGGGCGGCGGCGGGTTGCGCGGCGGCCGATTGATCGAGGCCGAAGACCGAAACGGAGACATATCCGTTCCGGACGGCCCAGATATCGGTGCCCTCATCGCCCGGCTCGAGGTGCGCCCAACCCGGCCGATACTCGACCGTTCCTCCGGGCGAAACGGACTTCTCGAAGAAATCGACCGGCGCGCGGGTGTCCTGGCGCGTCAGCCGGATCCCCCGCAGGCCGTTACGGGTGAGGGCGGGGATGTTGACGTTGAGGAACGTCCCCTTGGCGATGCCGCTCGGGCCGAGCGCCCGGACGATCTCCGCCGTGACCGAAGCGGCCGTCGAGTAATCCATGCCGTCGTCGGCGGCGAGGTTGACGGCCAGGGCCGGAAGGCCGAGAAAGGCGGCTTCGCGCGCCGCACCGACCGTCGCCGAATAGAAAGTGACCGCGCCCAGGTTCTCGCCCCTGTTAATGCCCGAGAGGACGACGTCCGGCCTGGCGGGGAGGAGGCTCTCGATGGCGAGCCGGACGCAGGTCGCCGGTGTCGCGTGGATAGCGAACCACATCTGGCCGCCCCGCACGCTCTCCTCGACCGCGATCGGCCGGTCCGAGGTGACCGCGTGGCTCACTCCCGACCGGTTGCCCGCCGGGGCGGCCACGACCACGGCGCCCAAGGGGCGCATGGCCTCGGCCAGGGCCAGGATCCCCGGCGCCTCGATCCCGTCGTCGTTGGTGATGAGGATGCTGAGCGGTCCGGGGGCCGCCGCTTCGGGCGCTCCCTTGCACGCTGCGGCCAGGACGATGGCCAGGACCACGATCTCGAAGGGGCGCCGCCGCGTTCTCATCGCTCGCTCCTCACTCCGCGACATGTTGCACAAGCCGCTGTGCAATCTATGAAAAGTCCGCGTCTGACAAGCTCTTAGAATATCACTTTCCGTCTTTTTCCACAGGGTTATTCACAAAGTCTGTGGAAAATCCTTGTTCACTTTCTGTTCTTCACGTACGTATCGAACCATTCGAACATCTCGGCGAGGACGTCGAGGACCGATTCGCGGGCCGAATAGCCGTGGCTTTCGTAGGGCAGATAGACGAACCGCGACGTCGCGCCGAACCCCTTCAGCGCGGCGAACAGCCTCTCGGACTGGATGGGGAACGTCCCGGAGTTGTTGTCGGCCATGCCGTGAATGAGCAGGATCGGCTCCTTGATCTGGTCGGCGTGCATGTACGGCGACATCTTGATGTAGGTGTCGCGCGCCTCCCAGAGGGTCCGCCGCTCGCTCTGGAACCCGAACGGGGTCAGCGTGCGGTTGTAGGCGCCGCTCCGGGCGATGCCGGCGGCGAAGAGGTCGCAGTGGGCGAGCAGGTTGGCCGTCATGAAGGCCCCGTAGCTGTGGCCGCCGACCCCGACCCGCTTCGGGTCGCCGACGCCCATCTCGTCGAGCTTGCGGATGGCCGCCTCGGCGTTGGAGACGATCTGCTGGACGAACGTGTCGTTGACCGTCTCGGGGGTCCCGACGACCGGCATCTCC
>Ga0209705_10001832_pt1 | contig 11282 bp, 10 predicted proteins | sample PPLLaktember2015_5_FD_187262 | JGI IMG/M metagenome (GOLD analysis project Ga0209705, IMG submission 187262) | Freshwater sediment microbial communities from Prairie Pothole Lake near Jamestown, North Dakota, USA - PPLs Lake P8 Core (1) Depth... | ecosystem: Environmental > Aquatic > Freshwater... | reverse complement strand
TGGACTGTGGTTCATCGTCGCCGACGTGTCCGGCAAGGGCGTCGGCGCCGCGCTCCATATGGCCGTGGCGAAGACGCTCTTTCGCGCCACGGTGAACGGCGCGGCCCCACGGGACCTGCCTCGCGTCCTCGCGCGGATCAACCAGGAGCTCTGTCGCGACAACGAGCAGATGATCTTCACGACCGCGATCATCGGCCACCTGGACTGGACCACCGGAACGCTCACGCTGGCCGACATCGGGCACCTGCCGGTCGTGCTGGTCGATTCGCAGGGCCGAATCACGACCCCCGAGGTGCCGAAGAACATCGCGTTCGGCGTGATCGAGGACGCCGGGTTCGACGTGGCCACGATCGCGCTCGCGGGCGGATCCGTGATCCTCCTCTACACCGACGGCGCGACGGACGCACGCGACACACGCGGCACACTCTTCGGCGCCGAGCGTCTCGCCGGGGCTATCGCGGCGGGCGTGGGACAGGGTGACCGGGCCACGGCTGAGGCCATGGTCTCCGCCGTGGCGGCCGCCGTGGAGGCCTTTTCCGCGGGTGCGCCACCGGAGGACGACTTGACCCTGTTCGCCATCGAATATCGAGGCTGAAGGGCCCAGACGCCCGAAAGATCACCCGAAAGATCTGGCCAAATCGCCTCAAGCTCCTCTCCCAGCTTGCCGATTGCCGAACCGTGGGTATTCGAGCGCAGGCCGGCTCCGTCGGGAACCCCGACGCCGTCCTTCCGGCGGCGGGAGCGGCCGCGCCGCAGGTGTTCATCGCCCGACAGCCCATCTTCGACCGATCCCGGAAGGTGTTCGGATACGAGTTGCTGTTCCGTGCGTCTGGCGACGCCACCACGTGCGGGTCGGGTTCGGAGCAGGCGACGGCGCGGGTCATCACCGATGCCGTGCTCGCTTTCGGTCTGGACACGCTGACGATGGGGCACCTGGCCTTCATCAACGTGACGCGGGACCTGCTGCTCGACGGGATGCCCGCGGCGCTTCCCGCCAACCGCGTCGTACTGGAGCTCCTCGAGGACATCGAGGCGGACTCGGAAGTCCTCGCGGCGGTGCGACTGCTACGGCGGCGCGGATTCGCCATCGCTCTCGACGACTTCGTGCTGACGGACCGTACCGCCGACCTCGTGCCGTTCGCCGATTTCATCAAGGTCGATGTGCAGGCGCGATCCCAGGTGCTTGCCTTGCGCAACCTGCTGGCTCGTCCGGGCGCGCGGCGGTCGGCACTGCTGGCCGAGAAGGTCGAGACTGTCCGGCAGTTCGAGTCCGCCACGCGACAGGGCTTCACGTACTTCCAGGGTTACTTCTTCGGCCGTCCGACGACCGAGAGCACCAAGGCCTTGCCCGAGAGCCGGGCTGGCCACTTGCGCCTGCTCGGCGCGCTGCAGGATCCCAACCTGTCGGTCCACGCCCTCGAGGACCTGATCAGGCACGACGCGCTCCTCTGCTATCGCATCCTGAAGACCGTCAACTGCACGGCCTTCGGTCACACGGCGCGCGTCGAATCGGTCCGGCAGGCGCTCGTGATGCTGGGAATCGACGCCGTGCGGAGATGGGCGTCGATCTGGCTGCTGGCGGGTCTCGGTGAGACCGCGCCGGCCGAGCTCGTCACGATGGCGACGGTGCGCGCGCGGGTCTGCGAGTTGCTGGCCGCCGGTCGCGGCCCGCGGCCCGCTGACGGCTTCATGCTCGGCCTGTGCTCGCTGCTCGACAGCATCCTGGGCCAGCCGATCGAGACGATCGTCGACGATCTGCCGCTGTCGGGCGAGGTGCGCGAGGCGCTGCTCGGCGGGGACAACGACTGCCGGCGCCTGCTCGACTGCGCGGTGTCCTACGAGCGCGCCGCGTGGGACGAGTGTCTGCGGCTGGCGACCACCGCCGGCCTGGCCCCCAGGGCCCTCGTGACCGCGCATGGTGAGGCCCTGCGCTGGGCAGCCGACCTGCACCGCGCCGCGTAGACAGCTCCACGCTTCCTATCCGCCCGATCGGCGCGAGCGCCACGACGACGGTCGATTGGTGTACACCTGGTTCGAGGAGTGTGCCCATGTCCACGACGTCTTCGATGCTCGCGCCCGCCACCGCGCTGTTGCTGCACGAGCTGGTGACGCCGACCCCGCACGGCATTGCCAGCCGCGTGCTGGCGAAGTCTACCGGGGGCAACGTGACCCTGTTTGCGTTCGACGCGGGAGAAGGGCTCACCGAGCACACGTCGCCTTTCGACGCGCTGGTGATGGTGCTCGACGGCGAACTCGTCCTGACGATTGGCGGGCAAGCCGTACGCGCGACGCCGGGGACGGTCGTGCGCATGCCGGCCGCGGTGCCGCACGCCCTGGAAGCGCCGGTGCCCGCGCGGATGCTGCTCCTCATGCTGCGAGAGCTTCCGCAGCGCTGAGCGGACACTTGTCGCGTGCGGGGCTCATGGCCTAGACTATCTTGGCCATGCCTGTCGCTCCTCGTCACGAACTGCTCCACGGCACCCTCGACACGCTCGTGCTGAAGGCTCTCGGCAAGGAGCCTCGCCACGGGTATGACATCGTGCGGCACATCGAGGCGGTCACTCGCGGCGCGGTGGTCATCGAGGACGGGTCGCTCTATCCCGCCCTGTACCGGCTGGAGCGCAAGGGGCTGATCCGGGGGGACTGGGGCGTGAGCGATGCCGGCCGCCGCGCGCGGTTCTATCGCGTCACCGCCAGGGGCGAGAAGGCGCTGGCCGCCCAGACCGCCGTCTGGAAGCGATTCGCCAGCGGGGTGTCCCTGCTCTTGCTGGGAGAAGAGTGATGGCCCGGAAACGCCGCGAGTTCGGATCGAATCTGGAGTCGCTCGACGGCTGGCGACGCGCGGATCAGGATGTGACCGAGGAGATTGTTTTGAAGATGGGAAATCACGTTTACAAAGAGACAGGTCAAAAGAATCTTGTTCTCGCTGGCGGCGTTACGTTAAACTGTGTGGCTAATGGAAAACTATTATGTGAAGGTCCTTTTGAAAATATCTGGATTCAGCCCGCGGCAGGCGATGCAGGCGGGGCTTTAGGTGCTGCGCTTATTGGATGGTATTGCTATCTTGAAAATCCACGAATCGCTGATGCTAAAACAGATTCACAAGGTGGTTCTTATCTTGGTCCCGATTTTAATGATGTTGAGATTGAAACGTTCATTCAAAAGCATAATTACCCAGCTAAGAAATTAGTTGAAGATGAACTGATTAAAACTGTTTCAAAACTTATTGCTGAAGAAAAAGTAATCGGTTGGTTTGATGGAAGAATGGAATTCGGGCCTCGCGCTTTGGGTGCCCGAACAATAATAGGTGATGCACGCTCACCGAAAATGCAGGCAACGATGAACATAAAAATAAAATTTCGAGAAGGATTCAGACCATTTGCACCTTCTGTTCTATATGAAAAAGTTGGAGAGTATTTTGAGATTGAGAAGGAAAGTCCTTATATGCTTTTGGTCGCTGATGTAAAAAAAGAGCGAAGAATAAAGATGACTGACAAAGAAGAAAGTCTTTGGGGAATTGACAAGCTCAATGTTGTTCGCTCTGATATTCCCGCAATTACACACGTTGATTATTCCGCACGTCTTCAAACAGTTCACAAGGAAACAAATCCGAGATATCATAAATTAATATCACAGTTTGAAAAAGACACAGGATGTGCTGTTATCATTAATACTTCATTTAATGTAAGAGGTGAGCCAATTGTTTGCACACCTGAAGATGCTTACAAATGTTTTATGAGAACAAATATTGATTACCTTGTTCTTGGGAACTATCTGCTTTCAAAAGAAGATCAGAAACCGCTGGAAAAAGATGTTGACTGGAAAAAAGAATTCGCATTGGATTGAATTATGCTTAAAGAAGAATTCAAACATATCAGTGAAACTAAAAGAGACCTCCGAAAGTTTGGACTTACTGTCGGCGGAGTGCTTCTGGCAATTGGTCTATTACTATTTTATTTCGAAAAACCATCAGCAATTTATTTTGCTGTTATCGGTGGATTATTAATTTTATTTGGTGCTTTGTTCCCCAAGATTCTTAAACCTTTAAATAAAATCTGGATGAGTCTGGCAATTATACTGGGATTCCTTATGTCCAGAGTGATTTTAACGATATTGTTTTATCTTGTATTAACACCAATTGCGCTTGTAGCAAAACTGGTTGGTAAAAAGTTTATGGTTCTGAAAAATGATAAATCGGCGAATACATATTGGGAAAAGCGTACAAACATTAATAAAAAACAAATAGATTACGACAGACAATTTTAATAATTTATGCTGAACTCGTTTCAGCATCTTATTACGTTGATGAATTTTTAGATTTTATATGATTACCAAAAGATTCCGAACTAAATTCGGAATAAATCATTAAGGAATATTATGAGCAAACTTTCAATAGTCTCTGAACTCTGGGATTTTCTTAAAGTAAGAAAAAAATGGTGGCTCGCACCAATTCTAATTTTACTTTTGTTACTTGGTGGATTGATTATTTTAACTCAGGGTTCTGCATTAGCACCGTTTATTTATGCAATATTTTAATTTGTCCATAATTTGTGCACCTGTCCGGCTGAGACGGATTCGTGGCTTGAACCTCTGCTGTGAATGCTCAAATTAAAAATGAAAAGTCAACATAATGCTTAAAACTAAAATCAAAATAAAAAAGAAAAAAAAGCGCATTCCTGTCCCCAAAAAACCTCCGAAGATTGAAAAGGATAAAAAGGCGTACGACCGAAAATCTGAAAAGAAGAAAGTTATAAAGAAGATTGTTGAGGAAACTTCCTCCAATGCTTGAAGCAACCGTAATAGGTGCATTCTATAATAGGATTGAATACCTTAAGCTTGTCCTTGCCGGATTTGAAAGACAATCAGTAAAAAATTTTGAATTCATAATTGCTGATGATGGATCTGGCGAAGCAGTAGTCAACGAAGTAAAAAAAAATATTTCCAAATATTCATTTCCGATAAAGCATACCTGGCAGGAAGATAAAGGATTCAGAAAAAACAAGATACTAAACAAAGCAATTTTAGCTTCTGAATCAGATTATCTTATTTTCATAGATTGTGACTGTGTTCCTCACAAAGCTTTTGTCGAGGGACATCTCATTAACGCCGAACAAAATATATTACTGACGGGAAGGCGGGTAAACCTATCTCAGAAAATGACCAATCAGTTGACGGAAGAGAATGTATTAAATGGTTTTCTTGATAATCATTCTTTAAAGTTGATATTTGATGGGTTATTTGGAAATTCGATTGATGTTGAGAAAGGATTTTATTTCAAAAGTAAATTCTTATTGAATTATCTAAATAGAAAAAACCGGGGGATACTCGGTTGTAATTTTTCGTTATTTAAAGAAGATATACTCAAAGTAAATGGATTTGATGAACGTTATAATGCTCCTTCAATTGGCGAAGATTCAGATTTGCAATTCAGATTGGAGCTACTTGGTGTTAAAATACAGTCAATCAATCATCTAGCAGTGCAGTATCATCTTTTTCATAAGTTACAGGAAAGACATCCCCGAAACCTTCAACTTTTTGAAGAGATAAAGAAAAGTAAAATTCCCTTCACACCCTTTGGCCTAAAAAATTAATACAATTTCTCATTCTGGCTCAACCATAATTAGAAAAAATGGCGGCTATTCCTAATTTATATTTGGAATAAATATTGTTTGGCCTTATGTTTCTAACCAAAATTTAATAAAAACCTAAATAATTAAGGTTTGCGATGCTGGATGACCTGGATTTTAAAATATTAACAACTCTTCAGCAAAACGGAAGAACAAAACGTAACGAACTTGCTGAGCAGGTCGGTCTTTCCGTTCCTTCTGTCAGCGAAAGGTTGAAGAAACTTGAAGATAACAAGATTATTGAGGGCTACTATACAAAAGTTAACAAGCAGGCATTCGGTTATGATATACTTGCTTTTATTCTTGTTATGATGGATTCATCCAAGCACTACAAAGATTTACTAAAACATGTTGACAAGCATCCGAACATTCTGGAATGTCATTCAGTACTAGGTGAAGGTTCGCATCTTCTGAAAGTGTTGGTTAAAAACACCGAATCACTTGAAAAGCTTTTGAGTGAAGTTCAAACCTGGCCTGGAGTTACCGGAACAAAGACAACTTATGTTTTATCCACATTGAAAGAAACAACAGCAATTAATATTTATTAATAAATTAAAAGGAAAACTATGGCAAAAACCCCGAGTGCTATTGATAAAGCGCTAAGCTTTGTCAAAACCAAAAAAATTAAGTTCGTTGATTTAAAGTTTATGGACTTCCCCGGTCAGTGGCAGCATTTTACTGTTCCTGTTTCTCAGTTCGATGCTGATTCATTTGTAGATGGATATGGTTTCGACGGCTCATCAATAAGAGGTTGGAAGGCAATTAATGAAAGTGATATGCTGATCATTCCGGATCCTGATACTCTGTTTTTTGATCCATTCATAGAATCACCAACTGCAAGCTTGATATGTGATGTTTACGAGCCAGCAACCAAAGAAAAATATTCCCGTTGTCCAAGAAACATTGCTCAGAAAGCCGAAGCTCATCTGAAATCAACAGGTATTGCTGATACAGTATACTTCGGACCCGAAGCAGAATTTTTCATTTTTGATGATGTGAGATTTGACTCAAAGCCAAATGGAAGTTTTTATCATGTTGATTCTGTTGAAGGTAGATGGAATACCGGAAGGGAAGAAAATCCAAACCTCGGTTACAAGCCAAGATACAAAGAGGGATATTTCCCGGTTCCTCCGACAGACGCTTTAATGGATTTACGAAATGCAATGGTTAATAATTTAATTGATTGCGGTATTGATGTTGAAGCTCAGCATCATGAAGTTGCAAGCGGAGGTCAGTGCGAAATTGATTTGCGTTTTGCTCCGCTTATTAAATCTGCCGATCAACTTTTAATGTTTAAGTACATCGTGAAGAACACTGCTAAAAAATGGAATAAAACAGTTACCTATATGCCAAAGCCAATCCAGGGAGACAATGGAAGTGGAATGCACGTTCATGTGAGTTTATGGAAAAAAGGAAAACCACTTTTTGCCGGTCCGGGCTATGCTGGCTTGAGCGAAGATGCACTTTATTTTATTGGTGGATTATTGAAACACGCAGCTTCGTTGTGTGCTTTTGCGAATCCAACAACCAACTCTTACAAAAGATTAGTCCCGGGATTTGAAGCTCCTGTTAATCTTGCTTACTCACAAAGAAACAGAAGTGCAGCAGTTAGAATTCCAATGTATTCTACAAGTCCAAAATCAAAAAGAGTTGAGTTCCGTTGTCCGGATCCTTCAGCTAATCCATATTTAGCTTTCTCAGCAATGTTGATGGCTGGCTTGGATGGAATTATTAATAGAATTGATCCCGGAGAACCACTGGATAAAGATATTTATGATATGCCGCCGGAAGAATTAAAAAATGTTCCATCTACTCCGGGCAGTTTGAATGAAGCAATTAAAGCTCTTGCAAACGATCACGAGTTTTTATTGAAAGGTGATGTATTTACGGAAGATGTGATTGAAACCTGGATAAAATATAAAATCGAAAAAGAAATTAAGCCGATGGCATTGCAGCCGCATCCGTTTGAGTTTGGAATGTACTATGATGTTTAAGTATTGATATGTCATTGTTCCGAAGGAATCCCTTTGGGACGAGTCTTGTTTTAGCAGGACAAAGAAATCATCATTTATTACTGCAATTCTTTTATAAAAGGGATTGCGGTTTTTTATTTGAAATATATTTTGCGCCAGCAATTGGATTATTTGGAGGAAATTGTCAATACGATAGTTTTTAGTTATAATTTTTTTTCTTAAGTCTTGCATGAAGATTATTAATAAATTATTTTGCTATCAAATTTCATCAACAAAACAGGAGATGCTATGAAAACTTTCTTTACTTTTTGTCTTTTTTCCCTGCTATCATTGTCTATTGGGGCCCAAGTTTATCACGTCGTTCCTCCCGATTACACAAATACACCGGGTAATGCGGGATTTACAAGTCAGCTAGCAAATACGCCACGTACTTACCAGCTTTTGATGCACCAAAGTCTACTGGCACCAATATTAAACCAACAACTTTTAGCGGTAAGCTGGAGACTTCCCACTTCGGCTACTTCTAACTGGCCAGCCGCAGATATAACAATTACTGATTATGATTTCTATTTAGGACAAAGTGTGGATCCTGCAAACATGAGTCTTACTGATTTTTCTGCTAATTTCATCGGTCCCAAAAAACAGGTAAGAGCTGGCAGTTTGACTATTCTTGCAAATGACTATACGTTTGGAAATACACCGAACAACTGGGGACCTGAAATGACATTCATTCTTGATAGTGTGTATGTATATAGCGGAGGAGATTTAATAATAGAACTTCGCCATACAGGCTTTACTGGCACTTCAAGAAGTGTTGATGCTTTGGGAACTTCAACACCGGGTTATGGAACAATGTTCAGATCCTGTTGGGGTAGCGGTTACACAGCAAATTCAGGCTCACAGGGAAATTTCTCTATTGTACGAATCACGGCCGATGATCCGGTACCTGTTGAACTAATCTCGTTTACAGCTTCTGCATCGGGTAAAAATGTTTTATTGCAATGGGCTACAGCAACAGAATTAAACAACTCCGGTTTCGAAGTACAAAGAAGAACAGTTGATTCGGAATACGAAGCTGTTGGGTTTGTGGCTGGTTCCGGTTCAACAACTGAACAAAGAGATTATTTGTTCAGCGATATTAATGTTCCTGATGGCAAATATGATTACCGCTTAAAGCAGATAGATTTTAACGGCGTATTTGACTTTAGTAACGAAATAGAAGTTGAAGTGGATGCACCTGCCGAATATGCATTAGAGCAAAACTATCCGAACCCATTTAACCCATCAACAACAATTAATTACAGCATTGCTGAAGCAGGCTTAGTTAAGATAGTTGTCTATAATTTACTTGGTCAGGAAGTTGCTCTTCCTGTAAATGAATTCAAAGAAGCCGGACAGCATAATGTAAGCTTCAATGCTTCCACATTAACAAGCGGTGCCTTATTTCTATACAATTGAAACAGCACAATTCAAGCAAACACGGAAGATGCTTTTGGCTAAATAATACAGATCAGAAAAAATCTTTCTGAAAACAAACCGCCTTAAAGTTTTTAAGGCGGTTTTTTATTAGTTTATTTCGACCTCCTAAAAAAACAAGTAAACAAAATTAATTTTATAGAGATGATATCACTTTGAGAGATAGTATCTCTTTTCTTTTGATCATCTGTGCATTTTTGCCTGAATCATTATTAGAGTTTTACTATTTTTAGGTTAATGAAAAAAACCGCACAGGTATATTTGATGAAAAACTTAGTTATAACTCTTTTATTCTTATTCCCCACTATTATCTATACGCAGTCTCTACCGATATTTCTTGATGGGAGAACTGATGACTGGAATGTACCGGTTCCAACTTACATTGATACTGAGAATGATGGAAATATTTACGACTTTAAATATGTCTCTGTCACAAATGACGAACAATTTCTTTTCATAAAAATAAAGATTACACCATTTCTGAAACTTCTCGAAGATAATCAAATTTCAGTTTTTATAGACGGAGATAACAATAGCTCGACCGGGTATCAGATAAATGGTATCGGTGCTGAGCTGAGATTTAATTTTGGTGCTAGAAATGGTTTTAATTATTATATAAACAACTCAATTACTCATTCAGGTATTCAGTTCAGAGGTCTTCCTACTGTAACTGATACAACGTACGAGATTGCTATCGGAAGACAGTTCATTCCACCTGCAAGCGGAACCGGAACTATCAATATATTCTTTGTTGACAATTCAACTAACGGCGACTGGATGCCGAATAGTGGTGAAGCATTTGAATATACTTTTGATGAAACTGCAACTGAACCATTAATTCCCATTGAGTTAAGCAGGGAAGATACTTCTTTGTTGAGAGTGATGAATTGGAATGCTCTAAACGATGGTTTGCTCGATCCAAACAGAGAGCAAAATTTTGCAAGAGTTATTCAAGCAATAAATCCTGATATAATTGCATTTAATGAAATGTGGAACTCAACCACTTCTCAAATTCAAAGCAAGCTAAATACTATACTTCCATTGCAAACAGGAAGTTGGAATGCAGTTAAACTAGATGGTGGAAATATAACAGCTTCAAAATATCCGATTTTACAAAACTGGCTTGTCTATCCGGGACAAAGGATTACTGCTTCACTGATTGATCTTCCCGAAAGATTTGGGAAAGATATACTGGTAATTAACTGTCACTTTAAATGCTGCGGAGGCGCTTCGAATGATGCAACTCGACAACGTGAAGCCGATGCAACAATTGCTTTTATACTTGATGCAAAAAATCCGGGGGGTGTTATAAATCTTCCTGAGCAAACGCCTTTTGTAATTCTTGGTGATTTGAATCTTGTCGGCGACCGCCAGCAGATTATCACGCTTGTCACAGGTGAAATAATTAATACTCAACTTTTCGGCAACGGCGGATCTCCGGATTGGGATAATACTGCCTTAGAAGATTTACTCTCAATGCAAACTGATAAACGAACCGCTTATACCTGGAGGGATGACCCGAATTCTTTTCCTCCCGGCAGATTGGACTATCAAATCTACTCTAACAGTGTAATTAATATTGAAAAAGATTTTGTACTTCAAACTGAAGTGATGAGTCAGGCAAGACTTAATCAGTATGGTTTGCAATTGCTCGATACAAGAACTGCGTCAGATCATTTTCCTAAAGTTGCGGATATATCTTTCATTCCAATCACTGGTGTTCAGTATGAAAATAATTTATTTAATTACAAGTTAGACCAGAATTACCCAAATCCATTCAATCCCTCAACTACTATTAAATTTAGCATAGCCGAAGCCAGTGTTGTAAAAATAGCCATCTATAATTTATTAGGTCAGGAAGTTGCTCTTCCTTTAAATGAATTTAAAGAACCGGGTACACATACAATAAGGTTTGATGCTTCAGAATTAACAAGCGGTGCATACTTCTATACTATTGAAACAGCGCAGTTCAAAGAAACAAGAAAGATGATACTGGCTAAGTAAATATATTTTCTTACAAGTTTTGTCTCTCTTCACAATTTAACCACTTTAAATTATTTAATACGGATTTTTTATTGCTCATATCTAATTGATTGCGTCTTTACAATCCAGCAATTGAATATTTTTAAACTTTATATTGCTCGTCTCAAATACTGGTGGAAAAATTTATCATTTGCCAACTATGTCGTTTAGTTAAAAAGTGTCG
>Ga0209705_10001829_pt1 | contig 11289 bp, 11 predicted proteins | sample PPLLaktember2015_5_FD_187262 | JGI IMG/M metagenome (GOLD analysis project Ga0209705, IMG submission 187262) | Freshwater sediment microbial communities from Prairie Pothole Lake near Jamestown, North Dakota, USA - PPLs Lake P8 Core (1) Depth... | ecosystem: Environmental > Aquatic > Freshwater... | reverse complement strand
CTCGATCAGCCGCGTCACCTTGTCGAACCCCATCAGGTCGAACAGCGCGTCATACAGCGGGCGCAGGTAGGGATCGACCTTCTGCGTGAGGTCGCCCGGCAGGAAGCCGAGCCGCTCGCCGGCTTCCACCGCCGGCCGCGTCAGCACGATGCGCTTGACCTGTTCGCGCTCCAGAGCATCGACCGCACAGGCGACGGCCAGATAGGTCTTGCCGGTGCCGGCCGGGCCGACGCCGAAGGTGATGTCGTGGCTGCGGATCTGCTCGATGTACTCGCCCTGGCGCGGGGTGCGTGCGCGCAGGTCGGCGCGGCGGGTGCGCAACGCCGGGCCTTCCTCGTCGGCGCGGCCGCGCGTGAGCTCGACGAGTCCAAGCTGGATGTCGTCCAGGGAGATTTCGTCGTGTGCGCGGTTGTAGAAATGCTCGATCGCCTGCGCGCCCTTTTCGGCCTGCGCCGCGTCGCCGCTGAAGCGGAAGCTGGAACCGCGGCGGCCGATGGTGACATCGAACGCCGCCTCGATCTGCCGCAGGTTCTCGTCCATCGGCCCGCACAGGTTGGCCAGCCGCCGGTTGTCTTCCGGGGCCAGACGCAGTTCAACGATGTCGGTTTTCAAGCGGGGACACTCTCGAGGGTGACGACTTCGCCGCGCAAGCTGTGCGGCAGGGCCTGGGTGATGGTGACGTCGACGAACTGGCCGATCAGGCGCGACGGGCCGGCGAAGTTGACGATGCGGTTGTTGTCGGTGCGACCGGCGAGCTCCTCGGCATTCTTGCGGGCGTGGCCTTCGACCAGCACGCGCTGCACGGTGCCGACCATGGCCTGGTTCACTTTTTGCGCCTGCGCCTCGATCTGTGCCTGCAGCCGCATCAGTCGCTGCGTCTTCAGTTCGGACGTGACGTCATCCGGATAGTCCGACGCCGGCGTGCCGGGACGCTTGCTGTAGATGAAGGAAAAGCTGGCGTCGAAGTCGAGATCGACGATCAGCTTCATGGTCGCCTCGAAATCGGCCTCGGTCTCGCCGGGGAAGCCGACGATGAAGTCCGACGACAGGCACAGGTCGGGGCGCTGCTCTCTCAACTTTCTAACAATCGATTTGAACTCGAGCACGGTGTAGCCGCGCTTCATCGCTGCCAGGATGCGGTCGGACCCCGACTGCACGGGTAAATGAAGATGCGACACCAGCTTGGGCAGGCGGCCGTAGGTTTCGATCAGCCGCGTCGTCATTTCGCGCGGGTGGCTGGTGGTGTAGCGGATGCGCTCGATGCCCGGGATCTCGTGCACCATCTCCAGCAGGAAGGCGAAGTCGGCGGTGCCGCCCTCGTGCAGCGCGCCCTGGTAGGCGTTGACGTTCTGCCCCAGCAGCGTGACTTCCTTCACCCCGTGTTCGGCCAGGCGCGAGACTTCGGCGATGACGTCGTCGAACGGGCGCGAGACTTCCTCGCCGCGCGTGTAGGGGACGACGCAGAAGGTGCAGTACTTGGAGCAGCCTTCCATGATCGAGACGAAGGCCGACGACCCTTCGACGCGCGCGGGCGGCAGGTGGTCGAACTTCTCGATTTCGGGAAAACTGATGTCGACCTGGGCGCGGCCGGTCTCACGCTTTTTTGCGATCAGCTCGGGCAGGCGGTGCAGGGTCTGCGGGCCGAACACGACGTCGACGAAGGGCGCGCGCGCGACGATGGCCGCGCCTTCCTGCGATGCCACGCAGCCGCCGACGCCGATGATGAGGTTGGGGTTCGCCTGCTTCAGGTGGCGCACCCGGCCGAGGTCGTGGAACACCTTTTCCTGCGCCTTCTCGCGCACCGAGCAGGTGTTGAACAAGATGACGTCGGCGTCTTCGGGGTTGGACGTCGGGGTGAGCCCCTCGGACGCGCCCATCACGTCGGCCATCTTGTCCGAGTCGTACTCGTTCATCTGACAGCCGAAGGTTTTGATGTAGATCTTTTTCATGGGGCGCCGGGACAGTGAATAGACTGGGGGCAGGGATTTCGGCGCGGCTTTTGATCAAAGCGGCAACGAAACGGAATGTGGTGGTGATGAGTGGACTTGAACCACCGACCCCCGGATTATGAATCCGATGCTCTAACCGACTGAGCTACATCACCTTGGGGACTGCTTCTCCTGCGGCAGAGGACCGCCGAAAAGGCGCGCATTTTAGCTGATTGCGGCGCACGCTGTCAAAGCGCCCGGCCAAGGGGAAATGCGGTGATGCCCGTTTGCGCAGGATTCACTGCGGCCGCAGCTTCGCCAGTTCGTCGAGCAGGCTGATCAGCAGCTCGCGCCCCAGCGGCCCCATGCCGGCAACCAGCTGGTCGGCGTCGCGCTCGCCGTTGACGAGCCGGCGCATGCGCCCGCCCAGGAGCGCCATGTCGCCGCCCGCCTTCATCATCTGTTCGGCCATGTTGGCGAGTACTGACATCGCCTGCGCGTCACCGCGCGCCGAAGCGTCGATTAACGCGGCCAGTCCGGGCGCGGCACTGCTGCCGTCCGGCTGGACGTTCAGCGGCGGCAAGGTCGCGGGGTTGTCGATACCGCGCAGGATGGCGTCGAGCAGGATGGCGTCTTCCTCGTCCAGGCCCAGCTTGATGGACGGGTCGCGGCGGCCGTTGATGACGTGGCGCAGCGCGCCGACCAGCCGCGGCCAGCCGGCCTGCTCGGCGGCGTCGAGCTGCTTCATCAGGTCGGGCAACTGGCTGCGGTCGCGCAGCGCATTGACGACGGTATGGATGAAGGCAGCGTGGACGTGCAGGACTTGTTCGACGGCGGAAGGGAGTTGGGCCATGTTGGAAGCGGAGAGTCGGGAGCGATGAGCGATGAGCGGAGAGCGGATTGTCCGGTCAGGGCGCGGAGTTGGCAACCGCGGGCCGGGTCGGCACGTTTTCGATGTGCCAGTGAGCGCTTGCCCATGCCAGCAGTTCGGCCGGTTCGGCCCCTGCCAGCTCAACCGGCGGCGGATGTCCGAGGGTGGCGAGGGCCTGTGTCAGCACGGTACCGCGCCCGGTTTCGGGCAGGGCGGGCGCGAGGGTCTGCTTCGACAGTTTCTGACCGGCGGCGTTGGTGATGAGCGGGACGTGGGCGTAGACCGGCGTCGGCAGGCCCAGCAGGGTTTGCAGATAAATCTGGCGCGGGGTGCTCCACAGCAGGTCGGCGCCGCGCACGACGTGGGTGATGCCCTGGAAGGCGTCGTCGACCACCACCGCCAGCTGGTAGGCGAACAGGCCGTCGGCGCGCTTGACGATGAAGTCGCCGACGTCATGCGCCAGGTTCTGCTGCAGGTCGCCGTGAATGCGGTCATGAAAGTGGGTGCTCACATCCGGCACGCGCACGCGCCAGGAACGTGCGATCGCGCCGGCCGGCAAGCCGTTGCGGCAGGTGCCGGGGTAGAGGATCTCGCCTTCGTGATTGCGCGGCGCCCCGGCGAGGTGGCTGCGGGTGCAGGCACAGGGATAGACCGCGCCTTGCGCTTTCAGTGTGTCCAGGGCGGTCGCGTAGGCATCGTCGCGTTGCGACTGGACCAAAACCGAACCGTCCCAGACGAGGCCATAGGTTTCCAGCTGACGCAGGATGGTGTCGGCCGCGCCGGGCTCGCAGCGGGGGAAATCAAGGTCTTCCATGCGCACGAGCCAGCGCCCGGCGGCGGCGCGGGCATCGACCCAGCTCGCCACGGCGGCGACGAGCGAGCCAAAATGCAGGGGGCCGGTGGGGGACGGCGCAAAGCGCCCGACATAGGGTGCGGAGTTCACCCCGCGATTATGCCGCGCGCAGCCCTTGTCTTGATGCGGCTTCTGGGTACAGGTTTTGATAGAGCGCAAGGATGGTTTCGCCCATGCGTGCCTCGCTCCAGCCCGCGGCGTAGGTCTTGCCGGCTGCGCCGAGCGCCTGCGCCGCAGCACGATCGGCCAGCAGCGGCACCAGCACCCGGGCAAAGCCTGCGACATCGTCCGGCGCGATGCGGCAGCCCTGCCCTTCCTTGAGGACGTCCTTCGTGCCCATTTCCGCCAGGCCCACCACCGGCACGCCGAGCGCCATCGCCTCCAGCAGCACCAGGCCCTGGGTTTCGGTTTTGGAGGCGAAGACGAACGCATCGGCCGCGCAGTAGCAGGCGGGCAGTTCGGTCCTGCGTTCGAGGTAACCGACGAAGCGTACGTTGTTGGTGAGCCCGCGCTTCGCCACGGCGCGTTCGAGCGACGCCCGCGCGGGGCCTTCGCCGGCGATCACCAGCAGCACATCGGGCAGTTCGCGCCGCACCCGGTCGGTCACGTCCAGCAGAAAATCCAGGTTCTTCTCGAACGCGACCCGCCCCACGTAGGCGATCACCGGACGTTCGGTTGATATACCGTGACGGGCGCGGAATGCGGGGCCGTCGCAGTGGGCGAAATCGGCCAGATTGAGGCCGGTGGGAATGATGTGGATGGGGCTGCTGACGCCATACGCCTGCAGCGTGTTCTTCATCGCCGACGACGGTGCGATCACCGCGGTGACGCCGTCGCATTCCTTGCGCGAGATCATGCGCGCCGCGGCCGCGAGCCACGCCTTCGGCAGGAACGGCAGGTAGTGGTGGAAGTATTCCTCGAACAGCGTGTGGTAGGTCTCGACGCACGGCAGGCCGTACCGGCGCGCCCAGCGCACGCCGGCGCGGTGCGCCAGGAACGGCGTGTGGATGTGGACCAGATCGAAGTCGGCGGGGTCGAGCGCATCCAGCGCGGCGGCCAGCGCGCGCGGGTGCATCAGCCGGTCTTCCGGGTCGCGCGGAATCGGCCAGCCCGGCACCCGCACGATGCCGGCTTCCGCCACTTTAATTTCGGCCTGCGGCTGTGGCGCCGGATAATCCGGCGCCACCAGCAGGCTCTCGTGCCCCGCCTCGGCCAGCGCCTGACGCAGCGTCTGGATCGAGGTCGACACGCCGTTGACGCGTGGGAAGTACACGTCGGACACCATCAGGATACGCACGGCAGACTCCGGAATAGATTGGAGTCTGCGTTGTATTGCCAGCGGGTTACAGGATGATGACGCGCCTGTTTTGGCTGGCCGCTGCTAAGACTTCGTGCGCAGGGATCCGTACATCATCAGAATGCCCGCCAGCAATGCCAGCGCCGTGGTGATGTGCAGCCACAGCATCGCGCTCGACTGCTGGGCTTGCCAGCCGCTGTCCAGCGCCGTGGCACGCTGGCCGGCACTTTGCGCGAGAAAGTCCGCCTGCTGGATCGCCTGAACCGACAGCACATTCAGCTTGAACAGGGCTTCGCGCGCGGCGTCCCAGTCCTTCTCCTCACCGGTCATTGCGCTCTCCAGATCGAGGCGGAAGCCATCCATCTCCTTGAAGAGGCGCGCAAGCTCGGCCGCGGCTGCTTCATCGCCCGCATGCAAACCGGCAAGTGCGGACAGCTCAAGCTCGATCGCCGATTTTTGCGCGTTGGATTTCTTTTGATAGGCGGGGAATTCAAGAACCGTTGAGTAGAACTCATTCATGGTCAGCTCATGTCCGGCGGCCATGGCTTTCAGCGATTGCGCAATACGGAACGACTTGAACGTGGCTGCGCGTGCATCGCCCGCCGACTGGTCGGCCCGGTTGATGTGCTCGCCGGCCCAATACGACGAAGCCGCCGCGATCAACGCAATCACGGCGGCCAGGATGAATACAGTGCGATTAAGGAGTTTCATGTCTTGCCTCTTTTTGTTGGTGATAGCGCTTGGTCGAGGCGGGGCGGATTTCCTTACAAAAATAGTGATTGCATGAACGCACCCGTGGCAGGGCCCGGCTGGCCTGCGTATGCACGCCCGGTCAGGGGAAATTTTAGAGATCGATGCCGGGCTGCGCTTTCACTCCGGCGCGGAACGCATGCTTCTCGTCGGCGATGACCGACACCGTGTCGGCCAGCTCGATCAGCGCGTCCGACGCGGCGCGCCCGGTGACGATCACGTGCTGCATCGGCGGCCGATTCGCCAGCGCATCGAGAACGAGGTCGCTGTCGAGATAGCTGTAGCTCAGCAGATAGGTCAGCTCGTCCAGCACAACCAGCTGATACGCCGGATCGGCCAGCATGCGCGCGGCAATCGCCCAACCGCGTTTCGCGGTGGCGATGTCCTGCACGCGGTTCTGCGTGTCCCAGGTGAAGCCGTCGCCGGTGACGTGCCATTCGACGCCGGGCTGTTTGCCGAGAAAGGCTTCCTCGCCGGTGTCGGTGCGGCTCTTGATGAACTGCACCACGCCGACCTTCATGCCATGGCCGAGCGCGCGCGCCACCATGCCGAAGGCCGAGGTGCTCTTGCCCTTGCCGTTGCCGGTGATGACGAGGAGCAGACCGTGCACGTCGGTGGCGGCGGCGATCGCGGCGTCGATCACCGCTTTCTTGCGCGCCATTCGCGCCGCATGGCGGGTATTGCGGTCGGATTCGTCGCTCACCTTGCTGCTCCGGAAAATTTGTACATTATCGCCCCGCCTCCGCTTATCTGAACGTGTACTCCACGCTCACCCAGCCGTTGCGCCCCGGCAGGGGATAGGCGTTGAAGCGGTCGTTGTCGGTCGTGCTGTGCACGGCGTAGGTGTAATAGTCCTCGTCGAACACGTTGTTGAGGGCAGCGGCCCATTGCCAGTTGCCCGCCTGCTGCATCAGCTTGAGGTCGACGAGGGTGTAGGCCGGAATTTTCTGCTCAAAGCGATTGGCTTCGTCGTTGTCCATGCGCTGCTCGCCAACGTAGTGCGCGTCGGCGGAAAGACGGGTCTTGCCGCTGATATGCCACACGGCACCGAGCGACAGCGCGTTGCGCGGAACCAGGGGAACGTCCTTGCCGTCGAGTGCGACGCCGTTGAGCGTGCCTTCGGTGAAGTTCGCATAGGCCAGCGTATAGGCTGCGCGCAAATCCACTGAACCCACGCGGCTGTGCGCTTCGAGCTCCAGCCCATAGCGCTCTAGCGGTGGCAGGTTGGTGTTGTCAAACGTGTAGGGGTCCAGATGAATCTCGTCCTTCACCCGTATGTAATACACGGCGCTGCGCACGCGCCTGGCGCCGCTGCCCCATTCCCAGCCGGCCTGTGCGTCCTGCGAGGTTTGCGGCTTGAGAAACTGGAATTCGTGCGGATAGCCTTCGTAGATTTCGTCCACGGTAGCGAAACGGAAGCTCCGCGCAATCCGGGCAAACAGCGCATGCTGCGGAGCCAGTCGGTGGTTGAGCCCCAACTCCCAGGCGTATTGCGTGTCGTCCTGGCTGCCGGGTGACGCACCGCTACCATATTCGCTACCGGGTGCCGCGGGATCGAAGCGGTCGCGCGCATCGATCTCGAACCATTCGTAGCGACCACCCAGCGTCAGGCGTGTAGCCGAGTCCAGCTGCATTTCGTCGCGGGCATAGAGGCCGGCCGAATTCTGATCGGCCGTCACACGATTGATGGGCGTGCCGATATTGGCCTCTGCATTCGACGTGTGCAGACGGTAATCCCACCACTGTAAATCCGCGCCCAGCACCAGGCTGTGAGGAATGGCGCCGGTTTCGAACGGAAGCCTGACGCGCGGCGAGAAGCTCCACATGTCGAGGTCGGCCTCGCGGTAGTCGGCAGCATAGCCGTAGTCGAAATTGGATTGCTGCTGCTTGTTGCGATAGTCCAGATCGAGCACGACCTCGTTGCGCCCGAACCCGAAACTGCCATTCAGCCCGGCCTGATAGCCCTCGCGCTTGGCCCAGTCGAGCGGGGTATTGGTGCCTTCCGGGTCCGTCGCCAGCTGATTCAGGCCCGCGTCGGGTTCGACCGTTCGGGGCCCGGGCAGGCGCACATCCTGCGATGCCCCGCCGAACTTGAAGACGAGCTCACCCAGATCGTGTTTCCAGCGCGCATCGCCGTTCAGGCTGCTTTGCCTGCTCTCGTTGTTGTCGCGCCAGCCATCGGACCGGACGTGGTCGGCGGCGATCCGGATGCCCGCCGTCTCGCCCGCCAGATTGCCGCTCAACTGGACATCCCGGGTATTGAAACTGCCCAACTGCACCCTGCCGACAGCCTGGTTGGACAGCCTGAGCGGAGAACGGGTGATGATGTTGATGACGCCGGCCACAGCCCCCGCACCATGCAGCACGCTGGAACCGCCGCGCACGATTTCAATGCGTTCGATGGCGGAAAGCGGCAGCGCCGACCAGTCGATCGCCGACAGATCGATATCGTTCAGCCGCCGCCCATCCAGCAGGATCAGCGTGTTCTGCCCGGCGGCGGCACCGAAGCCGCGCAGGTCAACCGTGCTCCCGGTAGCTTGATTGCCAAACAGGTCGCGCATGCCGATGCCCGCCTGCTGCGCCAGAATCTCCGGGAGGGTGGACTGCGGGCTGTTCTCGATGTCCTGCCGGGTGATCACGGTGGTGTTGGCAGTCTGGCCGGACAGTGCCTGCGGAAACCGGCTCGGCGTCACGACTATGGTTTCGCCGACGAATCCCGGCAGGGTTTCCGCATGTGCGGACGACATGAAAACAGCGCCCAGGGCAAGCGCGAGAGTAGTTTGACGCATGATGATGGTCCGGTTTGGGCGCCTGCTTCCCCGCAGGCGCGTTGCACGACCGCTGCCGCATTCACGGCAGGGTTCAGGCCGGTATCCGGGCTCGCGCCTGAAATGCATCGCCTTCCCGGGCGTACCCAGTGGCGTGTGTGATGCACCGTTTAGCGCTGACCGTTGCGGGGGCAGCACAGGCTTTGCGAAAAAGTCGCGCACCTGTTTCCCGTTTATCCTCGGCGGCGGAAAGCCGCGTCGGCACCTGAAGGCGCGCATTATAACCATGCGCGGCCTTACGCGCCCGCCCGATTGACCGGCCGCACGTCGCCCCCTATAGTCGCGCCATGCACGCCGAACTCGACATCCTCGAAGCCAAGATCCGCCAGGTGGCCGAGCTGTGCCACACGCTGCGGAATGAAAATATCGCGCTGCGCCAGCAGTTGCTCGCCGCGCAGCAGGACAACAAGCAGCTGACGACCCGGCTGGATGCCGCCAAGTCGCGGCTGCAGGCGCTGCTCGACACCCTGCCGGAGGACGTCTGATGGCCACCCCGCGCTCGATCGAAATCCACATCCTGGGCCGCGCCTACAAGGTGGCCTGTTCGCGCGAGGAGGAGAAGACGCTGATCGCGGCGGCCGATTTTCTGGACGAGAAAATGCGCGAGATCCGCGAAAACAGCAAGGTGATCGGCGCCGAGCGCATCGCCATCATGGCGGGACTCAACCTGGCGCACGAATTGCTGACCCAGGGCGGCGGCGGCCAGATCGAGGCGGCGCGTACCCGGCTGACCCATTGCAATGCGCTGCTCGACACCGTGCTGGAAGATCAGGACAAACTCTTCTAGCGCTCCCGGATCAATGGATTTTCCGGCGTCCAGACCGCACTGTCTGCGGTGCCTCGATGCCCTCCGGGTATTCACACCCTTCTTGACCCGGAAATGGCATAAAATAGCAGCGCTCCCTGCGGTGTTCGAGGCTGTTTGCAATTTCTCTGAACCAATGCATACGTGCAAGGCTGCGATCTATTCCGATGCGGGTGTGCGCGTGACACGTCTCATGTGCCCAAAGCGTCTTTGAGCGCGGCCGTCTTGGACCCCAGGTTCAAGAGTCCGCATTCAGTCACGGCACAGGCGGGGAGCCCCTTTTCTTGATGGACAAATACACCCTTAGACGTCAGCTCAAGGCCGCGCGCAATGCGTTCAAGCCGGCCGAGCGCCGCCATGCTGCGCGCGCTTCCCTGCGTCTGGCCTTGCGCCACGGGTTGTTGCTGCGTTCGCAGCGCATCGGCTTTTACCTGCCGCAAGGCGGCGAATTCGACGCCCACCCCCTGCTCAATCAGGCGCTCTGCATGCAGCGCGAGTGTTATCTTCCGATGCTGCCGCGCCGCGGGCGGATGATGCGGTTCGGGCGGGTGGGCCGCAACACGCGCATGACGCCCAACCGCTACGGCATTCCCGAACCTATCGATGCGAAACCCCTGCGCGCGCGCCAGCTCGACCTGCTGCTGATCCCGCTGGTGGGCTTCGATCGAGAGGGCTACCGGCTGGGCATGGGCGGCGGTTTTTACGACGCGACGCTGGCGTTCATGCAGCACCGGCGCCTGTGGCGCAAGCCGCGCCTGGTGGGGATCGCCTACGAATGCCAGCGGGTGGACGCGCTACCGCACGAGCCCTGGGACATGCCGCTCGACGCGGTGCTGACCGAACGACAGCTGCACCGCTTCAACTCAAACCCGCATAGCGTTCATTCACCCAGATAGGCCTGGCGCACGGCGGGATTGGCTGCGAGTTCGGCAGCCAATCCGCTGAGCGTGACGACTCCGTTTTCCAGCACATAGCCGCGCGCGCAGGTTTTCAGCGCCAGATGGGCATTCTGCTCGATCAACAATACCGCCACGCCGCCCGCCGCGATCTGGCGGATGATGTCGAACACCGCCTGCACCATCAGCGGGGCCAGTCCCATGCTCGGCTCGTCCAGCAGCAGCAGGCGCGGGCGCGCCATCATCGCGCGCCCCAGGGCCAGCATCTGCTGTTCGCCGCCGGACAACAACCCGGCAAGCTGCGTGCGGCGCTCGGTCAGGCGCGGCAGCAGCGTATGCACCTGGTCGAGATCGCGGGCGATCGCCGCACGGTCGTTGCGGGTGTAGGCGCCCATCATCAGGTTTTCGGCCACCGACATGCGCGGGAACACGCCGCGCCCCTCGGGCACCAGGGCGAGTCCGCGCCGCGCCACTTCGTGCGCGGGCAGCCGGGTGAGCGCTTGCCCGTCGAACTGCACGCTACCCGCCTGCGGTGCGATCAGCCCGCTGATGGCCTTGAGGGTAGTGGTCTTGCCCGCGCCGTTGGCGCCGATGAGGCAGACCATTTCGCCCGGTGCAACCTCCAGGCTGAGATCGCGTACTGCCTGGATGCCGCCATACGCCACCGCCAGCCGGCTGACTGCCAGGAGCGTTGTCAATTCTGCATCGAGCTTGCTCGATAGCGGATTGCCTGCCGTTGGTGCGCTCATAGCGCCTCGTCCCCCAGGTAGGCGGCGATGACCTTGGGGTCGCGGCTGACCACATCGGGGGTGCCCTCGGCGATTTTCACGCCGTAGTCGAGTACCGCCAGCCGGGTACACAGCCCCATCACCAGCTTCACATCGTGTTCGATCAGGAGCAGGGTCAGCCCGTCGGCCTGCAGTTGCAGCAGCAGCTCTCGCAGCGCCGCGCGTTCGGCCTTGTTCATCCCGGCGGCAGGTTCGTCGAGCGCCAGCAGGCTCGGTTCGGTCGCCAGGGCGCGGGCAATTTCGAGTCGACGCTGGTCGCCGTAGGGCAAGTTT
>Ga0209705_10001826_pt1 | contig 11292 bp, 7 predicted proteins | sample PPLLaktember2015_5_FD_187262 | JGI IMG/M metagenome (GOLD analysis project Ga0209705, IMG submission 187262) | Freshwater sediment microbial communities from Prairie Pothole Lake near Jamestown, North Dakota, USA - PPLs Lake P8 Core (1) Depth... | ecosystem: Environmental > Aquatic > Freshwater... | reverse complement strand
TTCTCTTCAACGCCAAAGGAAAATGCTTTTCAGCCGGCGTGGATGTGGGCGAGCACATGGGGGATCTGGCCCCGAAAATGATCGAGGCGTTTCATCGCATCTTCCGGCTCATGGACAAGCTTGGGGTACCGATCGCGGCTTCGGTTTTCAGTTCCTGTTTGGGCGGGGGATGTGAGGTGGCGGTGTTCAGCGACTTGGTCATTTCCGGAGAAGGAGCAAAGTTCGGCCAGCCTGAGATTCAGGTAGGCGTGTTCCCTCCCATCGCCGCTCATATCATGCCCCGGATTATGGGCCGGAAGGCGGCTATGGAGCTCATCCTCTCCGGCCGTATTATAACCGCAGCCGAAGCCCTTCAGATGGGAATGATCAACAAAGTGGTGAAAGACCAGGATCTGGAGAAAGAAACAGAGTCTTTTCTTAAGCCTTATTTGGGCCTGAGTGCGGAAGTGCTGCGGCAAACGAGAAAAGCGATTGCCGTGGGATTGCATGATGACCTTGAAGACTCCCTTCGCCCGATCGAGGAGATTTACCTCAACAAGCTCATGAAGACCCACGACGCCCAGGAAGGGTTGAAGGCCTTTCTGGAGAAGAGGAAGCCTGTCTGGAAAGATGAATGAAGTCCGATGTTCTTCAGTCGTTTTGCCGGAGGTCACTGCAGAGAGCATACCTCCGGCAGGGGTTTTCTCCTGCTGACGTCAGCAGGAGAAAACCAATATTTCTGGGGGCGGGCCCTATCTCCTGAGGCCGGCTTTGATAAAACCCACAATGTCTTGAGTGTTCGTTCCTGGGCCAAAGATCTCGGCGATTCCACAGGCTTTGAGCGCAGGCACGTCTTCATCCGGAATGATGCCACCTCCGATGACCAATATGTCCTGAACGCCTTTTTCTTTAAGCAACTCCATGACCTTTGGGAAAAGGTAATCATGGGCTCCTGAAAGGATGCTCAAGGCGATAACGTCCACATCTTCTTGGACAGCAGCTTCGACAATCTGGCGAGGCGTTTGCCGAAGCCCCGTGTAGATGACCTCCATCCCGGCATCCATGAGAGCACTGGCCACGACCTTGATTCCTCGGTCATGGCCATCTAACCCTGGCTTGGCTGCCAGGACTCTGATCTTTTTCTCGACACTCATGATCAACGCTCCGTTTCAAGTAAAGTAATGCAGGCCATTTTTCCCCCGGCAGCGGGTCGATCGCCTTTTGCCGAGCTCTAGAGAAACTGCTTTGCTACCGCCCCAGTGTGTTCACCTGACGGTACTCTCCGAAGACTTGTCTCAGGGTATCACAGATCTCGCCGAGCGTGGCATAGGCCCTCACGGCCCGGAGAATAGGCCCCATAAGGTTGTCTTTTCCTTCGGCGGCATTCTTAAGCTCAGAAAGGGCCCCAGTAACGAGCCTCTGATCGCGTTGGGATTTCAATTTTTTGAGTTTTTCGATCTGCGATAGGCGCACCGCAGGATCTACTCTCAGAAGACCCTTGGGTTTCTCTTCCTGGACGTGGAACCGGTTCAGTCCCACCACCACCCGTTCGCCACGTTCAATTTCCCGTTGATAGTGGTAGGCGCTGTCCTGGATTTCTCGCTGGACAAACCCCTTTTCGATCGCGGCTGCAGCGCCGCCCATCTCATCAATTTTCTTGATGTAGGCCTCGGCGCGGTCATAAATCTCGTGAGTCAGTTCTTCGACATAGTAGGAACCTCCAATCGGATCCACCGTGTCCGAAACGCCGGTCTCATAGGCGATGATCTGCTGACTTCGGAGTGCGACCTGCACAGCCTCTTCAGAGGGCAGGCAGAGGGCTTCATCCATGGAGTTGGTGTGCAAGGACTGGGTGCCTCCGAGCACGGCGGCCAAAGCTTGAAAAGCGACTCTGACGATGTTGTTCTTGGGTTGCTGGGCAGTGAGGGTGCACCCCGCGGTCTGAGTGTGGAAACGGATCATCATGGAACGAGGGTCCTTGGCCTTGAATCGTTCCTTCATGATGTTGGCCCAAAGGCGCCTTGCTGCCCGGTATTTGGCGACCTCTTCAAAGAAGTCCAAATGGGCGTTGAAAAAAAAGGAGATCCTGGGGCCAAAAGCATCTATGTCGAGACCAGCCTGCAATGCAGCTTCCACATAAGCAATTCCGTTGGCGAGAGTGAAGGCGATCTCCTGCACGGCCGTCGAACCGGCCTCCCGGATGTGATATCCGCTGATGCTAATGGAGTTCCATTGCGGGACTTTCTCTGAACAAAAGGCGAAGATATCCGTCACGATGCGCATCGACGGTTTCGGAGGGAAGATGTACGTGCCTCTTGAGGAGTACTCTTTAAGGATGTCGTTCTGAATGGTTCCCCTCAGTTGCTCCGGGGAAACCCCCTGTTTCTCGGCAACGGCCAGGTACATCGCCAGGAGAACGGCTGCCGGAGAGTTGATGGTCATGGAGGTGCTCACTTGGTCTAACGGGATGCCGTCAAATAGTGTTTCCATGTCCCGGAGGGAGGAGATGGCGACTCCCACTTTTCCAACCTCTCCCATGGCCATGTCATGGTCCGAATCGTAACCGATCTGGGTGGGCAGATCAAAGGCCACAGACAATCCGGTTTGTCCCTGCTCTAAAAGAAACTTGTAGCGCCTGTTGGACTCCTCCGCATTCCCAAACCCGGCATACTGCCGCATCGTCCAGTGTCGGCCCCTGTACATGGTGGGCTGAACGCCCCTGGTGAAAGGGTAAGCCCCGGGAAACCCAACATCCGTGAGATAGTCTAGGCCCTGAGTGTGGACCGGGGTATAAAGACGGTGCACGGGAATGCCCGATGCGTTTAAAAACTCCTTTTTCCTCTCAGGGTTTTTTGAGAGCTTGCTTTCCACGCTATTGGACCACTTGCCGAAGGCACTCGCTAGGGAATCGATATCGATTTTGTCCGCCATGTTGAATCCTCCACCGGATATGAAAAAACGAATCAAAAGTATTTCATGACAAAGAGGCCTGTCAACTCCTTTCGAGATCAGAGAATGGGCCGACTTTCTCAGATGAGGGTAACAGGTTGTTGCTATTAACAAAAAAGCCCAATTCCTGAAAAGAACCGGGCTTTTCTGCAACATCCAAATTCCTTGAATCCTAAAACTGGACGCCAATACACGGAGAGACTACCGTTTCCTGACGATTCGCGGCTGGGCTTCAAGCGAAAATATGCTCAACACTTCTGATACACTGGGTTTTCTTCGCAACTGATCGACAAAACCGAACCCACGAATCATCATTTCTCATCCCAGGACAATCAAAACGGCATCCGCTTCAACAGGATCTCCTTTTTTGCAGCGGATCTCTTTGACCTTGCCGGAACCTGTGGCCACGATCGGAAGCTCCATTTTCATCGCCTCCAGAATCACGACCTCATCATTTTCGCTCACGGTATCTCCCACTTTCACTTTCACATCGATCACTTTTCCTGCCATTGGAGCATTAACCTCAATCACATCCAAATCCTCCTTTTTTATATAGGTTCCAGTGCCAATCAGCCCTCATATAACATGGAAAAGCGGCCAGTTGTCAAGAGTAAATTGCTGCCCTGGTTTAGGGCTGCAAACTCCTGCATCCACCGAGCGTTAGAGGTTACTGCTCCAGTAGAAACCCCAGAGAATGCTTGACATAACCTCCATATTTCACTAAGATTATAAGCCACGTCTGCCACGCTGAAGAGCGATCCTTTCCTTTTTCGAGCAGATTGGACCGAATGGGGAAACCCACAGGAGGACAAGATAGATGCCTGTTTATGTTTGGGTTGCCGAGACCAAAAAGGGGAGAAAGCTCAAGGGAGAAATCGATGCCGCGAATGAAGCCATAGCGCTCAGCCAGCTAAAAAAACGGAATTTCACCGTCAAGAAGCTAAAACCCAAACCAAAGGATATCTTTGAGAGTATCTCTTTTCTGAAGCCCAAAGTCACCAAAAAGGACCTGGTGGTTTTCACACGACAGTTTTCCACGATGATCGATGCAGGGCTTCCGCTTGTTCAAGGGCTCACGATCCTTGCAGAACAATCCGAGAACTCCACCTTCAAGGCGATTCTCAAGGAAATCACCAAGGACGTGGAAGGAGGATCGACCCTGGCAGAAGCCATGAAAAAACACCCCAAGGTGTTCGATTCTCTTTTTGTGAACCTCGTAGCCGCAGGGGAAGTGGGCGGTATTCTCGATACGATCTTACGCCGCCTGGCGCAGTTCATTGAAAAAGCGGAAAAACTGAAATCCCAGATCAAGGGAGCCATGACCTATCCCCTGGTTGTTGTGGCCATTGCCATCCTCGTGATTGCGGTCATCCTTATCTTTGTCATTCCCGTTTTTGAAGACATGTTCAAGAGTTTTGGTTCGGCCCTACCAGGTCCGACCCAGATCGTGGTGAATATGAGCCGGTTTATGAAAGGCAATTTTCACTGGGTGATCCTCGCGCTGGGCGCTCTGATTTATGGTTTCAAACGATACCGGGACACGGCTTCCGGAAGAAAGCAAACGGATGCCTTTTTTCTCAAACTGCCCATTTTCGGGAATCTGCTCAAAAAGACCGCTGTGGCGAGGTTTACCCGAACGCTCGGCACCATGATCAGCAGTGGCGTTCCTATTCTGGACGCCCTGGAGATCGTTGCGAAAACGGCGGGAAATGTGGTGATTGAGGAGATCATCTACGAAGTTCGGGGAAGCATTGCAGAAGGCCAGACGATTGCCGAACCTCTTTCGGAAAACGATATCTTTCCCGGAATGGTTATCCAAATGATCGCCGTGGGCGAGGCGACAGGCGCTCTTGATTCCATGCTGGAGAAGATCGCTGACTTCTATGATGATGAAGTCGATGCAGCCGTCTCTGCCCTCACTTCGATGCTGGAGCCTCTCCTGATGCTCTTTCTCGGTGGGTCTATTGGAGGACTAGTCATCGCCATGTATCTGCCCATCTTTGGAATGGCGGCAGCCATGGGTAGCTAAACCGAGCGGCATGGTTTCTCGCGACCCTTTTAGAATCCCTCGATTAGAGCTTTTCGGACGTCTTCAAAGACTGATGTTCTTGAGGGTCCTCTTCGTCTCCTTGCTGCTGGGCGCCTCTGTCTTCGTCCAGGTGAAGGAAACGAGGACCGCCTTCGGCGATATCCAGACGGTCCACTATCTTCTTATCGCCGCCATCTACTCGATAAGCTTCATCTATGTCCTCCTTCTGAAACGTCTCAACAACCTGATTCACTTTGCCTACCTGCAACTCCTGGTCGATACGGTGCTGGTGACGGCCATCATTTACGCGACCGGGGGCATCGAGAGCATTTTTTCCTTCCTCTACATCCTTACGATCATCAATGGCAGCATCATTCTTTATCGGAAAGGAGGGATGATCGCCGCCTCCAGTTGCAGCATTCTTTACGGTCTTCTCATTGATCTCCACTACTACAGGGTCATCGAGCCGTTGGGAAGCCGGCTGGCCTACCCTGCGGACTACCAGAGTTCCTACATCTTCTACATGATCGTGGTGAACATCGCGGCCTTTTACCTCGTCGCCTATCTCAGCAGTTATCCCTCTGAGCAGGCGAGGAAAAGCAGAGTCGAATTGATCGCGAAGCAGGACGACATCATCAAACTGGAGGCACTTAATGAGTGGATCATTCAAAGCATGACCTCCGGTTTGATCACTTTGGATGATGAGGGGAGGATTCTTCTGTTCAATCCTGCTGCGGAGGCGCTCTTCGGCATGCCTTCCAGCGCCTGCATCGGGCAACGACTGTTGGAGGTGCTCCCCTTTCTGAATGGCCATGTCCGACCGAGTGATGAGGAGATGAATCCTCCCAGCGGCAAGGGCAAGCATCCGAGCTTCATGGATCTGCCTTATCTCCGGCCGAGCGGAGAAGAAGTGTTTCTAAGGTGCTCCGTCTCTCCTCTCAGTTCACCCGACGGAAGTCGGGGAGGAAGGATTCTTTTTTTTCAGGACATGACGGAGATGAAAAAGATTGAAGAGGAGATGAAACGGGTCGAGGACCTGGCTTTGATCGGAGAGCTTGCTGCAGGGATAGCGCATGAGATCCGGAATCCCATGGCCTCGATCAGCGGTTCGATCCAGATGCTCAAAGAAAGCCTGGAGATGGACGATGTCAAAACCAAGCTCATGGACATCATGCTGAGGGAGATCAACCGTCTCAATACCCTGGTAAGCGATTTCTTGCTTTTTGCGAGGCCGAAGCAGTCTGCGGTGCAGAGCGTTGATTTGAATCAGCTGATTCTGGATTCCCTGGAGTTGTTCAAGAACAGCGCCAAGTGGACGGAAAAGACCCGGGTAGAAATGCAACTGCACGGATCGATGAACATCGAATCAGACCCTGAGCAGATCAAACAGGTCTTGTGGAATCTCTTTCTGAACGCCATGGACGCGATGAGGGGAGGAGGCGTGCTGTTAGTTCGCACGGAGTTTGTAAACTTTCCAGAGCCTCATGGAGAGAATCGCAAAATGGCGCAGATTATTTTTCGGGATACGGGTGAAGGATTTAGCAACAAAGCCCTGCAGTTTCTGTTCACTCCTTTCTTCACCACCAAGGAGGGCGGATCCGGGCTGGGCTTGGCCATTGTGAAGAGAATCGTGGAGGGACTGAGGGGGAGGGTGTCAGGGAAGAACCATCCCGATGGCGGAGCTGAGATCACGGTGTGGCTCGATCCCTTTCTCGGCCAATCGGCTTGAAAAAAAATCAAAACCTACTATTCTAGTGGAGACCAAGGGTCGCAACCCAAGATCTCAAGGCAAGCGAGGTCGATGGCTTCAGGATGAGACCGATGAATGTGCTGAACGAGAAATGGTTTTCCTGCATTCAGCGCCCCAGCCGTTATGTAGGAAGCGAGATCAATACCATTGAGAAAAACCCTTCGGCGGTGGAGGTGAGCATTGCTCTGGCTTTTCCCGACGTCTATGAAGTGGGAATGTGCCACGTGGGGCTCAAGATTCTTTATGACCTTTTGAACCGTCCTTCGTGGTTGGCTGCAGAGAGGGTCTACTGCCCGTGGACGGATCTTGAAAAAGCGCTCAAGGATCGCCGTCTTCCCCTGACAACCCTGGAGTCCGGTCGGGCCTTGACAGAACTCGACATCGTCGGTTTCAGCCTTCAGCACGAGCTGTCCTTCACCAATGTTCTGACCATGCTCGATCTGTGCGGCATCCCCTTTCTTGCTGAAAAACGAGAGACGTCTTTCCCCCTCCTAATCGCTGGAGGCCCGGCCTGTTTCAACCCTGAACCGGTGGCGCTCCTCTTTGATGCGATGGTGATCGGGGACGGGGAACAAGCGGCCCTCGAAATCTGCGAAACCGTGCGTGAGGCGAAAAAACATCATGCGGGGAGGAGGGAAACGCTTCAAGCGTTGAGCCGAATTCGCGGTGTGTATGTGCCGAGCTTGTTCCGAACGCGTTACACATTGGAAAGTTCACTTCAGTGCATTGAACCCCTGCTCCCCGGTTATGAGCAGGTCAGGAAAGCAATTGTCCCTGACTTAAATGCCTTTCCGTTTCCAGAGCGCCAAGTGGTTCCTTTCGCGGAGTTGGTGCATGACCGGCTTGCCATTGAAATCTCAAGAGGGTGCACCCGGGGCTGTCGTTTCTGCCAGGCAGGAATGATTTACAGGCCTGTTCGAGAAAGGCATCCGGAAGCTGTGATTCGGAACGCGGAGCGTGGCCTGCGCCTGACAGGGTATGAGGAGATGTCTCTGCTTTCGCTCAGTTCCGGGGACTACACCAGCTTGGGCCCTCTGCTCCGAATTCTGATGGACCAGCAGGAGGGTGATAAGATCGCCGTAAGTCTTCCGTCCCTCAGGGTGGACAGCCTTGATTCCGCGTGGTTTGAGGAGCTCAAAAGGGTTCGAAAAACAGGTTTTACTCTTGCTCCTGAAGCGGGAAACGAGCGAATCCGAAGGATCCTAAACAAGGGCCTGACGGATGAAGAGATCCTGTGCATGGCCGGAGAGATTTATAGGGCCGGATGGAATTTGATCAAGCTCTATTTCATGATCGGCCTTCCCTCTGAAGAGGACGAGGATCTGGAGGACATGATCCGGCTTGCGGGAAGGGTTGCAAGGACCTCAAAGAACAAAGGAAAGGTCCATGTGAGTGTCTCAACCTTTGTGCCGAAGTCTCATACCCCTTTCATGTGGTTGCCGCAGATCTCACTCGACGAAAGCCGAAGGCGAATTCATTTTCTTCAAAAATCCGTGAAAGACCCCAGGATTCGGGTCAAATGGAACCAGCCGGAGATGAGTTGGCTGGAGGGAGTTTTTGCGAGAGGAGACAGAAGGCTGACCGCCGTGCTCGTCAGAGCTTGGCAAAAGGGAGCGAGATTTGACGCCTGGAGCGAGCACTTCCGGCTCGACCTGTGGCAGGAGGCTTTTCGTGACGCGGAGGTGGATCCCGATTTCTACCTTCATCGGCCGAGATCAAACAAGGAGGTGCTTCCATGGGATCACATTCTTTGCGGGGTCAGTAAAGACTACCTTGAAAAGGAGTGGAGAAGAGCCGAGGATGGGGAGTGGACACCGGATTGCAGGGAAGAATGCCAGGATTGTGGCGTCTGTGACCCCAGAGAAGTTCAGCCCGTTCTTTTCAAAGAGTGGAAGAACGTTGCTCCGAAAAAGGGAACGTCTTTTTCGGGACGGAAAAGCTCTGAGACAAGAAGAATTCGGATCACCTTCTCCAAGAGAGGTGCTGCGAGATACTTGAGCCACCTCGAGCTGGTGCGTGCCTTTGTGCGGGCCTTCAAGAGGGCCGGCATAAGCCTCGTTTACTCGAAAGGATATCACCCTCTGCCGAAGCTATCCTTTGCCTCCGCTCTGCCCGTAGGCATCGAGAGCTTGCACGAAACCCTGGAGGTCCATTGGTATGACTCAATCTCCGATCGGCAGTTGAGAGACATGATCGATGAACAACTTCCTTCGGGTCTTGAAATAAAAAGCCTAGAGGATTTGACCCGCGAGGCCAGAAGTCTCAAGGTTAAGGAAAGCCACTACGAGATTTCGTTCAACGGCGTGAGAGTCGGAGAGGATGGTCTTCAGCAGTTTCTTGAGTCCGATTCGTTCCCTTTAGTCAAGAAAGGGAAAAGGGGTGGTCAGAAAATCGACGCGCGAGCCCAAGTGAAATCGGCTGATTTCAAGACAGGGTCAACGATACATCTGGCGCTCAAACCCATGGAAGGAGCGGCACTCAAACCCCTGGAAATTGTCCAGGGGATCTTTAGTCTGAGCGATGAAGACCTCAGCGGAATACGCGTTTTGAAAATAGGGGAAATCCTAAACTCGTAAGAGCGAGAAGGTCAGGGATGATTATGGCAAGCGAGTTGATCATTCATGCAAGACCCCATGAGACGAGAGTTTCTCTTGTGGAAAACGGAGTGGTGGTCGAGCTCCACATCGAAAGAAAGACGGGACAGGAGCTCATGGGAAACATCTACCGGGGAAGGGTCGTGCGGGTTCTTCCGGGCATGCAGGCGGCCTTCGTGGACATAGGACTTGAGAGAAGCGCGTTCCTATATGTTTCCGACGTGCACCAGGATCTCATGGAATTGGAGCAGATGATGATGAGCAACAGCGCTGAACCCGATGGGGAGCTGTCCCAGGACGAGGAGGACCTGATGGTCGGGCACCAGAAAGGGCTCTCGATGAACATCGAGGACCTTCTGCGCGAAGGGCAGGATATTATGGTCCAAATCGCCAAGGAGCCGATCGGAACCAAAGGCGCACGCTTAACGTGTCATATCTCTTTGCCGGGCCGGCATCTGGTGCTCATGCCCAACGTCGACCACATCGGGATCTCCCGTAAGATCGAAGATCCCTCGGAGAGAGAAAGATTAAAAACCCTGGTGCAGGAAATCAGACCGGGGAATCTCGGATTTATTGTTAGAACCGCGAGTGAGGGGTCGGACAAAAACAAACTCAAGTCCGAAATGGACTTCCTTCAGAAACTCTGGGCCAGCATTCAGGAGAGGATGGCCAAGCACATCTCACCAGGTCTGCTGTACAAGGACCTGAGCGTGTCGCTCCGATCCATACGAGATCTCTTTACTCGTGAAGTGGATCGTCTTGTGATCGACTCGAAAGATGAATATGCCGCCATCATGGAATTCATAGAAACGTTTGTGCCTGCGCTGAAATATTCCGTGGAGCTTTATGAGGGTCCTGAACCCATCTTTGATTTCTACGGGGTCGAAATGGAGCTCTCCAGGGCCCTAGACAAAAAAATATGGCTGAAGTCCGGAGGGTACATCGTCATTGAGCTCACGGAGGCGCTGACGGCGATCGATGTTAACACGGGGAGCTACGTGGGCAGCAGAAATCTGGAGGAAACGATCCTTAAAACCAACCTCGAAGCAGTCAGGGAAATCGCCTATCAATTACGGTTGAGGAACCTGGGAGGACTGATCGTTATTGATTTCATTGATATGGAGAAGAAGTCCAATCGGGAAAAAGTGTTCACCACGTTGAAAGAAGCGCTGACAAAAGACAAGGCCAAGACGCATGTGTTGAAGATGTCCGAACTCGGTCTGATTGAAATGACGAGGAAGAGAACACGGGAAAATCTGAATAGGTTCCTGAGCGAACCGTGCTTCTACTGCGAGGGGAGGGGCTCCCTGAAAACAAAGAGAACCATCTGCTACGAGGTCCTTCGGGATCTCGAAAGAGAAACGAACATCGCGGATCAGGTTTCCCAGGTTTTAATCCATGTGAATCCCGACATTGCGCGTGTCCTCAAAGAGGAAGAGCAACAGTCCGTGATCGATCTGGAAAGGAGAATCAACAGAAGGATTATCATCCTAGAAAAAGAGAACCTTCACCTCGAGCAGTATGAGATTTCCTCGTGATCCTGAGGTGACTGAGGGGAAGAAGAACCGTTTTTCAATTGACAGTAATTAATTATTTTGATAAAAAATATAACATTTTGTATGAATATACGTATATTTTCCTTATAAATGGTTAAAATAAGCCCGAGCCTGAACTCTCTTCTTGCTGGTCTGACTGCTCTTGCCTTTGTGGGGTTCGCTTGCTATTCCCCTCCTTTCCTGGAGCAGGTAGAGAGGGCCTTGTACGACGCAATGACGAGGCTGGCTTTGCTTGAAACTCCGATTGATCAGAGAATCCTCCTAATAGAGATCGACCAAAAGAGTCTCGAAAAACTTGGTTCGTGGCCTTGGCCGCGGGACTTGATCGCCCGCATGGTCCATTTGGCCAAAGGAAGCGGTGCCAAGGTTGTCGGCCTGAATGTCTTATTGCTTGATGAGGAGAGAAATACAGCGCTGCAAGAGCTCAGAACGTTG
>Ga0209705_10001823_pt1 | contig 11299 bp, 11 predicted proteins | sample PPLLaktember2015_5_FD_187262 | JGI IMG/M metagenome (GOLD analysis project Ga0209705, IMG submission 187262) | Freshwater sediment microbial communities from Prairie Pothole Lake near Jamestown, North Dakota, USA - PPLs Lake P8 Core (1) Depth... | ecosystem: Environmental > Aquatic > Freshwater... | reverse complement strand
GAACGCATGATGGCGCGGGTGCTGGCTTATGCGCTGTATGCCCAGGACGGCATCGCCTTCACCAAGGGACTGTTCGACGTCGACGAGCCGGAAGTGTGGGTGAAGAACCTGGCCGGCGAGATCACCTTGTGGATCGACCTCGGCCAGCCCGACGACGCGCGCATCCGCCGTGCCTGCGGCCGCGCCGACCAGGTCGTGGTGCTGTGCTACAGCAGCAGTTGCGAAGTGTGGTGGAAGCAGATCGCCAGCAAGCTCACGCGCTTTTCCAATCTGACAGTTTTGCAACTGCCCGCCGACACCAGCCAGGTGCTGGCCGCCCTGGCCGAACGCAGCATGCGCCTGCAGTGCATGGTGCAGGACGGCGAAATCTGGATGAGAACGGATACGCTGAGCGTGCCGGTGAAGCTGATATCGCTCCAGCCAGCAGCCTGAGTGGGGTTATTTGCCGGGCGGGCAGTTCTTGATGCAGACCGTCTCGCTCACGCGCTGGCCGCCGCAGCCGATAAAGCAAGTTTCGTAGGCGAGCAGGCAGCCGCAATCTTCCTGGCAATTCAATTTGATCAGCTGCGCCCGGACGCTGTCGCGTGTCGGCATGACCGGTTCGCGGTACGGCGGCGGAAAGATCGGCCCATGCCACGGATACCATCCATACGGATAGTAGGGATAGCTGTACATCCACCCGAAATGCAGCTGCAATTCGTAGTAACGCAGCTCCGCAGCGTATTGCCTCAGTTCGAGTTCATATAGCTTCAGCGCTTCGGCATAGCGCATTTCCACCTGCGGTTCGACGGCAATCGCGCAGGCCTGGAGGCGGGTCTGGCAATCAGCATGGCACTCAATTTTGCGGGCTTCGCAGTCCTGCACGCAGGCGCGGCCCTCGGCATCGGCCGGCGGAATCAGGCGCACGGTCGTCTGGTACTGCGGCGTGGCGCAGCCCGCCATCACGGCGAGCAGGGCCAGCGCAGCGAATGATTGGATCAGGGCAGGCAGGCGCATCGGGCAATCCATGCAAGACATACGCTTCTTTGAAGCATAGGTCTTTTTCCGGGTTACAGCGGGCCGAGAAACCGTTCTTCGAGTTCCTGCAGATTGAGTTCCTGCAGGATCTGTTGCAGGCGTTCGCGCGCATTGCGGCGCGGCGTGTCGGTGCGGGTGGCGACGATGAGTTCGTTCTTCAGCGAATGCTCCCAGCCGACCAGCTCGGTGACCGTGACCTGGTAGCCGTGCGACTCCAGCTGCAGGCAGCGCAGCACGTTGGTGAGCTGGCTGCCGAATTCGCGCGTGTGGATGGGGTGGCGCCAGATTTCAGACAGCGGCGTTTTGCCGAAGGATTCATTCTTGTGTTTGCGCAGGACGGCGGCGACCTCGGCCTGACAACACGGCACCAGCACGATGTGGCGAGCCTGCTTCGCGAGCGCGAACTGGATGGCGTCGTCGGTCGCGGTGTTGCACGCGTGCAGCGCGGTGACGATGTCGATGCTGGCCGGCAGCTGCTCGGAGCGGATCGAATCGGCCACCGTCACGTTGAGGAAGGACATGCGCGGAAAGCCCAGCCGCGCTGCCAGCTCGCGCGATTTTTCCACCAGGTCGTCGCGCGTCTCGATGCCGTAGATGTGGGCGCCGGCCCGATGCTTCAGATACAGGTCGTACAGGATGAAGCCCAGGTAGGACTTGCCGGCGCCGTGGTCGGCCAGCGTCAGCGTTTCCTGCCGGCTGAGCACGTCGTCGAGCAGCGGCTCGATGAAATGGCACAGGTGATAGACCTGCTTCAGCTTGCGACGGCTGTCCTGGTTGAGCTTGCCGTCGCGCGTCAGGATGTGCAGTTCCTTCAGCAGCTCGATCGACTGGCCGGGGCGCAGCAGCTCGGCCAGCGGGTCGGCGAAGGCAATTTTCTGCGTGCGTGCGCCGGGGGTAGGGGAAGGCTTCATGGTCGGGAAAAGGCGGGACAAGGCCGAAGGGTATCAAATCGCCCGGCAGGGATGAACCGCTTCGTATAATGCCGTCTTGCCGTAAGGGAATTTCTGCCGTGTCCGTCGTCAACATCTCCTGCTACCAGTTCGTCACCCTCACCGACCGCGAGGCGCTCAAGGCCGACCTCACCGCGCGCTGCCTCGAACTCGATCTCAAGGGCACCATCCTGCTCGCGCCGGAAGGCATCAACGTGTTCCTCGCCGGCTCGCGCGCGGCGATCGCCGCCATCGTCGCCCATCTGCGGGCCGACCCGCGCTTCGCCGATCTCGCGCCCAAGGAAAGCCTGTCCGCCGAGCCGCCGTTCCACAAGATGCGGGTGCGGCTGAAGAAGGAAATCATCACCATGAAAATGTCGCTTATCCGGCCCGAGACAGGCCGCGCGCCGTCGGTGGCTGCCGCCACCCTGAAGCAGTGGCTGGATCGCGGCTGCGACGACGAAGGCCGCCCGGTGGTGATGCTGGATACGCGCAACGACTACGAAGTGGCCGCAGGCAGCTTCGATAACGCGGTCGATTACGACATCGGGATCTTCAGTGAATTTCCGCCGCGCCTGGCCGAGCACCGCGCTGATTATGCCGGCAAGACCGTGGTGTCGTTCTGCACCGGCGGCATCCGCTGCGAAAAGGCTGCCATCCACATGAAGGCTATCGGCATCGAGCGGGTGTACCAGCTCGAGGGCGGCATCCTCAAATATTTCGAGGAAGTTGGCGGTGCGCACTACCATGGCGACTGTTTCGTGTTCGACGAGCGCGCGGCGGTGAGTGCGGATTTGCAGCCAGCGTTGGGGCGGGTGCATCGGTAAAGGACTGCCAGCTCAACATGACCAGTCATTCGCACCTGTTCCCGATAACCGACATTCACCATCAAGAAGAAGATACAGGCCACTCTTCAAGGGGGCAGGAAATGCAGAATTTGTATAAATCGATTATTGCGCGATTTTCCGCCCAGGCGGTTTCCAGGCTCGGCTGGAACGACGCGCTAGCTGTAGCGGGCTATAAGGGCCTCAAGCACATGGACCTGCTGGCAGGTATGGCTGCGAAAACGTTCAGCAACAACACAAACCATGTCGCGGACGCAACACTGCATTTATCCTTCCTGCGCCGTGCCTGGTCAGCGCCAAACGAAGCGAAATAATTGCCAACCAGGCGAGCCAAACCATTTTCAAGAAACAATTCACCAGACAGCTCTGAAGAACCTGTTTTTGATATCGTTTTTGCACGATGCCAACGGGTCAAACGGAGCGGATTAGCGCCTCGGGTTTGTGTATGCCATAGCCCTGCGCAGAATCCACGCCGATTTCCCTCAGCTTTCCCAGGATGGTTTCGTTTTCGACGAACTCGGCTATGGTTTTGATTCCCATGACATGGCCGATGCGGTTGATCGATTCGACCATGGCGAAATCCACCGGGTCCTGCACCATGTCCTTGACGAAGGAACCATCGATTTTCAGATAATCCACATCCAGATTCTTCAGATAGGAATAGGAGGACATGCCGCTGCCGAAATCATCAAGCGCGAAACAACAGCCGCGCTTCTTGAGCGCGGCAATGAAGTCCTTGGCACGCCCGATGTTGGCGATGGCCGAGGTTTCGGTAATCTCGAAACAAATCCGCTCGGATGAAACGCCGGTGCGGACGATTTCATCCTCAACGTACTGCATGAAACCCTTGTCGCCCAGCGATTGTCCGGAAAGGTTGATGGAAAAAAACTGCAGGTGATTGTTGCTGGTCAATGGATTCGCCACCAGCCATTCAAAGGTGTTTGTCACGACCCAGCGGTCGATCATTGGCATGATGTTGTAGCGTTCCGCCGCCGGAATAAAAGCCATGGGCGGGATGATCGCGCCGTTCTCATCCTGCATGCGCAGCAATATTTCGGCATGCGCCACGCTGGCGTCCGCAGTCACCGCGACGATATTCTGGCGGTAAAGGAGCAGGCGGTTCTCTTCGATTGCTTTATGGATGCGGGCGATCCATTGCATTTCCCCATATCGCCCTCCCCCCTTGTTGCCGCCCTGGTACACATGGATGCGGTTGCGCCCGTCGTCTTTTGCCTCGTAGCATGCGGCATCCGCCGCGCTCATCACCGACGCCGAACTCTCGCTCGACGCGTTGATCTCCACCAGGCCGATGCTGACGCCCACCTGGAATATCTTGTCCTGCCATACAAAGCGGAAATCGGAGATTGTCTGGCGCAAGGATTCCGCGATCTGTTCGCCGCGTCCGATATCGCAGCCTTCCAGCAATACGCCGAACTCGTCCCCGCCCAGACGCGCCAGGGTGTCGGCGTTGCGCACCTTGTGATCGAGCAAGGCTCCCAACTGCGCCAACAACTTGTCGCCCGCCACGTGACCGCACGTATCGTTGACCACCTTGAACTGATCCAGGTCGAGATACAGCAGAGCGTGATGCTTATATTCGCGCTTTGCACTTTCCAGGGCGTCGTCGAGCTTGCGTTCGAATTCGCGTCGATTGGCCAGTCCCGTCAGCGAGTCATGGCTTGCCTGGTGGGAAAGCTGATGCGCCAGCTTGCGCGCGTGGCTCACATCCTGGCACACCATCGCCGCACCGATCACTTCGCCCTTATCGTTGTGCATCGGCGCGGCGGAAGCCTCGATGGCGATCATGGCCCCGTCCCTGCGCAGCATGGCGGCATGGGCATGCAGGGTTTCCACACGGCTGCTTTTGAGGCATTCCTGTACCGGATTGCGCATGACCTGGCCGGTGTCCTCATGCACGATGCTGATCACGCTTTCCAAAGGCAAGCCATGCGCCTCGTCGTCGCTCCAGCCAGTCAGGCGCTCGGCCACCGGATTCATGTACTGCACCTCGCTTGCCGAGTTGGTGGTGATGACGGCATCGGCGATGGACTGCAGCGTGACTTGGGCGCGCTCCTTTTCCCCGAACAGCGCCGCTTCCGACTGGGTCGCGCGGGTCAGGGCCTCGCGTAGCTCTGCCTGCTGCTGAGCGATGGAGTCGAGCGCCCGGTTGATGAACTTTGCCAGGAAGCCGAACTCGTCGCCGCGCGTTTCATCGAAGCGTGACGAGGCGTTCCCATCGGCAAAGCCTTCCGCAGCTGCCACCATGCTGAAAAAGGGACGCGTCAGCATGCGATTCAGGATTTGCTGCAGGATCAAACCGAACGCCACGACCAACAGCCCGATCGATATCAGGATATTCTTGCGGTAATCTGCGACTGTTTTCCTCAGGCTGGGAAACAGCACCCGGATCTGGAGCGCGTAATCCTGGGCGCCGGTCTCCTGGCCATGAATCTGCAGCGTCTGCGATATCGATTCCTGGTCCGGGTGAGTATTGCCGATCAGCAGCACATCGTTTCCGGCCCGGAGTTCAACTGCCTCGAAATGAAGACCGGGTCTTAGCGTTTCGATGAACTGCAGCAATCCGCTGCGGGAGCTCTTGAGTTCACCCGCTGCAAGATGATTTTCCTGAATGTGCTCGGCAACCGATCGCGCCAGGAGTTTCGCCTCGATGGTGTTGCGCGCACCGAGTTCGTTCTCTCTGCCCGTCAGTACGATGACGGCAATGAGCAGCCCCACCAGCACCATGCCCCAGAAAACAATGCCGGTAATTTTTACCGGCAAGCCGCTAGTGAGGGTGTCTGTGTCTTTAACCTTGGCTTTAAACCCACCTGTCATCGACACCCGGCCCATTTCACGCCGATCAGCACCGGGCAGACGCCGCTGGCCCCCGCACCAAAAATGGCGAATCCCATGAACCAGGGAAAAAACCACATCGTGTCGTAGAACAACAAGTAGGTGATGAACAGCATCAATCCGACTATCAAACGCCAGGCGCGTTCCGCCTCGAGGTTGAACCGGGTTTTCCGTTGGATGGGTGCCGGATTACCGGTTGCCACGGATTCCCCTTGCGGCCTGCGCAGCAGCAATGGCACACGCAAATTGGTGGCGCCTTCGAAAAAAAGCATGCCGATGAGGAAATACATCAAATAGTCGATTTCCAGATACAACGACACAAGCAGCAATGTGCCGAGTATCAGCCGGTACGTTCGATCGCTCATGCTCTCTCCCTGTCGTGATTCATATGGCGCATCGACCTTCACCCATTCCTGAACAATGCTGCACAATGCGCGCCAGCCAAATAGTGTTCATTGTGGTAACACGTACCATTTTTCGGCTGTTTGGCGGGGTTTCTGAAGGGGGAGATTTGTCCTACGTTTCCAGGTTCAGCCCTGCTCATCCTATTGAAGCCTCAATGGGTTGCGTCTATGGGTTCAACTTTGGATATCGCCAGCCCAATGGCTTATATACAAAGAAAACCAGAAAACGCACCAAACTTGAACGTTGAACGTTCGCTTTCAATACGTGGGTAGACCAGCAAGAGCCATTCCTAATTCAATCACAATTCAATTCAACGCACGGACCGACTGCATCGGCGGCACGCGAGTGATATGGCGCGTGGTGAGCCAGCCGCTCATTCCCACCAGCAGCGCGCCGGCCGTTGGCAGCGCAAGCCATAGCCAGGGGTGCAAGCGCAGAGGCAGGTCGAACAGGCGTTCGGCGATCAGCGCCATGGCGATTTCGGCGCAGAGGCTGGCGAGCAGGCCGGCCAGCACGCCCAACGCGATGAACTCGCTCCACAATCCCTTCGCCAGATAGGCGCGCTGGGCGCCCAGGGTGCGCAGCAGCACGGCTTCCTGCTGACGTGCGTCGAGGCTGGCGAGCAGCGTGGCGACAACCACGGCCATGCCGGCGGCGAGCAGGAATCCCAGTAGCAGTTGGATGGCGCCGATGATCTGCGCGAACACCGCCTCGATGTTGGCGATGAGCTTGTCGAGCGCGAGCACGGTGATGCCGGGGAAGGTCTTGACGAATCCGGGCAGCACGCCGGTGGCGTCCGGCGGCACGTACACGCTGGCGATGGAACTGGCGGGCAGGGCGTCGAGCGGGCCGGGGGCGAAGATGACGAAGAAGTTGGGCTGCATCGAGTCCCACTTCACGCTGCGGATGCTGGTGATGCGCGCGGCGATCGTCTGGTCGCCGGACTCGAAGCCAAGGGTGTCGCCGATCGCCAGATTCAGCCGCTCGGCCATGCCGGATTCGACCGAGATCTCTGGACCGCGGCGCTCGCCATGCCAGGTCCCGGCCAGCAGGACGTTGTTGGCGGGCAGGGTGGTCGTCCAGGTAAGGTTGAGCTCGCGCCGCAGGGTGTTGGTGTCGCGCGTTTCCGGCGGCAGGGTGTCGGCGATCGGAATGCCGTTCTTGCTGACCAGACGGCCGCGCACCATGGGATAGAGCTCGGAGGCCTCGAGCCTGTGCTTGGCCAGGTAGGCGGCCACCGCTGCCTGCTGGTGCGGCGCGATGTTTACCAGAAAATGATTGGGCGCGTTTTCCGGCAGCTGCTGGCGCCAGCCTTCGATGAGGTCGCTTCGCACCAGCGCCAGCAGGGCCACCAGGAACAGCGCCAGGGTGAAGGCGCCGAGCTGCAGCGTGCTGTCGAAGCGGTGGCGCAACATCTGCGCGAGGCCAAAGCGCACGGGGCCGTAGCTGATCTTCTGCACGCCGCGCCCGGCCACCAGCGCCAGCCGCGCGAGCCCCACCAGCACGACGACCAGCGCGGCAAGCGCGCCGACGAAGCCGGCGACCAGCTTGGCGTCACCCGCGTACCATGCGATCAGGATCAGGAGCGCCGAGCCGCTGACGGTGGCGCTGATCCAGGCCGCGGCAGGCAGCGGCGGCAGGTCGCGCCGCAGCACCCTGAGCGGCGGCACGCGGATCAGGCGCATCAGCGCAGGCAGGCTGGCGCCCGCCAGCGCCAAGAGACCGCTGACGACGGCGACGCCGACGGGCGCTACGCCGAGCGAGGGCAGGCGGGTGACGGCTGCCGGCAGGATCAGCCCGGCCAGCGCCTGCTGCATCAGCGCACCGATTGCCACGCCGGCGAGGCTGCCCAGGAGCCCCAGTGTAAGGAGTTGCACGGCATAGAGCGTGCGAAGCTGCGTCGTGGTGGCGCCCATGCAGCGTAGCAGCGCCGCCTGGTCGTAATGGCGCAGCGCATGGCGGTGTGCGGCGATGGCGATGGCGGCCACCGACAGCAAGAGGCTGATCAGTGCGGTGAGTTGGAGGTAATGGTCGGCGTTGGCAAACGCGCCGCGCAGGGTTTCGACGCCCTCGCGCGAGCCGATCAGGCGCTGGGTGGTTTCGAGCGTGGGTTTCAGCGCGTCACCGAAAGCTGCGAGCGGCTTCGCTTCGCCCGCGAACTGGTAGAGATAGGTGAGACGGCTGCCGGGCTGCAGCACGCGGGTGGCCTCGACTTCGTCGGCGCGCAGGAACACGCGCGGGGCAAAGCCGAACACGCCGCCGAGCTGGCCGGGTTCTTCGACCACCACGCCGGCGATGCGGAACGCGGCTTCGCCGATCTGCACCGCATCGCCGACCTGTGCATTCAGCAGTGTCAGCAGTTCCTGGTCGGCATAAACCGCGCCGGGCGGTGGCTGCGCCGGGCGCGGTGTGTCGGCCTCGAAGGGGCGGTCGGCGATGCGCACTTCCCCGCGCAGCGGATAGTCGGCGTCGACGGCGCGCAGAGTCGCCAGCTGGAAGGCGTCGCCGCGGCTGACCATGCTGGCGAATTCGAGCGCGCTGCTGGTGCGCAGGCTGTGGGCAGGCCACGCGTCGATGGGCCGTGGGCTGGTGACGAGCAGGTCGGCGCCGAGAAAGCTCGCGCCCTGCTCGCTCATCGCGCGCTTGATGCGGTCGCCGAGAAAGCCGGTGGTGGACACGCTGCCGACGCCGATGATCAGCGCCAGCAGCAGCACGCGCCATTCGCCGCTGGCGCGTTCGCGCCGCAGCAACCAGAGGCCGAGCCGCAGGAAAGTCATGCGAGAGCCGCCTCTTGCGTGCGGCCGGCAACCAGATGCAGCCGGCGCTGGCAGCGCGAGGCCAGTGCGTCGTCGTGGGTGACCAGGATCAGCGTGGTGCGTGCCGAGGCGTTGAGTTCGAACAGGAGTTCGATGATGCGTGCGCCGGTGTCGGCGTCGAGGTTGCCGGTGGGCTCGTCGGCAAAAACGATTTCGGGATCGGTGGCGAAGGCGCGCGCGATGGCGACGCGCTGCTGCTCGCCGCCGGACAGTTGGCGCGGCGTATGGCCGGCGCGCGCGGCAAGCCCCACGCGGGCCAGCCAGTGGGCAGCGCGCTCGCGGGCGTCGGCGCGGCCCGCCAGTTCCAGCGGCAGCAGGATGTTTTCCAGCGCGGTGAGCGCAGGCAGCAGCTGGAATGACTGGAACACGAAACCGATGCGGCCGGCGCGAAGCCGTGCGCGGGCGTCCTCGTCGAGATCGTTGAGGCGCTGGCCGAGCAGCACGATTTCGCCCGAGGTGGGCTGGTCGAGGCCCGCCAGCAGGCCGAGTAGGGTGGACTTGCCGGAACCCGAGGCTCCGGTGACGGCGAGCGTATCCCCCGCCTGGACGGCAAGCTCGACTTCGCTCAGGATGGCGAGCATGCCGTCGGCAGTCGGCACCTGCTGGGACAGGGCGCGGGCGGCGACCACGGCGTTGGGGAACTGGGCACTGTCGGGAGGCGTCATTGGGGTTGGGATCAGATCAGGGTTGATGAATGAATTATCGCTTGTGGTTGCTGTGGGTGTTGTGGCTGCCGGGCTGGGCGCTGGCCAGTACGTGCTCTGTGTTGATTGTCGGCGACAGCCTGAGTTCCGGCTACGGACTCGCGCCAGGGCAGGGCTGGGTGGAACTGCTGGATGCGCGCCTGAAGAAATCCGCGCCGCAATGGCGCGCGATCAACGCCAGCATCACCGGCGACACCACGCAGAACGGCCTGCAGCGGCTGAAGCCCGCGCTGGACCGGCACCGGCCGCAAGGCGTGCTGATCGAACTCGGCGGCAACGATGCCCTGCGCGGCACGCCGCCGGAGTTGATCCGGCAGAATCTGGTCACGATGATCCGCCAGGCCAAGGCGGCGGGTGCATGGGTGGCCTTGTTGGAGGCTCCGGTGCTGCCCAATTACGGCAAGCCGTATGCCGACGCGGTGGCGAAGCTGTATGTCGATGTGGCGCGCGAGGAGAAGATCGTTCGCGTGCCGTGCTTCGTCTGCGGCGTGGGCGTGGCCGACGGCATGATGCAGGCCGACGGCATCCACCCGAACGAAAAGGCCCAGCCCCGGATGCTCGATGCGGTATGGCCGTACATCAAGCCCAGGCTGCGCTGCCCGGTGAAACAGCCATGAGCGATGTCGCCTGTCCGTGCGGTTCGGGGCGCGCCTTGTCGGACTGCTGCGGACGCTATCACGCCGGCGAGCCGGCGCCTGATGCCGAACGCCTGATGCGCTCGCGCTACAGCGCCTTCGTGCTGGGGCTGGAGGATTATCTGCGTGTGACCTGGCATCCCGCGACCCGTCCCGCTGCGCTGGAGCTTGACGCCACGCCGCGTCCGCAATGGCTGGGGCTGGCGGTGAAGGCGCACGTGCCGCTGGACGAAACCCATGCGACGGTGGAATTCGTCGCCCGCTACAAACTCAACGGCCGCGCATTCAGGCTGCACGAAACCAGCCGCTTCGAACGGGTGGACGGGCGCTGGCTGTATGTCGACGGCGCGATCCATGAATAGGATTCCGCGAATGAAGGAGGCGTGATGCATGTACTCAAGCTGGGCCATGCCGTATTGAAGGTGCGCAGTCTGGCGGTGTCGGTGCCGTTCTACCGCGACGTGCTGGGGCTGACTGAAGTGGCGCGCCACGGCGGCCGCATGGTGTTCTTCTCGTGCGGCGAGAACCATCATGACCTCGCGCTGCTGGAGATCGGCGCGCAGGCGGAAGCGCCGATGGACCGCCAGGTTGGCCTGTATCACCTGGCGTTCAAGGTCGGCGATTCGCTGGACGCGTTGCGCGCCTGTCGTGACCACCTCGAGGCCCACGGCGTAGCACTGGCCGGCCAGTCCGACACACCGTGTCAGCCAGTCGCTGTATTGCCATGATCCGGATGGCATCATGATCGAGTTGTACGTCGACGCCGATCCGGCGATCTGGCGCGACGACCCGGGGGCCGTCGCGCATATCGGGACGCTTAAACTCTAGGGCTGAAATAGACAAAGCCCGCTTGCGCGGGCTTTGTTTGCTAACGGTGGGGTGGACGATGGGGCTCGAACCCACGACAACAGGAATCACAATCCTGGACTCTACCAACTGAGCTACGTCCACCATTGATGTCGCCAGCAAGGCTGGCGACGAAAAAACTTGGCCTGCCCGACAGGAATCGAACCTGTAACCCCCAGCTTAGAAGGCTGGTGCTCTATCCAGTTGAGCTACGGGCAGAGACACTCATCGGGCTTGTGGGGTGGTCGG
>Ga0209705_10001822_pt1 | contig 11301 bp, 9 predicted proteins | sample PPLLaktember2015_5_FD_187262 | JGI IMG/M metagenome (GOLD analysis project Ga0209705, IMG submission 187262) | Freshwater sediment microbial communities from Prairie Pothole Lake near Jamestown, North Dakota, USA - PPLs Lake P8 Core (1) Depth... | ecosystem: Environmental > Aquatic > Freshwater... | reverse complement strand
CACATAGTCGGTCGAGGCGATCACCGGACCCTCGGTGTTCTCGAGACACTGCTGCACATACGGTTTGCGCGGCTCCGCCGTCGGGTGCAGCAGGTTCCAGCGCGCGGTCGCCACGCCATCGCGCGCTAGCAAGGTGAAGCTCGGGCAGCTCCAGATGTCGGCCTCGATGTCCCAGTCCTTCTTGAGCAGGTCGGCGGCGGCGATCACTTCGTTCAGGATCGTGCCCGAACCGAGCAGCTGCACGCGCGGGCCCTTGCCCGTGCCGCCCTGCCGGAACAGGTACATGCCCTTGAGGATGCCGGCCTCCGCGCCTTCCGGCATGGCCGGGTGCGCGTAGTTCTCGTTCATCAAGGTTAGATAGTAGTAAACGTCTTCCTGTTCGGCATACATGCGGCGCAGGCCATCCTGCATGATCACCGCGAGCTCATAGGAAAAGGTCGGGTCGTAGGAAATGCAGTTCGGTATCTGCGCCGACCACAGGTGCGAGTGGCCGTCCTCGTGCTGCAGGCCCTCGCCGTTCAGCGTGGTGCGTCCCGCCGTGCCGCCGAGCAGGAAACCGCGCGCGCGCGAGTCACCCGCCGCCCACCACAGGTCGCCGGTGCGCTGCAGGCCGAACATGGAGTAATAGATGAAAAACGGAATCATCGGCACGCCGTGCGTCGAATAGGACGTAGCCGCCGCGATCCACGAGCACATGGCGCCGGCCTCGTTGATGCCTTCCTGCAGGATCTGGCCGTTCTTGTCTTCCTTGTAGAACATGAGCTGGTCCCGGTCCTGCGGCGTGTACAGCTGACCGACCGACGACCAGATGCCGATCTGGCGGAACAGCCCTTCCATGCCGAAGGTGCGCGACTCGTCGGCCACGATTGGCACCACGTGCTTGCCGATGTTCTTGTCCTTCAACAACACGCCGAGCAGGCGCACGAAGACCATGGTGGTCGAGAATTCGCGGCCCTCGGCCGAGGCCTTGAGCTGCGCCTCGAAGGCGGACAGCGCCGGCACTTCGAGCGATGCGGCCTGCTGGCGGCGCGCCGGCAGGAAACCGCCGAGCGCCATGCGCCGCTCGTGCATGTATTTGTACTCGGCCGAATCCTCGGCCGGCTTGATGTACACTAGATTCTCGATCTGTTCGTCGCTGAGCGGCAGATGAAAGCGGTTGCGAAAGGCCTGCAGCGAGGTCGTGCCCATTTTCTTCTGCTGATGGGTGATGTTCTGCGCCTCGCCCGACTCGCCCATGCCGTATCCCTTCACGGTCTTGGCGAGGATCACGGTCGGCTGGCCCAGATGGCTGGATGCCGCATGGAACGCCGCGTACACCTTGTGCGGGTCGTGGCCGCCACGATTCAGGCGCCAGATGTCGTCGTCCGACCAGCTGGCCACCAACTCCTTCAATTCCGGGTACTTGCCGAAAAAGTGCTCGCGCACATAGGCGCCATCGCGCGCCTTGAAGGTCTGGTAGTCGCCATCCACGCATTCCTCCATGCGCTTGCGCAGCAGGCCGAGGCGGTCGCGCGCCAGCAACGGATCCCAGTAGCTGCCCCAGATCAGTTTGAGCACATTCCAGCCGGCGCCACGGAACGTGGCTTCGAGTTCCTGAATGATCTTGCCGTTGCCGCGCACCGGCCCGTCGAGGCGTTGCAGGTTGCAATTCACCACGAAGATTAAATTATCGAGATTCTCGCGTGCCGCCATGCCGATGGCGCCGAGCGACTCGGGCTCGTCCACCTCGCCGTCGCCGATGAAACACCAGACCTTGCGGTTCTCGGTGTTGGCAATGCCGCGGTCGTGCAGGTACTTCATGAAACGCGCCTGGTAGATGGCCATGATCGGCCCGAGACCCATGGACACGGTCGGGAACTGCCAAAAGTCCGGCATCAGCCACGGGTGCGGATAGGACGACAGGCCCTTGCCGTCGACCTCGCGCCGGAAGTGATCCATCTGTTCTTCGGTCAGGCGACCGAGCATGAAGGCGCGCGCATAAATGCCGGGCGAGGAATGCCCCTGCACGTACACCAGGTCGCCGCCGAAGTTTTCGCTCGGCGCGCGCCAGAAGTGATTGAAGCCGACGTCGTAGAGAGTCGCGGCCGAGGCAAAGCTGGCGATGTGGCCGCCGAGGTTGGAATCGCCCTTGTTGGCGCGCAGCACCATGGCCAGGGCGTTCCAGCGCACGAACGAGCGAATGCGGTCTTCCATGCCATGATCGCCGGAAGAACGCACTTCCTTGTCGGGCGGAATGGTATTGATGTAGGCGGTGTTGGCCGCGTACGGCACATTGATGCCGGCGGCGCGCGCCAGCTCAATCTGTTTCTCGATCAGGTAATGGGCGCGCTCCGGGCCTTCCTGCTGGATGACGGCCCCGAGGGCATCGAGCCACTCCTGGGTTTCCTGGGCGTCCACATCGATCTGCGGGGGAAGGCTTGGGACGGCGGCCATAATCTGCTCTCCTCATCTCAATCCGCCGGAAATGGCGAATCTGACGACAATTTGCTGAACTAATTTGTTTTGGCTGCAACAGCGCCGGCACGTAAAAACCGGTCGAATGCACCACCACGCAACCGGCACCTCCGGTTGCGCACCCTCCTGGGCCCACAAACCCGCGGATTGTCGAGGACAGTGGTAATGAGTAGCAACGACCCTTGGTCGATTCTGTTAGATTAAGGAATGCATGCTTGCACAAAAACCAGCCGTTCAGGCGGCGTATGATCGGTTTTTTGAATATTAAGGTCAAGCTGTTGACTTAACAGCAGGAATTCCTGCCACGCACACTCACTGGAAAACACACATGCAACTCGATACCGCCAAGATCACGCAGGATGGCCGCACGTTAAGAACAAAAGAGGCTGATTCCGGATCGCATCTGGTTTGCCTGCTGGCCGCTTCCTTCGATCTCGCGCGCCTGCCGCACGGCAACGTCTTGCAGCGGCGCATGAAAGCCGCACGCCACAAGCTCGCTGCCGGCTGCCCGTTTCATACCATTCTGCCCAACACTCCGGGCACACGGATTTCACTGCTGGTGATCGATCCGGCGCAATCCGTCTTCGAGCTGTTGACCCAGGCGCGCAAAGCCGTCGCCCATCAGCGCGATCCAGCGCCCGCAGCCCTGACCCTCGCCTGCTTCGGGCTGGACGCAAGGCAGGCGGAACGTGCCTGCGAAGCACTGATCGCCGCAGCCCTGGCCGCGGATTTCAGCATGCCGGATTTCAAGAGCAAACGGGAACCGGCCACCCGTCTCAAGCAGATTCATATTTATGGTCACAAGGCCCAGCATGGCTACGCCCGCACCCTGGCCGAGGCGCGCGGCAACAACCTCGCCCGCTTCCTCACTGCCCTGCCGCCGAATGAACTTACGCCCGGCAGCTATCGCCAGCGCGTCGTGAAACTCGCGCGCACCTACGGCTGGAAGACCGAGTTTCTGGACAGCAAGAAACTCAAGACGCGCGGCGCCGGCGCGTTCCTGGCGGTCGCGCAAGGCAGTCCGGAACCGGATGCCGGGATCCTGCATTTGCGTTATGTGCCCAGGAAAAAATCGAACAAGGGACCACTCGCCCTGGTCGGCAAGGGCATCTGCTTCGATACCGGCGGCACCAATCTCAAGCCGGCGCGCCACATGCACGGCATGCATGAGGACATGGAGGGCAGTGCCGTGGCGCTCGGCACCCTGCTTGCGCTCACCGAGCTCAAAGTGGACTTCCCGGTGGACTGCTGGCTGGCACTCGCCCAGAACCACATCGGCCCCAAGGCCTACAAGCAGAACGACGTGGTGACGGCCGCGAACGGCACCACCATCGAGATCATGCACACCGACGCCGAGGGCCGCATGGTGCTGGCCGACACGCTCACCTTCGCGTCGCGCGCCAGGCCGCGCCTTATTATGGACTACGCCACCCTCACCGGCTCGTGCGTGGGCGCCTTGAGCACACGCATGAGCGGCGCCGTGACCAACCGCATGGAGCTGGTGCCGACCGTGATCGAGGCCGGCTGGGAAAGTGGCGAGCGCGTCTGGCCGTTCCCGCTGGAAAAGGATTACGACCAGGTACTCAAGAGCGATATCGCCGACGTGAAGCAGTGCACCCTGGACAGCGATGCCGACCATATCATCGCCGCGTCGTTCCTGAGAAAGTTCATCGAGGGCGATATGCCGTGGGTGCACATCGATCTGTCGGCCGGCAACCACAAAGGCGGGCTGGCACACATCCCGACCGGCATCACCGGCTTCGGCGTGCGGTTCACGCTCAACCTGCTGCTTGACCAGAAGATCATGGAACGCGGGTAATGTGGCGCATTCCTGTCGAGACTGTAAGGCCGGTTCGGGAACCACGACAAACCGCCGGTACTGTCCCGAAGGAACAAATTGATTACAGGCAGGGTCTGAACATCATCGAGATCCGCCGCCCACCCTGTCACAACACGAGAAACCCCACATGCCCCGGCACGCTGTTCTGGCACTGTTGTTCGCCACGCTCCTCGCTTCCGTTTTTTCTGCGCACGCCGCAGAAAAGCCAAACGTCACCCAGGCGCGCCAGAAGGCCGCCGCCGTCATCCTCGCCGATATCCACCAGGCCACCTGGATCCGCGATGGCAAGAGCGCGCATGTGATCTATGTGTTCTTCGATCCCAACTGCCCGTACTGCCACAAGGTCTACGAGATGCTGCGCCCACCGGTACAGCGCGGCGAGGTGGAATTGCGCTGGGTGGTCATCGGAAAACTCATGGAGACCAGCGTCGGCAAGGCCGCGTCCATGCTCGAGGCCGAGGATCCGACCGAGGCCCTGCATCGCAACGAGCGCGGCTTCTCGCAGGAGACCGGTAAATTCGGTGGCATCGAGGAAGAGCCGCTCCCGCGCGAGGAGACCATTCGCCAGCTGAAAGTAAACCACGCCCTGCTCAACCGCAGCGGCTTCGACGCCGTGCCGGCGCTGTTGTTCCGCACCAGGGATGGCAAGGCAGACATCATCCGGGGGGCGCCACCTGCGGCCTTTCTTGAGAAACTGCTGAAGGAACTGGAGTAACGGCACACCGCAAAGCCCCCGCACCGGCCACGGGCGGCTTCCGTTTCCACTGCCCCCGCCGTTCGCGCACAAACGCGCACTCGCGCGCGTTTGTGCAAAGCATTGCTTGAAATCTCCCCTGCTCTGCCTTAACCTTTGCCACCGACTGAACCACTCAAGTATTAAATACCAACCAAATCACGGGAGTCCACATGAAAAACCCACTGGATTCGATTCTCGGGACGATCATCTCCGGCTTCGTTCTCACCGCCATCCTGTATGTGTTCGTCGTCAATTTCCTGCTCAAGGCCTAGGCCTGGGCATCCACAGAAACTTATAAGCTCGGGAGACTGTTAAATGGAACTGATTCTTGACCGCTGGTTACACATCATGGCCGGTATCACCTGGATCGGCCTGCTGTACTATTTCAATTTTGTGCAGGCGGTTGCCCTGCCCAAGGCCAAGGCCGACAATACCGCGGCCGGCATCACCAAGCATGTCGCGCCGCAAGCGCTGCTCTGGTTTCGCTGGGCCGCGCTCGTCACCTGGCTGACCGGCGCCTGGTACCTGGAACGCTCCGGCGTCGGCCTCGGTGCCGCCTTCATGCTCAAGGGCTCGGCCGCGCCCATCGGCCTCGGCGCCTGGCTCGGTACCATCATGCTGTTCAACGTGTGGGTACTGATCTGGCCGAACCAGAAAAAAGTGCTGGGCATCGTGCCGGCCGAAGATGCCGTCAAGGCCAAGGCGGCGCGCATCGCGTTCCTGGCCTCGCGCACCAACACCCTGCTGTCCATCCCCATGCTGTTTTTCATGGTGACCGGCAGCGCGGCGCACGGCCTGCCGCGCCTGTTCTAAGACAGTCGTCGGAAACCCGGACCCGGCGGCGACGCCGGGTCCCTATATATAACGAGAAAGCAGTTAGCCGCCGATGCACACAGATAAAGGCGGATATTCAATGCGCTGCCTGTATTCGCCAGCCTGCCAAAAGGAGGTTAATGGCCGCAGTGCATCCAAGCGGTGACGCATTTTCGATAATCTGCGTTCATCTGCGGCAACCGCCGTTTTTCAATTTAATGAAGCCCTGCTCCGTACGTCCTGTCATATATTTTTCCCCTTAAATACTTGCGTTATTCTTCGAAATCTCTAGAATTTTTTACTTCAAAGATAACGGCGCCCTCAGGCAGGGCGCTTTTGTGTTTTTGGTGCCCATACAATGCCAACGAACTATCAGATGCCGCTATTAGACCCCTTGCCGGTGGCGTTCGCGCACGGCGCGGGCGCCTGGCTCACGGACACCCAGGGTCGCAAATACCTCGACGCGCTGTCCGGGGTCGCCGTGTGCGGGCTCGGCCACGCCCACCCCGAAATCACGCAGGCGATCTGCGACCAGGCCGGCAAACTGCTGCACACGTCCAACTGGTATGAAGTGCCGCTGCAGGCGGAACTGGCCGAACGTCTGTGCAAGAAGTCCGGCATGGACAACGCCTTCTTCTGCAATTCCGGCGCCGAGGCAAACGAAGCGGCGATCAAGCTCGCGCGTCTGTACGGTCATCAGCGCAAGGTGGTGAACCCAACCATCATCGTTACCGATGGCAGCTTTCATGGGCGCACTCTTGCGACGCTCTCGGCCTCCGGCAACCGCAAGATCCAGGCCGGCTTCGAACCGCTCGTCACCGGCTTCAGCCGCGTGCCGTACAACGACCTCGATGCGGTGCGGGTCGTGGCCGAGAACAACAAGGATATCGTCGCCGTGCTGGTCGAGCCGATCACCGGCGAGGGCGGCATCCAGATTCCGGACGCCGGCTACCTCAAGGGCCTGCGCGAGATCTGCGACGAGCGCGGCTGGCTGCTGATGCTGGATGAAATCCAGACCGGCATGTGCCGCACCGGCAAGTGGTTCGCCTTCGCACATGAAGGGATCAAACCCGACGTGCTGACGCTTGCCAAGGGCCTCGGCAATGGTGTGCCGATCGGCGCCTGCCTGGCGCGCGGTGCCGCCGCACAGGTGTTCAAGCCCGGCAGCCACGGATCGACCTTCAGCGGCAACCCGCTGGTCTGCCGCGTCGGCCTGACAGTGCTGGACATTCTGGAACGCGGCAAATTCGAAAAGCGCGCGGCCGAACTTGGCACACGCATCCTGAATGGCCTCAAGAAATCGCTCGACGGTGCCGTGGGCGTGAAAGAGATCCGCGGCAAGGGCCTGATGCTGGCCGTGGAGCTGGACCGGCCGTGCAAGGAAATTCTCACGCTCGCACTCGGGCGCGGCCTGTTGTTGAACGTCACCGCCGATGCGGTGGTGCGACTGCTGCCGCCGCTCATCCTGAGCGATGCCGAGGCCGATCAAATCGTCAGCGGCGTCGCCGAGTGCGTACGCCGCTTCCTGGCCGGCAACGAACTGAAGACTGCATGACATGAGCGTACGCCACTTCCTCACGCTCATGGACCTGAGTCCGGCGGAGCTCAAGGGGCTGATCCGGCGCGCCAGCGAGCTGAAGGCGCTGCGCCGGCGCGGAGAAAACATCGCCTCGCTCACCGGCAAGACCATGGCGATGATTTTCGAGAAATCCTCGACCCGCACGCGCGTGTCGTTCGAGGCCGGCATGGCACAGCTCGGCGGTGCCAGCCTGTTTCTCTCGCCGCGCGACACCCACCTCGGCCGCGGCGAGCCGGTGGAGGACACGGCGCGCGTGATGTCGCGCATGGTGGACGTGATCGTCATCCGCGCCAACTCGCACGCCATGGTGGAACGCTTCGCCGAGCATTCGCAAGTGCCGGTGATCAATGCCCTCACCGATCTCTACCATCCCTGCCAGCTGCTGGCCGACATCCAGACCTATGTCGAAGCACGCGGTGCGATTGAAGGACGGCGCGTCGCCTGGATCGGCGACGGCAACAACGTCTGCCACTCGTGGATGAATGCCGCGCGCCAGTTCGGTTTCACACTGCTGATCGCCACGCCCCCGGGTTACGAGCCGGACGCGCAGCTGCTCAAGGCCTGCGCCGCGCAGGTCTCGCTCACCCACGACCCGAAGGAAGCGGCGCGCGGCGCCGACATCGTGGTCACCGACACCTGGGCGAGCATGGGCCAGGAGAGCGAAAAGGCCGATCGCCTCAAGGCCTTCCAGGGCTACACGGTGGACCGCACGCTCATGCAACTCGCCCAGCGCGATGCGGTCTTCATGCACTGCCTGCCGGCCTATCGCGATGTCGAAGTGGCCACCGAGGTTATCGACGGGCCGCAGAGCGTGGTGTGGGACGAAGCCGAGAACCGTCTGCACGCGCAAAAAGCTCTGCTCGAACTGCTGCTCGCCGCACCGCGTCCCTGAAGCCCGGCGGCGGCGCGTCCGCTTCGCGCAGCGCGGCGATCTGGATACCATAGTCCCATACCCTTCCCGCCGCTACCGGACACGCACGCGCTCGCCATCCTGGTCCTGACGGTCGTCGCCCTTTATCTCTTTACTCGGCCGAACATCCCGCTCGAATCCTCAAGCCTGTTTGTACTGGTGGCCATCACGCTCGGCTTCGCTATTTTTCCCTACACCAGCGTGCAGGGCGACACCCTGCATGCCGTGGATTTCTTCCGCGGCTTCGGCCACGAGGCCCTGGTGGCAGTGGCCGCGCTCATGATCGCGGGACAGGGCCTGGTGCGCACCGGCGCCCTCGAACCCGTCGGCCGCGGACTGGCGCGCCTGTGGCGCATCAGCCCGCAACTGTCGCTGCTGCTGACGCTGATTGTCGGCGCCATACTCAGCGCCTTCGTGAACAACGTGCCGATTGTCGTGCTGTTGCTACCGATCCTGGTCAGCGTTTCGTTGCGCACCCGGACACCAGCCACGGGGATGCTGATGCCGATGGGTTTCGCCACGCTGGTCGGCGGCATGAGCACCTCCATCGGCACCTCCACCAATCTGCTGGTGGTGTCGGTGGCGGCCGACATGGGAATGCGGCGCCTGCAAATGTTCGACTTCTTCATCCCGGCCGCCATCGCCGCCGGGGTTGGAATTGTGTATCTGTGGCTGATCGCGCCGCGCCTGCTGCCGGAACGCAAGACCCACATGACCGATACCTCGCCGCGGGTGTTTACCGCGCATCTGCTAGTGACCGAGGACGGCTTTGCCAATGACAAGACTCTGACCGAGCTGGTCGAGAAATGCGGTGGCGGACTGCACGTCATGCGCATCCTGCGCGGGGAAAGTTTTATCGTCCCGTTGCCGGACGCCATCGTGCTCGCCGGCGACCGCCTGCTGGTCCGGGATACCCCGGACAACCTGAAGGAATTCGAGAAGGTACTGGGCGCCGCCCTGTACGCGGAAGAAAACCAGGTGGACGAAACGCACCCGCTGGTGGCGAAGAACCAGCAGATCGCCGAAATCGTGGTGGTGCAGGGTACGCCACTGGAAAACACCACGCTCAGCCGTATCCGTTTTGCCGATCGTTATCAGCTCATCACCCTCGCCCTGCACCGCGGCGGCCGGAACGTGGAAACCCCGCGCGAAGAAGTCGGCGACGTGTTGTTGCGCAGCAGCGATGTGCTGCTGGTACAGGGCGAAAGCGAACAGATCGCCAAACTCAAGCGCAGCGGCGAACTGCTGGTGCTGGACGCGACTTCCGACCTGCCGCACAGCGACAAGGCCTGGCTGGCACTCACGATCATGTCCGGGATTGTGGTAACCGCCGCGTTCGGCATTGTGCCGATCGCCATCAGCGCCGTGAGCGGCGTGCTGCTCATGATCGTGACCCGCTGCCTGTTAGGCATGACGCGACGCAGGCACTGAGCGCGCAGGTCGTGCTGATCGTGGTGGCAAGCCTGGCACTGGGCGTCGCCCTGCTCAAGACCGGCGGCGCCGATTACCTGGCACAACTGTTCGTCGCCGCCACCTTCGGTGCCCCGCCGTCTGCGGTGCTGTCCGGTCTCATGCTGCTCATGGCCATTCTCACCAACATCGTTTCCAACAACGCCGCCGCGGTGATCGGCACACCGATCGCCATCGGCATCGCCCATCAGCTTGGCGTCAATCCGGAACCGTTCGTGCTGGCGGTGCTGTTCGGGGCCAACATGAGCTACGCCACGCCGATGGCCTACAAGACCAATCTGCTGGTGATGAATGCCGGCGGTTATACCTTCATGGACTTCGTGCGCGTCGGCGTGCCACTCACGATCATTCTGTGGCTGGTATTGTCCTGGCTGCTTTCCACCCTCTACCCGCTTTGAAATAAGCCGACACCCGAGACCACCGACATATGGGGCATGGAGAAACTGAACACCCCGATTCGTCCGGCTTAGCCCGACCGCAAGACCGGCGGCAGCGAGTGGACGATTCCCTGCACCACAAACTCGATGGCGATCGCGAGCAGCAACATGCCCATCACGCGCGTCAGGATGCGCGTGCCGGTGACCCCGAGCCGCGCAAAAATCGGATGCGCCAGCCGGAACACCGGGTACAGAATCAGCGTGGCGAGCAGAATCAACGCCGAGAGCGACAGGTCGCCGGCAATGCGCTGCTGCTGCTGGGAGAGCAGGATGACCGTGGTGATGGCGCCCGGCCCGGACAGCATCGGGATGGCCAGCGGCACCACCGAGAAGTCTTCCTTCTCCATGCCTTCCTCGTCTTCGGTGCGCGTGCTCTGGATGCGCGATGGATTGGCGTGCAGCATCGACCAGGCGATCGACGCGATGATCAGTCCGCCGGCAATCTGGAAACTCGGCAGTTCGATGCCAAGGATGCGGAACAGGTACATACCGGTCCACTGAAAGAACAACAGGGTCGCCAGCACCGTACCCAGGGTCTTGAGCAGCGCGCGTCGGCGCGCGGCATCCGGCATGTCGGCGGTAAGACTCACGTACACGGGTAAAACGGTAAACGGGGTAAGGATCGTCAGGAGCGAAACGAGCTCCTTGCCAAGCTGCAAGGTATCGAGCGTCATGCAGCCATTCTCGGGACAACCTCCAACCCAGTCAAACCAGACGCCACTGGCCGTGGCGCGCTTGTCAGAAGGTGGTCGTGGATAGTACCCTCCCTGTTCCTCGAACCCGACTCATCACTGCCGCCACCCCACAACCATGTCCGGTCAATACATCTTCACCATGAATCGCGTGGGCAAGGTCGTCCCGCCCAAGCGCGAGATCCTGCGCGACATTTCGCTGTCGTTTTTCCCCGGCGCCAAGATCGGCGTGCTCGGCCTGAACGGCTCGGGAAAGTCCACGTTACTGCGCATCATGGCCGGCGTGGACCAGGACTACGTCGGCGAGGCACGCCCGCAGCCGGGCATCAAGATCGGCTTCCTCGCGCAGGAACCGCAGCTCGACGCGAAG
>Ga0209705_10001820_pt1 | contig 11308 bp, 9 predicted proteins | sample PPLLaktember2015_5_FD_187262 | JGI IMG/M metagenome (GOLD analysis project Ga0209705, IMG submission 187262) | Freshwater sediment microbial communities from Prairie Pothole Lake near Jamestown, North Dakota, USA - PPLs Lake P8 Core (1) Depth... | ecosystem: Environmental > Aquatic > Freshwater... | reverse complement strand
TGTTGCTTTTCCAAAAATTAACCTTCTGTCGTGGTATTTTTATGTAACCGGGGTCGCATTAGTGGTAATTTCTCAATTTGCGGGAGAAGGGCCTCCTGATACAGGATGGACTTTTTATGCTCCATACAGTTTCAGAACCACAAATACGATGCTTCCCGCTGTGTTCGGAGCATTTGTCCTTGGATCTTCTTCGATACTGACCGGATTGAATTTTCTGGTGACTATTCACAGGATGCGCGCTCCCGGGATGACCTGGTTTAAAATGCCTTTATTTCCCTGGACCCTTTATGCTACTGCCTGGATACAGCTGCTAGCAACACCGATAATAGGGATTACATTGCTTATGGTGGCTGCAGAGCGGACTCTGAACATAGGATTTTTCGATCCGACTCTCGGTGGCGATCCTTTGCTCTACCAGCATTTATTCTGGACTTACAGTCATCCGGCAGTTTATATCATGATATTGCCTGCCATGGGAGCCATCTCCGAGATCATTCCAACTTTTGCAAAAAAAATCATATTCGGCTACAGATTTATGGTCGCCTCCACGCTTTTGATTGCTTTTGTGGGTTATTTCGTCTGGGGTCACCACATGTTCACTTCCGGGATGAGCGGGACAGCCCTTTATACCTTTTCGCTTCTGACATTCCTGGTTGCCATCCCCAGTGCAATTAAGGTATTTAACTGGATTTCCACTATGCATAAAGCTTCTATAGATTTGCAGACTCCATTCTATTGGGCAATAGCATTCATCTTTGTGTTCATGATCGGTGGATTCTCAGGCCTTATTCTCGGATCGCTGGCAGCCAATGTTCACTTGCATAACACCCATTTTGTGGTATCCCATTTTCATTTTATAGTTTTCGGAGGGACAGGCTTCGCCTTTTTTGGTGCCATGCATTACTGGTTCCCGAAAATAACCGGGAAAATGTACGATTCCCGATGGGCCAACATCGGCTTGTTGTTATTCTTCATTGGATTTATTACTCTCTATGGACCAATGTTTTATCTTGGAGTGGAAGGAATGCCCAGAAGGTATTTTGACTATGATGAAGTTTTTCATGCCGGAAACATTATATCAACAATGGGATCGTGGGTACTTTACTCCGGAGCAGCAATAATAATAATCAATCTGTTCTCTTCTCTGAAAAATGGTTCAAAGGCCCCGGCTGATCCCTGGGGTGGAAAAACCCTTGAATGGACAATTCCATCACCGCCTCCGGTCGAAAATTTTATGGAAACACCTGTTATTACCAAGGGTCCTTACGACTACAAATGAGCCTGAATATGGAAATACACCGGGATGATCTGGCATCAAAGACAGGAATGTGGCTCTTCCTTTTTACGGAAATGCTGCTGTTTGGCGGTCTTTTTGTGGTTTACTCGGTATATCGCTACAGAAATGCTGAAGCCTTTCACCTTGCCGCTCATGAGCTGAACATATTTTTCGGTACGGCAAATACTATCATTCTTTTAATAAGCAGCACCACTATAGCCATGTCAATCACGGCCATCCAGAAAAAAAATAAAAATTTTGCCCTGGTTCTTCTGGGTATAACCATCCTTCTCGGATTGGCATTCCTTGCAAATAAATATGTTGAATGGGGGCACCATATCAAAGAACAGATCTATCCAGGTTCCGCAGTTCTTGCTCTCCGCGGCCAGGGGGATGTTCTTTTTTACGGATTGTACTTTTTCATGACCGGGCTGCATGCCTTGCATATTATCATCGGACTGGTTTTTATTGGATTCATCGTTGTATTCATCATCAGGGAAAAGATAACCTTTGATAATCATGTACTGCTCGAAAACAGCGGATTGTACTGGCATCTTGTGGATCTTATATGGATATTCCTCTTTCCCTTGTTTTATTTGATAACCTGATTCCGGCAGAGATTATGGAGAATGAAAAAAATCATATAATACCTTATCGTACCTTCCTCCTTGTGCTGGCAGGATTGGTGCTTTTAACCCTCACCTCGGTTGCAGTGACCAAAATTTATCTGGGGACATTTACTGTTTTTATAGCCCTGTTTATTGCAGCTCTAAAATCATCATTTGTCCTCAGGGTATTCATGCATCTGAAGTTTGAGAATAGAATGTTTACCATAATGGTAATAGCTGTAACATTGCTGATTGGCGTGGTAATTATAATAACCCTTCTGGACTACCTATTTAGATAACCGCTATGTATTCACCAACAGGAATCGACGCTTCAAATTTTGTATCAACATTCAATACTGCATTTTATTTCATAGTTGGAATATCCCTGGTAATTCTTATCGGGCTTACAGTTCTGATGCTCTATTTTGTTTACAGATATAACCGGAAGAGAAATAGTGTTGCCACTCAGATAGATGGAAATACCACGTTGGAGATCCTTTGGACTGTTATCCCGATTCTTCTCGCGCTTGCTATGTTCTATTATGGCTGGACAGGCTGGAAACCTATGACGAAAGCTCCTGATAATGCCCTGGTTGTCAGAAGTGTTGCAAGGATGTGGAGCTTTTCCTTTGAGTACGAAAACGGAAAGCAAAGTCCCGATCTTGTTGTCCCGGTTAATACTCCCGTTAAAATAAACCTTGTTTCCCTGGATGTTATTCACAGCCTGTTTATCCCTGCTTTCAGGATAAAATCCGATATGGTTCCCGGAAGGGAAAAGATGATGTGGTTCCTTCCCCAGAGAGAAGGGGAATACGACCTTTATTGTGCCGAATACTGCGGGCTTCAGCACTCATACATGAATGCAAATGTCAAGGTGCTTTCAAAGGAAGACTATAATGCCTGGTACGCTGATACTTCTGCAGTAACTATTGTTGCAGAAGGATCGGCTCCCGGATCAGAGGGACTGGCTATTCTGAAGGCCCAGGGGTGCAATGCCTGTCATTCAAACGACGGATCGAAAATCATAGGTCCCAGCTATCTAAACCTTTTCGGGGAGCAGCAAATTGTAATTAGGGATGGGAAAGAGGTCCCGGTTACGGTTGATGAAGAATATATTAAAAAAGCAATTTTTGATCCGAATTCAGAAATAGTCAAGGGATATCCAAAAGGCCTGATGCAAAGTTATGAAGGCATAATAAGTGCGGATGATGTTGCAAAGATTATCGAATACCTGAAATCCCTTAATGAAGAGTAGGGCCGTCCGGGATAGAATCAGGGACTATCTGGAACTCGGCAAGATAAAGATAATGATCCCGGTAAGCCTCACAGGATTTACGGGATTCTTTATTTATAATCCCGTGTTTTCTTTCAGAATGCTCCTTGTCAGCCTTGGGATCCTGCTCCTTGGAATTACTGCCTCCGTTCTTAACCAGATACAGGAAGCTGGCCTTGACAGTAAAATGGAAAGAACGCTTAACCGGCCTATTCCGTCGCATAGGATCAAACCTCAACATGCCCTGATATTTCTTTTATTTAATCTTATCGCTGGGATTATTCTCATTTATTCAGCCGGAAACCTGACCGCGGTACTTATCGGCCTGATTGCAATAGGGTGGTATAATGGCATCTACACCTATGCAAAGAAGATAACTGCCTTCGCTGTGTTTCCGGGCGCTGTAACGGGGGCATTACCCCCGCTTATCGGCTGGGTGGCAGCAGGAGGAGGCTTATGGGATAAACCTATTGTATTTCTGGAATTTCTTTTTTTCACGGGACAGATACCCCACTTCTGGCTGCTGATATTGAAATATGGAGAGGAGTATGAAAAAGCAGGTCTGCCCAGTCTTACAAAAATATTGAGCAGAACCCAGATAAGAAGGCTCACTTTTTCATGGGTTGTAACAGCAGTAACAGCAGCATTGTTCCTGTGTTATTTCCAGATAATTCAAACGAAAATAATTGTCGTTATTCTCCTGGCCGCTTCGGCATTTCTTATATGGCAGTTTACCGGATTATTAAAAATCCCGGGAATTAAGGATAATTCCAGGAAATACACCGTTCTTCTTGATTCCTACTATTTGCTGGTACTGATATTGCTGGTTTCTGACAGAATTATCAGGTAATGCACCGAGAAAGGGACATGAGATGTGATAAGAGGCTGCCTAAAAAGGATAAAAAACGTCTCTTCCCAAGTTCGTCATAACCCCTCCCAACCCTCCCCTTAAGCTATAAGGGGAGGGCTAAGATCCCGGATATGAATGGGAACTCACCCTTTCCCTTATTGTTTAAGGGAAAGGGCAGGGATAGGGTTAAGATGAAAAAGGCAACTTTGGAATCATTCTATTATTTAAACTGATGATTCATGCTCTCTTCCAGATACGGATGATTGGAAGGAATTATATTTGCTTTACTGAGGGTAACCGCCACCACCAGAGAAAATAATCCTGCAAATCCAAGGAACAATCCTGCTTCGATCAGGCCAAATTTTAACAAACCGGTTGTGCCTGGAATAATCTGAACAAAAAGGTCGATGTACTGCCCGATTATCAGGAATAAAATAACAACAGAAATCAGTGTCATGTTCCTGCTGGTTTTCACCGGAAGCAATATGAGGAAGGGGATTGCCCAGTTAAGAATGATCTCGAGAAAAAACAGCGCCTTCCATCCCTCCTCCCAGCGGACGTAATAATACACGGTCTCCTCTGGTATATTTCCATACCAGATTATCATGAATTGAGCAAACCAGAAGTATCCCCATACAATCGAAAGCATGAAGATATATCTTGAAAAGTCGTGCAGATGAAATTTATTCAGGAAAGGGAAGTATCCCCTTTTGTAAAGAATAAAGATTATAAGCGTTAAAATGGATACTCCATGCAGGAAAGAGGCTACCAGATTTTTCAGCGCGAAGATCGTACTGTACCAATGTACATCAATTGACATTATCCAGTCAAAAGCTGAAAGGGAAAAGGTGACAGCAAAAATGAAAATAAATATTTTTGAGTAGCGCTCGCTTCCTGAAAACAGTGACATTACCGCGTCCCCGCCGGCAAGATCCTCCAAAAGGGAGTTTCTTCTTAACAGCCTTGTCAGGGCGATCCACAGAACAAAACAGATTATCATCCTCACCATGAAAAACGGGACATTCAGGAATACCGACTTATGCTGCAATAGTGAATCATTTGCAACAGTTTCTGAATGGGACCAGTGATAAAGGTCGTGTATTCCAAAACCGAGCAGTAAAAAGAATACCGCGGCAAACGGGATATAGGCCATCATTGCTTCAGGGATACGCCTGAATGCCGCAGACCAGCCCGACTGGGTAATACTCTGGAGTGCCATAAAGAAAGCGCCTCCCAAAGCAAGTGATAAAAAATAATAATTAACAATCAGGTAATTGGCCCAGGTCCTCACCGGATCAGACATAAGACCAAACAGAAAGGCACCTGCACCAATGACAATTAACGTCAGGGTTATTAATCTGAAGGTTTTGGATACTTTTAATTGTTCCTTCATTGCTTTATTGTTTTAGCTGAAGTATTATCTACATCCCTGGTTTCTTTCACCTGCTATTTTTCTGTCATTTTACAGTTGAAATTCCCTTTGCTTCTGCCTGAAGTTCCCTGATATGAAGAACCACTTTCCATCTGTCTTCGGTTCTGATCTGGGAACCATGTGCCCCCATTGAACCGAATCCCAATGTTATGCTATGGAAGATTTCGCCGTCTTTCAAATTATCTGCTATATTGCCTGTCAGCATGCGCGGTTTCAAAGGGTACAGGCCACGGGTAAAGAGAGTGCCATCGCCTGCACCATTATCGCCATGACATCCGGCACAAAACTTTGAATAAACCGTTTCCCCCCGTGACAAAGCTTCGGCTGTCGGAGATTCAGGATTTATTAGCTCTTTGCCGGCCAGGATGCGCGACCCGGGTTCGATTGTATAATTAAACGGAGTAATATCACGGGCGACTGTTCCCGGAACAGGAACTCTCATTGTCATGCTGTCGGTGAAGTTAGGATTCTTTGTAAAGGTTTCGTAAGCCGTGGAATAAAACATATCCGGAAAATAATCCCATCCTGGATTATTCCTGTTCCTGTCGCAGCCGAAGGAAATTACTGAAATCAGGAGCAAAAATATTGTCCTGCAATTCTTTACGGAAGAAAGGTTATTTTTCATGCAATAACATTTTCAAACTCTTTATCCAACACCTCCACGGCACCCTGCTCTTTCATGAGGGCCTCTATCTGATCAGATCCTGAATCACCAAGGGTATCCGTATTCACAACTATCACAAATTTATCATCGGTTGCCCTGTGATCAAAAATCGTATTATCCCTGCCCGGAATAAGTTTCGACCTTGCAGAAAAGGTGGCAAGGCTTGCTATGGTGACAGTAAAGATTGTAATGACAATTGTAACAACAATAAATGAGGGGAATGAATTGAACGGTTTCCCTCCATATACAATGGGCCAGTTAATTACGGAGGTATAGTACAGAAATGCAAGCACTGCAATAATCGCGAATAATCCGAAGAAGTAAGCGGCGGTAGGCAGTCTTGATTTCAGTTTCAGCAGATGAAAAACCTCATGTACAGGATATGGAGTAAATACGTCATAAATCTTAAATTCCTTTTGCTGCAATGACTTGATGGAGGAAATGAACGTTTCCTCGTCATCATAAATTCCTATTTTATATGTCTTTTTCATAGCTGACCCATTTAATCATCACTTTTCCTTCCGATATTAATCACACTTTTAACTTCGCTGACAGCCATTATCGGAATATACCTGAAGAAAAGCAAAATACCTGCTGTAAATAATCCCAGGGTTCCCAGATAGACCCCTATCTCAATATAAGTGGGATTATATGAAACCCAGTTGGACGGAAGGAAATCTTTACTGAGTGATGTGACAACGATATTAAACCTTTCAAACCACATTCCAAGGTTAATTAAAAGTGAAACTGCAAGTAATCCGATCCAGCTCCGCCTCACCTTCCTGAACCAGAAAAGCTGAGGGATCAATGCATTGCAAAATATCATTCCCCAGAACTGAAAGGTAAAATCGCCAGTTATCCTGTTCCTGAAAAAAGTAAACATCTCATATTCGTTACCTGAATACCATGCAATAAAGACCTCCGTTGAATATGCCGTTCCCATTATCAGAGAAATGAAAACAAGGATCCTGGCTATTGCATCCATATGGTTATCAGTAATGTAATCGGTGAGCTTGTAGATTTTTCTTACAATAACCATAAGAGTCATAACCATTGCAAATCCGGAGAAAATAGCTCCCACCACAAAGTAAGGAGGAAAGAGTGTGGTGTGCCATCCGGGTTCGATTCCGACTGCAAAGTCAGTGGAAACAATTGAGTGAACTGAGACAACAAGGACTGCTGCGATACCTCCCAGGATAAAGCTAAGTGATTCAAATCTGATCCAGTGACGGCCTGAACCGGTCCACCCCATGCCAAAGAACCCAAAGATGGCTTTTTTAATCTTCGACTTTGTCCTGTCACGGATAGTCGCAAAATCTGGCAGCATCCCAAGGTACCAGAACGAAAATGAAATCAGCAGGTATGCAGTAATAGCAATAAAATCCCAGAAGAGCGGCGAGTTGAAATTCACCCACAGCGGACCACGGGTATTAGGGTATGGAAAAATATAAAATGCAAGCCACACACGCCCCATATGCAATGCCGGGAAAAGTGCTGCCATCATTACAGCGATAACGGTCATTGCTTCCGCTGCCCTGTTGATCGAAGTCCTCCACCGCTGCCTAAGGATAAGGAGGAAAATTGAGAATGCTGTCCCTGCATGTCCAATACCTATCCACCACACAAAATTTACAATTTCCCAACCCCATCCGACTGAATTATTTACTCCCCATGTTCCGATCCCCCGGGAAACAGTAATGAAAATTGCATAAAAACCAAATATCGCCGCTATTGATGAAATTCCGAAAGTTATATACCACCATAATCCCGGGACGGTTTCCATCGGAGAAAGTATCTCTTTTGAAATCTGACTCAATGTCTTGTTTCCTTCAACAAGCGGGCCTCTGATTTTCCTGTTATACATTGGCTTTCAGATTATTTATGATTTTGATTCTTCGTCATTCCAGACTTTGGTCAGATACCCTACCGACGGAAGTGTATGCAGCTCTTCCAGCAAATTGTAACGTCTTGGATTATTGTACAATCCGGTTACAGTTGATTTGCTGTCATTCAGATCGCCGAAGATTATGGCTCCTGCCGGGCAGGCCTGCATGCATGCTGTCTTAATTTCATTGTCTTTCAGTGTCCTCTTTTCCAGTTTTGCCTGTAATTTTTTCTCCTGTATCCTCTGTACACAGAACGAACATTTTTCAACAACTCCCCTTTCTCTTACCGTGACATCAGGATTCAGAACCATTTTGCCAAGATCTGACGCAGTATTAAAATCAAACGCCTTATTGTTCGTATACCTGAACCAGTTAAACCTCCTTACTTTATATGGACAGTTATTAATGCAATATTTGGTCCCGATACAACGATTATAAGCCATTTGGTTCAACCCTTCGCTGCTGTGATTGGTTGCTGAAACGGGACAAACATTTTCGCAGGGTGCATTATCGCAGTGCTGGCAGGTAAGAGGCTGGAAAAAAACCTTCGGATCATCAGGCGTATCAGAATAATACCTGTCTATTTTTATCCAGTGCATTATCCTTCTGTTCCTGACTTCTTCCCTTCCCACAACAGGGATATTGTTCTCTGCCTGACAGGCTATGACACAGGAATTGCATCCGACACAGGAATTCAGGTCAATAGAAAGGCCCCAGTGAAAACCATCATATTTCACGTCAGGATAAAGAGTTCTGTGTTTTGATTCATATTCCTCATGAAGTTCATTTCCTGAAAGGGGATTATTCCTGTATTTGCTAAGGACGGTTTCCCTCACAATAGGTCTTCCCTCCATGGAATGATGGACCTGGGTCAAAGCGAGCCGGCTTTGCTTAAGTGTATTTTCCGGTTGTTTCGCAGTGAATCCGTAAACCCTGTTTCCTCCGGTAATCCTGGCAAACGGATAAACATTTATTCCCACATTATCCGCAACGGGTCCGGAGTTTGTATGACCGTAACCCAGGGCAACTGAAACCGTTCCCTCAGCCTGTCCGGGTTGAATAAATGCAGGAAGGATAAGCCCATCTGAAAGCTTTATCAAATGTCCGGTCTGGATACCCAGTTTTGCTGCATCCGCAGGCGATACGGCAGCCACGTTATCCCAGCAATGGCGCGAAACAGGATCGGGTAGCTCCATTAACCATGGATTATTGGCATGCATTCCTGTTCCGAGGGCAACACTTTCGTGCAAAATAACTTCATACCCGTCACTTACTGATTTCTCCCCGGAATTCATAGCTCTGTCAAGCCCTTCCTGATTAAACAAAACAGGATTACCATCGGAGATATCGTAGCTGAAAACCCCGTTGCCCAGGCACATATCCCAGAATTTACTGAACATCGGAAGATCTGACTTTGGGAAAAATTCATTTTGCCAGTTTGCCATCAGGTAATCGTGCCAGGAAACCGGATTTCCGGACCATTTCAACAGGGAATCCTGAAACGAACGTGTATTAAAAAGAGGGTTAATGCATGGCTGGCTCAGGCTTAGCTGCCCTGGAATTATTTCGGCATCATCCCATGATTCCAGAAAATGATGAACAGGACATTCATACCGTGCCTTCCCGACTGTTTCGTTCATGGAACCTGCCATGTTTACTGTCAATTCAGCCTTTTTCAGTCCCGATACAAACTTATCTGATTCAGGATAATCATACACAGGATTGACATTGTACATAAACAATGCCTTTACCTTGCCGGCATTCAGATCGTTTAACAGTTCCTCCATCCTGCCGTCAATGCCTGCAGCAATGTTGAGATTACGTTTCAGGTCGATGCAATCCGCATAATTCCCCAAAAGAGTGTTAATTCCATTGACAATGATCTGAATTTCGACATTGTTTGTTCCGGACAGGATAATCGATCTGCCTTTTGACGCAATCAGTTCACCGGCAAGCTCCGAAATATCTGTCCTGCCGGTTGCCCCGGAGAATACTTCACCGCCTGTCCTGGCAGCTATCGTGTTATATAATTCAGTCAGAAGCAGCCTTTCTTCCGAGGGTTTAATTCTTATTCTTTTGTCGGCGTTGCTTCCCGTAAGGCTCATACCCGATTCAAAGTGAATATGCCTGAGCATTGGTTTCTCTTTATTATCCGGTTTTCTGGAGGAAGCATATTTGGGTATGAAATGAACGGGGGAAACCCAGGTTCCGAGAAGATCGGCATTAAACGAGACCAAAACTGCAGCATTATTGAAATGATAATCAGGAATCACCGCCTTTCCAAAGGATATTGAATTAGCTTCAAGAACGGCAGAATATGAAACAGGATCATATTGCACCCACCGGAATTTTCTGAAACGTGATCCGAATTCATTGATGAGCTTTATAGTGGATGGCGAATTTACCGTTGAGGTCAGCAGGGCAATCTCTCCATCAGATGAATTGATCCTTGAAATATCCTTAATTATCTGTCCGTCAATTGCATCCCATGAAGCAGGCGACTGATCCGATGCTGGAAATTTAAGGCGTGCATCGTCGTACAGACTTAAAACGGAGGCCTGAATCCTGGCTGTCGTTCCCTCCCTGTTGTAAGGGGACATAATATTGCCTTCAATTTTTATTGGCCGGCCATCACGCGTTTTAACAAGAACACTGCAGTACTCGTGGCCGTCAAAAAAGGTTGTTGCATAATACAAAGCTTTCCCGGGAACTATCTCAGGCGGATGTATCAGGTATGGAATGGCTTTCTGAACCGGCCTTTTGCAGCTGGCGATCAAAGCGGCTGAAGAAAGGCTGAAACCGAAAACTTTCAGAAAATCTCTCCTGGATGCATATTTCTTCAGGAAATCGGATTCCATCAACTCCAGAAACTCGTTTTTATGAGTTTCTGCAGCATTCATTTCACTACCGGCACCTATACCCTGATACTCTTCGACACTTTTCCAGTATTTCTTCATCATAAATAACTTGTTTCGAAATACAACAGTTAATAATGGCACTTCATGCATTCAGTTCCACCAATCTTTTCGACGGTAACGTTCTCTGACTCTCCCTTTCCTATCTTTCCTGCAAGATCCTTGTATTGCGAATAAAACTGATTGTTCTGAAAATCCACATTTCTGGTCCGGTGACAGTTAATGCACCATCCCATTGTCATTTCATTGTAAAGGCTTATCCTGTCAGTTTTTTCAACAGGGCCATGACATTCCTGGCAGTTTAGTCCTGCGGCACCTGCGTGCTGTGCATGGCTGAAGAAAACATGATCCGGCAGATTATATACCTTAATCCATGGGATTGGTTTCATTTCCTCAAAGCCTCT
>Ga0209705_10001819_pt1 | contig 11309 bp, 6 predicted proteins | sample PPLLaktember2015_5_FD_187262 | JGI IMG/M metagenome (GOLD analysis project Ga0209705, IMG submission 187262) | Freshwater sediment microbial communities from Prairie Pothole Lake near Jamestown, North Dakota, USA - PPLs Lake P8 Core (1) Depth... | ecosystem: Environmental > Aquatic > Freshwater... | reverse complement strand
GTACCTGACCTTCGCGGCGACGGCGTGCGGGCTCGCGGGCGTGTCGGTCGAGGGGCGCTATCTCGCGGAGTACCTCGCGACGGGCGGCGAGGCGCCGGCGCTGCTCGCGGCGATCTCGACCGGCGCAGTCTTCCTCGGCGCGCTCTCGTACATCGGCAACGGGCCGAACTTCATGGTGAAGGCGATCGCCGAGGAGAACCGCGTCGAGATGCCGAGCTTCTTCGGGTATCTCGCGTACTCGATTCCGGTGCTGATCCCGGTGGTCGCGATCGTGAGCTGGCTCTTCGCGGGTTGAGCGAGGGGACGGCGCGGCGTCACAGCTCCACGTCGCGCCCGTCGTCGCAGATCGCCGTCGTCGCCGGTCCGAAGGCGCCGGCCTCCGCATCCCACTCGCGGTAGACGACGCGGCTGCCGCTCGGGCAGGCCTCGCGGCTCTCGCCCGGCGCGAGGTCGGCCTCCCAGAGGATCGAGCGAAGTCGTTCGTCGCAGTCGCGGCGAGCGGGGCGGCGGATCGGTGAAGGTCCCGTAGAGCGCGTCGATCCCGCCGCCCTCGGCGAGCGGGACTTCGGCGGTGAAGCTCGCCCCCGTGAGGGTCGCCGTCACGCTCGACACGAGGCCCCCGCGCATCACGCTCGCCGGGCCGATGCCCGGCTCGGCCACGCTCGCGGAGACCATCGACTTCGCGGGCGCCGTGGACGAGCTGGCGCTGGTCGAGGTCGAAGGCGCGGGCGGCCGCGTCGTCGCGCGCCGGCAGTACGCCCCGGATCTCAGCCACCCGCTGATCGGGCTCACGGCGTACCGCTGGAACGCCGACGCCGTGGCGCTCGCCGATGGCGCGAACGCCCTCACCGTGCGCGCGACGGACCGCGCGGGGAACGTCTCGACCCTCGACGTCGTGGTCCACCGGCAGAGCGGCGCCCTGCGCCTCGCGAGCCCGGCGGACGGCGCCGTCACGAGCACGCTCTCGCAACAGGTCCAGCTCGAGGTGCTGGCCGACTCGGTGATCGACGCCGTCTTCGTCGCCGGTCGTCGCCTCGCGAACCTCACCGCCTTCCCGGCCGAGGTCGGACTCTTCAATCTCGGGAGCCTCCCGCTCGTTCCCGGCGTGAACGACATCCGCGTGGTCTCGCACCGCGCGGACACGGGCGCGAGCGAGGTGCTGGGCTTCACCCTGGTCTCGACCGCGACCGACTTCGCGACGCTGACGGGCGTCGTCACCGACCAGCGCGCGGGCGAGCCGATCCCGGGCGCCCTCGTCACGATCTCGGTCGGCGGCGTGGCCTACGTCGTCGTCACCGACGCCCTCGGCCGCTACACGCTGCCCGTCGAGCCCGGCGACGTGATCGCCGTCGCCAATGCCCCGGGCTTCGTGTCGCGGAACCTCTTCACGGGCAGCGTCACCGTCGGCGAGACGCGCGAGGCGAGCGCGCCCCTGATCGCGCTCTATACCCCGCCCCCCGCGCCCGGCGGCGGGCCCACGCGCGTGACGCTCACCGGCACCGTGCGCAGCCGCCTCACGAACCTCCCCGAGCCCGGCGTCGAGATCGCAGTCCTCGGCACCGACCGCACCACCACGAGCGACGCCACGGGCCGCTACACGCTCGCCGAGCTGACCCCAGGCAGCGTCACCCTCCGCCTGCGCAAGCCCGACTTCGTCGATGCGTTCTTCACCTACGACGACCTGCGCCCGCCGAGCAGCGGCTACCCCGTGCGCGCCGACCTCGACTATCCGATCCAGGCCGGCAACGAGGAGACGATCGCAGTGGGCACGACCGCCCACGGCACGGTGCGCGACGCCTTCACGAGCCAGCCGCTCGCGGGCGTCCAGGTCACGGCGGGGAGCCTCGCCGCCGTGACCGATGCCGCCGGCGCCTTCACGCTCGCGGGCCTGCCCGCGGGCGAGCGCGTCGCGATCCGCGCCGAGACCCCGGGCCACGACCCGCAGACGCTCGAGGCGTTCGTGGTCGCGAACGCGACCGACCCGCTCGACTACGCGCTCGCGCCGCGGACCTGGGCGAAGGTGACGGGCAGCGTGACCGATACGGTGACGGGCGAGCCGATCCACCTGGCGCGCGTGCGTGTGTCCGGAAGCAGCTTCCTGAGCGCGGCCACCGAGGGCGATGGGAGCTACGAGCTCGCCGGGATCCCGGAAGGCAGCCATGCGATCGAGATCGAGCACCCGGCGTACCTGCCCCACGCGGCGGGCGCGCTCCCCTTCAGCAACGGCCAGGCGCTGTCACTCTCGGCGGCACTCACGCCGCGGCCGCGAACGGGTCACCTCTCGGGCCGCGTCCTCGACCGCGTGAGCGGGCAGCCCATTGCCGGGGCGGTCGTGCAGCCGGCGAGCGGACCGAGCGCGATGAGCGACGCCGAGGGCCGCTACTCGCTCGCCGCCGTCCCGGCCGGGCTCGCGACCCTCACGGTCACCGCCCCTGGCTACCCGCCGACGACACGAGACGTCGGCATCGTGGCGGACCGCGCGTCGTCCCAGCCCTACGCGAACGAGGCCGACCTGGTGCTCGACGCTGCAGGCGGGCCACTGCCCGACGAAGTCTCGAAGATCGTCTCGGCGGCGAGCGGCGGCTTCATCGAGACGCCCGACGGCCGTCTCCGCCTCGACATCCTCCCGGGAAGCCTGTCACTCGACGCCGAGATCATCGTGCGCCGTCCGATGGCGAGCGTGACGACGCCGGGCGGCGTGCTTGCGACCGATCCGGCGCTCGGCGCCGACGAGATCCGTGTCCTCGGGAGCGAGACCGAGATCCTCGTAGCCCCGACGACGCCGGGCGGCGAGAAGCCGCGCCTCGCGGGGCCGGTCTTCGTCTCCGCCCGCTACTCGGGCGAGGTCGCTGCGTCGAGTGGCGTCGCCGAGCACACGGCGTTCCCGTACCTCTTCGACCGCAGCCAGTGGACGGCGCTTCGAACCGTGCCGTACCTCCACGCCGTCGACGATGTGAACAAGCTCGTCGTCGTGGCGCTGCTCTTCGGGCAGACCGAGGCCGGCCAGCGGGTCTTCGCCTACGAGACCCAGCGGCGGCCGACGCTGGTCGCGGACAACGGAGACGAAGAGCCGCCGGCGGGGCCGGGGGATCTCGTGCTCGACGCGTTCAGGACCGTGATCGGCGCGGCGAGAGAGGCGGTGGCGCCGGACATCGCACGCAACGTCGACGCCGTCGACCTCGCGCTCGACCCGAGCCTCAATCCGACGCAGGACCCGGCAGACCCGCAAGGGCCCAACCGCATCAACGCGTTCGCGCGACCGCTGCTCTTCTTCCACGGCTGGGATCCGGCCGCCATCGCCCATGACATCGGGCTGATGAAGGATCCGCTGGACGACGGTCGGTACGGCGCGATCCTCGAGGATCTCGTCTCGGGCACGAACGGGGTCTATCGCCCGATCTTCGTGACCTACAACTCGCGCATGAGCATCGCCGAGAGCGGGGAGGCAATCGCCCAGAAGCTCGATGCTCTCTATCCGCCCCTGCTGGCCGGCGGCCTCGACCCCTGGGCGCTGCCGGGCGAGTTCGAGAAGAACCGGCCCGAGTCCTTCGAGGTCTGGGACTCCTTCGGCTTCAGCATGGGCGGGCTCGTCGAGCGGGAGTTCCAGGCGAGGTCCGTGCGGGGCGACTGGCTCGGGAGCACGGGTGACCCGAGCAAAGTCGGTCGCGTCCAGAACATGGTGACCATGGGCACGCCCCACCACGGCGCGCTGCAGCTCCTGCGCCTCGTGACGCTCCTCGGCCTCGGCTTCCAGGGTCTCTTCATCGAGGAGATCCTCGAGCGCTGGTCGCCCGGGACGCTGGACCTCCTCGACTACGACGGGACCCTCGGATGCGGCGTCGCCCGAAACGCCACCCTCTGCGCCCTCAACGCCAATCCCCGCTCGACCCCGAACGGCCGCCTCAGCTTGATCGGCGGCACGAAGCCGGACGTCTTGGGCGTCACGGGCTTGGGTCGCCTCCTCGTCGGGCCGATGACGAACGACGGGGTGGTGCCCTTGAGCAGCGCACAGGGGAGGTCGACGGTGTTCCGGATCCCGATCGGGCCGCTGCGGAAGGGGGAGCGTTTCGACGAGCCCTTCGACCACCTGAACGCCGGCACCGAGAGCAACGGCAACCAGCGCATCTCCGAGTTCGCCCAGCGCGACATCTTCCCGTTCCTGAGCGACCACTACGTCGTCTCGCAGCTGAGCTTGCCACTCCCTGCGTGCCCGGCTGAGGACACGCAAGGCCATTTCGTGATGGACATGAACGTGGACTTCAACGCCAACCTGGGCAGCTTGAAAGGAATGGCATTGGTGCTCTACGCGAAGGACAGCTCCGACCACTGGAAGATCGTCGCAGGAGCCGATCCTGAATCCGGCGCATTCACCGCGACGGACCAGACGACGAGCGGGAACTCACGATCGAGCCAGCCGTTGCACTTGTCCATCAACACGACCTTCGAACCGGGGACCGACGTCACCGCGCTGGTACCTCGTCTCTACGTCTATGGCATCGGGAGCGAGCCGAAGGCGGATCCCGAACCCGGTGAAGAGGCGGAGGCGAGGGCACACTTGTGTCACTGAGGACGGCGATCACCGGGATCGCCATCGCGAGCGTCTTCACGGCGACGCTGGGTGCGATGCCGGATGCCGCTTCCGGTCGATGGACGCTGGCGGCACCCCTCCCGGAACCGCGATGGTTCCACGCGGCGGGGCTCGGGAGCGATGAAAGGCTCTATGTCTACGGCGGCTACGTGAAGACCGATCGACCCGCGCGGGCGTATGGGATCGGCCCCTTGGCTCTCGTCATCTACGACCCGAGTAGTCACGAATGGAACCGCGGCCCTGCAAACAGAGCCTTCCAGCAACGAACCCGTTACCAGGTCGTCGCAAGCACGGTTCGCGCAGACGGCACGAACGTAGAGGAAATTCAGCTGCGAGACGGTTTCAGCGAGAGCGCCACGGACCGCGAGCTTTTCTCGGGCGACCAGGCGCCTGCGGGACATCCGCATTGGTTCGCCGTTTCCAGCGCGGGCGCGATCTATTTCGACCCGGAGAAGGGGGACTGGACACAAAAGCTCTCGCCAGGATTGGTCGCTCCCCCCGAGCCGCCTCGGAAGGAAAGTGCGCGGGATTCCTCCGCTCCGCGCCAGTACTTGGGAACCTGGCCGGTGTGGTTTCGATTCATTGCGACAGCGGCGACAAGCAGCGATGGAAAGATCTATCTCACTGGCGGCACGGGCAAACCGATCGAGTTCGAACGCCGGTCGGAAGGGCCTCAATTGCTCGCCGCCGTCGACGTCTACGACGCCGTCGCCAACCGCTGGTACGCGATCCCGCCGATGCGTGAGGCGCGCCAGCTCCACGCCGCCGCTGTCGGGCGCGACGGGCGGCTGTACGTGTTCGGCGGTGTCGCGTCTCCCGGCGGAATCGGCAGCAAGCCCGGCGAGTCCGACGAATCGTGGGAGCGACGTATGGCCGCCAACCGCAAGGCCGCCGACTCCTCCCTCGCCTCGGTCGAGATCTACGACCCGAAGACCGAGTCCTGGTCGAAGGGCGCGCCGATGCCGACCCCGCGCCAAGCCATGGGCGCCGCCCTCGGCTCCGACGGCCGGATCTACGTCGTCGGCGGCACGAAGTCCTACAGCACCCCCGATCCCCTCGACACCGTCGAAATCTACGACCCCGCGACCGACTCGTGGGAGAAAGGCCCGTCGCTTCTCTACCCGCGCCGCGGCCACGCCGTCGTCGCGACGCCGGACGGCAAGATCTACGCGATCGGCGGCTGGGTGTGGAGCCGAAAGCTCCGGCTCCCGACCTCCGACGCGCCGCGCTTCGAGGAGGACGGGAAGGATCTGCGCGCGACGGTCGAGGTGCTCGATACGAAGGCTTCGGACTGACTCCTGCCCCGGGCTCGCGCATGGGGGTCGGTCGCCCGCGGTCGCGAGCGTTCGCCGTCGCGGACAGGACGTGCGCTCCGATGCGGAGCGCCTCAGCGCATCTCCTGCCCGCCGTTCACGTCGAGGCTCGCGCCCGTGATCGCGCGCGAGAGATCGCTCGCGAAGAACACGACGGCGTCGGCGACTTCAGCAGAAGTGGGGATGTGGCCGAGCGGGATGTCGCGGGCGACCTCGTCGTAGACCGCCTGCGCCGTCACGCCGCGCGCCTTCGCCTGCGCCGCGAAGTAGCCCTCGAGCGCGGGGCCCCAGATGTAGCCCGGCAGCACCGAGTTCACGCGCACGCCCCTCGGACCGGCCTCGCGCGCGAGCGTCTGCGTTGCGGCGAGGAGCGCGGCCTTCGACGCCGCGTAGCCCGCCATCGTCGGGAGCGGCTTGCGCACGATCATCGAGTTCACCATCACGATCGAGCCGGCGCCGCGCTTCGCCATCTCGCCCAGGGCGGCCTTCGAGAGCCGCAAGGTGCCGAGCACGTTCACCTCGAAGGGCGCCCGCCAGCCCTCGAGATCGTCGTCGGCGAGCGCCACGTAGCTGCCGGCGTGGTAGGCGTTGTTCACGAGCGCGTCGATGCGACCGAATGTGGCGACCGCCTCGGCGACGGCGCGCGCGCAGTCCGCGTCGCGCGTGACGTCGGCGACCACGGGCAGGGCGCGGCGGCCGAGGGCCCGGATCTCGCCGGCGAGCTCCTCGACCGCCTCGCGGCGGCGGGCCGAGACGGCGACGTCGGCGCCGAGGCGGGCCACGGCGAGGGCGACCTCGCGGCCGAGGCCGGGGCCGATGCCGGAGACGAGGACGGTGCGGTTCGCGAGCAGCACGGGCATCCCTTCCAAAAATGAAACACGTTCTAGTATACTCGCCCCCGCCCTCGAGAACCGCCCGCAGAGGAGGCCCGCCATGGCCCGCATCGCCCTTCCGCCGTACCCGAACGGCTGGTTCGCCGTCGCCCACGCGGACGCGCTGCGGCCCGGCGAGGTGCGCGCGATCCAGTACCTGGGGCGCGACCTCGCGCTCTTCCGCGACACCGCGGGCCGCCACCACGTGCTCGACGCCTACTGCCCGCACCTCGGCGCCGTGCTGGCCCAGGGCAAGGTCGAGGGCGACACGCTGCGCTGTCCGTTCCACTCCTGGCGCTTCGAAGGCGCGACCGGACGCTGCGTCGAGATCCCGTACGCGAAGCGCATTCCGCCCAAGGCCGACGCGCGGGCGTGGCGCACGATCGAGTGCAACGGCATGGTGCTGATCTGGCACCACACCGCGGGCGCCGAGCCGAGCTGGATGCCCGAGCGCATCGATGCGCTCGACGACCCCGGCTACCGCCTCCACGCGACCCACGAGTGGACGATCGCGAGCCATCCCCAGGAGATCATGGAGAACGGCGTCGACTTCGCGCACTTCCAGACGCTCCACGGCTGGAAGTGCAAGAAGCTCGACTGGCGGCCGAACGGCCCGTACTACTCGCTGAAGATCGACGTCGACACCGGCGCCGAGGGGCAGGCCGCGACCGCGGGCAACATCACCGACGCCGACTCCTTCAACTCCGGGCCCGGCTTCCTCTACACGCGCTTCCAGGGCGCCCTCGACGGCTTCGCCGTGAACGCGCTCACGCCGGTCGCGCCCGAGGTGCTGCACATCCAGCACCGCTACTACGCCCACGAGCGCTGCGACCCGGCGCTCGTGAAGGGCTTCTTCGAGTTCTACGTGCGCGACTACGATCTCGACATCCCGATCTGGTCGAACAAGGTCTACCGCGACCGGCCGCAGCTCACGGAGGGGGAGGCCGATTTCGGTCGCTTCCGGCGCTGGTACGCACAGTTCTACTCGGAGAGCCGAGAGCAGGGGGCGAATCGATGAAGCGGCTCGAGGGCAAGGTGGCGCTGGTGACGGGCGCCGCGCGCGGGCAGGGCGAGGCCGAGGCGCGCCTCTTCGCCGCCGAAGGCGCGAAGGTGGTGATGGGCGACGTGGCGGACGCCGCGGGCCAGAAGATCGCGTCCGAGCTCGGCGACGCGGCGATCTACCGCCACCACGACGTGTCGAGCGAGCAGAGCTGGCGCGACTTCGTCGGCGCCGCCGTCGAGCGCTTCGGGCGGGTGGACGTGCTGGTGAACAACGCCGGCATCCTGCACGTGGCGCCGGTCTCCGAGATCAAGCTCGCGGACTACATGCGCGTGATCGGCGTGAACCAGGTCGGCTGCCTGCTCGGGATGCGCGAGGTGATCCCGCACATGGCGAAGCAGGGCGGCGGCTCGATCGTGAACATCGCGTCCACCACCGCCATGGAGGGCGCGATGGGCCTCGTCGCGTACTCGTCGAGCAAGTTCGCGATCCGCGGCATGACGAAGACCGCAGCCCTCGAGCTCGGCCGGGTCGGGATCCGCGTGAACGTGATCTGCCCCGGCGGGATCGACACGCCCATGGGCCGGGGCGAGGAGGGCTTCGAGGCGGTGGACGCGAGCGCCTGGTTCAAGGCCCTGCCGCTCGGCCGGATCGGGAAGCCCGAGGAGGTCGCGAAGCTCGCCCTGTTCCTGGCGAGCGACGAGTCGTCCTACTGCACCGGCGCCGAGTTCGTGGCGGACGGCGGGCAGCTCGCCGGGGAGCGCTTCGCCTAGCCCGCGCCGGGCGCTCCGGCGCCCGCGCCGCGCGGCCGTCGTTCGGCCCGAGACGCGCCCGCGACGGCCGCTCGGGGGGGCGTAAGGCGGATCCCTCGGTCGGCCGTTACGAGGGCCGCGGAGCGAGGCCGCGACCCACGGGTCGTCCCCGCGCCGGAAGGGCCGGAAGGGGACGACGGATGGACGGCGAACGCCCGGTGCTCGGCGTGGGGATCATCGGCTGCGGTGCGGCCACCCGGCGCATGCACCTCCCCGCGCTCGCCTCGCTGCCCGAGCTCTTCCGCGTGACGCACCTCGCGGACGCGGCGCCGGGCGTCGCGGAAGAGCTCGCGGCTCCCTTCGGCGCGCGCCACTCGACGGACGCCGACTCGCTACTCCTCGACCCCTTCGTGGACGTCGTCGCGGTCGCCGCGGCGGACCCGCTCCATGCCTCCCACGCCATTCGCGCCTGTCGCGCCGGGAAGCGCGCGGTGCTGGTCGAGGCGCCTCTCGCGCTCACGCCGACCGAGGCGCGGGCGGTGGTGCGCGCCTCCGCCGAGATGGGAACGCCCGTCCAGGTCGGAACGACCCTCCGCTACGACCCGGCCTTCGTGGCAGCGCTGCCCCTGCTCGAGGGGAAGCCCGATCTCGTGGTGATGGAGACCTTCGTCGGGTCCCCGGACGGGGTCGTCGCCGGCGTGCCGGCGGCGTCCGAGACGGAGGATCCCGAAGCGGGCCTGGGCGCGCTCGGAGCGGCGATCCACTACGCGGGCCTCGACGCGCCCGCGGAGCTCGCCGCCCTCGCGCGGCTCGCGCTCCGCCTGTCGAGCCACGAGCTGGCGCTCCTGCGCACGCTCCTCGGCGAGCCGACGGCCGTCGAGCACGTGGCGCCGACTGGGGGCAGCGGCTTCTACGCCGCTCTCGACTACGCGGGCAGCAAGGCGCTCCTCGTCGTGTACGAGAGCCGGATCCGCACGCACGATCGTCGTCTGCGCTGGATCCGCGCCGAGCGCGAGGTCGAGCTGCGACTCGTCGCGGACGGGGATGCCACAGCGGTATCCGAGGCGTGGGTGCACGAGCGCGTCGACGGCGTGCTGCGCACGCGCGCTCTCGAGCCGGCGGCCGAGACGGGATGCCGGAGCCAGTGGCGCAACCTCTACGACGCCGCGCTGGGGGAGACCGCCCCGCTGACGCCCGCCGCCGCTGCGGCGGCCGACGTGAGCCTGGTCGAGCGCATGATGCGGGTCGCGGCGCCGCGGCCCGAGAAGTGCTCCGACGCGAGCGGCGTGGCGCTCCTCGGCGCCGGGAGGATCACCGCCGTCCACGGCCCGATCCTCGACGCGATGCAGACGGCGCGGGTGGCACTCGTCGCGTCGCGCACCGCCGACAGCGCGGAGCAGCGGGCCTGGCGCTACGGCTGCGAGGCGACCGCCTGGGACAAGCTCGACGCGCTGGTCGCGCGTCGCGACGTCGATGCGGCGCTCGTCGCCGGCCCTCCGAGCGTCCACCTCGACCACGCGCGCGCCGCCGTCGCGGCCGGGCGTCACGTGATCGTGGAGAAGCCGCTCTGCCGCACCCTTGCCGAGGCGGACGAGCTCGAGCTCCTCGCCGCCGCCGGGCGCGCCCGCATCGCCTACGCCGAGAACTGCGCCTTCGCCCCGCTGCTCGTCGCCGCGAGCCGGGCGATCGGGACCGGCCGCGTCGGACGCCTGCGGCGGATCGAGGCTTTCACGCTCCATCCCCGGCCGACGCACGGCGACTTCCTGTCCCCCGACTACGGCGGCGGCGCGCTCTTCGACCTGGGCGCCCACACCCTCTGGTGCGCCTGGATGCTCGCGGGCTTCCAGCCGGTGGCCGGAGTACGGGCTGCGCTCGAGGGCGCGCCCGACGAGGGCGACGTGCACGCCGACGTTCGTCTGCGCTTCGAGGGCGGCGTCGAGGCGCGCGTCGAGGTGAGCTGGTGCGCGGAGGCCGGTCGCGCCGGCGCGCGCGTCGAAGGTGACGACGCGAGGCTCGAGCTCGACCTCGAGCCGCACTCGCGCCTGGTCCTGCAGCGCGGGTCGGCGGAGGAGCGCCTGCCCTGGAGCGGCTGCGAGCGCGCGAGCAGCGCCGGCTGGGCCGTGAAGATGGGCTACGTGCAGGAGCTCGAGGCCTTCCTCGCCGCGTTCCGCGCGGGAGAGGAGCCGCGTCCCGACGTGAGCGAAGGCCGCGCGATCCTCGAGATGACGACGGCGGCCTACGCATCCGCGGGTCGCGGCGGCGAGGAGGTCGCGCTGCCCTTCATCGGCGACCTGCGCAAGACCCCCTACCAGCAGTGGCGCGGCTGAGCCGGGGAAGAGGCCTCAGCGCGGCGGCTCGGCGCCCGGTCCCGCCGATTCGGACTCCGGCTCGGCCTCCGCTCCCTCGCCGATCCAGCCCTTGCGGCGGAAGTAGACCAGCAGGCCGGCCACGACGCCGACCATCAGCAGCCACGCGAAGGCGTAGCCGAAGCGCCAGCGGATCTCGGGCATGTGCTCGAAGTTCATGCCGTACACGCCCACGATGAAGGTCAGCGGGATGAAGATGCTCGACAGGATCGTGAGCACCTTCACCACCTCGTTCGTCTTCTGGCCGACGCTCGACATGTAGATCTCCATCAGGCCGAGGGAGAGCTCGCGCAGGGTGTCGAGGACGTCGTGGATCTGCGCCGCGTGGTCGTAGGCGTCACGCAGGTAGACGCGGACCGCTTCGCTCACGAGGGGATGGTCGGCGCGCATCATGGCCGAGATGGCGTCGCGCTGCTGG
>Ga0209705_10001818_pt1 | contig 11310 bp, 7 predicted proteins | sample PPLLaktember2015_5_FD_187262 | JGI IMG/M metagenome (GOLD analysis project Ga0209705, IMG submission 187262) | Freshwater sediment microbial communities from Prairie Pothole Lake near Jamestown, North Dakota, USA - PPLs Lake P8 Core (1) Depth... | ecosystem: Environmental > Aquatic > Freshwater... | reverse complement strand
TCGGGCGACCAGGCATAATCCTCGATGGCCAGCGGCCCGGAGGCGCCGGCCGGGACGAGCTTGGCCGCGGAGACGAGGACCTCGCGCCGGCCGGTCTCGGCCCGGTAAAGGACGAGGTCGCGGCCGCCCTTGGCCTCGGCGCTCGGCTCGAGCGTCGTATAGGATCCGCCGTCGCTCATCCAGCGGGCCGGGCCGAAGCGCTCCGCGGCGAATTCACGGCCGGCGAAGATGCGCTCGACGGTCAGGAAGGGATCGAGGGGCTTGTCCGGAGCGGCTTGGCCCCGGGCCGGGGCGGCCGGAGCGGAAAACCCGACGAGGAGGAAGGCGAACAGGACGGGGGTCGCGAGGATCTTGCGGTATCGGATCATGGCGGCGGACCTCCTGGGACTTCTATTTATCGGGGCGCCAGGACGTAGGCGAGGCCCGGCTGGGTCTTGAATTCGACCACCCCGGAATCGGGCACGGACGAGGGCATGATCATCTGGCCCAAGTGCGTGATGGACATGGGGAACGGCAGGCGGACGCGGCATGTCCCGCCGGTCGTGGAGAGGATCGTCGCCCGCCAGAGTCTGCCGTTCGACCATTTTATATCGATCTCGAACCCGCCCCGGGCCCGCAAACCGCGGACCTCTCCCTTCGGCCACGACGAGGGCAGGGCCGGGAGGAACTCGATCTCTCCGTTCTGGGACCGGACGAGCATCTCGGCGACGGCCGCGCTGAAGCCGAGGGCTCCGTCCACCTGAAGGGCCTTGCTGCAGATCGAGAACAGGCTCGCGGTCGTGTAATTGTTCAGGGCGAAGCGGAGGTTCTCCAAGGCTTTGGCCCCGTCGCCGAGTCGGGCCCAGCAGGCCGCCTTCCAGGCGGACGCCCAGCCGTTGCCCGGAAGCCCGCGCTGCTCCAGGACGACCCGGGCCGCCTGGGCCGTCCCGCCCGTCTGTCGCCCCGGGATCTCATGGCCCGGGAAGAGGCCCCAGAGACCCGAGATGTGGCGGTGGCTCTTTTCCGTCTCGTCCCAGTCCTCGAGCCATTCCTGGAGATTGCCGCGGCGGCCGATGCGCATCGGGGCAAGCTTGGCCCGGGCTTCGAGGACCTTCGATCGGAACTCCGCGTCGACGCCCAGGATCTTGGCCGCCTCGGCGACCTGACCGAAGAGGGCGTCGAGGATGCGCATGTCGATGGTCGAGCCGGCGCAAATCGAAGTCGTCGTCATGAAAGTCGTGATCTCGTCGAAGAACGGCCGCTGGCCGGCGACGGCCGGGAAGTTCTCCGGCGAGGTCGAAGGGTTGGTCACCAGCCAGCCGTATGTCGGGTGGGGGACGAGAAAATCGAGAAAGAACTCGGCGCTGCCCTTCAGGACGGGATAGGTGTCCTTCAGGAAGGCCTTGTCACCCGTGAAAAGATAGTGCTCCCAGAGATGCGTCGCCAGCCAGGCCCCGCCGGTCGTGAAGGTCCCCCAGCTCGGCCCGTCCATGGGCGCGGCGACGCGCCAGAGGTCCGTGTTCTGATGGAAGACCCAACCCCGGGCGCCGTAGTGCTCTCTGGCCACGTCGCCGCCCTGGTCGGCGAGCTCCCGGATCATCCGGAAGAGCGGCTCGGCGCACTCGGCTAGGTTCCCGACCTCGGCCGGCCAGTAGTTCATCTCGGTGTTGATGTTCGTCGTGTACTTGGAATCCCAGGGCGGGTTCATCTTGTCGTTCCAGATGCCCTGGAGGTTGGCCGGCTGGGTCCCCGGCCGGGACGAGGAGATAAGGAGATAGCGGCCGAACTGGAAGACGAGGCCGGCCAGGGCCGGGTCGTTCGTCCCGTCGAAGGCTTTGATGCGCTCGGCGGTCGGCAGCTCGGAATTCGAGCCGGCGGGCAGCCGGATCCCGGCCCGCCGGAAAAGCCGCCGGTGCTCGCGGAGGTGGGCCTCGAGGAGCGTCCCGAAGGGCTTCCCCGCCGCGCCGTCGAGGGCCGCGGCGACGCGGCCAGCGGGGTCGCCGGACACATCTTTATAAGTGACGAAGTTCGTCGCCGCCGCGACGAGTAGGGTCACGGCGTCGGCGCCGGCGACGACAAGCTCATCCTCGTCGACCGCCATCGTGCCGCCTTCCGCGACAGCCTTGAGCCGGGCTTCATAGCGGAGCTTCCCGGCGATGCCCATGTAGTCGGCCGACTTGCCCTTGATGACAAGCCCGTCGGGCGGCAGTCCGTCCATGCGGAAATAATCGGTGGCGTAGTTCGAGTGGGCCTCGTTCCTCTCCCCCCTGAGCTGGGCCCGGAAGGAGACCCGGCCCGGCGCGTCCGCCGTGAGCCGGACGACCAGGACCTGGTCGACGGGGCTCGAGAAGACCTGCCGCGCGTAACGGACGCCGCCGGCCGTGTACGAGGTCGTGTCGACGGCCGTGTCGAGGTCGAGCTCGTGACGGTATTCCGCCGCCGCATCCGTCGCCGGGAACCGGAGGACGAGATCGCCGAGGGACTGGTACTTTTGCTGTTCGACCGGGTAACCCATGAGCCGGCGGCCGAAGAGGATATGGGCCTGCTTGAACCGGCCTTCGAACACCAGGCGTTGGATCTCCGGGAGGACCGCGGCGCCGCCCCGGACGGTTGTCGAGTACGGCCCGCCGGTCCAGTAGGTCTCTTCGTTGAGCTGGATCCTCTCTTCGTCCGTCTTTCCGAAGACCATCGCCCCGAGCCGGCCGTTCCCGACGGGGTGGGCGTTCTCCCAGGCGGCGGCCGGACTGGCCGCCCAGACGACCGTCGTCGTGTCCCTCGGCGCGGCGGCTTCGGACCTGGCGCCGGCGAGGGGCGGGCAGCGGAGAACGATCCCCAGGATGGCGAAGGGAAGGACGCCGGCCCGGGCTCGAAGGCGCCGGCGGGATCGGGCTGCGGCCAAGATCGGGCCCTCGCGTCCGGGCTATTCCGCGGGCTTGGCGATAGCCGGATAGTATTTGCGGACGAAGACCTCCTGGACCCCGAACGACCAGTGGACGTCGCGGATGTGATTGGCCGCGTCCTGGCTCCGGCCCGCGCGCAGGAGGTCGACGAGGGCCTGGTGCTCGCCGACCGAGGCCTCCTCCCACTCCTTGACGAACCCCTGGCGCCTCGGGAAATCGTAGAGCCGCTTCTTGAGGTTGTTGATGATCTTGACCAGGCTGGCGTTGCCGCAGAGGTTCAGAAAGGTGTCGTGGAAGGCCAGATTCCGGTCGTAATAGGCGTCGAAATCGTTCTCCGCGAGGGCCCTCTTCATGCTGTCGTTCAGGGCCGCCATGTTGTCGATGTCGGAGGGCTTCAGCCGGTCGAAGGCCTTGAGCAGGGCCATGCTCTCGAGCGCGCCGATGATCTCATAGTAGCTCCGGATGTCCTGCTCGCTCAGGGCGTTGACGACGATCATGCGCCGCGGCAGGATGGTGACGAAATCCTCCATCTCGAGCTGGAGCAGCGCGTCGCGGAGCGGGGTCTTGCTGACGCCGAGCTTCTTCGACGTCTCCTCCATGTCGATGGCCGATCCCGGCAGGATCCCGCCGTGCCTCATCTGCTCGCGCAGGTACTCGTAGACCTGTTCTTTGAGGGATTTAACGTTGAGGATGGGCTTACGGTCCATGATAACTAACCTGACTTATTCACAAAAACGCCCTGTTTCTTCACCATCTCTCTTCTCTTTAGTGCGTTTTTGCCCTCCCGGGCGAACCGATCCGGCCCATCTGCTTCGTTCTCGGGGTTCGCAGTACCAAAGAGTACAGCTTCACCCCTCGGGCCTCGCATCTGGGGCCGCCTCGATTCGTGAATAAATCAGGCTAAGGATATTCGACAAGGGTGGGTCAAGTCAAATGCCGGCCTGTTCGCGGCCCGAGGGGCCATTATCATCTCCGGAGATGTCTGATAGAATGCCCTGAGGGAGACGCCGATGGACCCGTTAACGCCGATCCGCTACGTCACGACGGAGGAGATCCGGGGCCGCCTCACCATGCCTGCCGCGATCCGGGCGGTGGCGGACGCGCTCGTGGAGCTTTCGACCGGCCGGGCCCTCGTCCCGCCGCGGACGAGCCTCGAGATCGCCGGCTTGCGGACGACGGCCCTGGTCATGCCCGCCTACCTCCCCGGTCCGAAACGCATCGGCCTCAAGCTCATCTCCCTCTGCGAGGACAACCCGGCCAGGGGCCTGCCGCTCGCCCAGGCCGTCACGATCGTCATGGACGCCGAACGCGGGACGCCCCTGGCCGTCCTCGAGGCGGGCCATCTCACCGCCGTCCGGACGGGCGCCGCGTCCGGCGCCGCGACCGACGCCCTGGCCCGCCGGGACGCCCGGGTGGCCGCCGTCTTCGGCGCCGGCGTCCAAGGCCGGGCCCAGCTCGAGGCCATCGCGGCCGTCCGGCCGCTCCGAAAGGCTTTCATCGTCGATACCGACGGCCGGGCCGCGGCCGTCTTCGCCGAGGAGATGAGACGCGCGCTGGCCCTCGACGTCGAGCCGGCGGACGCTCCCACGGCCCTGCGCGACGCCGACGTCGTTTCGACGGCGACGACGTCGACGGGGCCGGTGTTTCGAGATGCGGACCTCAAAGCCGGCGTCCACATCAACGCCATCGGGTCCTACAAGCCTCACGTCCGCGAGGTCCCGGGCGAAACCATCCGCCGGGCCGGTCTGTTCGTCGACGACCGCCGGGCCTGCCTCGAGGAGGCGGGCGACATCCTCATCCCTCTCCATGAGGGGACCATCGACGAGAATCACATCCGGGCCGAGATCGGCGAGGTCCTGGCCGGCCTCAAGCCGGGCCGTCGCTCGGACGACGAGATCACAGTTTTCAAGGCGGTGGGCAACGCCGTCGAGGACCTGGCCGTGGCCGTGCTGGTCCTCGGCTGAAGGGCGACGATGGAGTTCATCAGCATCCTCAACGACGTCCTCGGGCCGGTCATGCGTGGGCCTTCGAGCTCCCATACAGCCGGGTCCTATCACATCGGCCGGCTCGTTCGCGCCCTGCTCGGTGAGGAGCCGGCCCGGGCCGTGTTCACGTTCGATCCGGAAGGCTCCTATGCCGCGACCTATCGCCAGCAGGGCGTCGATCTGGCCCTGACGGCCGGGCTCCTGGGCTGGCCGATCACCGATGAGCGCTTCGCCCGCGCCCTCACCCTCGCCCCGCGGCACGGACTCAGGCCGCGGTTCCGGGTCGCCCGGCTCGAAGGGGCCGACCATCCCAACACGGTGGCCATCGAGCTCGCCGGTCGGCGGGGCCGGCGGCTTCGCGCGACCGCCAAATCGGTCGGAGGCGGGATGGTCCTCGTGACCGAGCTCGACGGCAGGCCGGTGTGCCTCGACGGCAAGAGCTTCGAGGTCCTGGTCCTCGCCGGCGCCCGGCAGGCCCGGGAGGTCGAGCGGATCGTCGCCGCCGACGGCCGGACGACAGGCCGGCCCGTCCGCTCGTCCGGACACGGCGAAGCGTTCCTGTGGTTCAGGAGGACGGCGCCTCTCGGGCCGGAGGCCCTGACCGCCCTCGGCAAGCTCGAGGGAGTTCGCGGGACCTGGACGGCGCCGCCCTTGTTCTTCATTCAACAAGGGACTCCCCTTTTCCGGTCCGGGAAGGAGATGGTCGGGTTGGCCCGGCGCAGGGGCGTATCGCTCGGCCGGATCGCCCTCGCCTACGAGGCCCGGCTCCTGGGACTTGCGGAGAGCGAAGTCCTCGATGAGATGGGAAGGAGATATGACATCATGAGGGAGTCCGTGCGCAGGGGCCTGGCCGGCCGTGGGCTCGGAATGAGGCTCCTGAAGCCGACCGCCGGGCGGATCTTCCGCGCCGAGGCCCGGCACGCACTCCCGACCGGCGGCGTCACGACGAGGGCCGCAGCTCGGGCCATGGCCGCCCTCCACGTCTCCAACAGCGGAGGCGTCGTCTGCGCGGCTCCAACGGGCGGTTCGGCCGGCGTTCTCCCCGGGGTTCTGGTCACGCTGGCCGAGGACCGGGGGCTCGACGAGGGGGGCACGGCACTGGCCCTCCTGGCCGCAGGCGCGGTCGGGCTGATCGTGGCCCGGCGGGCCACCTTCGCCGCCGAGGTCGCCGGCTGCCAGGTCGAGATCGGGGCCGCCGGGGCCATGGCCGCCGCGGCGGTGGTCGAGGCGGCCGGAGGAGGCGCGGCCCAGGCGGCCGATGCCGCCGCCATCGCGTTGCAGAACACGATGGGCTCCGTCTGCGACCTGGTCCAGGGCCTGTGCGAGATCCCCTGCCACACCCGGAACGCGGTGGCCGCCTCGAGCGCGTTCGTCTGCGCCGATCTGGTTTTCGGCGGCTACGTCAATCCGATCCCCCTCGACGATACGGTCGACGCGTCCCTCGCCTCTGGCAAGATGCTGCCCGCCGAACTTCGTTGCACCGCGAAAGGGGGATTGGCGACAACCCCCTCGGCTCTGGCCCTCACTAAGAAGTAGTCCCGAATGGAGGCCTTTTCTTGTGCCGGGCGCCGGCCGAGAGGATGAAGGCGAGCGCCAGGATACCGACTCTTGTCATTTCGGCTGTTCGGGTTTACCATCATGGCGCGAGCCATAATGCTGGACGGCCCGATTGCCCGCAAGATGACGGCCTAGGGCGCGCGGTCTTAGGAAGAAGAGGGGAAATTCATGATCACAGGCCATCGCATCGTCCGGCTCTTCCAGCTTCGGCGGGGAATCGCATCGAGTCATCCGGTCGAGCGCAGCTTAGTGGTTATCCCGGCGCTCGTTCTTGTCCTGGGTGCGGTCGCGTGCGGAAAGCCAGGCGCCGGGTGGCAGGGGACGATCCAGGTCGAGAACGGTGTGACCACGGTGCAGAATCCAGCCCAAGGGATATGGGATCTGCGGGGCCGTCCCGGCCTTTCACTCATTAAAGAAAGCCAAATCGGCGCCCTCGATGGCCCCGCGGAACTGACTTTTGCCGGGATAGCCGATATCGCCGTGAACAGCACCGGCGAGATCTATGTCGCCGACCGCCGCCTCGCTGAGATCAGGAAGTTCGACAAGGACGGAAAATACGTCCTGACGTTCGGCAGAAAGGGGCAGGGTCCCGGAGAGTTCCAGAGCATTCGCGTGCTCTCGATCGGCTCCAACGGCGAGGTCATCGTTTACGACGACATGCTCGGGCGCGTTTCGATCTATGCCGATACTGGAGAGCTCCGGACGACCACGAAGAAGTTGCTTGAGACGGAATGGATCTCACCGGCCAGGATCTTTTGCTCCGACAGCGGATACGTTCTTTTCGGGAAGGTCGGCGAGGGCCTCCCGCTCTTCCATGAGTTCGGCGAGGATTGGTCGTTCAAGGGCTCGTTCATTGCCTATGAGCCCATCGACAACAAAGACTTTGAAGCGGCGTGGCTGAATTTCAGCCCGGGATATTGCGACTTTCAGGGCTCAGGCGACATCCTCTTAACAAAGCCCTTCCATGACAATCGCCTCCTGCTCTACAAAGATAAGAAGCTGACGCGCATTATCGAAAGAAGATCGGACATCAAGAAGCCCTACGAGGTCGAGACTTTCCGCGATGTGCAAAAGGCCATGGGGCTCCAGCGGCAACATGATTTTGCCTCGTTCGGCCAAGGCGTGGCCTATCTGGGAATGTCGTTTCTGACCTCGAGAGGCGTCTTCCGGATGCCTTCAGGGGATATCGTGAATTTTATATCGATCCGGAAAGGCAAGGAGCCCGTGGACGCGGCGAGTCGAAAGGATAGAAACCTCTGGGATCTCGCCGTCGAGCTGTATGACCCGGAGGGCCGATTGCTGAGTTTCACTATGCTCGGGCCGGACCCCGGGTATGATATCCGCCGGATGAACCCGAGCGGCCTCTTCTACGCCATCGAGCAGAAGGACTTTCCCAAGGTCGTCACCTTCCGCCTGAAATATTGAAGCTCCGAGAGCTGTGCGTCCCCTGCCCGGGATTCATCCCGGTTCGGCGGAAAATATCACACTGCCGAAGCCCTCGCCGCCGCCTCTGGGAATTTCCGCGAAAAGCTAATTTCTCGCCTACTTCTTCGGGGCCGGCGGGGCCATGATCCGCTTCGTGTACTCCGTCTCGACGTTCTCGAAGAAGACGCCCTCGAAGCGGCCCGGCTCGAGCGTCGGCAGGCTGACCTCGAGGTCGCAGGGGGCATCGGGCCGGAGCCGGCTGAGGTCGGCGTAATGGCCGATGAAGGTCCGCTTGGGCGAGTGCGGGTAGACGCTGTTGTAGGCCCTGACGACCGGGACCGGCTGGCCGTTGACCAACAGGCGCACGTCCATCTCGGACGTACCCTCGATGATGGGGATGTGGAGGAGCAGCCGCCAGGGCCCGAGCCAGGGGGCGCGGAGGTCGTCTTCGGTGTAGGCCACCGGCCAGGCCTTCTTCCGCGCGGCGAGCTGGGTGAAGACGCGGGCCGGGACCGTGATCCGGGCTTTGTAGGTCCCTCCGGTGAACCCGGCCGGGACTCGGCCTGCGGCCTGCGACTTGGAGAAGGCGCGGCCGGCGAAGCGAACGGTCGCCGTAACGACGCCCTTGTCGGCCTTGAACGGATGGGCGACGCCGTTGACGGACAGGGTCCGGACGCGCGATCCCTCGGGCAGCCGGACGACAACGGCGCGCGAGGACCCCGCCTCGGCGGTGACATCGCTCAGGACGAGCCGCGTCGAGGAGAGCTCCGCCGCGCCCCGGACGTTGAAAAGAATCGGCTCCGTGATCTCGGCGGGGGCCGGGAAGACCTCGTAAACCGCGGCCTCGCGTCCGGGCAGGGTCAGCGCGACCTCACTGCCGTGGGCCCACAACCCCTCGGCCGAGCCGACGAGCCGGCCCTCCTCGGGGTAAAGCTCCTTGATCATGAGCTTGTCGCCCTTGACCAGGCCGATCGTGGCGTCGAGCTTGAAGCGGGCCTCCTTCGGGCCCGGGTTGGGATTGAAGAGGAAGAGGAGGCCGCGGTCCTCGACGATGGCCGCCGTGCCGTCGACGCGGCCGGCCATGGGCGGGCCGATGATCGGCCGCAGGGCGTGGAGGTAGCGGGCGTTCTCGTCGGTCCAGTCGAGCCATTTCCGGAACCAGGCCTTGTCTTCTTCGGAGAGGGCCGCGAACTCCTCGGTGTCGCGGGCGGGGATGAAGTTGATGACGTGGTGGAACGGGGCCGTGCCGATCGAGGAGAGGAGCGAGTATTTCCAGCCGAGGACGTCCCAATCCCTGGGACGGAACCGGTCGCGCCGCATGACCTCCTTCTCGTCGTTGCGCTCCGACTGGTGAGTGATGAAGCCGGGCATGATCTCGGGCGGGGCGAAGCGCTCGACGCTGTAGACCCAGGCGGCGAAGCGCTGGCGGTTGGCCGAGACCCGGTCGGTGTGGAGGTCGGGGAAGGCCTTGAAGCTCTCCGGCTGTTCGTCGGTCAGCGACGGATGCGGGTAGGAGCCGCCGAGCCAGGTCCAGGGCCCGAAGTTCTGGTACTGCTGGCGGCCGTCGACGACGGCGTCGAAGGCCTCGCGCCGCAGGCCCTCGAGAACGCGCCGGGCGCCGTACCACTGGGCGTACTTGCTCGAGGCCTTGTCCATGGCGATCCACCAGTGATCGAAAGAGTAGCCGGAGGCGCCTGTCGCCCTCATGAAGCCCAGGAGCTTGTCGAGCCACCAGTCCTGGAACGAGCGCAGGCCCGTATCGGCGCTCGCCTTGGGCGCCGCCTCCGGGCCCGCCCAGGCGGTCCACTCCGGGTTCTGGAGGAAGGGCAGCGACGGGTAGGCGTAGGCCATGAGCTTGAGGTTCTTCGAGGCGGCGTAGTCGAGCATGGTCTTGAGGCCGGCCGGGATGTCGTCGCGGCGCGGGTCCCACTCCCCTTTCCGCAGCTTCTGGCCGAGGCCGAACCAGAGCACGTTCTCCCAGCCCCAGTTGTCGGCGTTGTCCTCGAGCTTCGAGAGCGTGCTGTTGGCCGGCGTGTAGAGGAGGTGGGTGACGCCGAGCTCGGCGGCCCGGTCCATGATCCGCTTGTACTCCTCGACCCCCTCGGGCGTGCCGACATCGATCTGATAGTCGTTCTCGCACCAGGGGATGTGGACGCGGACGCTCCGCCCGGGATAATAGAGGAGGAACGAGCGGACGCACTCGACGAGGGCGTTCGCCTCGGCGACGTCGATCGAGGGCGATTCCCGGAGGAGCTTGCCGTAATCGGCGACGAAGGTCCATTCCGGAACGGCCTTGGCCGGGAAGCGGGTGCCGGAGAGCACGGTGACGCCGATGCAAAGACGGTCGGAGGCGAAGGCGCCGAAATCCCGGCTCCAGTCCATGTCCGGGGCGTAGGAGACTGAGATCGCGGCGCCGTCGCGGGTCCAGATCATGTAGGGGTTCTGGAGAAGGAAGAAGACGCTCCAAGCCGGGCCGGCGGAAGCGTCGCCGGCCGGGAAGCGGCAGACAGCGCCGAACGCGCCGTCCTTGAGCTTGAGCTCTTCGATGACGGGTTGGCCCAGGGTCGAGGCGAGCGGCCTGACCTCGTTGACGCGGAAGACGCGGCTCCGGGCCGAGGTCACGACGATCTGCTTGGTCAGGAAGTCCCAGTTCGGCTTGAGCTCGTAGACGACGTCGAAGGTGAAGGGGTCGCGGGCGTAGCGATAGCCGATCCGGGCCGGAGTCATCTCGATCTCGGCCGGGCCCAGGCCGCCGATATCCACGGCCGTGCCGTCGATCGTCACCGAGGAGGGGTCGGCGGAAAAGGCCAGCGTGCGGCCTGTCTGGGGCGTGCCGAGGGAGACGAGCCCGCGGTCGTTGAACGCGGCCCTGATGCGGCCGTTATCGAGGACCATCTCCTCGGCGGCGGCGGGCGTCGGGGGGAGCAGGGCCAAGAAGGCCAGGATGACGAGTATCGGGGCGAAACCCGGGGGCGGGAGGCGCTTCGGGGTCATGGCTCGGTCTCCTTAATCGACGTTCATGTTCACTTTTTGGGGAGGTCTGACCGCGGCGGCCGTGCGGGGCAGCCAGACGAGCATCTGTCCGGGGCCCCGGTTGGCCCAGGCGTAGTACGGGACGGCCAAGAAGGGATGCGCCGTCTCGACGGTCTTCCCGGCGGCGTCTTTCGTGATCACGGAGGCGTGCCCGGTGACGACGGCGACGCCGTTGAGCATGTCACGCCGGAATTCGACGCCGAGCGCGGCCGGATCGGGAAGGACGAGGTCGAAGACGCGATCGCCGTTGTCGACGCCTTCGACCGCGTAGACGATCGGGCCGCGCTGGAGGGCGGCGCGGCCGCGGTCCTCGGCGACCGCCTCGTTGGCGACAACGCGGCGGACGGGCATGGGGAGCGCGAGCTCGACGGTGTCGCGGTCCTTCCAGTCGCGGCGGAGGCGGGCATAGCCGTCGCGGACGTCGAGGGGGG
>Ga0209705_10001817_pt1 | contig 11315 bp, 8 predicted proteins | sample PPLLaktember2015_5_FD_187262 | JGI IMG/M metagenome (GOLD analysis project Ga0209705, IMG submission 187262) | Freshwater sediment microbial communities from Prairie Pothole Lake near Jamestown, North Dakota, USA - PPLs Lake P8 Core (1) Depth... | ecosystem: Environmental > Aquatic > Freshwater... | reverse complement strand
CAGTTCCGCCGGTGTGATTTGCTTGTAATCCTTCGGCAAGTCGAAAATACCCTTCTCCACCGGCACATCGCGCTTGTAGCTGACGAGCTGGCGCGTGACGCCGGCGCGGTTCACCTGCCGCACCGGGAAGCCGTGCGCCAGATAGCGAGTCGGGAGAAACACCAGATCGGCAAGATCGCAGGCCGACTGCATACTGATCGGCATATTCGTTTGCATCGCGGCCTGCTCGCCGGCCAGCGTCTCATGGTACTCGCGCAACGCCACCACTGCCTCGGGCAGCAGGCCCTCGGCCGCATACACATCGAAGCAACGCTCGCGGTTGGTGAGCAGCCGGTAGTGGGTGACGGTCTTGCCGTCGACCGGCGGCAAGGCCTCCTTGTCGCGTTCCACCTTGTGCTCAAATTGCTTCGGCGCGCCGAGTGTCACCGGCCGGGCATGCAACACGAGCGTGGATTTTCCGGCGTGGCTCACGCTGTAGATGGTGCGCGCTGCGCGATCGAATACGATAAACCCGTCCTGTGTATCACCGTCTTCGATGCGCAGGAATTTATCGCTCACCAGCATGCGTACCGGATACTCGCCATCCGGGCTGCTCTCGGTGAAGGACAGGAAAATCGTGGGTGACGGTTTGTCGCTACAGGCCGTGAGTGTCAGGGTGGCCAGAAGAAAGAACAGTGCGCGTTTCATACCGGGAGTTTCGTAAAGAAGAATAATTCAGGCACGCAAGCCTAACATAAGATCCATCACATTGGTTCCGGTTGGCCCAGTCTGGATGAGGTCGCCACTCGCCTCAAGAAAATTTCCGGCATCGGCTGCCGCCAGCGCCTGGTGTGCTGGAATGCCCTCGGCCTCGCCGCGAGCAATCGTGCCGGCATCCACGAGCGCGCCGGCATCCGGTGTCGGTCCGTCCGTGCCATCCGTGCCGGCGGACAGAAACCAGATATTCTCCTGTCCGCGCAGCGCCAACGCCGCAGCCAGCGCCAGACTCTGGTTGCGCCCGCCCCGCCCCGGCTGCGGCGGCAGCTTGATGGTCGTCTCGCCGCCCCAGACCTGCACCTCCCCCGCCGGTGCTGCCAGCAGCACCTGCGCGAGCCGGGCGCCGGCCACCAGCGCATCGCCTTCAATGAATTCCGGATGCAGCGTCACTCGATAACCTAGCTGGCGGGCCGCCTCGGCTGCCGCGCGCTTTGCATCGTCCAAGCGCGCGATGATTTCGATTCGCACGTTCTGGAAGCAGGCGTCATCCGCGGTGGGTGCGGGCGGACTATTCCGCAGCGCCTCGGCCACGATGGGTGGCAGGCCGGTGGTGTCCGGCGCCGCCTGCAGTGAGGCATCCGCGACAAGCGGTCCGGAACCGATTGCACGCGGATCGTCACCGGGCACATCGGAGATCGCCAGACACAAGACCGGCCGCGGTGCCAACAACCTGGCGAGCCGTCCACCTTTGATGCGCGACAAGCGCTTGCGGATCCGGTTCATGGCGACGATGTCGAGACCCGCCGCCAGCAGCCAGTCGTTCAGCGCGCGCAGCCGTTCGATATCCATGCCCTCCGGCAAGGCCTCGACCAGCGCCGACGCCCCGCCGGACAACAGTACCAGCACCGTGGCATCCGGCGGCATGGCCGCCGCAAAATCAATCAACCGCTGACCGGCGACAAGGCTTTGATCGTCTGGCAGCGGATGACCGGCCTCCAGCACCGGCCACGGAAGCGATTCGGCGTGACCCTGCTTGGTGACGACCAGCGCATCGACGATGTTCGCGCCCAGCACCTCGTGCGCCCCCTGCGCCATGGCGCAGGCGGCCTTGCCGATACTTAGAAGGAACACCGGTGCAGAAACCGGATGCTGCTGGAGGTATGCGCGCACGCGCTGCCGGCCATTGACGGCCGCAATCGCAGACTGGCAAATGCGGAGAAGGCCCTGGCGTGGATCGTCCGGCATAAGCGTATCAACCCACTCTTGCGTACACGGATCGGTGCGCTAAGCCTGCAGGCCTGTCGCGAGATCATGCTTCAGATCCTCGACATCCTCCAGGCCAACCGAAATACGGATCAGGCCATCGCTGATGCCAGCTTCGGCGCGCTGCTCGGGCGTGAGCCGCCCGTGTGTGGTCGTGGCGGCATGCGTGATCGTGGACTTGGTGTCCCCGAGGTTCGCGGTGATCGAGATCAACCGGGTTGAATCAATCAGTCGCCACGCCGTCTCTTTCCCGCCCTTGAGCTCGAACGCCACGATGCCGCCGAAGCCGCTTTGCTGCTGCTTGGCCAGCGCATGTTGCGGGTGCGAGGCCAGCCCCGGATAGTACACGCGCTGCACGCGCGGCTGTTTTTCCAGCCACTCGGCCAGCGCCTGCGCGCTGGCACTGTGCGCCTTCATGCGCAGGCCCAGGGTTTCGAGACCCTTGAGGAACACCCAGGCATTGAACGGGCTCAAGGAAGGGCCCGCCGTGCGCATGAAGCCATACACCTCTTTGCCCACCAGTTCGGCATTGCCGACCACGGCGCCGCCGATGCAGCGGCCCTGGCCATCGAGATATTTCGTCGCCGAATGAATCACGATATCCGCGCCGAGCGCGAGCGGCCGTTGCAGCGCGGGTGTGCAGAAACAGTTGTCCACCACCAACAGACAGCCCTTGGCATGGGCCAGCTTGGCCAGCCGGGTGATATCGGCAATTTCCGTCAACGGATTCGATGGCGTTTCCAGATACAGCAGCTTGGTATTCGGCTTGATGGCCTTTTCCCAGGCGACATAATCGGTCAGCGACACATAGGTCGTTTCTACACCGAAACGCCCGAGGTAGTTGTTGAACAGCAACACCGTGGGGCCAAAGACATTGCGCGAAGCGACAATGTGGTCACCGCTTTTCAGAAGCGCCAGGCAGGTAGACAGAATCGCCGCCATGCCCGAGGCTGTGGCCACGCATTTTTCGCCGCCTTCGAGCGCCGCCAGGCGTTCCTCGAAAGTGCGCACCGTGGGATTGGTGAAACGCGAATAGATATTGCCAGGCTTTTCACCAGAGAAGCGCGCTGCTGCTTCGGCAGCACTGGCGAACACATAGCTCGAAGTCGGGAAAATCGGCTCCGAATGCTCGCCCTCGGCGGTGCGATGCTGACCCGCGCGCACGGCGCGGGTGTCGAAACCCCAGTGTTCGTGGTCGTCGAGGCTCATGCCCCTCTCCTTATTAGAAGTCGTGAAACTGCGGGCAGCCTCCAAGGCACAAAAAAACCCGCCGGGGCAACCAAAGCGGGGTATCTCGCTTTAGCTGCATTTTTATAGCGCCCGCAAGCTGATAGCTCAAATCGGCGCTGTAGAACAAAAACTATATCAATGGCCTGTCGCTGTCAACGCGGAAAGGTCAATACCTCGGCGCTGATGTGATCGAAGCCAAATTGGCTCCACCCCCTACGGCTTCCCGCCACCCTGATCGTGCGGCACCGTCACGGTGGTTGTGGCAGTGGATTTATTGCCGGTGCCGTCGGTGGCGGAGTAGGTGATAGTGTAGATACGCCCGGCGAGGTTTGTCCCGGAACGGGTGGCCATGAGGCTGAAGCTCCGGTCATCGGCACCAAAGGCGGCACCGCTGATGTTCTCCGGCTTCAGGGGTTCGTTGGCGGTGATGGATTCGAGTTTGATCTCGGGTCGGGGATCGTAGTCGTCCTTGGCGGTTACCGTGACAGTGACTGAAACGAGTTTGTTGTTGGGGGGCCAAAGTTTACTGGGATTGACGCTCACCGATAAGGTCGGCGGGGTGGTGTCCTCCCGCTCAACGAGACCGGAGAATGTCCCCACATTCAGTCCGACCTGCGCTATTACGCGAAAATGACTATCCAGATAAGTAGGATTGACGTTGAGCCGAGTCACGCTCAAACCGATCAGGGTTTGACCGGGCAAGAGCGCATAGGGTGAAGATGGTTGCTCGATCGTCTGCCACCACAGGGTATGCCGGATATGCTCTTCGTCACCACTCTCAACTCCTTCCCAACCCGTCGGGGCCGTCATGTCACGCAAACCGGAATCGTACATCGTTCGTGGATAACCTACGGGTGGCATGCCCGTCAACTCTGGTTCGTGGTCGGAACTCAGGCGTCCGATCTCAATTTGGACAGCTTGCGCCGGATTGGCAACATTGGTCGGACTGTTGTTAATTACGCGGTAATGGTAGATCACCTCACTGCCACTGTGGACGCCATATCCCTTAACCTGAAAGGGGGGCAGTGTTTGCGCACCAGCCAGGGCCGGAGCCAGCAGTATCGCGCAGAACCAAAGAGGAATACTAAGACGCATGGTGTTCTCCTTCACAAGTCCTAATATGGTAACACGTGGATCGGATCGCTTTTTCTCGGCTTCGGAAGATACGGCCATGGGCGATACACGTCGCACCGGGTAGAACAAAGATCGACAGTCTCGATAAACGAACTATTTACATCAAAGCAGCTCCCAATCGGTTGCTGCCCTGTGATTGAGTGGCAACTGGTGCGGCTGGGTTTGAGAGTCGAGGCATCGAGCTTGTGATCATCGAACTCTTTTTTGACTTTGGCCTTCAGCGCTGCACAGGCTGGGTTGGTATTATTTTTCAACTTATCATTCCATTTCGACCAAACCTCCCGCAAATGGTCCTGGTAGGCAACGGGCCGATACGCCGAAGAAAGCAATGCGGTGTGGCTTTGGCCGGAACAGATTGCCAAACAACTGATCGCATCCTTCGCTCGATCAGTGAGGTTCACAATGTCGAGAGGGCGTGGGATCGGGTCTGGATCATATGGCGACAAATCACCCTCCGGACACGTCTCCATCGAGTAACATTCCAACTGCCCGGTGAAGCGCGAACTGCGCAGCGTATAGCCGTCGGGGCAACCGGTCTGAATCTGACGGGTGCGCAACGCCATCACCCGTTCGGTCCAGATGCCTGTGTTGCAGCTTTGGGTGCTGGTGTTGTACGACTGGCCCGTGAACAGCATCTCCCGCAGGTTGCTGACCTCGATGCCGTTCTGGTAGACAGGGCCACCACTCCAGCAGTTCCAGGAATTGATAACCTGTCCCTGGGAGAGCCAGCCGTTGTCTTGGCCATTAAACGAGCAGCTCTGGACATTGTGGATAAGCCGTTCAAAGGTTTCGGCGTAAGGGTAGAGTTCGGACTCTTCGAGCGTAGGATCGGCGCCCACACACCACACGGGTGCATTCGAACCCATCCAGGTACCACCCATGGCGGTGCACCACATGGCATAACGAATAAAGTACGCTCCAGCGTCATCGCAGAGATGATGTTTCCAAGGTCCGGGGGTGGAGATGGGGGTGGTACAGGTGGCTTGGCCGCCGTCTTGGGTGCAGTCTTCAGAGAGGGCGTAAGCAGAAACGGCAAAGAGTCCGAGAATGAGAAGAAAACACAGCCTTGCAACGCCATTTAAGGCCGTGCGTGCCGGTGACATGATGCTCCCCCTTTGTTGCTTTTTTATGGGAGGCTAGCATCGGGCATGGGGGGGGGCGTCAAGAAATATCGCGATAGCGGTTAGCGCGGAAAGGTCAGCACCTCGGCACTGACGTGATCATTGCCGCTCTGGGCCATGCTGCGGCCGGTCTTGACGGTGTCGCAGCGCGCCTGCTCGATGCGGTCGAGGTAATCCTTGTTAACGTCGCCGGTGATGTACTGGCCATCGAAGCAGGAAGCATCGAACTTCTGGATCTTCGGGTTGCCTTCGCGGGCCGCGTCGATGAGATCGCTCAGATCCTGGTAGATAAGCTGGTCGGCGCCGATGGCCGCGGCGATCTCCGCTTCCGTACGGCCATTGCCGATCAGCTCCTGCACCGACGGCATGTCGATGCCGTACACGTTCGGGAAGCGCACCGGCGGCGCGGCCGAGGCGAAATACACTTTCTTCGCACCGCCGTCGCGCGCCATCTGGATGATCTGTTTGCTGGTGGTGCCGCGCACGATCGAGTCGTCCACCAGCAGCACGTTCTTGCCGCGGAACTCGACATCGATGGCGTTCAGCTTCTGGCGTACCGACTTCTTCCGCTCTGCCTGGCCGGGCATGATGAAGGTGCGGCCGATGTAGCGGTTCTTGATAAAGCCCTCGCGGTACGGCAAGTCGAGCGCATAGGCCATTTGCAGCGCCGCAGTGCGCGAGGTGTCGGGGATCGGAATCACCACGTCGATGTCGTGGTTGGTCCAGACACGCTTGATCTTGCTGGCGAGTTTCTCACCCATGCGCAGACGCGTCTTGTGCACGTAGATGCCATCGATCATCGAGTCCGGGCGCGCGAAGTACACGAACTCGAAGATGCACGGCGCCAGCACCGGCTTGTCGGCGCACTGCTGACTGTGCAATTCGCCATTCACGTCCACAAACATCGCCTCGCCCGGGGCGACATCGCGCACTCGCTCGAATCCGAGCACATCGAGCGCCACCGACTCGGAAGCGAACATGTGTTCCGTGCCCTGGTCGGTCTCGCGCTTGCCGTACACCAGCGGGCGGATGCCGTAGGGATCGCGGAACGCGAGGATACCGACCCCGGCGATGAGCATGGTGACCGCATACGCGCCGCGGCAGCGGCGGTGCACGGCCGAAACCGCGCGGAACAGCTGATCGGGCGTGAGGCGCAACTTGGCCACCGCCTGCAGCTCGTGCGCGAACACGTTGAGCAGAATCTCGGAATCGGAATCGGTGTTGATGTGCCGCAGATCCTCGCGGAACAGTTCATCCTTGATCTGGGCGGCATTGGTGAGATTGCCGTTGTGCGCGAGTGCCAGCCCGAACGGCGAGTTCACATAGAACGGCTGGGCCTCGGCGGGAGAATCGCAGCCGGCGGTTGGATAGCGCACATGGCCGATGCCCATGTTGCCCTTGAGCGCCAGCATATGGTGATGCTGGAAGACGTCACGGACCAGCCCGTTGTCCTTACGCAGGTAGATGCGGCTCGCGTCGCTGGTGAGAATTCCGGCTGCGTCCTGACCGCGGTGCTGGAGCACCAGAAGACCATCGTACAAGGGCTGGTTTGCCGGGCCTTTTGCCAGGATGCCGAGAATGCCGCACATGTCGGGGAAAACCCTCCGGCCTTAAAAACTGATTTTAGCCGTAGCGGAACTGCCGGGCAACCGAAGACGGTAGCCACTCGAGAATCTTGCTCGCAACCGGCTGGAATACCCCCACGAGATACGCGTCGCGCCAGTCGGCCTTTTTCGGCAACGACGTGAGGCCAGCGAGCAGCACCATGACCACGACCACCGCGGCGCCACGCACGGCGCCGAGAACCGCGCCCACGCCCCGGTTGGCCAGCCCCGGATCGGGCCGCGGCAGAAGCGTGCGCAGCACGAATGCCATAATAGACAGTACACCCAGCATGGTCAGTACAATCGCCAGGAATGCGAGCAGGCGACGCAGTTCGGCGTCTTGCAGAATTTCAAACCAGGAGCCCACGGTATCGGCGAACAGCCAGCCGCTGCCGATCGCCATGATCCACACAGCAAGCGACAGGAACTCGCGCAACATCCCGCGCAGCGCGCCGATGCCGGTATACAGCACGAGCAGAATCAGAATGATGAAGTCGAAAATGCTCACAAGGTTTCTGGATTACTGTTTGCGTACCACGCCCTTGATGCCGAACTCATTCTGGATGCGCGCCTGTGCGGCCCTGGCGGCGGCCTCGTCCTTGTACGGCCCAACCTCGACACGCACGGTCTTGCCCTTCTGCGGATTCGGCGGATCGAGCAGCGCGGTGTAGCCCTTCTGGCTGAGCTTCGCGTGCAGGCGTCTGGCATTCTCCATCTGAGAGAAAGCGCCGACCTGCACCAGCCAGCCTCTCTCAACCGACGCAGCCAGCTTGGCCGCCGCCGTAGATTTTTTGGATTCGCTGGCTGGCTTGGGCTCGGGAGCAGGTTTCGCTTCCGGTTGCCGGGGCTCCGGCATGGCCGGTGCCTTCACCGCGGCCGGAATTTCTGTGGTCGGCTCAACCGGAACGACAACGGTCTTGGCGACGCTACTGGTTTTTTCCGGCGCCTTCTCGGTCGCAGCCAGGCTGGGGATGCTGGGTGCCTTGTCGCCCGGTGGCGGTACCGGCGTCACCACGATCCGGGTCTCAGGAGCAGGTCCGCCAGGCGCAACGCGGCTGTCGCCAGTCTCGGACGGACGATCACTCAACAGCAACGGCAGGAAAATGACCGCAAGTGCCACGAGGACCACGGCACCCACGATGCGGTGGCGAGGATTGAATTCGTCTTCGGTTTCTTTGCGCTCGGCCATAACTCCGGTTCGATTCTTTGGCTGGCGCAGTATAGCACCCACGGTGTGGAACGAGCCAAACACCACGATGCGATCGTTCTCGCTCGCCTCGGCGAGCGCGGCAACATACGCCTGTTCAATATCCTCATGCAGACCTACGCCCTCGCTCACGCCAGCCGCGGCCAGCGCGGCGCGCATGTCCTCGGTGCTCGTGCCGCGCGCGCCGGCGAGGCCGGCGACATGCCAACGCGATACCAGCGGCACCAGAATGCGCAGCACATCGACGATCGGCTTGTCGTGCAGCATGCCGCACACTGCGATGGTCCGGCCCGGCACGACCTGCGCACGCAGGGTACGCGCCAGCGCCTCGGCTGCCTGCACATTGTGCGCGACATCCAGCACACGCACCGGCCGGCCGGGCAATGTCTGGAAGCGTCCGGGCAACACGGCGTTGAGCAACCCGGTGCGGATGTCCGCCATGGTCACCGGGAAGCGCTCGGCAAGGCAGTCGAGCGCCATGAGCACGCACGCGGCGTTGTACAGCTGGTAGTCGCCGCGCATCGCCGGGTACGGCAGCCCGGCGTGCATCTTGTCGGGCGCGCGCCAGGTCCAGCCTTCCGGCAAACGTTCGAATTCGAAATCCTTGTGCACGCACAGCAGGCGTGCGCCGACCTGCTCGGCGTACTGAATCAGACTATCCGGCGGGTCCGGATCGCCACAGATGGCGCAGCGCTGCGCGCGGTAGATGCCGGCCTTCTCGCGTCCGATGGACTCGCGGTCCGGTCCCAGCCAGTCGGTGTGATCAATGCCAACACTGCTCACGATGGCAACATCCGCGTCCCAGGCATTCACCGCGTCCAGCCGTCCGCCCAGTCCGACTTCGAGTATGGCGATATCCACATTGCACTGGCGAAACAGATCGACCGCGGCGAGCGTGCCAAACTCGAAATAGGTCAGCGGCGTGTCGGCACGCACCGTCTCGATGCGCTCGAATGCCGCGCACAGCTCGGTATCGCTCACCGCTTCGGTGGCAATGCGTACGCGCTCGTTGTAGTCGAGGAGATGCGGCGAGGTGTAGGCACCGACGCGATAGCCGGCGGCATGCAAGACGTGCTCGAGCATCGCCACCGTCGAACCCTTGCCGTTCGTGCCGGTAACGGTGACGACGGCAAACGCCGGTTGCGTGAGTCCGAGGCGGTCGCGTACTTCGTTGACGCGCACGAGGCCGAGCTCGATCTCGTGTGGATGGAGGGTCTCCATCCACGCCAGCCACTCATTGAGTGTGCGCTTGATCGTACTTAAGGTACCTCTAAAGAAAAGCGGGAGCCACAGATGAACACAGATATATCAAGATTGGTTCAGCAAAACAAAGTCAGTTCATATTAGCCCGATTTTCAGGGAGAAAGGCGACGCGTACAATTCAGCGGCCGAATCAATAACCTAATCTGTGTTGATCTGTGGCTCCCCCAGCCTTTTAGCATCAAGCCGCGGAAGTGGCTGCGACCGGCGGGCGCTTCATGAGCATGGACAGCAGCGACGCGAGTTTCGGCCGCATCTGGCGCCGGTCGATGATCAGGTCGATGGCCCCGTGCTCGACCAGAAACTCGGAACGCTGGAAGCCTTCCGGCAGGGTTTCGCGCACGGTCTGCTCGATAACCCGTGGGCCGGCAAAGCCGATCAACGCCTTAGGCTCGGCCACGTTGATGTCGCCGAGCATCGCGAAGCTCGCCGACACGCCGCCCATGGTCGGATCGGTGAGCACGGAAATGAACGGCAGCCCCTGCTCACCCATGTGGGTGAGCGCCGCCGAGGTCTTGGCCATCTGCATCAGCGACAGCAGCGCTTCCTGCATGCGCGCGCCGCCCGAAGCCGAGAAGCACACCAGTGGCAACTTGTGTTCGAGGCAGGCATTCACGCCGCGCACGAAGCGCTCGCCGACCACAGAGCCCATCGAGCCGCCCATGAAGCCGAACTCGAAGGCCACCGCCACCAGCGGCACGCCCTCGACCGCACCCTGCATCACCACCAGCGCATCCTTCTCGCCGGTGACGCGCTGCGCTTCCACCAGGCGGTCCTTGTACTTCTTGCTGTCCTTGAACTTGAGCGCGTCCACCGGCGACAGGTTGGCGCCGATCTCGGTACGCGGCTCCTTGTCGAGGAACAGGTCGAGGCGGCGGCGCGCGCCGATGCGCATGTGGTAATCGCACTTCGGGCAGACGTTGCTGTTGCTCTCGACCTCGGCCATGTACAGCACCGCGCCGCAACCTTGGCATTTGTGCCACAGGCCTTCGGGCACCGCCTTCTTCTCGGTGTCCTTGCTGATCTTGATCTTGGGCGGAATCAGTTTGTCGAACCAGCTCATCGTGAACCTCCGGATATCCTGGCGGCCGGCACGCGGTCGATGGCCGCACGCAGACTGCCGATGAACGCCGCGGCTTCGGCGGGAATTTTGTCCGGCGTGGCCGCAAGTGCGGCCACGCGTTGCACCAGCGCGCTGCCCACCACCACCGCGTCCGCGAACGCCGCGACCTGCGCCGCGGCTTCCGGGCTGCCGATGCCAAAGCCGACACCGACGGGTAATGTCGTCTGCTTCTTGATGGTGTTGACCTTGTTGCGCACTTCGGTCAGATCGAGGTGCGCGGCACCGGTCACACCACGCAGCGAGACATAATAGACAAAACCGCTCGCCGCCCCGAGGATGCGCTGAATGCGTCCGGCGTCGCTGGTCGGTGCGAGCAGGAATATCGGATCGAGATCGTGCGCGCGCATGGCCGCCACGAAGTCGTCGGCCTCTTCCGGCGGCAGGTCCACGGTCAGCGTGCCGTCCACGCCGGCGGTGGCGGCGGCTTTGGCAAATGCCGTATAGCCGAACACTTCGATCGGGTTGAGATAACCCATGAGCACCACCGGCGTGCTGGGATCCTTAGCACGGAACTCACGCACCATGTCGAGCACGTGGTGCAAACTGACATGATGCTTCAGGGCGCGTTCGGCGGCCTGTTGAATCACCGGGCCATCGGCCATGGGGTCGGAGAACGGCACGCCCAACTCCAGCACATCCGCGCCGGCCGCGACCAGCGCGTGCATCAGCGGCACCGT
>Ga0209705_10001816_pt1 | contig 11315 bp, 20 predicted proteins | sample PPLLaktember2015_5_FD_187262 | JGI IMG/M metagenome (GOLD analysis project Ga0209705, IMG submission 187262) | Freshwater sediment microbial communities from Prairie Pothole Lake near Jamestown, North Dakota, USA - PPLs Lake P8 Core (1) Depth... | ecosystem: Environmental > Aquatic > Freshwater... | reverse complement strand
CGTTGTTCCGGAAAGGAGGTAGGAAGTGCCGATCTATGACTTCAAGTGCCGTGAGTGCGGCGTTGTGTCAGAGGTGTTTCTTAGAAGCGAACACAGTCGAGTCAATGCGTGTCCAAGTTGCGGCAGCCCCAACCTGGAGAGGCAGTTCTCGGCATCATACACGGTGAGGATGGGCACGAAGTCACATGGTGACACCTGCTGCGGGCGGGCAGAGCGTTGCGAGTCTCCGCCCTGCCACACAGACCACGGATGCCACAGAAGGTGATAGCGTGGGCGATATCGAGCTGACGCCACGGTACTCGACGAAGGAGATACCGGGCAAGTGTCTGAAGTGCCTGGCTGATCAGGAGTACACTGATTGTCTCAGGGCACTCCTGGGCGGGGAGACTGAGAACCAGGACATGAAGCGGACCTACGAAGCCCTGGTGACCTTTCTCCAGTCACCTGACTTGAAGAGGCTCCGCGATGAATCGGAGAGGTTGCTCGCTGATGGCAAGAAGGTGACTGTCAGCATATCTTTTGAAGATGGCAGACCAAGATACGAACTGAAGATAGATGATTAAACGGAGGTTGTTATGAAGTATGCCGTACCAGTAACCGGTGGTATCCTTTCGCCGCATTTCGGCCATTGTGAGCAGTTTGCCCTTATCGACGTTGACGAGAAGAGCAGGAAGGTGATCAAGAAACAGCTTGTCCCATCGCCTGAGCATCAGCCCGGCCTTCTCCCCCAATGGCTGGCGCAGCAAGGCGTCACCTTTGTGATTGCCGGCGGCATGGGGTCTCGAGCTCAGGACCTTTTCCAGCAGAATCGGATCGGAGTCATCATCGGTGCCATGGAAACCGACCCGGAGAAGGCTGTTTTGAGTCACCTCAGCGGCAAACTGGCCACAGGTGACAACGCGTGTGATCACTGAGTGTGAACTGATGCCCGATGAGCGGAAATCGACGGGGCAGTCCATGTCCATTTGGGCTGCAAGTACGCTGAACTTGGAGGAGACGGTCAATCAGGCAGTGACGGAGAAAGACAAGCCGCATAATTGCCCAAGACGGTTAGACAGGAGTGAGAACAATGGCAACTGAACAGCAAGTGAGGGAAAGCCTCGATGGAATTCTCGTACCCGGGGCGATGCGCAGTCTGACCAAGATGAACCTTGTCAGAGGGGTAGTGATGTCAGACCACAAGGTCAAGGTGAGTCTAGCCTCAACAGCGCTCTATGATGGTGCCCTGGACTGGGTCAAGAGCAAGGTGGAGGAAACCATAAAGGAGCTACCTGACGTGAATGAGGTGGAGACGGAGTTCGTCGAAGCCAAGCCATCGGAAGTGAACGAGGTCAAGCATGTCGTCGCCGTGATGAGCGGTAAGGGAGGGGTGGGGAAGTCACTGGTCAGCAGCCTCCTGGCGCTTTCTCTCGCCCGGCAAGACCTGGACGCCGGTATTCTGGACGGCGACATAACGGGGCCCAGCATCCCCAAGATGTTTGGCATGACGGTGCGCCCGACAGGCAGTGACAGCGGCATCATGCCGGTGTCCACCAAGACCGGCATCGAAATAATGTCCATCAACCTCTTCCTGCCTAATGAGGATGATGCCGTCATCTGGCGCGGCCCCCTGATCGGGAAGGCCATCACCCAGTTCTGGGAGGAAGTCCTCTGGGGCAAGCTCGACTACCTTATCGTGGACCTGCCGCCGGGCACGGCCGATGCGCCCCTGACTGTCCTGCAGTCACTGCCCGTCTCGGGTGTGGTCATCGTCTTCAGCCCGCAGGAACTGGCCGCCATGGTGGTGCGCAAGGCCGTTCAGATGTGCCAGCAAATGAGCATACCGATCATCGGCGTGGTGGAGAACATGAGCTACCTGGTGTTGCCGGACAGCGGGAAACGATTGGAGGTTTTCGGCAAGAGCAGGGCGGAAGACATGGCCAAGGCAGCAGCAGCACCATTGCTGGCCCAGATACCCATCGACCCCGAGCTGGCCAAGCTCTGCGACGACGGTGATCTGGAGCAGTACAACTCACCCCTGATCGCTGATCTGGGCAAAGCGTTTGTCAAAGCAGCATCGGAGAGGGGAAGAAGGGAGCCAAAGCCCCTCCAGCCGGGCGCGAAGGGGAAATGACCAACAGCCACACGGCAAGAAGCCGGGACGCCAAGGACCAGATAGAAACCGTCTACTCTCAAACGGCCATCGACCATATAAGGAACCCCAGGAATGTGGGGCTCATTTCGAACGCTGACGGCCAGGCCTCCATCACCGGACCGTGTGGCGATACCATGGAGATCTGGCTCAGAGTGCAAGACTGCATCATTGAACAGGCCGCGTTCTGGACCGATGGCTGCGGCACCACCATAGCTGCAGGGAGCATGGCCACCGAACTCGCCAAGGGGAAGCGAGTCGCTGAAGTGTTTCGCATCGCCCAGCAGGATGTGCTGGATGCGCTGGGAGGACTGCCGGACGAAAGTGTTCACTGCGCCCTTCTGGCGGCCAACACCCTCAAGGAGGCGGTGAAGGATTACCTGGCCTATCGAAACGAGCCGTGGAAGAGGGCCTACAAAAAGTGCTGACGAAGGACCAGCATGCCATAGACGGTATTGTGTATGGCCCGGTAGCCTCGTGGCGCCTGGGCAGGTCGCTGGGCATAGACCTTCTGTCCACCTCAGGCAAGACTTGCTCCTTTGATTGCCTGTATTGCCAACTGGGGAGGACGAAGCACCCGCTGATTGAGCGGAGGGAGTTCGTGCCACTGGTGAGACTGGCTTCCGAGCTAGAGCGAATAGGGCTTGTGGAAGCCGACTACGTGGCCTTCTCAGGCGTGGGAGAACCTACTCTGGCCAGCAACCTGGCTCAAGCCATTGAACTGGTGAGATCGACCTTGAAACTGCCCGTCGCAGTGTTCACCAATTCTTCCCTCATGCCCCTTGCGGAAGTCCGTAAAGAGCTAGCCCAGGCTGACCTCGTCCTGGCGAAGCTCGATGCTCCGAGTGAAGACTTCTTCCGCCTGGTCAACAGGCCACTGACCCCATATTCGTTGGACGAGATACTGGAGGGCATCCAGCTCTTCAGGAGCCAATACAGGGGCAAGCTGGCTCTCCAGATGATGTTCATCAAGGAGAACCGGGGCTGTGCAGCGCGCATGGCGAACCTGGCTTCAGAAATCTCGCCAGACGAGGTACAGATCAACACACCGCTGCGCGAATGCAGTGTTGATCCTCTGCCGCCGGAGGACATTGCCGCCATACGAAACGAGTTCAGGGGAATGAGGAGGGTCAGAACGGTATACGAGGCGCACAGGCAACAGGTAGCCCCCATGAATGTCAAGGAGACCCTTCGGCGCAGGCCGATGGAGAAGCCGTAGCAGGAAGGAGCGACACATGGAAGCACGTGCTACAACGCTGAGTGAGAATTCCGCCTTTGCCGTGCCCCGGGGGATGTTGGGGGAGTGGGGGCTGAGCGTGCTGGTGGAGAGAGATGGTAAGAAGATACTGTTGGACAGTGGAAGCGGCATCTCGGCTGCCCGAAACGGGGACCTGTTGGGCATAGACTGGGAGGGAATCGATGCCATAGTCCTGAGTCACGGCCACTACGACCACACCGGCGGCCTGCGGGATGTCCTGCCCAAGATCAGGAAGCGGGTCAAGGTGATCGGACATCCCGATGTCTTCACCGCCAAGTTCATACAGTACAGCCAGAATGACCCACCCCGCTACATCGGCATCCCCTTTCAGAGAGTAGAGTTGGAGAGCCTGGGAGCCGACTTCCAACTGACCAGCGAACCAGTGTGGATCTCAGAGAATGTGGTCACCAGCGGTGAGATACCCATGATCACCGACTTCGAGACCATCGATCCCGGGTTGTGCGTTCGTGAGAACGGGCAGATCATTCCTGACCCGCTGCGGGACGACCAAGCTCTCTTCATCAAGACAGCGCTGGGGTTGCTGGTTATTCTGGGCTGCGCCCACCGAGGGATCATCAACACATTGCACCACGCACGGAATGTCACCGGGGTGGAGACCATATACTGCGTCATTGGCGGCACACACCTTATTCGTGCCTCACAATTGCAGATGGAGATGACGATTGCCACATTGAGAGAATTCGGAGTTCAGAGACTGGGGGTATCGCATTGCACCGGCATGCCGGCGGCGGTGCGCCTAGCTCAGGAGTTCGGCCCCGGCTTCTTCTTCAACAACTGCGGCAGCGTGGTCGCAGTCTAGGGACCGAACAACTTGCAGGCGATGGTGTTTCGACTGCCTGTGAGGAGGGAGTAGCATGGTCAAGCCCAGGATCGTTGAGACTGACCAGGGGATTACGGGTGAATTCGAAACCCAGGCCTATGATCAGATGCTGCGGCATCTGAGAGACAAAGGCTGGATGGAAACAGGCCTGATTATCAAGGAGGGGATAGCTTCAGGGTTGGCTCTCGAAGTGGGCCCGGGGCCTGGCTACCTGGGACTGGAGTGGCTGAAGAAGACTGATGGGACGACGCTGAAAGGCCTGGACATCAGCGAAGACATGATCGCTCTGGCCCGAAAGAATGCCACCGAGTACGGTCTGACGGATAGGGTGAACTGCGTGAAGGGCGATGCCCGGAAAATGCCCTTCGACAATGACTACTTCGACGGCGTCTTCAGCAACGGTTCGCTGCACGAATGGGCCCACCCCGTGGAAATCCTGAGCGAGATGGGGCGGGTGCTGAAGCCGGGCGGCCGGTATGTGATCAGTGACCTGAGGCGAGACATGAACCTGCTCATGAAGTGGTTTCTCTGGATCAACACGAAGCCCAAGGCGATGCGCTCCGGGCTGGTGAGTTCCATTTACGCATCCTACGTACTCCCTGAAATCAAGGATCTGCTGGCCAAGACGTCTTTGCCGGGATGGCAGGCCAGCCAGAACTTCCTGGGAATAGTGATCTCAGGGCAGAAGCCAGTCTGACGGCATACCGGAAGGGATAGCGTCGTGGGTAAGCTGCAATCCAACCTTAGCTTCAGATTCATGTCCCTGGGTTTCAGGCTTCGCGATCTCCGTTTGCCGCGGATGGAAATCCTGAAGGAAGCGGGCATCAAGACCGGCTTCAGAGTGCTGGACTATGGGTGCGGGGCAGGGAGCTATGTCCCGGCGGTCTCGGAGCTGGTGGGACCATCAGGGAAAGTCCATGCGTTGGATATTCATCCGCTGGCAGTTCAGAGCGTCCAGCGCCTTGTTTCGAAAAGGGGACTCACCAACGTGGAGACCATTCTCTCTGACTGCCAAACGGGGCTGCCAAACGAGTCTCTGGATGTGGCCTTGCTATACGACATCTACCATGATCTCGCTAGGCCGGGCGACGTTCTGAACGAATTGCACCGGGTGTTGAAACCCGACGGCATCCTCTCCTTCAATGATCACCATATGAAGGATGAGGAAGTCAGGAAGGAGATAGCTTCTGGCTCGAGCTTCCGTTTGGTGGAGAGGCGGCGAATGACCTTTGTCCTGAAGCGAACGTGAAAAGGCTCATCTCACCGGCCATTTCATTAGCATGGTGATCGGCACAGCTATGATAGCAGAAGCCCTTGTAGCATGTGACTCTCCGACGGCCATGACTCCAAGCTCGGATTTTGGGAGGCAGAATGGACACCATATCTGGCGTGAACGTACGCAGGCTCCGCCTAGTACCCGATGATCGTGGCTGGCTGATGGAGATGCTGCGCTCAGACTGGGAAGAGTTTGAGAAGTTCGGGCAGACCTATGTGACCGCCTGCTATCCAGGAGTGGTCAAGGCCTGGCACTACCACAAGCACCAGTCCGACCATTTGATCTGCGTGAGTGGCATGGCCAAAGTCGCTCTCTACGATCCCCGTGAGAACTCCCCCACAAGGGGAGTGGTGAATGAGTTCATCATAGGCAAGTTGAATCCCAGTCTGGTGAAGATTCCAGACCACGTGTATCACGGCTTCACACCTGTAGGCCAAGAGACGGCCATCGTTGTGAATGTCCCGACGCAGCTCTACAGGTACAGTGAGCCCGACGAATACCGCGTTGCCTATGACGATCCCTCCATCCCCTACAGATGGGAGGTGAAGATGGGTTGAAGGTTTTCGTGATCGGCGCCTGTGGGTTCGTGGCAGCTACAGGCTGGCTCATATGCACCAAAGTGCATTGGGTGCAGACAGGACCCAGGGAAGAAGACAGGGGGAGCATCACTCTCCCTAGACCTTGTTGATCTGGGTTCATATCCAGGATGAAGGAGTAGCTCTTGAAGAAAGTCGGAATCATACGATGTCAGCAGGCCGAGGACATGTGTCCTGGCACAACAGATTTCAAGGTTGCCGCTCAAGGCAAGGGCGTATTTGAGAACTCGGGGCCAGTCGAGATCGTTGGCTTTGTCAGTTGCGGTGGATGTCCCGGCAAGAGGGCCGTGGCCCGGGCGAAATTGATGGTTGATCGCGGAGCGGAAGTCATCGCCTTTGGATCATGCGTTTCGAAAGGGAATCCCATCGATTTCCCTTGTCCCCATTTCGCACAAATGAAGGCTTCAGTCGTCAAGAAGATCGGAACAGGAATCGAAGTGCTCGACTATACACACTAGGAGGGTTGCATCTAGGCCAAGCTGCGGCACTATGCGGTTGCAGTAGCGATGAACCTCATGCCCAACCATGGCAATAGTAGCGGATTTCAGGAGGTAACCTTGGACAAGACAAATTTCGAGACTGCCAAAGACCGGGCCAGGGAGCGTCTGAACAAGTTCACGGCCAAGGCTTTTCAGATGGTCCCCAGGATGGACAAGCCGCGGATACTGGATGTGGGCTGTGGGACTGGCGTACCAACCCTGAAGCTGGCAGAATTGAGCAACGGCCACATTACAGCCATCGACATAGACCAGGACGCTGTCGATAAACTCAAGCGGAAGATCAAAGAAGCCGGCCTGTCAGGCCGGGTAAAGGCCATGAGTCGCTCGATGTTGGATATGGATTTCCCAGAGGAGAGCTTCGACATCATCTGGGCCGAGGGCTCCATTGACCACGTCGGCTTCGAGAGAGGGCTCAAGGAACTGGGGCGATTCCTGAAGCCTAAGGGATGCCTGGCGGTGCACGACCACAACAGCAACCTGACTCAGAAGCTCAATGACGTCCCTACAGCTGGGTATGAATTGCTCGGCTACTTCAACCTGGACGAACAGACTTGGAAGAAGGAGTACTTCTTCCCGATGCAGAGGCTGATCAACGAAACCCGGTCCAAGCATGGGAACGATCGCGATATGCTGGCCCTGCTGGACAAGGAGCAGCAGGAAATCGATGTGTTCAAAAAGGATCCGGCGAGCTGCTGTTCCGTCTTCTTCATCATGAGAAAGAGGTAGCCGGATGCACGGGCTGACGGCTCGGAAGAACAGGAGGTCAGGCACTTGGGCAGAATTGGCATACTGAACGATGTGCGGGTAGTTGATCTCAGCCACGCTGTGGCCGGCCCTTCGGGCAGCCAGCTTCTGGGCGACCTTGGCGCTGAAGTGATCAAGATCGAGCCACCGACGGGCGATTTCTCGCGGGGCTCCACGCCGCGTCTCGGCGCCGACGGCTTCTTCTATCTGGCGGTAAACCGGAACAAGAAGAGCGTGGTCCTCGATCTATATTCGGAATCAGGAAGGCAGGCCTTCCACGATCTGGTGAAGGTGTCAGACGTCGTGTTCGACAACTTCCGGCCGGACGTTCTGGACAGGTTGCAGGGTGACTATGCGACGCTGAGGGGAATCAACCCGCGCGTAATTTCCTGCTCGATCACCGGCTTCGGCCCTTCGGGCCCGTACCGGGACTACCCGGCCTTCGATGACATACCCATGGGACTGAGCGGCGCCTACAGCCTGTGTGGGGAGCCGGGCGGTCGGCCCATCAGAATGCCGCTGCACGCGGCCGACCTGGCAGCGGGTTTCTTCGCGGTCACGGCGATTTTGGCCGCCCTTTTGAAGCGGGAGCGCACGGGCCTGGGCTGTAGTATAGCCGTGAACATGCTGGACGCCATCATGTACTACATGGCCTCCGATTTCCAGTCATATTTCATCAGTGGAGAGCCCCCCATAGCCAGCGGCTCCAGGCATCCCCGGGCCCCCATGGTCGGCGTGTTCCAGACCAGGAACAGCTACCTGGTTCTGGGGCCAAGCTGGCCCCGCATCGCCAAGGTCATCGGGAAGGAGTGGATGATCACGGACCCGAGGTTCAACACGGTGGACAAGAGATTTGAGAACAAGAAAGAGTTGGAGGACTTGATAGAGGAGGGCTTGCGGGAGGCCGACACCGAGCACTGGCTGGAGATAATGCGGAGAGAAGATGTCGCCGCCGGACCTGTAAACAGCCTCGACCAGACCGCCAAGGACCCGCAGGTAGTCCATAATCAAACCATCGTATCCATGAAGCATCCTTCCCTGGGCGAGGTCCGGGGTATCGAATGCCCCATCAAGATGGGCGGGGCGGAGGCCGACGATCACGTACCACCACCCACCCTGGGACAGCACACCGATGAGGTCCTCCGGGGACTGCTCGGGTACACGACGGAGAAGATAACGGCGCTGAGGCGGGAGCAAGAGGAGATGTGGAAATCGCGGTCGCGCGGCGAAGGGCGCCTGTAGGCTCGAGAGTGATGGACGAGACGCAAGGCCAACTGACGCCTATAGAGCTTGTTCCGGACCTCTCGCACTGCGTCCAAACCCGGGCGAAGCAGGAATATGCTGGGACCATGAGCCAGCTCATGGCCGGCGACCAGTCGCCGGAGATTGAGACGCGGCTGGAGTTGCTCAAGGCATTCCTGGAGGAGGCCGACTTCAGCCGGTTGCGGCGGGAGTCGGAAGCACACTTGGTGCAGGGCCGGAAGGTGAAGTTCCTGCTGTCAGGACCTGCTGGTTCTGGCAAATGGTCTGTGGAGATGAAGGTGGGAGAATCCGCATGATCGAGGCGCCGCGCATCAGGCTGGCCGAAGAGAAAGATGTCCCTCGTATCCTAGAGCTGTACCGCGAGCTCACCATAAGCGATTCCGCAGTCGAGCATAGCCGGAATCCGACTCTGGCCGACTACCAGCTGATCTTCGCCGAGATCCGCTCTGACACAAGACAGAAGCTGTTCGTGGCTGAACTCCAGGGCGAGGTTGTCGGCACCATTGTGCTGCTGGTGGTACCTAATCTCTCGCACAACGGCACTCCCTGGGCTTTCCTGGAGAACCTGATAGTGACTGAGAAGCATCGACGGCGCGGTTTGGGTAGAATGCTGCTGGAACACGCTGTGGAACTGGCCAGGAAGTCGGGATGCCACATGGTGGAGCTGTGCAGCGACGTCAGGCGCAAGGAGGCCCACAAGCTGTACGGATCCATGGGCTTTGAGGCGCAGGCTCACTGCTTCCGCCGGTACTTCTAGATTACCCGACCCTGCTGCATTTGTCTGAGTTGCAGCCCATCGCCCGCAAGCTAGGAGGGAGACCATGAAGTCCCTGCTCAAGAAGTACCTTCTCTACCTCACACGCTGGCAGCTATCCACACCAATCCTGGCTCTGTGCGTCGTATGGTTCGCCACGATGGGAACAACCGTAGCCACAGTCCTGGCCAATCTCATAGGCGGGCTCATCTTCTTCTGGGTCGACAGGTGGATATTCCAGAAGACCAACATCCTGAGGGGAGAGGTGTGGGAAGTCCAGCAGGACATCGTCTGTGCCGACTGCGGACATCCGGCGGATCGTGGATACAGGCTGGCCAAGGCCTCCAACTACGACAAGATGAACGACAAAAGACCGGAGTTCAGGTGCCACGATTGCTCCAGGCAGAAGTACGAGAGGCAATTCAGGAAGAACTGAGTTCCGAGTCCATTCAATCCGCGCGATCTGGCTATGACGAGAGGTTGGTCGATTCGGGGACAGAAGACCCGCACAGAGTGGACTACATCGTCATGCCCAAGCTCCAAGAGCAGTAGCCTGGGTAGTGGTGCACCTGTTGCAGGCATCTCATCTCCGTCTCCGGCGTATGAGCCTTACAAGCCCGAGGGCCAAATTCACTCTGGGCACCCTTTTCATGTAGGCTGCATAGTCGTTGCCAAACTTCTCTACCATAAGCCGGTCCTCCTCCATGCAACTCATGTAGATGACTCCCGTGCCCATTGCCCCCAGCAACCAGAACAGCCAGTGGGGATACCAAAGCGATGTAGTCAGGAAGATCGCGAGTATTCCACCGGTATACTGCGGGTGCCTGACGATGGCATAAATCCCCGTATCAACCAGACGGGTCGTATGCACAAAGGACTTGCCTTTCGGGACACCACCGCGTCGCGGGAAAGTGACTATTGGAGCCATAACCAGCACCATGCCGAATGCCCACACCACCCAACCGATGATAGATAATGCTCGGTATGATTCCACCTCGACTATACCCGTCAAGACGAGGGGGTTGGCAGGGAAACAGGCGATACACAGTACAGTCATGAGCGTGCTCAGGAGCACTTCCCTCCAATTCCGCTTCAACCAGCTGTTATCCTTCAACCTGTCCCACCAGAGCATTTCCCTGTCCTTGAACCGCAACCCCGGATTCTATATGGTACCATCAGGAAGCGATCCCGGTGAGCACCATGATTCATCCCGTGTTCAGATGTCTTCATAGCCTGTTGCCTGCCTCCTTGGTGCCGGAATAGAATCTGGGCATGACGGACAGAGGCACGTACGCGCTGCTGATACCGCTGGAGGTTGGGCTTCGCCTGCGAATAGGCCGGTTGGGCGTTCGCACCCTGGCGCCCGGCTGCTACGTTTACGTAGGCAGTGCCTTAGGCGGACTGTCCAGCAGGCTGAAGCATCATCTCGGATCGAAGAACAGGCTGCACTGGCACATAGACTACCTTCTGTTGGAGGCCAAGGTGGCCCAAGTATGGTATTCCTTGGGGCCCGCCCGACTGGAGTGTACGTGGAATGAAGCGTTGGGCAGCATTCCTGGTGCAAACCCTTCTGTCCCGGGGTTTGGCGCCTCAGACTGCCGGTGCCGTTCGCACCTGACCCGTTTCCAGGCGACGCCACCGCTGGAAATCTTCTCTGGAAAGCTGAGGCAGATCGGGTTGCCGCAGGTCCTTCAGGTTTGCCACCCAACCATTGGACAGCCTGCCATCTCGATATCCGGGCGCGGAGTGGACAACGCCAGTTTCATCTACGATCAGCAATACTGAGCCTTCTCGAGGTCAAGCCTAGTCGATCTCACAGCCTGAAGGTTAGTTAGAAAGACTTGGCTTGTCTCTCGCACACCATGACTCAGCACCCGCGTAGATCGGTTGTTCTGACCTGAGTAGAGGCGCAGCCATTGTAGGCGGGCCAGGCATTGGCCATGTCCTTGACT
>Ga0209705_10001812_pt1 | contig 11320 bp, 7 predicted proteins | sample PPLLaktember2015_5_FD_187262 | JGI IMG/M metagenome (GOLD analysis project Ga0209705, IMG submission 187262) | Freshwater sediment microbial communities from Prairie Pothole Lake near Jamestown, North Dakota, USA - PPLs Lake P8 Core (1) Depth... | ecosystem: Environmental > Aquatic > Freshwater... | reverse complement strand
TGGCTCGCCTGGCAATATCCGATGGAAATCCGGTCAAGGCCGGCGACTACGTCGACCAGGCCCTGCGCGCCGACCCCAAGAACCGCGACGCCTGGCTGTTCAAGGGCGACCTGCTGCGCGCCACCGCCAAGCCCGCCGATGCGGCCAAGGCCTACCAGGCCGCGCTCGAGATCGATCCGGACCATGACGGCGCACGCCTCGCACTGGCCGGCATCGCCATCGCCGACAACCGCCTGGACGACGCACGGCGCGAAGTTGACACCATACTCAAGGCTTCGAAAAATCACCTGCAGGCCCGCTACACCTCGGCGCTGATCGACTTCCGCGAAGGCAAGAACGAGAAAGCGCGCGACCAGCTGGCCGGAGTGCTGAAATCCGCTCCCGACTACCTGCCGGCGGTGCTGCTCGCAGGGTCGGTCGAATACGCGCTGGGCAACATGCAGACCGCGGAATCGCACCTCAGCAAGGCGGCCAAGGCCAACCCGCGCAACCTCTATGCGCTGCGCTTGCTGGCGGCATCGCAACTGCGGCAGGGCCGTGTCGACGATGCTGCACGCACATTGTCAGGCGTCCCCGACAGCGTCAACGACGCCGGCTTCCATCTGGTTGCCGGTGAAATCGCCCTGGCCAAAAAGGACTTCGCAAAAGCCGCCAGCCACTTCGAAAAAGCCGCCCAGATCAACCCCGACAATGCCGCCATCCGCACCGAGCTCGGCGTCGCCCGCCTGGCCCAGGGCGATGCGCGCGCCATGGCCGACCTGCAAACCGCCGCCGACATGGAAGGCAGCAGCAGCCGCGCCGATACGGTCATCATCCTCAACCAGCTCAGGCAGCAGAAATTCGATGCCGCGCTGGCCAGCATCGCCGAACTTGAGAAAAAACAGGGTGCCAGTCCCCTGACCTGGAATTACCGGGCCGCCGCCCACTTGGGCAAGAACGAAACGGCCAAGGCGCGCGAAAGTTTCAATCAGGCACTGAAGCTCGACCCCAAGTTCTTCCCGGCCGCGGCCAACCTCGCGCAGCTCGACCTCAGGGACAAGCAGCCCGCCAAAGCTCGCCAGCGCTTCGAGGCCATCCTCAAGGCCGACCCCAGGCACCTCAACGCGATGCTGGCACTGGCCGAACTTGCCCAGCGCGAAAATGACGACAAGGCCTACGTCGGCTGGCTGGAAAAAGCCGCGAAAGCCCATCCGCAGGCGCTGCAGCCGAAGATCGCCCTGGCCCGCCACCTGCTCGCCAAGGGCGACAGGAACCAGGCGCTCGCAATGGCCCGCGAAGCCGTCAACGCCCAGCCCGACAATCCCGCCGCGCTCGACGTTCTCGGCACCGTCCAGTTTGCGCTGGGCGACACCGCCAACGCCATCGGCACCTACCGCAAGCTGGTGGAGCTGTCATCAAACCCCGCTGTTCCCCTGACCCGACTAGCGACAGTCCAGGTCAACGCCAAGCAAGCCGACGCCGCGCGCAAGTCCCTGCAGGACGCGCTGCGCGCCCAGCCCGATTTGCTGGAAGCACAGCTCATGCTCGGCAGGCTCGAGATTCAGGGCGCCCGCTACGACGACGCGCTGAAACTCGCCAGGCAGATCCAGCAACAAAAGCCCAAATCTTCGACCGGCCCGACGCTGGAGGGAGACATCGCCCTGGCCCGCAAGCAGTTCGACGCTGCGCTGGCAGCCTATGAACGTGCGCACAAACTCGAACCTGCCGGCGCACTGCTGATCCGCCAGTACCAGGCGCTGGAAGGCCTGGGGCGCGCCGAGGAAGGCGAAAAGCGCCTCGCCGCCTGGCTCGACACTCATCCGAAGGATGCCGGCATCAGGATGGCGCTGGCCGAGCGTCTGCTCAAGCGCAATCAGTACAAAGCCGCCGTCGGACAGTATCTGCAGTTGAACCAGAGCAATCCCGGCAACGTCGTCGTGCTCAACAACCTTGCCTGGGCACTGTCCGAAGACAAGGATCCCCGCGCAGTAGGCTTCGCCGAACAGGCACTCAAGCTCAAACCCGACAACCCTGCGATCATGGACACGGCGGGCTGGATACTGGTGCAGCAGGGGCAGTCCAAACGTGGAATCGAGCTGTTGAAGCAAGCCCTGTCGAAGGCACCCGACGCCGCAGAAATTCATTGGCATCTGGCCGCCGCCTATGCCAAGAGCGGCGACCGGACACGAGCGAAAAGCGAGCTTGAACGGCTGCTGGCGAGCGGCATCGCCTTCCCCCAGGAGCAAGAAGCACGCGCCCTGCTCACGCAGCTAAAAGGCAAGACCCAGTAAACGCCGAATCAACTGCAACCCGCATGGATACCTTACAGCCGTCATTGCCAGTGAAGCGAAGCAATTCATTGCCTGGATGCGCGGGTTTCCCTGCATTGCCATGGAACTGCTCAAATCGCCATGAGCGCCGTCGAAGGCCGGCAAAATCCTCGCACCTAATTATTTGGAGTAGAGATCAATGACCCAACATCCCGTCGCCCTGGCCATCGCCCTGGCCTTTGCAACATCCTTTGCAGTTTCCGGATGTGACCGTACCGCAAGCCTGACCGAACAGGAGCACATCGAGCGCGCCAAGGATTTCGAGGACAAAGGCAACCTCGATGGCAGCATTATCGAGTTGAAAAATGCCATTCAGAAAAACCCTGACAGCCCGCAAGCCAGGCTGCTGCTGGGCCAGATTTATCTGAAAGTCGGAATGGGTGCCGAGGCGGAAAAAGAACTCACCCAAGCCGTAAAACTTGGCGTGAACCGTGAATCCATCAAGCTCCAACTGGGCGAAGCCTTGCTGATAATGGGCGAATACAAGCGGATACTCGATGAAATCCAGCCCGGCGATCAAACCTCCAGGGCCAATCTTGCGCGTGTCTATCAGTTGCGAGCCGATGCCCTACTCAAACAAGGCAAACTGCAAGATGCCTGCAATCTATACCAACAGTCCCTGGACAACGACACAAGCAATGCGCCGACATACTGGGGGCTGGCACAATGCGCTGTCGCGGAGCGCGACAAACTGAAAGCCCGTGAATGGCTTGATGCCGCCCTCAAGATCAAGGAAAAACAGGCCAAAACCTGGATTTACGTCGGCGACTTGGCACAGCTCGGCCAGGATACCGAAGGCGCCCTAAACGCCTATTCAAACGCACTAAAGATCGAGCCCAAGAATCTGGAGGCCCTGCAGAATCGGGCAACCATCAACACAAAACTGGGGCGCATGGACACTGCCCAAGCCGATATCGACACGATCCGCAAGCATTTCCCCCAGTCGCTTGCCGCCCACTATCTCCAGGCCCTGTTCAACTTCAAGGAAAAGAAGTACCCCGAGGCCCGCGATGCGCTTCAGGGAACCCTGAAACTCGCTCCCAACTACCTGCCCGCCTTGTTGCTGGGTGGGCACATCGAATTTGCCCTGGGCAATCTGCAGACGGCCGAATCGCACCTCTACAAAGTGGTCCGCGCAGCGCCTGACAACAGCGCCGCGCTCAAAATGCTGGCGGCCACCCAATTGCGCCTGGGGCGACCGGAGGATGCGGAGAAAACCCTGGCACCGTTCGATTTCGCAAAAACCGCGGATGCCGGCTTCTATACCATCGCCGGAGAAATCGCCCTGGCGAAACAGGACTTTGGCAAAGCCGCCAGCCTTTTTGAAACCGCCGTCAATCTCAACCCCGACAGCGCAGCGGTCCGCACCGAACTGGGACTGGCACGGCTGGCCCAGGGCGACGAGCGCGCCATGGCCGATTTGCAGTCGGCCGCCGACATGGAAGACTCGGGCAGCCGGGCGGATACCCTGATCATCCTCAACCAGATCAGCAAGCAGCAATACGACGGCGCCCTGTCCAGCATCGCCGTGCTGGAGAAGAAACAACCGAAAAGCCCGGTGGTCTGGACGTATCGCGGCACGGCCTATCTCGGCAAAAAAGACCTTGCCAAGGCGCGCGACAGCTTTGAGCAGGCCCTGAAGCTCGACCCGAAATACTTTCCCGCCGCGGCCAGTCTCGCCCGGCTGGACCTGTCCGCAGGGCAGGTTGCCAGCGCACGCAAACGCTTCGAAGCCATCCTCAAGGCCGAACCCAATCACCTGCAGGCCATGCTCTCCCTCGCGGACATCAGCTTGCGCGAAAAGGATGAAAAAGCGCATGTAAGCTGGCTGGAAAAAACGATCAAAGCCCATCCGCAAGCCTTGCAGCCCTATGCCAGCCTGGCCCGCTATCGTCTCGCCAGGGGCGACATCAACGGCGCGCTCGCCACGGCGCGCGACGCCGTCACCGCCAACCCCGACAATCCCGAAGCGCTCAACCTGCTCGGCAGCACCCAACTGACGACCGGCGACACCACCAACGCGGTCACTACATTCACCGCGATGACCAAAAAGGCCAGCCGGTCGCCCGACGCCTTCATGCGCCTTGCCCTGGCGCAGGTCGCAAACAGGGATCTGGCCGCCGCCCGCGTCTCGCTGCAGAAGGCCCTGCAACTCAAGCCCGACCACCTGCAAAGTCAGGATGCCCTGCTGAGTCTCGAACTGTCGGACAAAAAACCTGAAGTCGCCATGCGCATCGCCCGGCAGATCCAGACCCAATTCCCCGCCTTGCCCCTGGGCTACGATCGCGAAGGCGACATCCATCTTGATCAAAAGCGCCTGGCGCAGGCCATCCAATCCTATGAAACCTCGCTGGCAAAAGGCGCCGGGTCGGCGGGCCTGGCCAAACTGCATCGCGCCTACATTCTGGCCGGCAACACCCAGGCCGCCGAGCAACACCTGAACGACTGGCTCAAACAGCACCCCAACGACATGGCCGCGCGCAACCACGCCGCCGAATACTACATGTTTGCCGGCCGGATCCAGGACGCCATTGCCCAATATGAAGCCATCCAGCGGCAGCACCCCGACAATGCCCTGATCCTCAATAACCTCGCCAGCCTCTACCAGCGGCAGAAAGACCCCCGCGCCCTAGCCACCGCCGAGCAGGCCCTGAAACTCGCGCCGGACAATCCGGCGATCCAGGACACCGTGGGCTGGATGCTGGTCGAACAGGGGAAATCAGCGCGTGGCCTCGAGCTATTGGGCAAGGCCGCTGCCGCAGCGCCCAAGGCGGGCATGATTCGCTATCACCATGCCGTCGCCCTGGCCCGCAACGGCCACCAGGCCCAGGCGCGCCAGGAACTGCAGCACGTGCTCAGGGAATTCCCCCAGCTTCCCGCAACCGAAGCCGAAGCCGCCAGGCAACTGCTCAAGACCCTTTGACCCAACAGCGTCCACTTTCCCTCTAAAGCCCGGCTCCGCCATGCCGCGAAGCATGGCGGGCTCTCCGGCCGGATGGAGGAAGTGTAAATAACTCCGACACTCGCCTGCCGTCTGCCCGCCAGAATCCAATCCGCCTTCGCCGGCAAGCCGCCCATTGGGTACGGAGCGTCCGGAACCCCAACCAACCGGGCACAAATTCAATTCACCCACTTCATCGCAAGCAGTCTTTGATTTTGTCGGAAAACTTTACACATAACGGATTGAAAGGCTTGCACACCCCACGCCAGCACCACGAATAAAATACGTATGCCATTGTTTTAATTGTTATATTTTATATCGACCACGGGCATGGCACAGCCGTTGCTTATTGTTAGGCAAGCCAGGAAGTATGGGCTTTTTGAATTCACTAACGAACGAGGGATTTCACCATGAACAAGATCATCACCGCTGCAGTCGCCGCACTCGGAATCGCAGCTTCCGCACCCGCATCCGCCATCGTCGTTGGTGGTATCGACTTCGGTGTAATCGGCAACACCGCCCACTTCGAAACGGCAACACTCGCTGAAACCTTCGTCAATGCTGCCGGCCAGTCGCTCCAAGGCTATGGTCATATTTCCACCGTCAACGGTACAGGAAATTATTGTGCTGGCGGGGGCAATGGTTGCTCTCTTTACTACAATTTTTACAATTACACCGTTTCGGCATTTAACGGTGGTCAAGTTCAATTCACCGGTGGTGTTATCGACATCTACTATTCCAACGCAGCCGCAATTAACCTGCTTAACCAGACCTCGCCGACCAACATTGCCACTATCACCGGATTGACGCCATGGGTTCGACTGACGGGCCATACTTTTGCTGATCCAGTCTTCGACTTGTTCCCCGGGATGGGTTTGACCCAAACTCTTAACGGCAATGGCACCTTGACGGGTGCGACTTTGACCCAGAATGGTCAGGGACAGGTTGACGTCGATATGAGCGGATTGTTCGGCTTGGCATCGGTGGCTGCCTACCTGGATGGCAACAGCGAAGGTGACGGCCAAGGTGGTTTTGCCGACATCACACTAACCTCGTCTAGCAACAATAGTTTTCTGAACCCCCAGGACGTCGCAGCCGGTCTAGCCGCTGGTTGCTCGACTGGCCAGGCTGCTCCCGGCGCATGGTGCCTGCAGGGCACGTTGAACACCCGCGGCGCAACGGTTGTTCCGGAACCCGCTGCCCTCGCCCTCCTGGGTATCGGCCTGCTCGGTATGGGCTTCGCACGCCGCAACAAGCGCGCTTAAGACCGCGCAACCTGGCAGCCTCCGGGCTGATCGAACGCCAAGCCCCTCCACTGGAGGGGCTTTTTTGTGGGCGTTCCCCGCGGACGCCAGCAGCCCGACACGCCTGATGCGGTGCGCCCGCCGCGACCACAGGGTAGAAAAGAGCCTGACTCCGGACCCTGGCACCCCTCTACCAACCGAAACCCTTCCCAACCCCTGCTCGAAATGCTGCTGGCGCTCCTCGGCCCGGAAAACGTGGAGGCGGAACCCGGTCAGTTGGAAGTGGTTTCCCGCACTAGCATTCCCTACCAGGAGATTCCTGCGATTGCGGTCTACCCGATCTCCACCGAGCAGGTGCAAGTGGTGGTGCGGCTTGCCCGCGAATTCGACGTGCCGCTCTGGCCGGTGAGCACCGGCAAGAACTGGGGCTACGGAGAGAAGACCGCCTGCTACCCGGGCGGGATGCCGAAGCAATCGGCAGCGAGGCGCACCCGGAACAACGACCGCGGGCTGATAGCGGGACGGCCGTGCCCGGCGAGGGCCCGCCGAGCAATACCGACGACGCGGATGAAACCAAACAAACGCAACGGTGGATCGGGCCAAGCGGAAGATCCGGGAACCCGGGTGTAGGTCTTTTCAGTCCGCTACTGAAGCTCGCGCTGCCAGAGCAGCCGGCCCATTCATGGTTGAATCAATGAATCAGGGTCGGTTAAGCGATGAAAAACGCGATATGTTTTTCCGACAATGTAGCGGCCGAGGCCGGCGTGCTATGTGCGGCCCGTGGGCTTGCGCATCGGCGTCGATCGCGGGGTGGTCGGCAGTACGATTCTTCCGATGCTTGATTGTCGCCCCCATAGTTTCGCGATAATGCGTTTTTTGTTATCTGCGCGGCCGACAATAGCTATAATCTCACCAGTATGAAATTTAACTGGCTTTACCCGGCACAACGGGAATAGCCGCACAAAGGTGAAATTATGCGCACTATTGTCATCACTCCGCCCCCGGACACCCCTGAGGTGCTTACCCTGGAGGACTTGGGCCGGCACGTCAGACACCGGCGCACCCAGAGCGGGCTACGCCTCGACGATGCCGCCGCTCTATGCGGTGTGGCATCAGGGTCAATGTCGAAGCTGGAAAATGGCCAGAGCGGCCTGGCTACCGACAAGCTCCTGCGAATCCTGGACGGTCTGGGGCTCGCCCTCATCGTAGTGCCGCGTGAGAATGCCGCCGCGCTTCTCGCCGACTTGCGAAAGCCGGCCCCCGAATGACTCACATCCTGAATATCTTCGACGGCGACATCGTCGTCGGCGTAGTCCGCTACGACCCTCGAACGGATACCTTCAGCTTCAGCTACGACGCCGGCTGGCTGGGCAGAAAACAGGCCTATGCCCTGGCGCCAGCCTTCCCCCTGCACGGCGAGGGCGATCCCACCGGGCCAGTCGGCCACATCCGAAGGTTCATCGAGAACCTTCTTCCGGAGGGCCGGGCACTGGATATTGTCGTGGAGGCGGAGCACGTAACCAGGAACAACATCTACGGCGTCATCCGGGCCATCGGGCGGGAAACCACCGGTGCCCTGTGCTTCCTGCCCGAGGGCGAGACACCGGAACAGGACGATGAGCCCTTGCGCGAAATCCAGGACGCAGAGCTGCGTCAGCGCATCGCTGAACGCGCCGAGGTGCCGCTCGTGGTCTGGGACGGCAAGGTCCGGTTGTCCATAGCGGGGTATCAGGACAAGCTGGCCGTCCACCTATCCGACGGCCGCATGTACCTGGCCAATGCACGCTATGCCTCGACGCACATCCTGAAACCGGAGCCAACGGATCCCAGGATGGCCGGGTTGGTGTCCAATGAACACTACTGCATGCGGCTTGCCGCAGCGCTGAAGCTCGAGGTTGCCAAGGTAGACCTCTGGCGCCTGCCTACGCCGGTCCTTGTAGTCGAACGCTTCGACCGTCAACGCGCAACCGACGGCGTACGCCGGATCCACGTCATCGATACCTGCCAGGCGCTGGATCTGCCTGTGAGCTTCAAGTACGAGCGCAACCTCGGAAGCGGGCGAGATCTCAGGCATATCCGTGACGGCGTCAGCTTCGAACGACTGTTTTCGGTCGTCCGGCACACCCCGAAGAAGGCGATGACCCGGCTCGCGCTGCTGCGCTGGGCACTGTTTCAATTCCTGATCGGGAACGCTGACGCGCACGGGAAGAACGTGTCGTTCTATTGCCGGCCAGAAGGTCTGGCCTTGGCGCCGTTCTACGATCTTGTGAGTGTGGTGCAATTCCCGGGCGTCGAACATGAACTTGCGATGGCCTATGGCGACGAGTTCGAGCTGGGCGCTGTTACGCCCTACGACATGGCTGACTTCGCCAAGCGCACGGGTACGCCTCGCAGCCTGCTGGCGCGGGAGATGCGCAATATGGCCAAGGCTGCCCAGGCGGCAGCCGGTCCGCTGGCGGGCGCCCCCGTCTACCGTGCATCGGAACAGGCGGATTTGCGGAAACTGAAGGACTACGTGCTCAATCAGGCCACGCGCCTGGAAGAAATGCTGGAGCCCATGCTGGGCGTCCGCGAAGAGGACCTGTAGCTCTCATGCCTTCTGCTGCTGAGCTAGCCAGTTGGGGGCTGGCAGGCTTTTGTGAACAGCCGATTGGCGATGAACTTGCAGCTGTCGTTCTGCCTTCAGCGAGACCGCTCCCAAGCGGGTTTGCCATCACCTGTTCCGTGAGGGGAGATAAGGCGCTCAGTCTTCTTACACGAGCCTTGGTCCAATTGCGCAGTAACATCCCCCCGCAAAACAAAGCCCCCAACGCGTGGGGGCTTTGTCTGCTACCCGAGCCCGCCTCGCAGCGGGGTGCGGTTTGGTGAAGGGTTTGCTTAGACCTTGCGGCGACGCGAGGCGAAGCCCAGGCCGGCCAGACCCAGGCCGAGGAGGGCCAAGCTGCCCGGTTCGGGGACAACGAAGGGCTCCGTCCCAACCGTGAAGGCAAACCGAGCCGTCGTCACCGCATTCTCTGCAGTACGGAAGCCCTGGCAACCGCTGGCCAGACCCAGCACCGCACATTCGGCATCCAGCAGAGTGGCCACCGGGCTGGGGTTGCCCTGCGGGCCGAGGACGAAAATGGTGGCATAGTATTCGACTTCGCCATCGCCGGTGTCGTACCCGAAAGTCTGGTTGAAGTTGCCAAACCCGACTATGCCGTAGAGGTCTGCACACGGCTCCGCGGTGCCGCCGGCGCATCCAGGATTTCCAGCAGGATCATTGGGTGTCTCGGCGAACTTGAAGTCGAACGTGATCGTAGGAGCGTTGACAGAAGCACCGGCGCCAGGCAGTACCGGGGTGAGGGTGAGCGTGTCGCTCACGGAACCACTCAGAAGCGTGCGGTAAGCGGCGTCAATCGGCTTGTTCCAGTGCGAGAAGGTCACACCCAGGCCGACTTCACCCGCACCCACAGGCAAGCCGCCGTCCAGATCCGTATTGATGTTGCCCGTCACCGGTCCGCCACCGAAGCGGTCGTTACCTGTATCGCCATCACCAATCGTGAGCGCGCTGCGGTCGCAGTTAGGGTTCGTGAAGGCGCCCAGTTGACCGCAAGTGGCCCCACCTTCGCCCCAGGAAAGCTCGTTGACGTTTGAAATGGTAGTGCCCGTGCCAGAGTCAAATGCCGTGTTGGCAGTAATGAACGTGGCGTTCGTCGTATAGTCCCAGTTCGTCACGATCGTTCCCGCGATGGCGGAGGTCGACAGCAGGGCGAAGGCGCTGACACAGGCTACCGCCAGGGTCCGTTGCTTGAGTTGAGTTGCTTTCATGTTGTTCTCCTGTTGAATATTTGATTTGCTGATTTACCAAGGCGAGTGACCCGTCCTGTCAGATGCCCACGCCAGGTACATAAGCAATGGAAATGCCAGCAAGCAAAGGCCGCGAGGCATTTTCACAAATTTCTAAATATGCATTTATAAACATAAAGTTAAAGACACAACACAAACCGCCTGGCAGATCGCGCAAACTACCCGGCGGGGGCCTTCCAGGAGTCGGGTGTAAATTTTTCCGACGCTTTCCTGCAGCCTGGGCGGGCTTTGTGTTCGCTGTGTCCCCCGGCGCGACCTGAACAAGCTCGGCCATCCCGCCAAAAGGCCCCCGATGCGTGCTGCCGGCCTGACTTTGTGCGTGAGCATCGACCGGGACAAGAAGTCCGGCGTAAAGAAATTCGACATTTATGCGGCACGCTCGGGACTGCCACCCATGCCCAATGCGTCCGTGGCGGCGTAAACGATCGATGCCTGGTTCCGGGCTTGAGGTGTGTGCAATGACCGGCCACCGGTTTGCTTGCCGGTCTGCCGGCAGGCGGGGATAGAATGCATCTGACGTTGCTGACGGCGAGATGCCCATGACCCCTCCTACCCTTCCTGTCGGCCTGCTTGAAAAACTGCTGACGCTCCTCGGCCCGGAAAACGTCATGGCGGAAGCCGGTGAACTGGAAGCGGTTTCGCGCACCTGCATCCCCTACCAGGAGATTCCTGCGGTGGCGGTGTACCCAACTTCGACCGAACAGGTGCAGGGCGTGGTACGGCTTGCCCGCGAATTCGACGTGCCGGTCTGGCCGGTGAGCACCGGCAAGAACTGGGGCTACGGCGAGAAGACCGCCTGCTATCCGGGCGGCATCACCCTGATCCTGGCGCGCATGAATCGTATCTGGCTTGTGGACGAGGAACTGGGCTACGCGGTGATCGAACCGGGGGTGACCTACAAGCAGCTCAACGATTATCTGAAGGAACACGGATCGGGCTTCTGGGCCGACACGGCGGGCACCACGCAATATGCCAGC